>JACLAB010015534.1_pt1 | contig 52356 bp, 36 predicted proteins | sample 8027921 | NCBI WGS metagenome assembly JACLAB01 (sample SAMN15725117, study PRJNA655200) | protist metagenome | isolation source: fluorescence activated cell sorting (FACS) single amplified genomes of... | place: USA: West Boothbay Harbor, Gulf of Maine | collected 2000-07-19 | reverse complement strand
CCAGGGGCGATGATGATGCCGCCGGTGGGCATGGGCGGGCGGCCGATTCCGGGGCAGTTTCGTGGGATGGCGATCACGCATCCGAGTGGGTTATCGCCGGATTTGTTGCCGTTGTTTATGCCACGACCGCCGTTGAAGTGGCTGCCGCCGCCGGCGAAGATGCGGAAGACGCAAGCGCTGAGCGGCGTCGCGGCGGTGGCGAAGACGGCGTTCGAAGACTCGACAAAGACAAAGGCAAAGGCAGAGACAAAACGTGGTGCGAAGAAGAAGGCTGGTGATGAGGACGAAGATGAGGGTGAAATCGACGAGGGTGATGGTACGCGCAAGCCGAGTGGGGTGTTCGTGCGCGTGAGTAAAGAGGAGAAATTACGCGCCAAGGCGGAGGCTAGGGCGGAAAAATCTCGCGCGCTGGTCGACGCCGCTTTGAAAGATTGGAATCCGAAGGACGATCCAAACGCCACGAGCGATCCTTACCGCACGATGTTCGTCGGACGACTTTCTTATGAAGTCAGTGAAGATGACTTGCGTCGCGAGTTTGAGCATTATGGCGCGGTGAGCTCGGTGCGTCTCGTGCGCGACGCCAAGGACGCCTCCAAGCCGCGCGGTTACGCGTTCGTCGAATTCGAACGCGAAGGCGACATGAAGGCAGCCTATCGCGGTATGGATGGCCGAAGAATCGATGATCGACGCGTCGTCGTCGACGTCGAGCGCGGTCGCACGTCTGACGACTGGCGCCCAAGACGTTTGGGTGGCGGTCTCGGTCGCACTCGCGCGGGCGGAAGGAAGGACAACGTCGTCGCGCCCGGACGCGAGCGGGCTCGCGATGAAAGACGCGGTGGTGGCGATGATAGGCGCGTCGATGATAGACGATACGACGATAGACGATACGACGATAGACGATACGACGATAGGCGGTACGACGACAGGCGGTACGAAGACAGAGGCGGTCGAGACCACGCGCGTTCAAGAGACGCACCGCGACGGTCTCGTTCTCCTCCGCGAGCGCGATCTCCTCCTCGAGCGCCGGCACCGCCGCCCCCGCCCCGTTCGCCTTCGGAAGAGGAAGAAGGAGAGGTGGGCGAGCTCGCGCCTCCGCCGCCCGTCGATGATAGAAAACGCGATCGTCGCGAGAGAAGCCGTTCGCGTTCGCGCTCTCCGCCTCGAGCAGGGTATAGAGATGATTCGCGTGACCGTAAACGCTACCGCGACGATCGAAGTCGTTCTCGTTCTCGAGAACGTCGGTACCGTCGATAGAATCCATCACGAGTTGGCTTTGGAATTGTAACTTACGTATAACTTTTCAAAATTGGCCGCATAGTGTGCCCACATGGTGTGACTAAAGTGTTAATATAAGCTTGCGCTTTTTTCGAGACGTCTCTTTGAAAACAGTCGCGAAAAGTCGCCAAATCCATTCGTCGGGCCAGCGGCGGCGAGCAGTGCCACGAAGAGCACGACGCTGACGAAGGATGAATAAATGCTCGAAAGCACGGTGACGATGCCAAACTTTGTAAAGAACACAATCGTGGCATTCAATAAGAACAACGCCGCAATTAGTGTCGTAAACGCGGCGCTCAATACTGGAAATCCCATCGTCGCCATGGCGTGTCTTGCACTCTCTTCGCGCGTCGCTCCTGATTGCCTCGCGGCGTGCGCGTACGCGTGCCCGATGTGAATCACGTAATCGACGGACAAGCCAATCAAGATGACGAGACAGATACCTTCGAGGAATCCGAGAGTCCATCCAAGAGACACAATGGAGCTCACGACGACAACCAAGATGGTGAGAATGGCGAAAATCGAATAGAGCATGATGACAACATTTTGCGTGGAGACGAGCGTCGTGACGGCGCTGATCCCGAGCGTGGTCGCCGCGGCGACGTAGGCGCCATCGCGCATAGCGGTGACGGTATCCATCCATAGCCACGCTTCAGATGCTTGATATCCATTCTTGAGCCCGACGGGTGCGCTCGCCATTTGTTCGGTCACGTAGGCTTCCCATGCTTTGTACGACGTTTCAAGGTTGCCGACGGGCGCCGTCCAGAGTACATCCGTACCAAATTGAAAGCCGATGATTTTCAACTTTCTGGTCCCTGAAGAATCATAATAGAACGCCGAGATCAACGGTTGTTGAGCATTGTAGTATGATGTGGCAGTGGCGAATAAGTACAAGCATTCGTAGAAGGAGCCGGGGGCGATGGGTAACGCCGCCGCGTTGGCGCCGGCGCTCGTGAGGCAATGCGTCGTGAAGTCTGTCACTTGTCCTGAGGTGGCGATGAGGGAATTTTGGACGCCAAGCCACGAGTCAAATGCGGTCATCCAGCAGTTCATGCCGTTTTCATACGCCATGTTCGATTGAGTATCCGTGCAAAAGGTTTTCAACCAGTTTTGTGCTTCCGCCGACGTTAAATCGAGCGTGGTGTCGTATTCGATGGTGGTCTTCGAATCAGGATCGAGCTGATCGCCATTATCTACGGCTTTCACGCCCCACACAACATCCACCCATACTTGAGATTCAGTCGAGCTCTTGAACACGCTTCGAGTGTAGTAGGAGAACTTGGTGAGCATATTGGAATCGGGTAAGAGTTGGACTTCAGAATCAGACGGCGTGTCGAGTTGCAACGCGCCGTACATACCTCCAGAGAAAATACCACAGAGCACGAGTACGAGTGGCCAACGAATCTTGTTCACAATTGGAAACACTTTTTCTCCGAGAATTCTTTCTTCGATTGAGCGAGTGTCACGTTTGGAGTCAATCACGTCTCCTTCTTTCACCGCAGGTTTGCCCGCGGAGGCTGCGCTTTTATTAGCGCGATGTCTGCGAATCGATCCCCAGAAATCGAGAACCCAAGAACCAACGCTGTTCTTACCAGAAATATCGTGCTTGATGACGCGATCGTGCTGCCACGCGAGAAGAGCAGCAAAAATCGTAATGTCGTACAAGTAATCGAACAACACCATGCCGCCCATGAAGAGGGCGAAGACGCGAATCGGGGCGATGGGCGTGATAGCGTTGGAGAAGAACGCGGCTGACGTCGTGAGACTCGTCAATAACATCGCCCAGCATGAGTCCCAGTAGCATCGCTCGGCGACTGTTCTTGAGTTTGCGCCAGGTAAGCAACGACATTTGGCCATCATCCATTTGTCGTACATGACGAAACAGTCGTCGGCGCCAATTCCGGCGATGACAAAGACGCCGATGAAGTTTAGAAATGGGAAAAACGAAATCCCGCACAGCGCACCAGTCAAGAACAGAGCCGACGGGAAAGCCATGATAATTTGCACCACGCCACCCAGCGTCAGCAACACCGACCCGGTGTGGAGCCACATAAGAACCAAGATGACGACGATGGCGCTCGCCGCCAACGCCATGTCTTCTATGAGCTTTTCGTCGACGACTTCTTCGCGAACGCTGTTGTCGTCGAAATCCCACGCCACGGTGAAGTACTCGCTCGAAGACGATGCAGAGCCTGATTCGTACACACCCTTCCAAAAGTTAACTCCACCAGACCACTTGTTTTTGTTTGGAAGATAACCCCTAGTGTACGACAAGTCGTCGACGCCGCCCACACCAAAAAACGTATCCAACGCCGCGGTTTGGTACGGCAACGATGCATCGGTAGCGCACACGAAATTGTCGTCAGCCGCCCTACCCGTAGCGCACGCCACGAGGCTCGCCTTCGCCGTGGCCAACTCCGCTTGAAGCGCCGAGTTCGTTCGATAATCATTGCAGCTTGTGTACCCCTTTGTCGAATAAAAGTACGTCGCGTACGAGTACGCGCGTTGGCAGCGCGCGTAATCATCCGCGTTGTATAGGTTCGGTGACGTGGCCGAATTCGATCCCCACCACTTCCACGCCTCGCCCGTGTTCTCCCCCGTGGGCAACGGCAACGTACACGAATCATCCCGCGCGCAGTACGCCGAGTATCCGCTCGCCGCCATGATGACGTCCTCGAAGAATTCGCACGCATCCGCCATGGCATTCGGGGACAACAAATCCACCCCCGCCTTCGCCGCGAAAATCACATTCAAGTTCTCGCTACTCGACGTAAACGTCGTATCGCTCCCATCTTGCACCGCACACGTCGTCGTCGCCGTCGATTGCAACAAAGAACGACGCTTTAGGGCATCGGAATCCTCCACCGGTTGGTCCCCAGCGCGCGCCAACAACCGCCGTCGCGCGCGCCGCCTCCTATCCGTCGGCTCCCCAGCACGCATCGACGACTCCTGATACACCCCCAACGGGGCGTACGCATTCGCAATCGCCGTCCCGCGCGTCTCCCACCCTTCCGTGTTAATCTCCAGCCCCGCCACGGCGTACCCGATGCCCCCGAACGCGAATGCGCACACCAACGTCACGCCGCACGTCACGCACGGCCATCGCGTGATGGCGGTCAGCACGCAGTTCGACTTCTTGGACGCGCGCGGTGAATCCAACGACGTCGTCGTCGTCGCCATCGCGACGCCCCCGTCGGTCGGCGGCGCCACGGGTCGCGCGCCACGAAACGTCACACTGACGTGGATATCAAACACGTGTACGAGAAAATACGTTCGAAGGAACGTGAGGAGGTGTGTAATGTATATAAAGAGCGAATATACGTGAGGTGAGATTAAAAACGAAAATCAAGCGAGGCCTAAGTAGGGTTGAACCACGTACAGTACGGATTGTATTGACGTGGTACCACGTGTACGGATTTTACTTTTTTGACGTGCGCGTCGTCGCGTCGTGATGCGATTCGCGATTGCGCGTCGCGCGCGTGGTTCGGTGCGTATATCGTCGTCGCGCGCGCGCGTGGTTCGGTGTGCGTGCGAGATGGAGGTGATGACGATAGTTTCGTGGTAAAAGGTCCGATGCGCGTGTACACATACGGTTGAATGGTCGTGGTTTTACGACGAATGATGACGATGCGATTCGCGGTGGTTGGGTGCTGGCGCGCGCGACGCGAGCGGGTCGTATGCGGTGTTTTCGTGCGCGGTTGCGCGCGCGTGAGGCGCTGGTGATGCGTGAACATGTCGCGCTTGCGCGCACGCGGTGAAGATGCGCGTCGGTGACACGGCTGCGGCACTGGTGAGCGATCAGTGTTCGTGAAAGGCTCGACGCGAGATTGTTTGCGTTCGCGAGAGGCGACGATTCGTCGCGCGCCGCTTTAAGATACGCGTCGGGCGCTTTATATTCGTGCGCTTCGACGTCACAAGGGCGGTGTATATAGATAAGTCTTCGCGGTGTGCGCGCGAGTGGTCGTGTTGTCGGCGTTTCTGTGCGCGCGACCGTGCCGAGCGTCGTATTCGGGAACTCGCGTCGGCGTCGGCGTTCTCGCGGCGAATCGCATTCGCTCATTCATCGTTTTCGCGCGACCGAACCGTATCGCGCCGGTGACGAACCATAACGTATACAAAGTCTGATCCATCACTCACGTATGAGAACCGCACACGCACACACGCGCGCACGCACACGATGTATCGCACTCGATGTATTTGTTGTTTGACAAAGACTGACTGCCAAAAAACGCACCCGCAGATGACTTTCAGCCAGGCGCGCGTCGGAGGAGACGTGGAGCCATTCTGGCGGCGGTTCAACACCGAGGCGTGGGAACCCGAATGGCGATCGCTCGTAGATGTTTTAGACCGCGAGCACGTATCAGTGAGCGTTCGAGCCGCGGTGGAGCGTTTGAACGCCGGGTTAGCGAGCGAAGACGAGCGCGAACGGCTCGCCGTCATGGCGGAGTGGGTGGAGCATTTAGATGACACGGCGACGCACGAGGACGCCACGATGGCGTGCGCGACGCTTGAAAGTGCGTTACAAGTTGGCGAAAGTGACGTGATCGATAAACTCGTGAGTATCGCGTGTGATGATAAAGCGACGCACAGTAACGAGTCGCGGCTGCGCGCGCTGGAATTGATGCGAGGCGTCGCCATTCACGCGCCCGCGTTGCGTTCAAATCTCGTCGGTGAGCACATGGAGACGTTACTCGGACGATTACGAGATGACGACACGCCTTCAATTGTTAAAGGCTACGTCTTGGAGTTACTTCTTGCCGTCGTCGCCGACGATCAAGAGTACCAGCGCGATTTCATGCGTAGAAACGGTATAAGCACGACGTGCTCTGTATACGCGAAGAGTCGAAACGTCGACGTCGAGTTGTGTGAGCGTGCGAGCGTGTTTATTGGCGTCTTTGTCGGTGTCGTGCTTCCAAACGGCTCGTCCATGGCGCTGTCCGATGCGCTCATCGCGGATGCGATGGTATCCATCGAAGACGCCATCGGCGCGGAGGAGAGAGACGCCGTCGTTGAGCGTGGAAAGCGCGCCACCGAAACGTCGATTATATAGGAGGTTAGGAATCGCTAAGAGAGTCGCTTAGAGTTGGCGTTGTAATGTAATTGAGTTAGTATATACAAGCAAAGTCTCGCGCCGGCTTCGGCGCGTGACTTGATGAGGAATTTATGTCGCTCACGCGCGCGCGTCTTTTGATTTTCTTTTTTCGTTTTTTCGTTTATTCGTCGGCGTCTTCATCCGTGCTCGGGTAGACGATTTCGCAATCATCATCCATGATTTCGCACGCAGTGACGGGATTGGTCACGTCATCGTTTAATTCCGAACCCATCTTACTCTTCAGCTGTTGTCTCTTGCTCAGCGGTCCAAAGTTGGCCGTCTTCAACGTATAGTTTTCGTTGATTTCGTTGAAGAGCGACTCGGACATGTTCATGTCCGTCACTTCGCACTCGACGTCAACGAGCACGCAGTGAGATTCTTCTTGCAACCACGCACGCTCGTGTACGATGTGCTTGATAGATGCGCCAACCTTGGCAATCTTGTTGCACAAACCGGCGATGCCGCCCGGTCGGTCGGGGACGACGCACGAGAACCGAACGAGACGTCCGTCGGCAACCAAACCACGTTCCAAGACATATCCGAGCGTGCTGGTATCAATGTTACCGCCACACATGGCCACAACGACCGTCTTGCCTTGAAGTTCCGGAAGCTTACCTGCCAAGCACGCAGCCAAACCGGAGATACCCGCGCCTTCTTGAATGAGCTTTTCATTCTCGAGCAAACGAAGCATGGCGACGGCGATGTCAGACTCGGACACCAAAACAACCTTATCGATCAAGTCCTTGACGGTTTGGAACGATCGCGGTCCGACGGTAGGGACGGCAAGACCATCCGCCAACGTTGCGGTCGTCGGCGCCTTGACTGGCTCACCCGCGGCGAGCGCCATGGACATGGATGCGCAGCGCTCCGGTTCGACGCCGATGACCAAACAGTTCGGTTTCAATTGCTTAATCGCCAAAGCCACGCCCGCGATTAAACCACCACCACCAACGGGGATGACCACCGCATCGGCGTTACGTACGTCCTCTAACATCTCAATCCCAACAGACCCCGCGCCCGAAATGATTTCAAAGTCATCGAAACCGTTGATGTACTTCAACCCCTCCTTTGTGACGTACGTCGCGTGCGCGTGCGCCGCGGCATCCGCAATCGTATCCCCTTCTAAAATCACTCTCGCACCAAGTTTTCGGCACTTGGTAATCTTCGTCAACGGCGCAATCGACGGCATAATCACCGTCACAGGAATGTTTAACAACTTGCCGTGATACGCCAACGCCAACGCGTGATTCCCGGCGCTCGCCGCGATCACCCCTCGCGCTCTCTGCTCCGCATCGAGCGCCAAAAGCGCATTCCGCGCCCCACGTTCCTTAAAACTCCCAGTAAACTGCTCCCATTCATGTTTCAAGTGCAAATTCATCCCCGTTTGCTCGCTCAACGCCGCGCTGTGCGTGCATCGACTGCGCACCACCCCTTCCGTCACGCGCTCGTACGCCGCGCGCACGTGCTCGTACGACGGCACCTCGAGCCCCGCCGCGACGCGAGCACCGGGACGAGGCATCACCGTATCCACCTGTATCGCCCCCCGCACGCGCATCGCGCGTCGACCGCGCGAGGCAGACACGCACGTCGGTTCGCGACCGCGGCATGGGGTGCCGCGCATCGCGTGGCGCGCATTCGCGCGCGAATGCGCCGACGACGTCGTCGTCGTCGACGCGCTCAGGGCGAGAGACATGATCGCGGTGGCGGTCGAGCACGCGTGTGTGCGTGTGCGCGCGCGAGGCGGAAGGCGGCGCGGGAATGGCGCGCGACGACGGCGATCGCGCGGGACAAATGTGGATAAATCAGACCCCCCCCTGGACCGGCACTTCTGGGTGTTTCGTGGACCGTTGGGGTGGAATTCGAACCGACACTTTGGGGTAGGGTCGTGATTGGTCGATTGGGGGGGGGGACTGTTTGTGTTTCTGTGTGGACGGAGGCTGGGAGTTACAAGGGACGACTGGTGTGGAATGTTTCGGCGATCGCGCAACGCACGCCGCCGCCACCGATGCGTTCGATGACGTCGAATTTTGCGACGACGAAGGAAGCGAAGTGGCGGGCGAGCGTGGCGCGCTGGTGTGGGGTGAAGGCGTCGTACGCGCGGCGGGAGAGGGCGAGCGCGGGGGCGCCGGAACCGTCGCGCACCTCGATGACGTTGCCACAGAATTCGTTCACTTGGTCGAGGGTGATGTCGACGAGTTCTCGCGTGTGTGCGTGGGATGTCGTGAGGGCGTCGCGAACGCGACGACGGTCATCGTCGGAGGCGATGGATTCCAAGCACGCGATGGCGACGGTGGAACACACGCTCATCATGACGTTGGTGTGATAAATCACGCGGCCTTTGGCGTCTTTGGCGACGAACGTCACGGGTTCGAGGTTTTCAGACGCACAGTACTCTTTCACCACGTCGACGTGCGCGCGTTCGGACACGGCGACGTATGCGAGCGCGTTGACGTGGTCGATGACGAGCGAACCCGTGCCTTCGAGAAACTTGGGTGCGTCGCCGTGTTCGTGCGCAAGCAACGAATCATCGAGCTTCAATCCTTTGTTGCGCTCGAGCAAGTACTCGATTATGTCTTCTCGGCGCTCCAATCGCCTGTTTTCATCCTTCATTGGAAACAATTTCAACGTCCCGCCGCGAACGGTGTGCCAGTTGTTTGGAAACACCGCGTCCGGAGTATTGTGCTTCAAATCGTGCGCGAATAAGTGCACGCGGACGCCAATGTCGCGCAAACCTTGGTAGAGCCCTTTGAATTCCGCCAGGGCGCTTTCGCGCACCTCACGCGCGGTCATGGTTCCAGTAGATCCCATAAAGTGGTTATCGCGCGCCGCTTGCGCGTTGGACCCAAACGCGTTCGGCGCCACCATCACGCATGTGTTCGAGCTCTGCGCCCGAGCCACGTCTTGAGGGACGTATGTTGTCGAATGGATCACCTCGACATTGGTCGACTTCCCTCGCTCGCGCTCGGTGTCGAAATCTAACTCGCGACCGTCCGCGCCGTCGGTTACCCGCGTCTCCACCCCGCGCTCGCGCAACCACTCAAACAAGTCCCGCCCCGCGTGCGTCAGCGCGAACGTCCCGAGCACATCACGCCGTTCGTACACGTCCACAACCATCGGCGTAGAGGGCGCGCACAGAACATCCCGCGCGACGACCACAGCCGCGCGTCCGCTCGCGCTCGCGCTCGCGCTCGCGCGCAACACCTCTCGCAACGGCGTCTCCCGCGTTTCAGCCGCCACGAACGCGTCCCGCACCACCGCACACGTGTTCGGCAAAGCCTCACGCTCGTCTTCTTCCACCCAGAGCGTCGAGCGCGGCGCGCGGGCGCGCGATTCCTCGTGCGCACGGCACAACGCAATCGAAGAACTCGCGTTCGCCTTCTCCACCTCTGCCGTCGTCGTCGCATCCGCCGCGCCGGCGTGCGACACGATCATCCATCGCGACATCGTTTCGTACGGCTTTGGACAGGCGTAGAATGAAGGCGCGACGGTCGTCGTCGTCGTCGTCGTCGACGCGCCACGGCGTAACCACGAGCGCATCAACTTGTGACGCATACCGCACTGCTCACACGCACACAACGACGGCGAGGACGAGGTAAACGCATTTAAAACGCACGAAACATGTCTTTGTCGTCTTCTGCATTCATCGAAGGCTTCGCGAAGAGCGCGTCGATGACGGTGGTGAGCGAAATCGGCGACAAGACGTTCTTTATCGCCGCAGTCATGGCGATGAAGCACGCGCGTTCGGCGGTGTTTCTCGGGGCGTGGCTCGCGTTGGCGGTGATGACGGCGTTATCAGCCGTTGTAGGGAGTGCGGCGCCGCGATTGATCGACCCGGCGACGACGCGGGCGTGTGCGACGGCGTTGTTTTTTGTGTTTGGCGCGCGCGCGGTGTTTGAAGCCGTCGGCGCGAGCGACGGCGAGAGCGAGCTCACCGAAGTAGAAGCGGAGTTCGCCACGCGAGGGCGACGTACATCGACGCGCACGACGCGAAGTTCGTCGGCGGCGGCGAAGACGCGCGGTGGAATTGCGAAGAAGGCGCCGGCACGCAGCGCGTCCCGGTCGACGTTTGCCGAAGCCTTCGTCGTGACCTTTTGCGCCGAATGGGGTGACCGTTCGCAAATCGCCACCATCGGTCTAGCCGCGGCATCCGACGTATTAGGCGTCACGCTCGGTGGTATTCTCGCCCACGCCGCGTGCACGGGACTCGCCGTCATCGGTGGCCGCCACTTGGCGTCCAAAGTGAACGAACGCTTTGTCGGCGGAGTCGGCGGCGTATTGTTCCTTCTGTTCGGCGCCCACGCGCTCTTCACAGCGTAGTCAATCGCTCGTAATGATCATCCATATATTCTTTTCGTTTTGTTCGAATGCGCGTGCGATCGCCACGCATCCATCGCGGCGAGCTCGAGCGCGCGCGTCCCCAACTGTTTTAAACAGATAAAGTGATTTAAACTGAAACGTCACATACGCGCGCACCGCCGCTCGCGAACGCGGCGAGCGCTCGCGGTAACCGCACGGCGTCTTCGCGCGCACGCGCGACGGCGATTGTTCGCGCGCGATGCGTGTGCCGTACGACGACGACGACGACGACGACGCGTACGATGCTATTGAAAGGTGTGTGCCCACTGTCGAGCTCGATGCAATTGAACGCAACTCTGACGCCGCTCGCGGCGACGATGACGATCGCGCGACGTCGACTGACGACGTTGATTGCTTTGTGTATGATTTAAACGCGACAGCGCGCACGAACACGAAGGCTTGCTCGAGCGAGAGAGCGTTCGCGAGGAGGATGACGACGCGCTTCGAGCGGTGGGCGACTTGGACGAGTGGTTCTCGCGTTTGTACGCGTACTTTGCCAATAAAGGCTACCGGTGCGCGATGACGTCGAGGGTGGTGAATTTAGCCACGCTTGGGTTTACGATATGGCTGTCTGGGTTCCTGCTGTTGTTTGTGGATTGGGGGTATTTGAGCACGACGTGCGCCGAAGACGCCGAGCGATGCGACGTATTGCGAGACGCGGTGTATAGTGAGCCGTATCATTACGGTGGTTTCGTGAGAAATACAGTAGTGACGGTGTACTTGTTGTTGTTTTCGACGTATTGGTTGTGGAGTGCGATTAGATTGGCGTACGATGCGGCGCCGTTGGCGGATATGAGGCGTTTTTGCAATCAAAAGCTCGCGCTTAGCGACAGAGACTTGTATACGATTACGTGGCCAGAGGTTTTGCAGCGCGTTGTGCACTTGCAGGCGACGACGAGACTGTGCATTTCGCGTGAGCTTAACGAGCACGATATTGTAGCGAGAATTTTGAGAAAGGAAAACTACTTGACTGGCATGGTCAACCGCGAAGTGCTCAACGTCTCTTTGGACGCTCCGCTGTTGCGCGGCCATCGATGGTTCACAAAGGTGATTGAATGGAACGTAGACCTGGCGGTATTTAACGGGATGTTTGACGAAAATTTTACCGTCAAGCCATCGTTCTATGACGTCTCCGCGATGAGATACAGATTCAGGTGTCTCGCGATAATAAACGCGATTCTTTCGCCGTTTCTCGCTATATTTCTATCCATGTACTTTGTCCTCTCGTACGCCGAAAAGTTCTACAACAACCCATCATCGGTTGGAACTCGAGAGTGGACGTCCTATGCATGGTGGAAAATGCGCGAATTCAACGAGTTGCCACATTTTACGCAGCACAGATTATCTGCGGCGTACCCGAATGCGAATAAGTACGTCGCGCAGTTTCCGTCACCAGTGGTGAACATTCTCGCCAAATTTGTATCGTATGTCGTCGGCTCATTCGCCGCCATCGCTCTGGTGTGTGCTATGATAGATGATCGATTATTGCAAGCTTACGTGGGTGATCGTGATGTGTTATGGATCACGGCGGTGCTCGGTACCATGCTCGCGACGTCGCGTTCGCTCATGGCTGGTGAAAACACGGTGTTTGAGCCCAACGTCATCATGTCTCGCATCGTCGCGCACACGCATTACTTACCAAAGCACTGGCGCGACGCCGCGCACAAGGAAGAAGTCCAACGCGAGTTTAACTCGTTCTTCTCTTTGAAGGCAATGATGTTTCTTGAAGAAATTGCTTCAATTTTCGCCGCGCCGTTTGTGCTCTGGTTTCCGTTGTGCGAATCGTCGAACGACATTGTGCAATTCGTTCGACAATTCACTGTGAATAAACCCGGCGTGGGCGATGTGTGCTCGCTCAGTGCGTTTGATTTCACAAGACACGGGAACAAACACTACGGCGCGCCAGCGCACGCGAGCAAGGCGCAAAGAAGCAGACAAGGGAAGCTCGAAAAGAGCTTTTTGACGTTTCAGGCGACGTACCCGCATTGGCGACCCGACGAGAGCGGACGGGACATGTTGAATTCGCTCAATGGATTCACGAGCACGCACGAGCACGAGCTTGGAAAGTCCGCCGATCTATCTGCGAGCGTGTTGCGGCAGTCGTTGCGGCGATACGACGCGCCGGTGTCGTTGGAGAAGGAACAGACGTCGTCGTTTCGTCAACGCGGCGGCGGACGTCGAGAGCCCGCGTACGGAGCCGGCGCGATGTTCCAACCCGCGTCCATGACGACTGAAACAATGTCGCTCGTGGATACGCTCGGCGCAAGTCAAACCGTTCTGCAACATTACTATGAAGATCGATTGTGCGATTCGGGTGATGTAGATACGGCGGCGGAAAATAGTCCGGATCGCGACGAAGGCGCGCGAGACGACGACAACGCGCGCGAGCGCGAGACGAAGCATACCTCAATCGCGGATATTCAAATGTACCAGCGACCAAGCCCAGTGGCAATAGTTCCTATTCCAATGCATGCTTTTCCAGTGGAAGTCGAACGACCAGCGAATGACGGTCCATCGGTGCTCGATTCAATTCTCTTGCCAAATTCCACACACTTGCCGCCGTTGGGTGGAGAAGCGAAGATGTAGATTTCTGTGTGTAAAATACCCCCTGTTGTATTATAAACGTGTACGACTACTCTCTGATTCAAGACTATATGTGTGACAATGTTGTGCGTGCGAAGCTCGCTTATTTCTTGGCTTTTTTAGCTGGTTTCGCTGGCGTTTCTTGCGCGCGTTTGAGCGCGCCTCGAGTCTTCTTCGCCACTGGCGTAGGCTTTTTCCCAGACGTTGGCTCTTCCTTCGCAGCTGATGCCTTCTTCGTCGCCGGAGTCTTCGCCTTAGCTACCTTTTTCTCCGCCCTGACCTCTTCAACAGCCTCTTTCTTCGCCGGAGTCTTTGTCTTTTTCGCCTTGGTCGTCCCAGCCGCCGCCTTGGTTTTTGGTGTCTTTGGCGCCTCCGTCTTCAAAATCGACTTATACCCCGGAAAATCGTAGTCAATCCCCGCCGCCGCAATCTTCGCCCGTCGTTTATCCTCCGCCTTTACTAACCCTTTATTCCTCTTCACCTGTTCGCTCTCGGTACGCTCCTTATTATGCGCCGCCGCCGCCCGTCGCTGCCACGGCACAACCTTAAACTTGGTCCCCGTCCCTTCAAACGTCTTCTCATGCACCTTTTCCGGCGGTACCAGCACCACCTGCAGCACCTGATTCGCCAACAAATAGTTATTCATCGATTCTGCCACGATCGCCGCGACCTCCGGATGCTTAAACTCCACGAACGCGTAGTGCTTGCTCTTCCCCGTCTTTTTATTTCTCGACACCTTGACCCGCGTGACGTCCCCGAATTGCCCGAAATACTCGCGCATTTGCGCCTCGTAAAACCCGTGCGGGACGTGTCCGACGTAGATGACTCTCGGAAGGGTGTGTTTCGTTGATTTCTTGGCGGTTTTGAGCGGGATGACGTCGCCGGTGGGCGCCATGCGCGAGGATGTCGCGGCGGCGGCGGCGGCGGCGGCGGAAGGCTTCGACGCGGTTGTCGACTTGCCCATGGTTGTGCGCGTGCGCGTGGCGTTGGTGTGCGCGCGGGATGTGACGATGGTTGTGTTTTCACGCGTGCGTGAAGCGCGAGTGAGGGCGTGCGCGGCGCGCGGACGTGTGACGGGCGGCGTGCAGTGGCATTGACGATTGTTCAGTGCTCCGTGTCTGAAAACGCGAGCAAAGTGAAGCAAAAGTATAATTACATGTGGTGTTACGCCTCAAAGAGCCAGTGCTTGAGATTGACGAAGGCACCGGAATAATTCACAGATTCGACGCGCTGTAAGGTGTCGCGGACTTCATCGCGGACGCCGGCTTCGAGGAGCTTGGCGGCGCAGTCGTCGTCTCGAGCGGCGGCGGCGAGAATGGCTCCGCAACAGGATTCGACCACCTTCAAGTCGTGTGAATTATGCGCCATGGCCACGAGGAGTGGTTCGTAGATCTTTTGTTGGACGAATGTGTGCGCGCCGAAGCGCTTGCCGAGATGCACGCACACCCAGACGGCTCGAGAGGCGGCGCGGACGACTTGAATGTCGGATGGGAAATCCGTCAACGTCTGCGCGAGCGTCTCGAGCGCGCTTCCTGAAACGATTTGCGGCGCCTCTTGCGCGTAGTACGCTAATTCGTAAGAGATGAGACCGGAAATGGCGCGTGAACCGTGCATTTGGATGTCTCGGTTGCCGCTCGCGTAACGCATGAGCTCGAGGGCGGTTTGCAAACCGCTGAGCTGGTACAATTGATACGCGTTCACGCCTTGGAAAATGCGCGAAATTGCCGCCAACGCGCGCGTCGACCACTCCCACACTTCATCGTTATTACCCCACCCGATCTTGGCTTTCCACATGGCGTTATCTTCTTCAGGCCAGCTCTCCAGAGGGACATTGTGTAACGATGGCGTTTGCGCCAAGTGCACGACGGCTCTCGCCGCGCGCTTCTTAGCATAGAATAAAGCGTCTTTGTTCACCTTTTTGGTCGGCGGCCGATCGATGTCGTTCATGGCATTGATCGTCAACGATCGGAACTGTCGCAAATCACGCACGGTTGCAAAGGAAACGGTGTAGAGAAGAGACAAGAGCGTGATGCGCTTCATGCCACCCAACATGTCTCCCGCCTCGTCGTACACCATCGACCTCTGCTCCTCAAGAGGCGCGTTTGACGTCATTTCAGTCTCATTAAGTAATTCAGCCAGACGTCGACGAAGTTCTTCGAGTTCAAGCTGTAAGCGCTCAATTTCTTCCTGTTTTTCAGCCTTTTCTTTGCCGCAAAGCGCGAGCTTTTCAAGCGCATCCTCGAGCTGCCGAGCGTCTTGACGCAACTTTGAAGATGTCAAATCCTCGTTTGAGCGAAGAGATGCAATCTCAGCCTGTGCCTTTGAAAGCTGCGATTGCAATTGCGTGATTTCTTCCTCAAAACGTGCAGAGTTCGCCTTGATATCACCCTCCGAGCGCGCCAAGAGTGCATTCAACTCATCTTGTAATCGCTCAGCCTTGGCTTCGGCAGCTTCTCGCGCAATCTTGTTGCGACCTTCTTGCATTTCCAACTCTCCTAATCGCTTCAATTGATCTGACATGCGTGACTGCGTTTTCTCTTGCATCGCACGCATAGAAGATATCTCATCTTCTAAGAATGTTACGCGAGTATCACGATTCTTGAGCTGCGTTAGCGTTTCTTCATGTTTTTGCTCGGCGCTCTTCAATTGAGCCTTGAGGGAGTCGATACGAGACGTCAACGCTTCAATGCTCGTTTCAAGATCGATAATCGTAAGAGATTTATCCTCAGAGATCAGTATGAGTTCTTCTTGAGACAACAACTGTGCTTCCAAAGTCTTCTTCTCCACCTTGGCGTCCTCGAGAGAATTGACAAGCAACACGGCTTCAGCGCGCTGCTTCTCAAGTTCAGCCATGAGAGCGTCGATTTCTTCTTGCTTGTTTACGAGATCCTCAATTAAGCGTTCTTGCTCAGTTGTTAATTCTGTGCGTTCTCCTTCCAAAGCATCAATTTTCTGTTCATTCTCAGTTCGCGTGGCCAAAAGCGTGTCGATCAGTTGCTGCTTATCCTTCAATAGCGCCTTGGATTTGTCGAGCGTCTGAGTCGTTTCATTGAGTTTCTGGGTCAAATCATCGATCTTATCCTGCATCTCCATTCGCTCTTTGCCCGTGGAGTCAAGAGTAGTCATCTTCTCTGCAATCTTCTTGACAGCGCTGGCAAGCTTGACGTTTGCAGCGTCGAGTTCGTCGCGCATCTCCGCAAGTTGTTTTTCCTTTGCGTCCAGGGAAGTTGTTTTCTTCGCAAGCAACGCGACGGTATCAGCTAGTGTCTCTTCAACCTCTCTGATCTTGTCTTTGGCTGAGTTGTACTCCTCCTGAGCACTGGCGCGCTCTTTACCAGTCGAGTCGAGTGACGCAACCATTTCAGTGAGTTTCTTCTCGGCATCATCGGCTCTAGCGCGCAACTTGGCCGTCTCGCCCTCAGCCTCATCGCATCGCTTACACACGGGCACGCCAACCACTGGCGTCTCAACATGCTTTGCTTCGGATGCAACGCGCGTCGGGTGCTGTGGACTGTTCGCGAGAGCCGTGAGCAACAACGCCACGGCTGCGATGAGCGGGTACACGAGCAGCGCAAGCGTTCTCGATCCCTTGGACGTGCACACATTGTCCTCAGCCGCCGCCGCGCGAGCCTTTTCAAGCTTCAATAAGTTTTCAATATCCGCGACAACCTTGGCTTGCTCATTACGAAGCACCGCTAAGCTGGCCAAATCTTTGTTCTTATGCGCGACGACCTCCGCCTTGGCCGCGGATAGCTTGGCTTTGTAATCTGAATCAATGGCTCGCACACTCGCATCGTGCTTTTCTTGAAGCTTCTTGACGAAAGAATCGTGCTTATTGGTGAGTGCACGAATCCCGATCGGATCACCGCGGCGTTCTTTTTCCAAAGATGCGATGCGTTCCTTCAGCATGGCGTTTTCGTTGACCAAATCCTCGGCGGCGAATTGTGATTCGCGGAATCGACGAGCGCCTTCGTGATGGGCATCCATGACGTTCGCTTGCGCTTGCGCGAGAATGACTTCGCTTTCTGCGGCATGCACCGCGCGCAAGTGCTGAATGTCCTTGTTGTGCTTAGTTCGCTCGGTTTGCATCATCGCGTGCGTCACGGCGAGCTCGGCTTCGAGCAGCTTGATTCTAGTGTTCTCCGCTAGGGTGGCATCCAAGGAGTTGTCCTTCATCAAATGTGCAACTTTGCGCTCGGCGGCGCGCAAACTCGCAGTACACGACGGCGAACTTGACATCCAACCACTCGAACGTTCGTTGCGCAACGTGGATTCGCACTCATCTACGCTCACGCGCAATTTATCGTGACGGGCACGTAACACCGTAAGTTGCGCCATGACGTTGGCGTCGGTGATACCACGAACCTTGTATCCATGATCGAGCGAAGAAAACGTACGCAACGTTTCCATCCACTGCGTTGGCTTTTGTTCGACGCTTTCAAACGAAAACAACGAACCGGAGAAAATAAGAAACGCCATGAGCATGGCGAAAACGCCTTCGCGTGAAAAGACGCGCGAAAGCGTGACGCGAACAATGTTCTTTGGATCGCGCGCGTGTTTTCGACGCAAATGTCTACGGTAAGCGCGCTGCAACTTCACAACGGCCGATAATCGGCGCGCCTCAGCATCCAAGTCGAACTGCTCATCACTGAGCTTCGCGTTGAACATCTTTGAACGCAACTGACGCGCTTTGAGGCTCTCCGCGTGCTCAACTTCAGCCTTACGCTTCGCCGCTTCTGCTTTTTTCAAGTCGTCCTGCGCCTTCATGAACGCTGCAGACGCATCATCCGCCTTGGATTTTGCCGCTTTCACCGTCTGCTCGGCGACGGTGTCCAAGCCTGGCAACCCGCTCTTCTTTGCGTCGGCTAACCGTTCGTGCGCCGCGCTCAACTCCTTCGCCGCCGCCTCAAACACCATCTGCGCCGCGCTCGCCTTGGACTCACATGTATCGTACGCATCCTGCACCTTGCGCAACGCCGTGCCCAATTTCGCGTGTAAACCGTCGCTTCCAAAGTCAGCTGGCTTCGCGTCCGCGGGCGCCGCATCCGCGACCGCGTCCGTCGCCGGTGACGCCTCACCGCCGCCAAACATATTCATAAAGTACGACCCGAACGACGCATTCGACGTGGACGCACTCACCACCGTCGCATCTACGCTCGTCGTCGTCATCGTCATCGTCGTCGTCGTCTTCGTCGTCACCGTTGAGCGCGCATCGGCGATCGTTTCAACACCCATCGGCGTCGCGCGCGCTATACGCGTCGCCGAGATGCGAGCGAACGCGATCGCGCTCGCGACAAACGTATGTACGTGTCTGCGCGCGTTCGGTGCGGTCGGTTAGGAAACCACCGCGCTCGCGCGCGCGCGTGAGCGTGTGAAGCCGAGGCGCGCCGGGTAGTGGTTGTTGTGCGAGGGACTTTCGCGCGCGGTGTGTTGATAACGATGACTGGGAACGTGTTGAATATGCAGCAGAACGTTGTTACAAAAAATATCACTACGAGTACGTGCGACGATGCGGGCGAGCCGCGTGTCGGACGCCACCGAGCGGTACATGTGCGTGCGCGTTACGATTTCTCCTTGTTCATCCCAAACGCGTCTTTGAGACGCTCGAGAGACAAATTGCGGCGAATTTTCGCACCAAAACCTTTCTTCTTTTTGTCCTTACCAACATCACCGGACTTTTCGATGGAAAGGTTTTCCATGGATGTCTCGATTGAGCGTTGTTGCTCCTTCGTCGGCGATTTAGGCGGAAGCACAGCGACGGGCTTTTTCCACGAATCTTCGGTATCACACTTTGAATTCGTCGCTTCCCACTTGCTTCGACGCTCATCCAATGAACTGCGGCGACTGTTGCTGCCACTGCCTGGTTGATCCATGCTGTCGCGACGTTTGCTGGTATCCTTAGACCAGTCATTTCCGCTGTGGAATGCACGTTCGGGAACGCCTGCGCGATTACTTTGAGCGCTACTCCAGAACGATGTAAACTCGTATGGCTGTAAGTATGCATGTCCGTACACGAATCGACCCACGGGAAGGTGTGTCAACATGATTTTATCGTGTGCGAACTCCACTGGCACCGCGGCGCCTGGATCGACCCAACCGACCTCAGATGTGAACACCGCGCCCGCGTTCGGTCGCCCATCGATGCTTCGTCGCCCATCGATGCTTCGTCGCCCATCGATGCTTCGTCGCCCATCGATGCTTCGTCGCCCATCGGTGCTTCGTCGCCCATCCATACTGCTTCGGGAATCCTCGCGCGGAGACGGTCGCTCGCGCATGTCGACGCTTCGTCTGCGAGCCGCCGCGCCGTTCACCGCGCATTGCGTCACCTCTTGCTCATTCAATGGCCAATGCGTTGCCACAGAGAGCCCACCCGCGCCGCAAAACAAAATCAGCATCCCTTCTTTGCTGTGCCCAAACGACAGCGGCGCGCTGTACTGCGTTGCCGCAGCGCACACCCGCTTTGTTGAATCATCAATCAACACGAATGAAAATTTGTGTGACCCGCTCAACGTCTTCAACATCGCCTTCAACGCCAACGATCGCTCCTTCAAATCTGCATTCTCCTCACGGATCTTTTCAAACTGTTTCCCAATATTCTCTGCATTGAGCGTATCGCTCACTAACGCCAACGAATACGCCTCGCCTTCGCTGTACTGCACCTTGTGCGTCGTCGATCGCGCCATGCCCCCGCACTTGCGCGCCTCCACCTTGTAATACTCCTTTGGTAACTTTTCAAAGCACTTATCCACACATTTCCTACATTTCACACGCACCACATCATTCTCCGTCAGTGTTCGCGCTCGCGTACGATGCAAAAATCACAACAAAAACGCCGACGCGCGCCAAAATATCTTTGTGTGCCAGAGTCACCACATCAACTCCATCGCCTCCATCGCGCGCATGCTCGCGCAATCCCACGTACCTGACGTCCTCCGCGCTCCAATCCTTCGGCGGCACGCACGCCGCGAACGAACACAGCGGGTGATCCCGCGCGCCGCCGCCAGAACCGCGCATCGTTTGTGCCGATGCGCGGGTGATCCGTATCTCGCGCGGTCGAGGTCGTTACGCGTTTGTCGTCGCCGTCGCCGTCGCGCGTCGTCGGCGTCGGTGTCGGTGCGTGTCGATGCGTGTGATGCGCGCGTGCGTCGCGGTCGAGCGTCGGTGTGACGCGCGCGGCGAGAAGTGACGTCGAGGGAAACAAGATGGAATGGGACGCAAGATGCGCCGGGCGTCGCGCTGACGAGGACGGTTGGACGCGGGCGTCATCGACGCGTGCGTCGCGCCGATCGATGCGCTGTCAATAAAATGATACTTGTCTACATTAAATGCAATGATCTACGCTCTGGATGATTATTTCGCATTCGCCGGGGCGAGTTGGACGTCAAAGTAGAGCATGTCGGCGACGTCGGCGCCGACTGAGGCGAACCGCTCGACGCGAATTTTTACGACGTCGCCGACGGATTTACGCTCTATGGCGTCCACGACGTCGGCTTCGGTGGATACTTTACGCCCATCAATTTCGATGATGACATCACCCGGGGTGATGCCACCCATACCGCGGCGTGTGCTCAACACGCCCGCTTTCGCGGCGTTTGACTCGCCGACAAAGCCGTGCGCGAGCGCGCCCGAGCCGAGTTGGATTTTCAAATCTCTCATAATCGCCGCGTCGCCGAACGCGATGTTGAGCGATGGCAATATCACTTGGCCATTCTTAATCAGCTGAGGCACGATGACTTTGACGGTGTCGACGGGGATGGCGAACCCGACGCCGGCGCTCGAACCCGTGGGCGTGAAAATCGCCGTATTCACGCCCACCAATCGCCCGTTGGCGTCGAGCAACAAACCACCACTATTCCCTGGATTAATCGCCGCATCGCATTGAATCGCGCCAGTCACGAACGACCCAGCTTGCGTTTGGATCGTGCGATTCAACCCACTAATCACGCCCGTGGTGAGCGTGTGATCAAACCCAAACGGGTTCCCGATGGCGAACACCGCCTGACCAACCTTGGCGCCCTCGCTCGAGCCGAGCGTCACCGGCTTGAGCAATTCCTTGGGCGCATTAATCTGCAACACCACTAAATCCTTCTCCTTCGACGCTCCGACTAAAGACGCACCGAATGTTCGACTGCCATCGTCGGTTTGGATCGTAACCTTGGCTACTTCGTTCGCTCTTCGACCGGGCGGAATCGAGGCGAGGACGCCGGCGACGACGTGGTAGTTGGTCACGACGCGCCCTTCGTCGTCCCATACGATCCCCGTACCGTTACCTTCGGCCACGATCGCGCCAGCATTTGCAGAGGCATTACCACTGGATGATAACACGGTGAGATCGACGACGTTGACGGCGCTGGCGGCGGTGCGGGCAAAGATGGAGACGGTTTGCGACTCCAACGCGCCGAGCGCGCCCGACGCGGGCGCGACGTCGGGCACCGGCACCGCGCCGGATGCGTGCGCGACGGACGTCGTCGTGGACAGAGAGGTAAACGCGCACGCGGTGGTGGAGAGCGTGGCGGCCAGTGCGTGCCGACGGCTCATGCGCGCCCGTGCGCCGTCATCATCATCATCATCATCATCGTCATCATGAGACTGCGTAATCCATTCGTTGCTCACGGCTCTCACCACGCCGTCGCGATCGCGCATCGCCCGCGCGCGCGCGCGATCGCGCACCACACGCGGTCTCGACGCATCGCGCGCGACGCACGCGCGGTGCGCGACGGTGATGGTCGTCGGCGCGGGGTGCATCATCAAGTGCGCCTCGGTGTGCGGACACACATCGCGTCGCGCACGCATCGCGTCGCGCACGGTCGCCATACGTCATCGCGCGCGCGCGCGACTGATCGCGCGCGCGGCGTTCGCGGCGATGTGCGCGTTCGCGGCGGCGTCCGTCGCGTTCGCGGCGGCGCGCGCGGGCGATGGGACGACGCGAGCGTTATCGTCCCGGAAACTGTTAGCGACGGCATCATCGACGCCGCTGTGGACGTATGGGATCATCCCGTTCGTCGCCGCCGCCGTCGGGTGGGGCACGAACGTGCTCGCGCTGCGCATGACGTTTTTCCCGCTCGAGTTTTTCCCGCAGTGCTTGGCGTTCGCGCAGGTGAGAGGTCAACCGTTTGGGCTGCTCGGTGGGTGGCAAGGGATCATTCCGAGTAAAGCCGGGGAGATGGCGGGGATTTTAGTGGAGTTGATGACGAAGAAATTGATCAATGTGAAGGAGATATTTTCTTATATAGATTCAAAGAAGATATCGTCGATTATGAGTGATGAGATGACGGAGGTGACGGAGGAAATGTTTGAGACGGTGATGACGCGCGAGGCGCAGACGTTTTGGGAGACGTTACCGACGCCCGTGAAAGAACAGATGATTCAACAAGCGATCAAGCAATCGAGTGGATTACTTGAACATATTATATTAGATTTGAAGGAGAACATTTACGAGGTGCTAGATTTGCGATCGATGGTTGTAAATTTGGCGCTAAGTAACAAGGACAAGGTGGTGAAGATGTTTAGAGAAGTCGGCGCTAAAGAGTTCAAGTTTATCGAGCATTCGGGTATTTATTTCGGATTTATCTTTGGATTGATGCAAATGGTGGTGTTTTATTTCACCGATAAACACGCGCCGAGCTCGGGGATTTGGCTGCTGCCGTTGTTTGGTTTTATGGTTGGCTATCTCACGAATTGGGTCGCGCTCAAAGTTATCTTTTCACCGATTGAGCCAAAAGTCGTGTTCGGGTTTAAAATGCACGGTGTGTTTATGCGTCGACAGGTGGAGGTGAGCGCAGAGTTTGCTAGACTGAATAGCGAGCACTTTTGCAACGCCGAAAACTTGTGGACAGAGATGATGCACGGCACGTACAAGGCTGAATTTGAAGCGCTCGTTCGACGAAACGCGGATATGTTTTTTGAGAAAACTATGGGATCGTCCATAAAGAAGATCGTTCTAACGGTCGTTGGAGAGGAAACATATATGCGCATAAAGAATGACATCGTTGACATGATGTATGAAGCCATTCCTAGATGTGTTCCGGTGACGTACGACTATCAGGATGAAGCGTTGCAAATTCAGCCGACTGTACGCGACCGCATGTCCAAACTGCCCGGAAAAGATTTCGAACGCGTACTTCATCCAGTGTTTGAACAAGATGAAATCAAGCTCATCGTCGTGGGTGGGATTTTAGGCGCTCTTACTGGCGTCGCGCAATATTACATAGCATTCGCGGCGTGAGTAGCTTGGACAAAGAGATTGTAATACAAGAAATACTGCTCTAGATGTGATGCGTTTTTACAACTCCATGTGCGGCGTGCGGCGGCGATTGCGGTAAGCTGATTTACCAGTGCGCTCCTTTAAGAAATCGGCAAAAGAATCAGCCTCCATGAGGCCTTCGTATTCCTCGTGACGAGGTTTGTCTCCCGCTTTGTAATAGTAAATAGTGGGATACTTCTTCACATGAACACCTCTTGCCTCGTTCTTCGTTGCATCCATCTTAGCGATGACGATGCTTGGTTCGTCCTTGTACATGGTGGCGAGTTTGTCCCACACCGGTTTCAACGCTTTGCACGTCTTGCACCACGGCGCGTAGTACCAGATGAACACGTGTTTATCATTGTCGATGACGTGAGTGTTAAACGTCTTCCCAACAACTTGAACAACGTCGCCATCCTTCGCCAGTGGATCTTGAGACTTCATGATTGGGACGAGCTTGTTTGCCTCAAAGTCATCAACGAATCGCACGATATCTTGAGAGACGGCGTCGCCGATGAAAGCACCCTTGTACGCATACTTCATTTCGTGAGAAAGAAGACGAATCGCTGGCGCATCCTCTTCACGGAGATTAAAGAAATCGTGCATTTGCTTTTCATGATACTGCACAGTTACGATATGCACCTTGCCTCGAAGCGCGGCGGCGGCTTTCTGTAATTCAGTCTCGAGTTCGTTGATTTCTTCCTCAGCGTCTGGCAAGAAGACAAAGATGTTCGTTCCAATCGGACCAGTGAACACGCGCTCAAGTTGCTCTTTATTGGAGAACTTAACGACGGAAGGAACCATTTCAGTAGCAATCCAAGATTTGATACTCGCCAAGTCCTTCACGTCCCCTGGGTACGTCACTGGTTCGGCAAAGTTGCGCCACATTTTAATTGTCGGGAACGGCGCGTCCCAGTCGCGGGTAGCGATGAGACTCTTCGTCTCGCCAAAGTCCAAGTCGAACTCTGCAGCAGCGTGGTGAAACGTGTCCAAGTCTTCGTTGTTATCAAAGAACCCAATGGTTGTTACCGCTCGACCAATCAAGAAAACTTCGACGTCGTCTGTTCCTTCCAACCACCTCGCCGGCTTTAACAAATTTCTTCGCACAAACTTATCCAAGTGGCCGTGTTCACGATCGCCCACGTACGTCTTGGGAACGCCATCACGGAACAATATCAGCGTTGGATATTCTTCGATTTCAAAACGCTTGTCGAGCGCTTTCTCCTGCGTGCCATCGACGGAGGCGAATTGAATATCCGTCCCAGCCATCTTGTGCGTCGTCGCGTACGCCTGCCATCTCGGCATAAACGCCTTCGAGTGCCCATCCCACGGCGCATAAAACATCACAAAAACATACTTTTGTTTCTTCAGTTGCGCGTCAAAATTCTTCAACGTCAACTCAACCACGTGCTCGCTCGGATCCGCGTGCGTGTGCACCACCGTGTCGCTGATTTTCCCATTCGTCTTCGGCCGCATGAACGGATTCTGCAACCCGTGCGCGCTCGGAAGCGTCGCGCACGCGCACAGCGCACACACCATCACCGCAATCGCGCGCCATGATCGTCCTCGACGCGTCATCACGCCCGTTTTGCGCGAACGATGAATAATTCGCGTCACCGATGGTGTTCCAACCTCGCCTCCGCACGCGTCTTCGGCGCCTCGGTCGCGTCGCCTCCGCGCGCGCCTCGGTCGCGCGCACCCGCACGATCGTCACGTGACGTTCCGATCGCACGACCGCGCGCGCTCGGACGAATGCGCACCGCGCGCAACTTTGTGACGCATGCGCGCGTTCCGGAACGCCATTCGCCACCGCGCGCGAACCGACCGCATTCGCGCCGCCACGCGCCGCCGCTCGCGCGCCGGGGCTCGCGAGCGCGCGCACGCGACGCGCCCATCGCGCCTGCGCGCATTCACGCGCGCGTTCGTGCGTCGTCGGTCGCCGCGCTCGCGCATTGATGCGCGCGACGCCGCCGTCGATCGCCTCGCCGAGCGGCGGGATGCGCGCGTGTGCGCGTCGGCTGGCGCGGCTGACGGTTGAACGCGCGCGGAACGCGCGCGCGAAGGTCGAGGGCGGTGTGGGGCGTCGTCGCGGCGCGCACGCGCGCGCGTCGGATGCAGGGCGGTGGGTGATTGAGCCGAGCGTGGATGCGCTCGAGCCGCCGCATGTGAAAGGATTAAATGACGATCAGCGCGCCGCGGTGCTCGCTCCGCTCGGGGCGACGCGCGTGCTCGCGGGGCCGGGGTCGGGAAAGACGCATGTGCTCATCGGACGCGTCGCGCATTTGATCCATGAGGAGAAGGTGTCGCCGAGGGAGATCTTGTGCATTACGTTTACGAATAAGGCGGCGCGCGAGTTACGCGAACGGTTACGAGATAAGATTGGAGATCAAGCCGCGAGGGATATCACTGCCGGGACGTTTCACTCAGTAGCGGCGCGAATGCTTCGACGGCACGGGGATAGGATTCCAAACATTGGGCGCACGGGGGATTTTACGATTTACGACGCCGACGACAGTAAAGCCATCGTTCGAGACGTGTTGGTGAATCAGTTTCACGAGCCAAAGAAGACGGCACAACCGGGGCCGATGAAGAATTGGATTTCTACCGCAAAGTCTTGCGTTAAATCTTCAGTCGGCCTGAGTGGGTCGCAGATGTTGCGCGCGCTACTTGAAGCGAAGAAGCCGATTCCGCAAATGTCACACGAACGATTTGTTGAAATGTACGACGCGTACGAGGCTGGTTTGCGCAAGGCGAACGCGTTCGATTTCGATGATTTATTATCTGCGACGGTGGCCATGTTAGAGATGTGCCCTGACGTGCGTTCGTACTATCAAACACGATGGGGACAAGTGTTGGTGGATGAGTTTCAGGACACGTCGACGACACAATACGAATTGATTAGAATTTTAGCGCAGCCGCAGTGCTCTGTGTTTGTCGTGGGCGATGCCGATCAGGCTATTTATGGTTGGCGCGGTGCAGAAGTTGCAAACATCAGATCTCAGTTTGATATCGATTTCAAGGATGTCACGACGCACATGTTGACGACAAACTATCGAAGCACGGCGACCATCGTGACGGCGGCTCTAGCGGTGATCAAAGAGAGCGCATTTCCCTCTCCTTTGGAACTGGTGGCAAACACCCCTGGCGGTCGCGACGTTGCAATCGTCGAAGCCGCGGATGAGCGCGAAGAAGCGGAATTTATCGCCACTGAAGTTCGTAAACTCGTCCGAGCTGATTCCGACTTGCGGTACGCCGACGTAGCAGTGCTGTATCGCACAAACTCTCAAGCGCGAGTGTTTGAAGAAGCATTCATTCGCGCAGGCGTACCTCACACCGTTGTCGGTGATACTTCGTTCTACAGTAGGAAGGAAATCAAAGATTTGGTCGCGTACTTGCGTGTCATTTCCAACGTTGACGACACCGTGAGTCTCAACCGCATCATTAACACGCCGACGAGAGGCATAGGCAACTCCACGATTGAAAAGCTTAACGCGTGGGCGGAAGGCTTGCGTACGCCCGAAGGTGTGGCGCCATCGCTCGGACGCGCGTTGTTCAACGGGGCTTGGAAATCCAGTGAAGAAAACGACGATGGTGAATTGTTGCCGAGCGCCGAGGATATGGGATTAACGGCGCGCGCCAGAGGCGCCGTGCTCAAGTTTGTGCAAATCATGACCACCATCAAAGAACATGCTAAGACTAGTTCTCCTGGAGAGTTACTTGAAGAGATTATCAAATCTACCGGATACGGTACGCTTGTTCAAGATGCCGACGACGGAGCCGAGCGATGGGTATTCGTACAAGAACTCGTCAATCTCGCCAAGGAGCCGCCGCAAGATGTGGATGAAACCATGCAAGATAGATTAGGTTTAGAGGCACTCGGTGCGTTCCTTGAGGGTATTTCACTTCTCACGAATGCGGAAAGTAGAGAAGAAGAAGGCGGCGACACGGCTAAGTTGATGACGTTGCACGCGAGTAAAGGTTTGGAATTCAATACCGTCTTCATCGGCGGCATTGAAGATGGTCTAATACCATTCGTTCGCAACGGTGATAGCGAAGACGATCAAGACGAGGAGGTGCGTTTGTTTTACGTGGGTATCACTCGAGCCAAACGCAAGTTATTTTTATGTCACGCGCGCGAACGTCGACGTTTTGGTCAAGGTCCGCAAGCAACGAAACGCTCGTTTTTGCTCGATAGTATCTCAGCCGGGCTCGCGGGTACGAAGGCGCCCGAACGCTCGGTGTCACTTCCGCCGACGTCTACGAAGAGTACACGCGCTAGTGGTCCATACAACGCCGCAGGTCGCGGCGGCGCAAACAGCGGCAAGAAGGTGGATTGGGGCGCTCGGGTCGCGGTGGATTCGAGTGTCAGACAGCCCGCGACGAGAATCACATCGCAGCGACAAGGGTCGCGCGGTGAGCGCATCGCAAAGACGCGCGAGCTCGTGAAAAAAGTCGCGGGGGAGTCTACGATTCCTCTACCTTTACGCAAAGCGCAAGCGGCCAAGGATGCGGCAGCTAAATCGGATGACTCTGTACCCAGGCGTCGCGTGCGCAGGCCAGAGCAGCAGTAGTTTTAATTTTTAGGCAATTGCAACATTAGAGTTATATCGCATAGCGTGACCGATATTCGAGGTTACCCACTCAACCAAGTGCGATCGGTACAGAACAATTCACCGATAAAGTGCGTGCATGGAAACGGCGTGAACGTTGTCTCGCTTACTGGGTCGTCTTCTTCGACTTCGACTTCCTCCGCGACGCCGAAGAACGTTGGCCACACGACTTCAAGCTCGTACCACACAATGTCATAGTATCCCGCCAGACGCTCCACTTTGGGCTCAAGCTTCAACGCGGTCTCTATTGAAGCATCTGCCATCAATGTTTCAGGAACCATCGTGAACGCGACGGATGAAGTTGAAGCGTCGATGCGCGCGCCGCGGATGCTTTGCGGTACGTTTGCGAGTGTGACGTTCAGCGAAGTGATCTCTAGATCTTCCAAAGATATACCAAGTGGCAACGCCGCGAGCGAGACGTGCTGCCGCAAGCATATAGGCACATTGATTTGCAACGCTTTAGGTACGTCGCCAGAACACGTTGTTAAATCGCCGCGAACGCGCCTTTCCATCCGCCGACTGTTCGCAGCTTGACCTCCATGAGCTGCCAACGCGCACGCCAACGCCACGAGCATCACTCGGCGCGTAAACATCATATCGTATGTATGGTTATTTATAACGCTATTCGCGCCAAGAAAGCACAGCTAATTATTGTCGTCGTCGTCGTCGTCTCGTAAAATCAAATCAAAAGTTAACTCGTCGTCATCATAGATTCGGTTTATGCGTCACCCAAGAGTTGCTCCAACGCCCGGTTCTTATCACCACCACACTTCGTCAACGCCTTCAACACCGCGGACTCACTGAATCCCATTTCCATCAACTCCCCCGCGACCGGGTCCACTTGCTTTTCCGTCGCGTACTTCTTCGTCCATTCCCGCGCCGTCGCGTCAAACGTCTCGCGCTGTTCCATATACATCTTCGCCACCACCGCATCTTGCGGATCCGACGGCTCCGGTGCCGCCAACAACGCCTGACAACTCAACAACGCCGTCTTCAACGTCAACGCCGGCGACCATTGATCTTTAAGAACATCCAAACAAATCGCCCCCGACGCCGAGCTCACGTTTGGATGCCACACCTTTGTCAAAAACTTCATCTTTGGCGGCTCGAACGGGTACGCGTGGCCGATTTGAATGTCAATATGGAAAATGCCACCATCATACACCGTATCCGACGGTCCTGTGTCACGCGCACGCGCAATGTCAGTACGGCGTTCAACGAGATTCCACGAGCGCGCGCTCAGATGACCACACACAGATTCCATCCACGCCACGCCGCGCGTCGCGCGTCCCCGCACGCACCCGTGATCGTGCCCTTCATGTGCGTCAACGAGTCCCCGTGCGGGCTCACCGTCACCCCGCTCGCGGTGTCGGACGCAATTTCGCGGAGTTCCTTGGCGATGCGGTTCGTGTCAGCCATCGCGTCGTCGATGCGCGCGTCGCACACTGGCGACTTCTTGCGCGTCACACCGCGCCTCTCGTGCGAGTAGCGAGACGCGCGCGCGCGCGAGAGACGCCGTCGTACGATCGCCGTCGTCGGCGGCATGGCGTCGTCCGCTGCGGCGCGAGGCGCGTCGGCGCCGCGAGCGATGCGCGCGATTGAGGTGGTTCGAGGGCGCGCGCGACGCGCGACGCGCGCGGGTTCGAGCGTCGCGCGGCGCGCGAACGGGGGCGACGGCGATGGCGACGGCGTGCCGGATGTGTACGTGGAGTTTGCCAAGCGATTGGCGATCGAGGCGGGGAAGGTGACGACGAAGTACTTTCGCGCGGATGCGTTGGCGGTGTTGGACAAGAGCGACGCGTCGCCGGTGACGATTGCGGATCAAACCGCGGAGGCGGTGATGCGAACGATGGTAACGAAGGAGTTGCCGACGCATGCGATATTCGGGGAGGAGCATGGGATTGAGCTCGGCGCGGGTGGTGAGAGCGAGTGGACGTGGGTGTTCGACCCGATTGACGGCACGAAGAGTTTCATCACGGGTAAACCGCTTTGGGGGACGTTGATCGCGCTGCTGCATAACGGCGAGCCAGTGCTGGGGGTTCTTGACCAGCCTGTGTTGAAGGAGCAATGGGTTGGGGTGAAAGGTCGACAGAGCACGATGAACGGGAAACCCATCAAGGTGAAGCCGTGCGAGAACCTCGGCGACGCGTTCATGTACAGCACGACACCGTTAATGTTTGAGGGCATGAACAAGGCACGTTATGAGAAACTGGCAAGTGAAGTAAAGATTCCCATGTTTGGATGCGACTGCTACGCGTACGGATTGTTGGCGATGGGCTTTTGCGATTTGGTCGTCGAAGCCGACTTGAAGCCGTACGACTACATGGCGCTCGTGCCCATCGTCAAGGGCGCCGGAGGGATGATGACGGACTGGAAGGGTGAAGAATTAAAATTTACCGCGGACGCAGCGGCGATTGAGTCTGGTTCGTATCAAGGCGAAGTCATCGCCGCGTGCGACGAGAAAATCTTGGCCAAGTGCGTGCGAGTGCTCTCCAAGACGCTCTTCTAAAGCCGATAGCTCAATCTACTAGTACTCGATGCTGTGCGACTGTATTAATATTACCGCGACTCGACGTAATTATTGTCATTCGTGTTCGGTGCGTCATCGATCATCCAAGTTTCACGCAGAGCTTCGCTCGCGCCTCACAGTTGGGCGAGACATGGCGACGGTGATGCGCGTGCCCTTCCACGTTTATAACGCGTTTACGAGCCGCGAGTCCGTAGGGCTGTCTCAAGGGAAGGGTAATCCCGCCGCTGTCGTTAATTTTGAATACCTACTCGAGTTTGTAACAAACAAAGAGAAGGGCGGCGACCCTTTCTACAGCAACGATGAGCTTTTACAGGAAATCGCGGCCGAGTTGAACTATAGCGAGACTGCTTTCGTGCGCGAAGTGAAAGATCCGGTCAGTGGCGATCCCGTGCCGAATAAGTGCTACTATGAAATCCGGTACTTTACGCCGACGCAGGAAATTGAGTTTTGTGGGCACGCCTCTTGCGCGGCGGCAGACTACACCGTGTGGAAACGCCTTTTAAAAGAGGACGCTGGAGACCAGTTGATTTTCTTGTACAAGAACGGACAAGAGGAACTGCCAGTTAAGTTTGGATCGGAGAATGGCGATAGAATGTACTCTTTAGAAGCGAGTGTGAGTGAGCCGTTTCCTCTGCCAGACGAAGAGCAAAGTGAAATATCGGACAAAGTTCAAGATGCGTTTGGGTGTGGGAATTCAAACCACTTTACCGTGGCGAGGAACTCTATCGGCGATACGTTCATATTAATAAACGCCGTTGACGATGCCATGTTCGAGTCGTACTATGCCACGTACATGCAACCGACGCGTGTGCCTGACATGAACAGACTCGCCGAAATCGGCGGCAGAGGCGTGTGTGTCTGTTTAACGCCGCCATTCTCGCCCCCGCATGCGTCAAAACAATATCCTTTCGACTTTTACAGCCGATGGTTTGGACCAAATGTCGGTATCCCAGAGGACCCCGTCACGGGCTCATCGTGTTGCGGCATCGCTCCGGCTCTTTTGGCCGCCGACCTCGCCGACCGCCGACCGCCGAGGATGCTGAAAGGATTCCAATGCTCCGCTCGTGGCGGTGCCATGTTTACCACCATGCTCTCAAACCAGACGTGCGTCATCAAAGGCGCCGTGGAATGGGACGCATCCGCGACGTTGGAAAAATCCGCCGGAGCCGCCCAAGCCGTCCGCGTCCAATGTCACGAAACCGACACCTCCAGAACGCGCTAGACCACGCCTCGCCCTAGAGCGCGCGCAACACGCATCGCGCGCATGTATATATATATTACCGTCACTCGCACGCATAACATGTGCATTGCCGTCGTCATTCGCGCGCGCGAACCGTCCGCGCGGTCGTCTTGAGTCAATTCACCAATCATCGAGTCCCCACTCAATTAACTCAAGAAACGACCAATCCGAAAGGTCATCGTCCCCGGCGGCGTCGACCGCGCGCCGTGCCGCGCTACGCCCCGCACACACGCGCGCGCACGAACCATGGCTGAGGTACGACTATTTCGCATCGTTTGATTCTCTCGCTCGCGCGCGCGCGCGCCCGTCGCGTCGGCGTCCGCGGCGCGCGGGCGTCGGCGGTCGACCGCGATCGCGGCGCAGGGTCGCGCGTGTGCGAATCGCGCGCATTCGCGGGCGTTTCGTGGCGCATCGCGCGCGCGGATGGGGCCGGGCGCGGGCGCGGGTGATGCGGAAGATGCGCGCGCGATGCGCGGCGCGCGCGGCGGGGGGCGACGGGCGTCGCGCGCGCGGTGAGGGCGCGCCGGGGTGGGTGCGCGCGCGATGGGGTTGGGTCAAAAGTCAGGCGCGGCTGTTGGGAAGGCGTCCGTCGTAGGGTGGTGGCGTGTGCGTGCGACTGGTGGCGATGGGAAGAGCGCGCGTATCGTGTGCGTTCGTGCGTTTTAATGACTGACGTTGCGTTCGTCGTGTTGATGTCGTGTGATTTAGAAGGAAGAGGTTGAAGTCGAGGAAACCGGCAAGGAATATTCGCCGGCGAACATCGCAAAGTTGGCGTTGTTCATCTTGTGCGTGTGGGCGTTCTTCTCTGGCGTTTACGCAGCGTTGATCTTCGTTACGACTGGCGTTCGCGATGGGACGTGGAGACACTTGCCGCCGAAGTACATTGGTGACTTTGCGTACGGGACTTCCGCGAAGGTCGTGACGCCGACGTCGTTGCCGAAGCTCGCGCCGTGGGTGAAGGCACTCATGTGCCCGTCTGAAACGGTGACGTGCATTCCTACGGGCACGGCGGCCGCGTCTAACCCGATGGGTTTCGTCGCGTCTGCGTGTACCACGTTGTGCACCAACGCGTAAGCGTTTGTTCCGTTTAGTCAGTAAAAACCAACCATTCTAGTCATACGCGTTGCGTTACGTATAAAATACAAACAGATATTCTTTTTTTCTCAAGCTCTCGTGCTATACTTGCTGCGATTACATTCAACACGTTCTACTATAGTCATATATATCTACTGGTGCCGCTAGTGAAACTCCTTTACGAAAGAGCCGAAGTCGTGACAACCCCGTCGGCATCAATCGTACATTTGGATATGCTTTCACCGTTATTTAGAATCTCGAGAGCCTCAGGCTTGGCATCAACGCATCCTTTAGACATACCCACATCCACTCGGATGACTTTACCGTCGCATGCACTAGTAATGCCGTGCGGATGCTGGATGGTGTGACCAACGACGACGCGCTCGACGCCAGGAATCATCGCGAGTGTTTCCTTGAGTAAGTCGCAATCACACCTGTGCTCGGCGGGATGAGAGTAGTGCCTCGCCCAGACAAGTGAGTCTTTTCCCTGAACGCTCAGTGGTGGCATGCCTTTGCTCTTGCCGCTCTTCATCCAATTTGAAATTTCTGCGTTGAGCGCGTCCAAGCCAAACGTCACGTGCTCTGGAAGTACACCACCGTGTACGAACAACGTATTTCCCACCGACACAACTACAGGCTGATGCGCCAAGAACCGCATCGTCAATGGTGCACCCGGAGCGAGCGCTCGCCATCGATCGCCCTCGCTCGGCTTGACGTATGGCGGTAGCGCGCCCGCAAGCGCTGCTTCCCCAACGCGTGTCTCGCAAATCCCCGCCGATAACCCGCAACTCGCCCTCAACGCCTTACCGATGTCTTGTCTCGCCTTCCATCGTGTAAAGTCTGCGTTCCCTTGTTCTAATGAATATCTAAATCTGCCGCTTACGTTAAGCGTTTCGTGATTACCATTCATGACGATGAGCTCTCCTCCTGCGGCTTTAGCCTCGCCCCTCAGTCGCTCTAGAAAATGCAAAATGGCTACTTCATCTTTCCCTCTATCGAGCTGATCTCCCACTTGTACGCATGTCGCCGTACCACCGATCCATTCGTCGCGTTCGTTCGTGAGCGACGCCGCGCGAAAACTCTCTCTCGTCTTTTCCAAATCTCCGTGCACATCGCCTATAGCCATCAAGCGCCCGACTGCGGGGCGCTGAAAACTGCCAGCATTATCCACATCGCTCGGACCGGGCGTTATCGATACCGCTGCGCCTTGGGCGTGTAACGTGTTGACGAAGGTGTCAACAAAACCGCCCCAGTGAGGCTTGAGTTCCGCGCACTCTGGCGCATCGAGCGGACCGGCGCGAAACTTTGCGATGGCGCCGCCCATGTTTTGCGTGCCCGCTTTACCGTGTCAAATCGGCGCGGCGTGGCGTGGCGTAGCTCGAGGCGCACTTTGAGGTGCTTTGAGCTGCGTTTTGTTTAAAGTTACAAGCTGTCGCTACTTGTCGGGACGCTATTCGTCGGCGTCGTCGATGACGATTGCCGCTAATTCAGCCTCTAAGGCGGACTCATCTTGGCCGAGCTCTAATAACTTGGCATATAGATGTTCTTTCGATGCTTCTTCTTGACCTAGACACGCTAAGAGATCGTTGAGTTCGCTTTCGTGCGCCTCTGCTGCCTCCGCGAGCGCGGCTGCCACTGCGTCACGCACGCGAATTTCAACATCTGCCTCTGCAAGCCTACGGCCTTCTTCTCGACCAGCGTCGCGGGCAACGTCGAGTGCCGCCGTATTTGGCGCCAGACCGCCGTCCGAATCGGCGACGGCGTGAAGTTTTTCGCGCAAGCCTTTACTTTCGGCTTCGAGTCTATACACTTCGGCTTCTAAACCGTTGTACGCCGTGCTGAGTGATGTCAATGACTCTTGCCTTTCATCTGCTAGTCGCCGCATGTCGTCGAGTTCGTGCTTGAGGGCGTTGATTTCGCCCGCGCTGGCTCGCTTTGCAGCCTCGACGGCTGAGTGAAGTGCCTCAGTCGAGGCATTTCTGGCCCCAGATTCGGGACTACCGCGCGCGTCGTGATCTTGTGCCGGTGCGTCGGAGCGCGTGCCGTTGAGTAACTGTTCAGCAAGCACGGCGTTCCTGGCTCGCGCGACAGATAAATCATTTTGGCTCTCGCGCAGCGCTTGCTGCAGTCGCATCAGGTATCCTGCGTCGTCCTCGTCGACGCGCTTGGCGAATGTGGTCGTAGCTGGTTCATCAGCTGCACCCGCTGGTTTGGCGTACAAAGACATAATACTAGACTTCACGCGCCCCTCGAGATCGTTAATGAAAATCGTGATCTCGTGGTCGTACAATCCGCCACCCGGAGCATACTCGAGAAGCTCTTCACTCATGGAATTCGCAAGATTTGACGCGTTTGCGCGCGTCAAAGGCCTGGGCAATTTCGGCTTCTTTGAAACGTTGACGTAAAACTCCGAAGTAGTCATGCTTTCCCACTTCATGAAAAAGTTTTGTAGACCCACGCGCGCTGATACTACATCTAACACGGTGCTTGAGTTTTCCAACAAGCAACAGCCAAGGACGACGCACGCGAGGGCGGCGACGTGCTGCGATTCTGTACATCCACCCGTCTTCGCGAGATCAGCAATTGCCGGAAGATGCCCCGGTGAAGATAAAAACGCATCCACGGCTGGTGCGCATTCGTACAACCAAACAATGAGCAGACGCAAAAAAACAGTCTGAAGCTTTTCCACGTTGGTTTTGTCGTCCTCATTCGTGAATGTCACTGCGAGCTGTCGGACGCACCTTGGAAGCAACAGCTCCGATGAGCTGGACCTCGCGTTCACGCCCTCTAAATTGACTCTGAGTGCTTTAAGTCTACTCTGATCATTGCGATGGAGCATTTCTCGCAAAATCCCTGCCGCGGCAACGCTTGCTTGGTCGAATGCCATACTCGCTCCATTCTTCGGCATCAAAGCTCGCGCGAGTAACCCTCCCAGCGACGATTCATCGGTCCCATCGGGGCCGCCATACCCAGTAGGCGCAAGAGTCGATACGAGAAGTATCTGACCTTCTGGATTACCGCGCATCGCCGCGCCTAAAACCGAAGCCGCGGCGTCACGTTCGGATTGCGTCTCGCCGTGCAACGCTGTTCGTCCGCATGACAGCAAAGCTGGTTCCGTTACCGTCCCCGCGCGTTCTGCCGATGCACTAAACAACGCAGTTTGATTACCGTCATGATCACGTACCAACGCCGCCAACGCACGCAGCGCGGCGATTCGAACACTCGCCACTTTTACCGCAGTGTCCCCGAGTGCGGCGCGAATTAAAATGTCAACCGTCCCGTATTTGGCTAATTCCGCTTGATTCGCACGACATCCATCAATGCGTTGTTGAATCATCATCGCCTCGAGTTCCGCATCTAGGCGAATCACCTCGCGCTTGGTTTGATCTTCATCGGTGCTCACTAGCAAATGAATCGTTTCCAGAGCGCACAGCGTATTTGCACATTTTTGCGCGGGAATCACGCTCGCGCCGTCAGCTCCAATCGAACGCTCCACGACCGCCAACGCGGGCACGTTGCGCACGAAGCCATTCTCGCGAAATAACGTCTGATTACTCGGCGTGTCACGAAGCAAATTGTTACAGAGTTCCAAACAGTCCTGCACGACAATGCCGCCGTCTCCTCCGCCTTCTTCCGCGATGATTGAAAACGCGCGCTCAAACGCGCCTTCAAATGCCACCAATTTTTGTAATTCCTCATTCCCACGCGTGAGCGCCACGAGCAATAACAATGCCTCATTCCGAATCACTTCATTTTCTTTCGTGGCATCCATGAGCGTCGATATCGCCGTCGGATCCCCGAGCGCTTTCGCTCTCAACGCCTCTCCGCGCGTCTCGCTCACTTCGCTCAGCGTCTGCGCCGCGTACAATTTCGAATAAAAATCTCCCCCGCGTAACTCCCCGATCAGCTGTGCAATGTTCCCACCATCCTTTGCGATCGCATCGTGTACTTTCACTTTCACCAACTCCCCAGTGCCGTCCTCCATGACGTGCGCGGCGCTCGAGCTCGCGAACAACGCCTCCAACGCCAGCCGCACGAGCTCTTCATCATCCGTCGTCTCTCTCAACGTCTCAAACAGCGCCGGCACGCCAATCGTCGCCACCGCGAGTTGCGCTTGTGCGTTCGCGCGCACCAAATCGCGCAACTCCTCGCACGCCGCGCGACGGTCGACGGGCACGAGACCAGATGAGATTCTATCAAGCAACGGCTCGGCGCCCCCATCGTCGAACCCGAGCGAGCTCTCGTGCCCGAACACGATGTTCTTCGCCACCGACGACGCGGAGTGTTTGACTTTACTCGCCACCGCGCTTAACGCACCGAACGGCGGCATCGTCGCCCGGCGAATCTCGCGCGCGCCAGTCAGTAAAGTGCGTGGCGATGGTGCTCGGCGGCACACGGCGGCGCGCCATAGCACCGGCGATTGATCTACGCCGCGCACGCACGCACGGACGAACGCACGCACGCATATCGCACGGTGCTCACGCGCGCGCGCATGTTTTCGGTTTCAGTGGCGTCGACGCGGGCGTTCGCCGCGACGCGAAAGGTCGACCTTTCGCGATGGCGATCTCAGCGAGGCGCGCACGCGGCGCACGTGAATAGCCACACGCTCGCGCTTCACCGCGTGTTACGACGCGAACGACGGGTGCTGGTCGCGCGGACGTCGTCTCGCGACACGTGCGATGACGACGGGACGTTGAGCGCGGTGAACGTCGGGGGCGACGACGCGGCGACGAACGGTCCGCGCGAGGACTTGGAGTTTTCGTTTGGTGCCGACTACGGTGGTGACGAGCTCATGTCGCAAGGCGAGGCGGTTGTAAAAGGCGTGAGCGCGGTCGCGGACAAGCCCAGCGGTTTGACGCTGGATGTGGATTACTTGCAAGAGCTGATCGCGATTCAACAAGACTGCCCGAAGGACATCGGGTTCTTCGGGACGAGGAACATGGGATTTTTGCATCAGCAATTGATTGAAATTTTATCGTACGCGTTGTGCTTGACTGGGAATCATATATATACCTCCGGAGCCACGGGGACGAACGCGGCGGTGATTAGAGGCGCGCTTCGCGCGGAGCAACCAGAGCTACTCACCGTGGTTTTACCGCAGAGTTTGTCAAAACAGCCGAGAGAGTCGCGCGAGCTACTGGAATCCGTGACGCAGATCATCGAAGCGCCTGAGAATGATGACATGCCACTTGTACAAGCGTCTCGTATTTGCAACGACACGATCGTGTCAAAGGTGAAGCAAGTCATCGTCTTTGCGTTTCATGACTCGCGGTTGTTACTCGACACGTGCCGCCAGGCAAAAAGCAGTAAAAAACTAGTCACACTGTTCTTTCTAGACTGATGACCACCCCGCCCGTGTTGTAATCTATTCCATTCTTCCTGTACCGTTACTCACTCTCTTAACTCGATTGACAAGTGTTTCTACCTAAGGTGCTATTCAATGCTTCGAGTGCTACTAAATCAAGTCTGTGCTATCAACTTTTGCTTGGATCTGCGTCTCGACCGTATTACTAGTGGAGCTATCAAATGCAGTGTTGCCCATTTCGGGATCGTGCGTCAGAGAAATTAGATCGCTTGCACCTTCCAGACCGCCACCCGCTCGGAATAAGTTGCGCTCGGGCCCCAACGCCGCAAACGTTCGCATTTGGACGCCGCTTCGATCAGGCGTATCCCCGTCCCCATGGAGCGTGTAGTCTTGATACGTCGAAGAAAACTGGTGTTGTGTGTCGTCGAAAACATCGCGCACACTCACAAAATTGACGACGTTTGACACGAATCCACTTTTCGACCGGTTAGGATCGACGAAATCTGTGTATGGGAACGCAAACCACATCAAAACGGCGACGACGACCATCTCACAGCAAATCAAAACATCCTGTACTGCGCGCCCTTCCGCGGGTGTCGATAAGCTACCTACGCGTACTGCCGCCGCGGTGAAGAAAGATTGCCAAAAGCTCAGAAAAATCACGCTTTTCACGATGATAAACTTCAACAGAGGCTTGTGCTTGGCAAGCGGCTCGCGCGCGCCCAGATAAAACATCCAAAGCGCGTACAATGCAACGCTATAACTGCAGTTGTACACGAACAAGATGTATGGATATGCTTTCAAGAAATTCATCTGCCCGTCACCCAGCGTCCCCTTGGCGTGTAAAACGATTTCAAGAAGTGATAAAATAGGCTTGATGAAGACGAACTGCAACGTGCCTTGCTTGCACCGACGAATAAATTGTCCATCGACAACCAAATTCGCGTTAAACCAGCACGTCCCCCGCATGTACGACCCACGCTCTATCTCCTTCCCTTGCATGGCGTTCACAATCGCACCAGGCCCTCCAACGTATGCCAAACACAAAGACTGCGCGCAAAACAAAGAGACGAACACACGCCAAGTCAGTCGCGGGCTATCTTTCACACGCGAACGCCATGCACCGAAACGACGTCGAACACGCACCATGAAATTATACACCACCCAACTCTCGTAGCAATCGCGCACGCTTTCGATGTACACCGCGGTGTCATCCCCGGACACCAACGAGCCCCAGCTCAAAAGCGAAAACACCGGCACGATGAGCACCACGCGGTTGATGTGCCTCTGCACGTGCGGATGCGTGTAATGCTTGACATGCGCCGCGACGAGGGCGATAGTTATCACCGCGCTCGTCCACGCCATGAACCCCGTGGCGTGATGCGCAGCCTTATACCCCGTGTACCACGGGTTTGAATCGTCCGACATGTCGTTCACGAACAGCTGTCGACTTGTTGCGCGCGTTGAGTTCCGAGCCTCGTGCGTCGCCACGCGCAGCCGCGCGCGCGCGGCGGTCGCACGGGCGCGATCTATGCGACGCCACCGACGTCCTCGCGATGCGTCTGTCGCCGTCGCTCGCGCGCGCGTGCGCGGCTGTGTGCGTGCGGTGCGTGCGCGACACTGAGGCAGAGCGCGGCGCGGCACGCGCGCCACATAGCGACGCGCGACGGTGCCGGGTCACGCGCACGCGCGAGACACGCGCACACGGTTGCGGACTATCGCACGGCACGCATCGCGCGTCGTGGGCCGAATCGTCGCGGCGTCGCGCGTGAGAAGAGTCACGCGAAGGAGGAGGAAAACGCATCTTGTGAGTCGCAACGATGTCGCCGCCTGCAGACGACGCTGTGCGCGCGTCTGCGCGCGACACTGCGGCGGGAGCGACTGTAGACGCCGCGTCCGCGTCGGACGCGACCGCGACGAGAGCGCCGGAATCGTCGCTCGCGGCGCGTGGGAAGAATGATGTGGACGCGCTGCGCGACGTGATCGACGCGCTCGTGCGCCAACGCATGCGAGACGGCGACGCAAACGCGCGCGATGAACCTGTGAGACACGCGTTTTGGGAAACGCAGCCGGTGGGCCAGTTTTCTGACGACGCGAGCGATGGGGCGATGCGTGAAGGGGCGATTTCGGACGCGCGAGACGCGTCCGAGGTGTCGCCAGTGGGCGGGACGTTACCGCCTGGATACGAGTGGTGTTCGTGCGATATGACGGATGCGAAGACGCAAGAGGAGGTGTACGAGTTGTTGACAAATAACTATGTCGAGGACGACGACGCTATGTTTCGATTTCAGTACTCGCAAGAGTTTTTAAAATGGGCTTTGAGACCGCCCGGGTACCACGAGGATTGGCACGTGGGCGTGCGGTTAAAGGTAACGCAGACATTGGTGGCGTTTATTACGGGAGTCCCGGCGACGTTGCGCGTGAATGGTGCCCCAATATCATTGACAGAGATCAACTTTCTGTGCATACATAAAAAACTGCGATCGAAACGAATCGCGCCGACGCTGATTAAGGAAATTACTCGCCGCGTCAATGCACGCGACGTGTGGCAGGCCGTGTACACCGCGGGCGTTGTTTTGCCGAAACCTATCTCGAAAGCGCGATATTGGCACAGGAGTTTGGATATTCGCAAGTTGGTTGATATTGGTTTCACTCGTCTCGGGCGAACGCAGACAATGGCGCAAACGATTCAAATGTACAAGCTTGACGCGAAGCCAAAGACAGAGGGATTGCGACACATGACGGAGGAGGATGTGCCGCGCGTGACCAAGCTTTTGAGCGCATATCTCGCAAAGTTCGCGGTGGCTCCAGAAATGAACGAAGCCGATGTCGCGCACTGGTTACTCCCACGTGAGGACGTCGTGTTCTCGTACGTGGTTGAAAGCGAGGCAACCAAAGAGATTACTGACTTCATCAGCTTTTACAACTTGCCGTCACAAATCATTCACGGCAACACCAAGCATAAAACATTAAAGGCGGCATACGCGTATTACAATGTCGCCACGTCGGTTTCATTGTTAGACTTGATGCAAGACGCGTTGATTTTGGCAAAAACCAACGAGTTTGATGTCTTCAACGCGCTAAATTTGATGGAGAACGATTCCTTCTTGCAACCGCTCAAATTTGGCATTGGTGATGGCAACTTGCACTACTATCTCTACAATTGGAGAGTCTTAGAAGATTTACCCCCGAGCGAAATTGCGCTCGTATTGACGTAGCTGCTTTGGAATGACGTACACACACAACACTCAAATTCACCTCGACGCGACTCGTTTACAGACGTAATCCACAGACAAGTCAACGGCGGCACACCACACTCGTCGCCTCGCGCATTCCTCACAACCTCCTCTTCGCGACTGGTGTTCGATAGACGTGGCGCCATGTCGAATTATTTCCGTAGCCTCGCCACGGGAGGGGCGTCGTGCGAACCCACCGACGCGGCAGGTCCCAGTGGAAGCGCGCAGAATCCGATGTCAAGGCTCGCGAACACCGTGCTCGGCGATCGCGGCAAGCACGCGCGCGAGCAGCAACTGCGCGCAATGGGTAATCAAGGTACGCTTGTGTCGCTCGGTAGGACGGAATAGAAGCGTTCGCGTGTGCGTTTACGAAACGATGAGACTGACGAGGGACGGCGCCGCTCACAGAAGGACGAGCGTTCGACGCGCTCGCGACGAATGAGTTAGGTTTAGCTCAAGAAGGGCTCTTAGACGATCCTAGAGCGATGCAAAGGCACGCCGCTGAGCCGCCTGGAAGGTACGCGGGTGGTGGCGGGCCCGGGCCTGGGCTTGGAGGCGCGTTTGTTGGTCAGAGAATGTTTGGCGGTGGCGGCGGCTCGCCGGCAGAACTCATGGAAAAGGAGCGCATGCGACAACGAAGTGCGGTGATGATGCGACACATGGACCCAAATCAAGCGGCTGCAGCTATGGAACGCATGGATTTAGAAGCTCGAGAGATGACTGCGCAAGCACAGATGGCAAGAAACGCGGCGATGATGCGTGAGGCGCAACAGTTGGGCGATAGGTGGGCGCAAGGGTATGGAGGTCAGCGCCATGCGGCGCAATCGGGAAAGCACTGGGTAGATGAGTTTTCAGGCGCACAGATTGGACGACAGTCGCCTCAGCAATGGGCGAATGAGTTTTCGCGCCACGCACCGCCATCAGGTATGCACGCGCCGCCTCGCGTCGATCAATGGGCACAAGAGTTTCACGCCCAACGTAGCTCGCAATGGGGAGAAGAGTTTGTAGCCATGAATCAAAACCAATGGGCAAACGAGTTTACGCAGCAGACACGCGAGGCCCAGGCACCGATGGATAGTATTGCGGCAGAGACTGCCAAGCAAAGCAGCGCGCTCGCGGTGACGTTGAATGCAGATCCCAAATTTGCGAATTCGAAATTTGCTCAGCTCATGTCCAAGCTCGGTAGCGGACAGGTTGTCGTCGGTCAAGAAGGGTTGCAAATGACGTCAGGAACGCCGCAACTAGAACAAATTTCACGAGGCGACCAATGGGCGCAAGAATTCACGTTAGCGCAAGAGCAGCGTCAAAAAGCGCAATGGGCGAATGAATTCACAACGCGACAAATGCAACCGCCCAACGCATCACAGCAGTGGGCTCGGGAATATGCGAGCGAGATGCAAACGCCGCAAGCGATGGCTTCGAAAGTTGAAGACTGGGCGAACGAGTTCAAGACCGTCCCTAGTGAATGGGCGGCTGAATTTGAGCAAATGGCAAGTGAGCAACCGCAATGGATGGAGAATGTTTGGGACGACATGCAACGCTCGCAGGAACGCAACAATTACAAATTTACCGATCCTAACCCTTACTTGGGGCAGCAAGGATTGGAAGAAACGACGATGAATCTAGCAAGAGACGGCGTTTTGACCGAAGCGGTGCTCGCTGCAGAAGCGTGGGTGCGACAAGACGTGAAGAATAGCGAAGCATGGTTTCATCTTGGTCGCATCCAGGCAGAGAATGACGATGACCAGCAAGCCATCGCGGCGATGAGCAAGGCACACGAAGCCAATCCACAAAACTCAAACGTGTTGCTTGCTTTGGCCGTGAGTAACGCGAATGAATTAGATCAAGATGAGGCGCTCGGACACGCACGCGAATGGCTCGCGAGTCAAGAGCGCTTTCAATCCGTCGTAAACGCGCACTCGGCTTCTTCGCCCGAAGAGTTGATGGCGATGTTCCAAGCAGCTGCAAGACAAGCTCCGCGAGATGCCGATGTACAAACCGTACTCGGCGTGATGGCGCACTTGACTCGTAATTACGACGAGGCCATAAACGCATTCCAACGTGCGGCGGCGCTGCGGCCAGAAGATTATTCACTGTGGAATAAAATTGGTGCCACCATGGCGAACGGTACGCAAAGCGCCGACGCTATCGGTGCTTACCGCCGAGCACTCGATTTAAAAGCAAATTACGTCCGCGCTTGGGCGAACATGGGTATTGGGTACGCGAACCAGGGGCGGTACGCGGAATCGTTGCCATATTACGTGCGCGCGTTATCGATGAATCCCAGCCCCGAAAGCCCAACATGGGGATACGTGCGCATCAGCCTCGGATGTACAGGGCGATTAGATCTCATGCCTTTGGTCGATGCCCGCAACCTCGACGCGCTTAATCGCGAGTTCCCGCTTCAGTGAGATTGTATTTAGAGCACAAAACAGTTGTAGCCTTTCACGTCCACCTCAGTGTCCCGCGCGCGCGGCCGACATGCGCGTCCGCGAACGCGCCATCGCCGCGCTCGCGATTCTATGCGCGTGCGTTACCGTCGCACACGCGCGTGAGACATTCGTAGAGGAAGTTTTACTGCAACGACTCCCTGACGACGTCGTCGTCGCAGTATTCACCTTTACACAAACTGCGCCCACAGATGCTCGTCACTACACCGTGATGTCCAAGCCCCTGGCGTCCGTTCTCGCACATTCCAGTGCACACGAACTCGAGCTCTCGTTTGGGCGCGGGCGCTGGAACGCGCGGCGCTGGGGCACGTCACCCGTCGTCGCGAAGCCCGTCGGTGCAGAAGTTTGGGGGACGTTCCCGAACGGCGCCACCGACGACGTCAACAAAGCGTGGACGAACGCGACGACGATGCTCGGCGGAATATTTTGCGCGTCTCTGAGCGCCTTGAGTACGTCGACGGCGGTGACGGCGCCTGCGCTCGCGTTTCATCGGTGGAATGGCGACGCCAAAGCGATTACGCCGGTGGACGCGATAGTAAAGCATGCGACGCTCCCACACGAAGCGGTGTGCGTGGAGAATCTCGCACCGTGGTTGAAGCAGTTACCGTGTCGAGATAGGAGTGGTTTAGGTAAGGCGCTCAAATCGGCGTACGAGGTGTTTGGAGCGAACCATTTGACGTTTGGCACGAAGCTGTCACGGGACGCGGACACCATTCGCGTCGAGCAGACGTTGATGATGGTTCTTCCGACCGTTGGTGATGGTTTTGAAAGTATAATAGACTTGTTGAATGAAGCGGCGGTGGAGTCATGCGTCGTGGCGGATGAATCGTACGTGCACGTGCGTGAGCCGCAAGCGTTGCGCACGTTTGATTTGACGCGAGGTGAAGCAGCAATACGCGCGAAGGCGCTGCAGACTGTGAGCCAATCGCCAACGATGTTTGTCGAACGGTTTCTTACTGGTACTGGAAATGAGTTTGGAGGTATAGTGATTGACATTGAGCGCGCGGTGGTTGACATGACTCGGCTTCCGGCATGCACGCGCGTGCGATTGTTTCAACCACTTCCATGGTTTGTAAAACTCTACATGCACACACTCGTCGTCGAGCTCGACGGCGCGCGTGTATCCCACGACGACCACAACGTCATTGAAGGCATGAAGTTCATTCCGGCTGAAGATCGCACGCGGTCGTCGGTACTGGAGATGCAACTGATGATGGTGTCGTCGACGTCGACACTTCGCATTCGCGTCAATTACGACAAAGGATTCCTTCGCGCCCATGAGTTCCCACCCGACGCGAACCGCGGTTTCGATTTGCCTCCGGCGCAATTATCGATATACCCTAGTGGGCTGTGGGACCCGGTCGCGTCTGATGTGAACACGCCGCTCGTTGCTAAGCTGCAGTCGTCTCCTTTGGAGGTTGTGTACATGAATTCGCTGTTGCTTTCGCTTCCAACGCCAGACTTTTCCATGATATTTAACGTTGCTGCGCTCACAGGAAGCGTCCTGAGTGTTATCGTCGTGAGCGTCGTGCGAATTCTCATCAAAAGACCGGTATGGACGGATTATATCAAACAAAAGAAGGCGCAGCGAAAGAGGCTCGCGAAATCAGCTCCGAGCGTCTTCACGCGCGTGCTCAACAAGTTCAAACATAGCTAGACAACAACTCACAAATAGAATACGCTAATACAGTTAGACTACTTTTCTCTTCTTCGGCTCCACGGGTGGACTCACCGTGTGTACGTACACGGAAACGAGAACGACCAATAAACACACTAAATGCGCTCTCGGCACTTGGCCTCGCGTCATCGCCGACTGACACACGCCAGTCAACACCAACCCTCCGACGACGGCGAAACCTTTCGCAATCACACCCTGCTCCAATCGCTTCGTGATTTCGCCCACTAACAGCCCCGCCACAGCGGCAGTGCACACCGGAATCCATACGAACACGTTCCAATGCTCGAAGAGCGCGCCCAAATCAAAAATTGAGGCACCCGGTTGGTTGAAATAGTATTCAGTCAAAACAACCACAGGCGCGCCCACGATCGCCATCTCCAGCGTCAACATCGGTGCCGATTTCCCATGGCGTTTTAACGCAACCTGCCCGAGCGCGCCAGACAGCCCGCTGAGTGCGCTCGCCGCGCACACCGCGAGCGCGCCGAACGCGTAGTGTTCATTCGTCGCGTCGCTCGGCGAGCTCGCGCCTCCTTGCGCGCTCAATCCAATACCCGCGCCCATCACACCGAACAGAGCCACACATTGCGCAAAACTCTGTCGCACGCCGCTAAATACATAAACAAACAACGCCGCGCTCACGAGCTTGCTTTGATTTAAACAGTTGAACGACACGCCGTCGAGGTTCGCGTAGCCGTACTGCGACAACACATTCTGCACCGCGTACAGCACCGCCGGAAGCGCCGCGAACGCCACGCCTCGCCCGTGCGCGACGCTGTGTTTAAGCTCATCCCTAAACGACCCACGCGCGCACAGCATAGCCACCGCCAGCGCCGCTTTCATCGCCTCTGTGGCGAGCACCAAAGACGCGCGCGACACCTCTGTGCGCACGAACGCGCGCACGAGCAGCGGTTGCGCGCCGTATTGCGCCGCGAGCGCAAAACAACACGCGTATCCAATCGTGCGCGAGCGTGCGCGCGCCGCGTCGGCGCCGGCGCCGCGCGCGCGGGTCGACATGGAGACACGGCGCGGCGAGAGAGTGGCGACGGCAGTCGCTCGCGCGCACGTGCGCTTCGCGCGATGGACGCCACCGGCTTACCGCGGCGAATTCTCAAGGTACGATGCGAAGGACGCGATGTGGGACGATGCCGAGCGAGCGCCGATGCGATCGCGCGCGTCGACGGCGCGTGAGGTGTAGTTTGATTCGATGGTGTCTGGATCTGGATGACGAGACAGCGAGCTGAAGATGGGCGAACGAACGAGGTACTGACGCACGCGCACGCGCACGCACGCATACAGGAAGCTCAACGGTTGCAGCAAGAGCCCATTCCGGGGATTTCCGTGCAAGTGAGCGAGAGTAACTTGCGACACTTTTACGTCGTGATTCAAGGTCCGGATGGAACTGCGTACGAAGGCGGCGATTTCAAGCTCGAGTTGTTCTTACCCGCGGATTACCCCATGGCACCGCCCGAAGTGTTCTTTCGCACGAAGATCTATCACCCGAATACTGATAAGCTCGGTCGGATTTGCTTGGATGTGTTGAAGGACAAGTGGTCCCCGGCGTTGCAGATTCGGACGATTTTGTTGAGCGTGCAAGCGCTGATGAGTGCGCCGAATCCGGATGATCCATTGCGCGAACAAGTGGCGGAACATTGGAAAACGGATGAGCAAGGTGCGCTCGCGATGGCGCGCGAATGGACGAAGAAGTATGCGGCGCGGACGTAAAAGGCGCGACGCCGTCGGTTTCGATGGAAACTTGAGACAGCCGGCCGCGGTCTGGACGATTACAATTTAGTTAGTTTAATGAATAGAAGATAAGAGAGAACGCTGATGACGCTGATGACGTGCACGCGCATGGAGAGTTTCGTCGCTCACGGCTAAGAGTGCGAATGAATGCTAACAACGCCTAAATACTATTCCTCGGCTTCCGCTTCGGCTACGAGCCGCGCGCGCTCTTGCGCTCGCTTCATGCGCTCTAATACTATGCTCTCGAAATCCTTATTCGCTGCCGAAACGGGCGCTGCCGGTTTGGGCTTCTCCGCATGCGTCGAGTCTGCGGGCTTTGTCACAGAAGTCGCCGCGCCTTGAGTAGATTTCGCCGGTATCGCCGCGCGCGTGACGACCAATGGATTGCTTAAATCTCCACTCGTCGCATTCGATGCCGCTACGCACGCGTCAACGGTAGCGAACACCACGAGTGCGCTACCTTTCTTCTTTTTCCCTTCGCGCAACACCACGTCCTCGACGGTGCCAAAAGTTTCAAATATATCCCGCAGCTTTTTAGCTGAATACGCAGAGGCGTCCGAATCGTCGTCTCTTCGCCACACAGCCTTGAGCGATCGGTACAAATGCTCGGGCACCTCAACAGCCGTACTCGCCACATTGTCCTCGTCCATGCCTGGCGTGTAGCGACGCGAACCCTCGCGTTGCTTGCGTAATCTCGCGAGCTCCACGCGCAACCGTTCGCGCGCTTTTTGCTCGTCGCTCAGCGCGCCGCTCGATCCCGCCGCCGCACGCTCACGCGCCTCTAAATCCTCCACCGCACGCTTGCGTTTGGCATCCCTCGCCGCATGTGCTGCCCTTCTCACCGCAGTGGCGCGCAAAACGTCATCCAACGCCTGCCTCGCGTCCGCGTCGCTCAGCGCGTCGTACGCCTTTTGCAACGCGTCAAACTCCTTTTCCGCCACCTCGCGCTCACTGGCCTGTCGCTTATCGGGGTGCGTCTTGAGCGCTAATTTACGAAACGCCTGCGCGCGCGAAAACACGAATACTCGCCGTCAGTATCGCCGCGTACCGACATCTTTCCAAACACGAATGCACAGCACACAATCACCAAGTCTTCAATCGACGCACCTTTTTGATCGCGCCGTCATCCGGCGCCGACGCGAAATCCAACCCAAGCACCTCATACGCGTTCGTGTCGACGTCCATGCTCGTTCGCCGCGCGCGCGCGTTCGCCGCGCCGAACGTCGAGCGTCGCTGTGTGTGGATGTCGTTGCATCATTTTCACGTCGTGTGCTTCACTCGACGCCACGCCACGTCCTCATCGCGCACGGATCTCGCCGCGCACGCAAAGGCACGCCTCGCCTCGCATCTCGCACACGCATCGTTCGCGTCGCGCCATGTCTGCCCAGCCCTTGGCGTCGCGCGCGAGCGCATTCGCGCAGCGGATAAGCTCATCCCAAGATCGTCCTCGTCGTCGCGCGTCTCTCGCGCGCGCGGGCGCCGCGCGCGCCGCGGGCAAGTCGGGCGAGTACTACGTCGGGAAGGGCAAGTACATCAAGGACGACGGCCGCGGATTGCTCGCGAAGACGGGACGGGATAACTTGACCGTGGGCGGGTTCGCGGGTGGCGAAGTCGGTTTACAAGCCTACCGCGAGGAGCTCAACGCGCAAAACGCGGCGAAAGCGCTTGAAAAGGCGAAGAAACCGCGAAGAGAGACGAAGGAGGTGAATTTACAAAAAGATTTTGGTGTGCTCGCGGGTGGATTCCCGGGTGGCGAGAAGGGGCTTAAGATTTACAACGCGACGGGGGAGCTTCCGCAGACGAAACCGGCGACCCTCGGGTGGGGTCCGCCGGTGTTGGCGTTGGTGACGGTGTTGACTGGGTACACGTACTTGAGCACTGGGGAGTTGACTCAAGATTCGTTGATGTCGACTGTGCAGTCGCTTTCGACAAAGGCGGGTGAAATTGACACGCAAGCGGTGTCGAGCGGAGCGACGGGCGCCGTCGGCGCCGTCGCGGGCGTCGTCGGACAAGTGGTGGATCTCTTGCCAGAAGACGTGAAGAATGCCGGTTCGGAGGCGGCGCAAGCCGCGCTTGCTGTGTTGGTCGGCGGCGTCGTGCTCAAGATTGTGGTTGGCAAGGTTGTCGATGCCATTGGATCTTCTTTCAAGGTGGTCGCGTTGGGTGTCGTCAGCGGCTCCATCGCGCTCAAGATTTTAAACATCATCTAAACAAACCTCACATTGAGTGTGTCGAACGAATAACATTAACCCCTTAGCGCATGCAATGTGAATTTTCGTCTACAGTACAGCTTCGTCTATTTTACACGCTACACGTATCGGTACAGTACACGTTTAAAAGTTTGCGCGCTTCTTGTGCGAACCACGTTTGGACGATTCCTTCTTGAAATCCTCTGGTTGTAGGATGGAACTCATGGATAAAAATGCGCCGCCTGCTTCATCAGACGAATACGCGTATTGTTCTTCGGCATCAGAGTCCATGGCGAGTGCGGCGAATCCAGAACGAGTCACTTTGATGTCATCGTCGTCCGTGTCATCGTCGCTGACTTCGTCGTCGTCGACGTACGCCGTCTTCCTCTCGCGTACAACTGGCGCGCCCAACGGCGGAGGAATGGCGTATGGAATTTTCCCTTCGAACACGAGCGCAAGTATCGTCTGCCCAGCTTTTTGCAAGTCCACTCCACGCGTTTGCATGAATCCTCGCATTTTGCCGTACGCTTGACACATCGATAATGGCGACCACGGAAGAGCTTCGCCAGTTAAATCCTCATTGTTCAAAAGCTCAATAACCTCTGGATCGTAGTCGGTCGTTGGGCGCACTTTAAGCGCACCTGTCATCGACATTGCGAGTGATGCCGCGAGCTTGCCATCACTCGATCCGCTATACTTTCGCTGAATCGCTTCCCAGCGTTCAGCGCCGACGAGCTTGGCTTCGGCGAGCCAGCGAATCGCGCTAAACGGTTCACGCACCACTGGAAGCGGTATGAGATTCCCTATGATTTGTTCCGCAGGCCCGAGATCCGTTCGCGGAAACACCAATCCTGGCGAATCGCACAAGCACGTTTTCTCGTCCAAGATGAGCGTTTGTAAAGTCTTGGTGTGTCCAGGAGTCGCCTTGACGCTCACCGCTTTCCGTCCTAGCATGGAGTTCACCATGGATGATTTCCCGACGTTAGGATGCCCGACGAGACCAATCATGATTCGGCCCTCCGCTTTGACGCGTTCATGCTCTTCTTGTTCTGCGCGTAGTGCTTGCATCGCGCGCTCTTCCGCCTCGATGTCTTCTTCTTCGTCGCCTGAATCCTTCGCGTCGTCGTCGTTGAGCTCGTCGTCGTCGTCTTGGTCATCAGCGGTTGCGTCTGTGGTTTGAAACCTCTTACCACTCGTCGCGAGCTCTTGACACACGCGCAACAACGCGTCACGACCAATGGGAATACACGACGCGCGATGCATGCGTTCCGCCGCGTGGTCGCGCTCTTCGTGTTCTCGATTCTTCTTGTCCCAAAATCGTTCATCCGTGGGCGCCTCATCTCTTGAAGAAAACCCAACGACTGCGTCAATGCCAGGCAGCGTCGCCATAAAATGCGACGCCCACTGCTCCACCGCCGCCATCGGAACGGCGTCTATTTTATTCAGCACGACAACCAATGGCTTTCGTAATCGACGCGTGACGTGCGCGTACAACGCCGGCGGCAAGTGCAACATTGGATTCCTCGCATCTACAACCACCACAGCCACGTCCGCGCGCTCGAGCACACGCCACAACTGTCGCCACACTTCAATATTCTGCTCAAACGCCGGTGCGTACCCTCCAGCCTCGATCATCGCCTCTTTCGCGCGACGCAACCACGCGACAAACGCCTTGCGTTCTCTCGCGTGCAACTTTCCGCGCTTCAACTCATAATCCCATTTCGGTCTCGCCGGCATCATCGCCAGCGCCCCATCGTCATCTCTAAAATCACTCGGCACGCGTTCGACGTACCCGAGCGGAGCCGACATCAACGGTCGCCGTCCATCGCGCACTCGACGTTCGACGTCGTACGTCGCCTCTTGCGCGAGCACCGTCATGACGCCCTTCCTATGCGCACCCGCGCTGCCAATCCCGCGTCGCTTGACGTTGGACAGTCGCTTGGTGGATTTCAATCCCAGACTCTCGACGGTGAACACGGTGGTGGCCATGCCGCGCTGGGCGTCGACGCGTCCGTCGGTTTCGGAGTGGTGCTCGGCGGCGGCGCGGATGCCGCTGAGCATGTCGCCGTCTTCGCGCTTTTTCGCGCCCGCGCGCATGCGCGCGTCGTGGGCGGACTTTTTACCCTTTGGGGGCATGACGTGTTCGTGCTATGGCTATGGGCGCGCGCGCGCGGGTGTGGGGATGACGCCGTGCGCGGGTGAGCTATGAGCTCTGAGGTGGGCGCCGTCGAGCTACATGGTACATAGTTGTCACATTTACATCTGTGTTGAACCCGCGCGACGATGCGCGAGCGTGCTAAATATATGCAGTATCAACGCGTTCTTCTCGACGCGAGATTGACTCACGCAAAGAGCTGGGATGACCCAGAACGCTTGAGCGCTGATTTACTCGGCGTGCGCTGCAACGCCGATTTGGACGGCGTGCGCATCATCGATCCTAGTCTACTCGGTGAACGAAGCATGCGGTTGTCTAGCTTGCTCAGCAATTCGACGCCATCTTTTCGTGTTCGTACGCTGTTGATGTCCTCGATCTCTAGCGTTAACGAATCCATGAGCAATTCTTTCGCTTCGTCAAAGCGTTTGACTTCGTACAACAACTTGGCGAGCTCGACTTGGTGAATCAAACGCTTGGGGTTAATTTCAATCGCTTGTCTGAAGTACTTTTCAGCGTTTTCGATCGTCGCTGGCTCTATGGCGCCGTAAATAGCCTTGATTAAATAACGCGTAAACCCACTGATGTTGGACATGGTGT
>JACLAB010013008.1_pt1 | contig 52570 bp, 36 predicted proteins | sample 8027921 | NCBI WGS metagenome assembly JACLAB01 (sample SAMN15725117, study PRJNA655200) | protist metagenome | isolation source: fluorescence activated cell sorting (FACS) single amplified genomes of... | place: USA: West Boothbay Harbor, Gulf of Maine | collected 2000-07-19 | reverse complement strand
CGCGCGTGAGTTTGAGTGGACACGTGCGCGAGGTGGAAGCTGGGGACGTTGCGCGCGTGCGTGAGGGGTATTTGAAGAGGCACCCCAACGCGTTTTGGGTGCGTCTATTTCGCGCGTTCTTTCGCGTTTGTTTTTGATTTGCGTTCGCGGCGGTGACGAAACCCAGGCTCCCTCTACTGAATCTCATGTGGATGACTGTCGGCTGAATCGAACAATTAATTACCCTGGCCAGGACCGAGCCGTGAGCGCAAGACATTTTGTATTTCGTCTCGTCGTTCTCCGAGCGCCGCCGCTCTTCGCGACTGACGACGAGTATATTTTCATACGTTTGTACGCCTTAGGTTGACTTCGGGGATTTTACGTGGTATAAGATGACATCCATCGTCGCCTGCCGCATCGTCGGTGGTTTCGCCCGCGCGGCGTCGGTAAAACCAGACGAATACGCGGCGACGACGGCGGATCCGGTGGCGAAATTCTCCGCCCCCGTGTGTTCGCACATGAACGCCGATCACGGGGACTCTCTCGTAGCCATGATGAAGCATTACGTTGGCATTGACGTTGACTCTGTAGAGATGCGCGCGATTGACCGTTTAGGGATTGATTGCCGCGTTAAAGTTGGCGCCGACGCGCACGCCGTTCGATTACCCTTCACCGAACCCGCGCTCGATAGAAAAGCCGTCAAGGATCGTATCGTGGAAATGACCAAGGCTGCCGCCGCTGCGAATTAATCATTTAATTTTACCTCTTCACATTATTTTTACCCTTTTTACAGTACCGGTACTGGACCAGTACGTTTTCTTTAAAGCAAGCAAAGTCGCCTTTGCCGTCCTCACTCTCGAGCTCTCGCATGCCCGTGAGCTTTGTCTACCAACAAAAGTCCCGATCAACCCCGCGCGAGGGTGCTGACGTGTGTGAGATAAAGTGTAAACGTGCGGCGTGCGCTATACAAAAGTGCCTCGCGAAACTTCCTCTGAGCAGATCGTCAGCGACCAACGCGGGCGTCGACGTGAGCAAGTGCCAGTACGCGGTGGACGCCTACGACGCGTGTTGCGAACGCGCCAAGCGCATCGAAGCGAACCAGAGCGCGTCGTCGCCGTAGTCACACCACAATGCTCGCAGTACGCGCGGCGCTGGCGCCGGTGATGCGCCCACGCGGCGAGGCTCGCGGCGCTCGCGTCCCGGTTCGAGCCGCGACGGAGCCAGAGGACGCCAATCCGTCGTCGTCATTTACTAACGCCGACGCCTTCACCGCGCTCGGTGCGTTGAAGTCCACCGAGAACCCATTCGCATCGCGTCCGCGCGCTCCGAGCGCGCCGTCACCCACCACCAGTGGCGCCATCATCGGATTTACCAAACCTGGCGTCGACGTCGCCTCGCTTCCGTCGACTCGGGACGCCGACGTCGTATTAAAACGCTTCGATGACACGCAGCGCAAAGAATCAACATCTCACGCGCTCACCGCGTGCACCAAACCTGCGCTCGCGCAGAGCACGCGCGCGCTCGCATCGCGCGCGTCGCGCGTTATGCTCGGCGTCTGCGCGAGCGACGCGGCGGAAGGTTTGTCGACGTTGAAATCGTGGACGTCTGAACTCGGGCTCCCGCGAGGCAAGCTCCACGGCATGGATCGCGATGGCGTGCCCATCGACCCGCCCAAAGGCGCGGTGTTTATCAAGTATAATTCACTCTCGGGCGATGCGTACATATCTGGGTACGGTGGGGACTATCGCGGGGTGTTGTTTACCCCCGAGCTCGCCGACGCGGCGTTTCGTCAATACGGCTATCTCCCGCTCGACGCGTTGCGTTGAATTAGTTTGTGTTGTTGTATACAGTATTACAGTGTGTCTCAATCACCATTCACTCTCGCGGTAGTCTTTATAAAACTTCCCATACGGACACGGCCACGTCGCGGGCGGATCGCCCACGCTGTCGAACACCGGAGCCAACACGCGCGCCGCCGCGTCCTCCTCGTCGATGGGCGTTTGGAACCCGTGCGCCTCGGTGATCCTCGCCGCCGTCTCCAGCGGCTGCTCGAGATTAATCCACCCCGTATCCACCGCGGTCATGTATATCCCTTGCTCGGCGTAGTCCTCAGCGCACGTCGCCGTCATCATGTTTAACGCCGCCTTGGCCATGTTCGTATGCGGATGTCGCGGCGTCTTGTAGCGGTAAAATTTACCCTCCATCGCTGAGACGTTGACGACGAACGCGGCGGGGTATTTCTTAGTCTTTTCCTCGCGATCTCTCGCCACCGTCGCGGCAAGGAGCGGGCGAAGTTTCCCATTGAGCACGAACGGCGCGGCGGCGTTGACGGCTAAGACTTCGAGGAGCTCGGGGGTTTCGACTTCGCCGAGTTTTAACATCCAGGAATTGCGTCGACGTAAATCGACTTGTTGGCCGTTGACGTCGACGGCTCCGGGCGGGAAATGCATCGCCTCGGACGCTGGATCGGATTTATCGGATTCTAGGAGTTCGAGCTGGGACAGTGCGGCGCTCGGGGCCATCCAGCCGGCGAGTTTGAAGTCGTCGGCGCGTTTCCAGTCGTCGGCGACTCGGAGCGACGAGGCGGATGTCAAAGACGCGTCATCCGCGAGCGTCGAAGACGTCGGGAGAAATTCGCATCTCGCATTCGCGCCGACGAGCGACGGCGTGAACCCAGCCTCGGCTTCGGCTTGTAATAAGTGTCTGTAATACGCCGGTGGACGCCGAACCGTTTGGCACGCGTTGTTAATCACGACATCCAGACGCGGCAACGTCGCCAGGAGATGCGCGCACAGGCGCTCAACGCCCGGCAAGTCGCGTAAATCCATCGCAAGTATCTGTAATCTCGACATCCACGTCGACGCGTCGGGCTCGCGTTCAAACCTGCGTAAGGAATCTATGGGGAATCGCGTCGTGGCGATCACGTATGCGCCGGCGCGGAGGAGCTTGAGCGCGATGCGGTAGCCGATTTTCACCCGCGCGCCGGTGACGAGGGCGTACGCGCCTCGCATATCCGCCGTCTGTGACCGTTTTTGCCAATTCAACGCCGCACATTCCGGACATAATGACGCATAAAAGTGATGCGCGATGCGATATCGCACTTTACACACGTAACACGCGCGAAGTTGATTCAATTCGGCGCCATTCGCGTCGTCTTCGGCTCCGCCGACGGCGTTGAAATCATCCGCGCCGGCGACGCCGTCTGGAATCAAAGGCAACGCCTTCGCATCTCCCGCGTTATTCGCGCCCTCCAGCGCCGCCAGTCGCTCCAAACGCTCTTTACGCAATCGTGTGAGATCCAACGCGGCTCGGTCTGCGGCTTTCTCCGCCATATTACGTCTGTTTCTGTCGCGTTTCGTGTCCCGACGCTGCTTCAGCGCCTCGGGCGCGCGTCCAGCATACATCGCCCCGTGCACGCGCGCCACGATGGGCAACACGGCCACGCGCAGAGGTTTATGACGCGGATGTCCGTACACCTCGCTCGCGCGCGCCGACGCGTCGGTGGCGGCGGCGTCGGGCGACGGCGGCGGCGATGCGCCGCCGCGCCGGTGCACTTTTTGCGCATCATCATCATCATCATCTTTACGCGTCTCTGCCATCGCCGTCACCGCGCCGTCGCCCGCCAAAGCGCGCAGAACCTTGAGCGCGATGGCGAGTTCATCGTCGGTGAATCCGCGCCAGGCGTCGAACGCGCGCGGGTCGGCGTCGGCATCGGGAGCTGTAGACGCCATGGGCGGCGCCGCACACTGGCGCGCGCGAATGCCCCGCGACGCGCTGCGTTCGCGACCGTTCGCGGTACACGACGTCGAAAACGACGCGTCGTGAGGCGGCATGTACGCGCGCGCGCACGCGCCGACGACGCGCGTGCGCGTCGCGCCGGTGTTTACCGAGCGCGAATGCTCTGCGCTCGAAGATGCGTTTCGCGGCGACGATGAATCGCGCGTGACGACTCGCCGTGTCTCGTGCGAGACGTACGATCGCGACAGACGCGCGTGTACGTTTGTGTTTGATGACGTCGCGCGCGCGGAGGCGTGCGTGGAGGCGCTGATGCGACAGACGCGCGGGGAGACGTTGGTGGGCTCGACGAGCGTTCGGGCGAGCGACGCGCGTTGGACGTGCGGATACAGCGTGAAACGCGAGGATGACGGCGAGGACGCGCGGCGGACGGTTGCGGTGCGGGCGCATGGCGCGCTCGGTATCGCTGGGTTGACGTTGATTGAGGATTTCGTGAGTGAAGATGAGGAGCTGCGGTTGGCGGAGGCGGCGAGGACGTCGACGCGCGAGACGCGGTTGGCGAGGCGGAGAGTGTCGCATTTCGGGTACGAGTTTTCGTACGCGACGCGCGACGCCAACGTGCCGTGTGAGAGCATACCTGCGTTCGTGCGCGAGACGGTGCTGGGGCGATTAGGGACCGGTGCGTATGGAGCGACGCCGGGCGCGACGTCGGCGCTTCGATGCGACCAAATTACGGTGAACGAGTACCCGCGCGGGGTTGGATTGGCGCCTCACGTGGACACGCACAGCGCGTTCGGGGAGACGATTCTATCGTTATCTTTGCTCGGGGGCACGGTGATGGAGTTTAGACGCGAAGGGTACGAACATAGGGCGTTATATTTACCGCCGCGGTCGTTGTTGATTATGTACGACGAGGCGAGGTACGCGTGGCAACATTACATCCCACATCGAAAGAATGACGACGTTGAGGGGGTGTTGACGCCGCGGGGAGAAATGCGGATGTCGTACACGTTTAGAGAGCGTCGCACCGGGGCGTGTGCGTGCGTGTGGCCGGAGGCGTGCGATTCGCGAAGCGGGAAGGCGTCGCTCGTTTCCAAGCGCGCCGCCGGCGCCACGCAACAGTTTGCGCATCTCGTCGGAGAATAGAATAGTAGATGGAGCACACAGAGGGGACTTGTAGTCGTGTGATATTTTGTACAATAACTAGCACTAGTGGAATCTTTAGTTGAAGTCGCGACTGAGCGAGAAATGAAATCTTCCACTCCCGCGGTCGTTGCGCGCGTAATCAAAGCGAAACGGAATGCCGCTTTGAGTGAAAATCCCAGCGACGCCGTAGCCGTAGCCGTTCCCAGGTTTACCTCTCGTGCCCGCGGGATCGCCGAGCACCCCGGCGCCCGAGTGTAAATCGCTGCCGTAATCGAAGAAAATCGCACCAGTCAACCCCGAAGTCACTGGCGCGCGGAGCTCCGCGCTCCCGACGACAAACTTCCGCCCCGTGCCGATGCCACCGTCGTTGTAACCACGGACGCTCGTCGTACCACCGATCGCGAACGCCTCGTACGGGGGCAAATCACCAATGACATTACCACCCTTTGAGCTCAAAAGTAATTGAACCGGGGAGGAAAACAACGGGAATGAACGCTTTGCGCGCGCGAACATCCGCGTGTGATTCAACCATTGCGGTTGCACGGGTAAGGCCTGCTCAGCACTGAGCACTAAAGACGCATCATTCGGGCCGCTGTACGCGAAACGAAGCTGCGAAGTTAAGCTCGTGTCGTGCTTGGTGCCACTAAATGTCACCGGCGCGCCGTAGGCATCGAAAAGCGTGTGATTGCCGTCATTGTCCAAAACAGAGTTGCGGTTGAAGCTCATGGAAAACATTCCGTTCCATCCATTCAACAGCGGGCGCGTGTGCTCAAGCGTGTGCGAAAATCGCTGAACGGTGATTTCCGACAGTCCCGGGGCGGTAATATCCGGCGTGTTACCATCCGTAGTCTGGCTTGAAGGCACGCCGTGCGTCGACTTCAAGTTGGAGTTTTGGCTCTCGATGGACATCGTACGCGCCGTGCGCGTCGGACCAAATCCAACCCATGGATCTCGATAATTTACCTTGAGCTGCGGACGAACGACGGTGATACCGCGCCCACCCTTCTTCGGCGTCGCCTCAACACCTACGTTGACTGTCTGGCCTTTGCCAAACAAGTTGTTGTGATACAACTGCAAGTAACCAGCAAAGCCGCTAAAAATACCCTCCGTGAAACCTTTGGCGGTCATACCTCCACCGCCTGTGATACCTTTGCACGCCTTCTCTTTGAGCGTGAGTAAAATATCGCGCTTTCCAGCTTGTTTTCCAGGCTTGGAAATCAAGTTGACTTGCGGCTCGCCAAATCGAGGATTCTCCGCGCTAAACGACTGCAAGGTATCCATCACACGCCAGCCATTCACGGGCTTGCCGCGTTGAATGCTTGAAAAGTACGCCAACACACTCGAAGTTTTCGACAAAACTTTGTTCTCTTTGCCAGTCTTTTGATTGATAGATGGTTCGATTTCAACCTTGATGTCGTCCACGACGACGTCGGTAAAGTCCAATCTCACAATCCCATCACTCACGTCTTCGACCAACGAAATACTCTCGATACACTCTACGTTCTTCGCGACACGCGTATAGTCCTTAAACCGCCCGAGAGTCTCAATTAAATGCGTGTGATTGATCACCTTTCCCATTTGCGGCTTGAACGACTCCTCGATAGCCTTCACCGGAACGCTCTCCAATCCATACAACTCAACCCCACGCATGCGCTCAAACGGCGCCACGTCAAACGTCACTCTTATGCCATCTCTCGTATCCTTGGCGAACGCTCGAACGCTTCGAAATATCCCGAGCGATCGAATTCGCCCCATTTCAGCGTTTAAGTCGCGCACCTTGTATGAGTAGTTTGGCTTCAACGCCATGACGTCCCGAATCGCCTTTTCCTGCTCCGCCGTCGCGCCCGCGATGTCAAACGCACAAATTAATAACGCTTTATCGGAATTCTCGTCCAGTGGCGCCCCCGATTCACCATCGCGCGCGCCGCTATCCTTCGCCGACGCCGAAGTAGACTTTTGGCCGTTTGCGCCGCCGGCATCGCCCGCGTTTGACGCGTCTGACGCGCGTCCAACCGCCACGTCCGCTATCCTACGCGTACATCGCCCTTGTAGCCGCCCTCCCGCGCGCGCAGAGGTGCTCGCGAGCGCGGGCTTGGCGTCGGCGATGCGTTTAAGTCGATCAAGGCTCGATCGAAGAGTAAACGCGGACGGGATCGCGCACCAAGGGCGACGACGCGCATCGGCGGACATCCCGGAAGGAAGACAACTTCGCGAGTGCCACGCTGCGACAGTGCGGAAGCGACGATGATTTCGCGCGGTGCGTGCGAGTTGAAGACTGAGGTGTGGTTGACGTGATTAGCGCCGCTTGAGCGCGCGTTCGCGCAACCGACTCTTGGAGGAACGGTCGACGACTCGTTGGGTGATTAGATTATGACGTGACCGAACCGGAATGTATATAATTTACAAGAGTTAAAAGCGCGTTTTAAATGTGTTTGTTCTTTTTGTGCGCGACTAGGCTATGAAACGCTCAGCGCACTGCATAACGTCTCGATAGTCCTCAGTCGCTCAAACTAAAATGTGTGTCATAAAGTGCTTCTGGTGTACGTGTAATGAACGTCACAGGCAACACTTAATCCTCCTTGACATTGCGGAGGTCAAACATGCGTTCCAATGCGTGCATGTTGACCAACGTCATGGTGACTTCCATGGGGTCGCTGCCGTCAGAGCGCAACGCCGCCATGGGGCCGTGCAAAAGCTTGTTGATGATGCCTCTGGAAAGCTCCTCAACAGCCTTCTTTTGCTTATTCGACATGCCGTCGCCAATCTTTGTGAGTGCCTTGTCTAACTCCGCCGCGCGGATGTTTTCAGCCTTTTGACGCAAACGTTTAATCGTCGGAACGGTTTCCAAGCTATCGCGCCACGCCTCAAAGTTGCGCTGCTCCTCTAATAAAAGACTCTCAGCCTCCTTGGCAGCAGCTTCACGTTTGCCCTTATTAATTTCGGCCAGCTCCTTTAAGTCATCGACGTTGTACACCAACGTGTTCACATCTTCGCCGCAGTCCGCGTCAACGTTACGCGGCACAGCAATGTCAACCAACCGACGCTTGCCGCCGACGAGTTCGCCGCACTGCGACATCGAAGCCAAATCCTTCTTAGAAATAATAGGCTCAACCGCGGAAGACGCGGTGAAAATCACGTCATGTTCGCCCGCGAGAGACAAGAATTGGTCCATGAGTTCAATTCTCATGTTGACTTCGGGAAACTCTTCGGCGAGAGCTTCGGCGCGCGGGCGCGTGCGGTTGACAATGGTCATCTCCGTGCATCGCTTGGACGCCAAGTGCTTCACCAAAAGCTTGGACATGGTACCCGCACCGACGATGAGAACCTTCACACCCTCAAATGATTGCGTTGGAAGCTTCATTTGCACCAATTCAGCCGCAGCAGACGACACCGACACGGCGCCGCTCGCGATGGACGTCTCGCTGCGCACGCGCTTCCCGGCGGTGATCGCCGCCTTGAACAACCCAGTCAAGTGACGACCAAACGCCGGAACACCCTCTCCCATTTGAAAAACATTCTTGACTTGCGCCAAAATCTGCCCTTCACCCATGACAACCGAATCCAAACCACCAGACACGCGTAAAAGATGCGCCGTAGACTCGCGATCCTTCAACACAAACAAATTTTCTCGCAAGCGGTCGATATCCACGCCAGAGTGCTTCACCATCCATTCCTCAACCTCACGCAAGCCGCGTTCGTAGGACAACGCCACGACGTACACCTCCATACGATTACACGTCGACAAAATCCCCGCCTCTTCAATATGCGGCAACGCTGTGAGCTCAGCCACGGCTTCGTTCCACGCCTCCGCGGGCACCGCCATCTTTTCTCGAATCTCCACCGGGCAATCGTGAATGCTCAACCCGACGGTTAAAATACTGCTCTTGCGTTCGCTCTCATACGCTGTGCGGTTAAAACATAAAGAAAACACATATCGTCAGTATACGTCACACATGTACGCTCACAACCCCCGATTGAGTCGCCACCAATCCAATTCGCGAATGCGCGCGCGATGATATCTCTTATCCCAAAGATAGCCCAAGATATCCAAAACCGACTGAAATCACTCGCGTTGAACACCACGCAGTCTCGCGTCGCAGTCGCACTCGCGCAACACGTACGATTTCCACCAAGCCTGGCCAATGCCTCGAGCGCCTTGCTCGAATCCACCACCGCATCGCTCACCCCCGCCGGACGCAGCGTCGTGTCCGGACGCGGCGCGCTCGCCTTGCGCGATGCGGGTTTGTCGTTGGTTTCCGTGTCGTTATCCACCACCGCGCGCGTGCGCGCGCGCATCGAACGCGCATTTCGATGCATAACATTTCCATGCGTTTGATTCGTGCGCGGCTTGGTCGCGTCGACGCGCGCGCGGGCCGTCGCGGCGGCGCTTCGCGACGTCGCGCATGCGCTGGACGCCATCATCGCGCAAGGATCGCGAGATTGAATGTGCGTCTGCTCGCGCGCGACGTCGTCTCACGCGATGCGCGGCGGCGATTGAGAACAACGAAACGCGTGCGTTGCTCGCGATTCGCGCGGTGGGCGTGTCGATGTCGATCGACGACGCGTCGTCGTGTGCCGATCGCGGCGTCGCGAACGGGACGACGTAATACGCGTGGATATCTGATTTCGCGGATCTCCAATCGACTCAACCACGGGGGTATAGGATCCGCGTATTATACGTGCGTCTATGTCTATATGAGTGTATTTAGCGTGCATCGCGGATCTGCATAAAAACGCGCGCGGGGGTCATATGTCGTAGTGTACGTGTATATATGCCTATGATGTTGAGATTGCGTACGACGACACATGGATCGAGGCGAAGATTTTTCGTTGGTGTGCGCTACGCGCGGTTTCATATGCGACGTCTGCGGCGCTGGCGATGGATGCGTGTTGCGTAATGATAATGCGGGTATAGTTTTGCGTGCTTACTACAAGATGTTCTGCACCTGATCGACGCCAACGTCTGGGGCGCTGGGGAGGAGGATGAGGAACGCGACGGCGGTCATGGCAAAGGCGAGACGCGCGCGGGATTCGTCAACCTCCGTGACGTCATCCTTGGGTGCAAATTCTGGCGTGCGTTGCGTGAGCACGAGGTAGATGGCCCATGGTAAGCTTAATGAGCTGGCGATGACGCCAAACGCGAGGCCGATGTAGGTGCCGAGAGATGTGGCACCGAGGACGCGGCGGCCGAAGGCGGCTTGCGTCATGCGGCCGCCGTCGATGGAGCCCACTGGGAGCAAGTTTAAGGCTTGCGTGGTCAACGCGCACCAGCCAGCGATGAAATATGGGTGCACCAAAACACCCTTGGCGCTGGCGGTGAGGAAGAGTTGGGAGAATCCGCCGAGGAGCAAACTTGAATTGAAGAGCGCCGCGGGAATCGGAATTAAATCCGCGTTATCTCCACCCATGGATAACGTCAAGCCATAAACGAATAAGTTCAACGCCACCATAGATCCCGCGACAGGGCCAGCGGCGGCGACATCGAATAAATCTGCGCGCGTTTCCGGCGTGCTTTTCAATTGCGTCACCGTCCCAAACGTTCCGAGTTGCCCGTTCGGGATGAGAAAAGGAATGCCAATCTTAATTTTACGCATGTACGCGGCAATCTGGTGCCCAATCTCGTGTCCGATCGTGCTCGCCATGACACCAATGGAAATTGGCAACGCCGCTTCGACGTAAGCCACTGAATCAAAGTTTTCCAATCCAGGCGGTAACGCGCCTTCGGGTAAATCGACGTCGCCCGCTTGTTGCAACCACGACATCGTCTCCGGCGGAAGCTTGGATATTTCCGCAACCAATCCGAGCTGAATGGCGCTTCCCACAGTCAATCCCATCAACGCAATGGCTAAGAAATACTGCCACCCGGTCGTTCCTGGATTGGGTCCGGCGCGATCGCTCGGCACGATGAGAAAACTCACACGCGGACCAAACTTTGAATCAATCGCGACATCACCCCCAGGTGCGCCGCCCTCCGTCGGTTCTTCCAACATGAATGCCGTGTATTTGCCATCAAACATCTTCTCCAACCCACGTTGCGTGGATTCCCACACCCCGGCGCGGTCGGCGCGCAAGTTACCCTTGAACAACACGCCCGCGCCGTTCAACTCCGCCCCGAGATTTTCCACCGCCGTCACATAAAACGTTTGCATGCCAAACAATTCCTTCTTAATACGCTCAATATCCCCCGCCCCGATCAAGGGCTCCTCCGGTTCTTCTAAGATATCCAACAACTTACTAAACTGACTCTCGATTTCGCCAGAGTCGCGCTCCGTCTTGCCTTTCTTCGCGATCTCACTCAACTCGCTCAACGCCTTCTCCAACTCGTCGCCTTTCTCCGAAGACAACCCCTTACGCGCACTTTCCGCGTTCTTCAACGCATCCAACGCCTTGGGCGAGATGGACGTGCCGCTGAGATTGACGTCGACGGCGTCCGTCTTCGCGCTCGACGTCGCCGACGCGCGCGCCGACGCCCTAAAAGCCTCCTCTTCCTCCTCCTTTGCCTTTCGTTCAGCCTCCTCATCGATCCCTAACAACGCATTAAGATCCGCAAGCGTGGATTTCAACTCGGGTTTCGCCAATGGCGGCGATGCGGGCGCGTCGTTGGCTGTTTCCTGGCGCGTGTCCGCCGCCGCCGCCGCCGCGTCGCTCGCCCGCGGCTCATCACCGCTTTCGTCCGCCGTCTTCGCCTTCTCATCCTCGGGTTCATCGCGCGAAAAGAACTTCTTGAGAAACTCTACGCGTTGCGCGTCGCCGCGGCGTCCGTATCTCCGCGACCGCGTCGTCGTCGTCGTCGAAAACATCATCTTCATCGTCGTCGCGGTGTCGTCACCGCCATCGACGTCGCGTCTCGCCCGATGCGCGCGCGTCACCGTCGTCGTCGCGCGCGACGCGATCGCGCACTGTCGTCGCATCGTCGTCGTCGTCGTCGTCGTCGCCGCCGCCGCCGCCGTCGTCGTCGTCGTCGTCGAAAACATCATCATGGATGATTGCGTGCCCTTCTCTGACGCCATCGAACCGCACAACCATGCACGCGACGCGCGCGGGCGCGACCGCCGCGGCGTCGTCGCGATGCGCGATCGCATGGTCGCCATCCCGACGTCGCGCGGTGACGTCGACGTCGTCCAGGGCGACGACGCGCGCGCGAATCGTTCGCGCGAATGCATCCTCGAACAGCGGTGACGATGGAGATGACCCGATGACGTCGCGCGACTCGCGATTCGCGAGCGAGGCGGAACGACAGCGCGCGATCGCGCGATTGTCGCCCGCGAAACCGTCGTCGTCGACGTCCGCGGCGTCGTCGGCGAAGAGGTTTGGGACGAAGAATGCATTCGGAGGCTCGACGCGAGGCGACTCGAGCGCGACGCGAGGCGACGAGGTGAACCGCGCGCGCAATGACGCGGTGCGTCGCAAGGAGGAACGGCGCAAACGCGAGGCGCGCGGGCTCATGGATGCCCTGCGCGCGGCGATTGATGAGGCGCCGGTGAACGTGGAGGGATTCGCGACGATGGGCGTGGTGGCGCAAGCGACGGTGGCGAGCGAGCTCGTGGCGTATTTGTGCGACGAACGCGGGTTTGGTGTAGTGGAAAGCATGTTTGGCGTCGTGGCATGGATGAGTGATACCATTGATGACGCCGCGAGTGAGGCTGAGAGCGCGGAGAAGGGGACGCGGGGCGACCGAGGCGAAGGCGCGCCGAGCGCGAGCGCGGATTTTGGAGACAAAGAGACGCGAGAAGACGATGGTGTGTCAGGTGCGCGAGGGTTTCTCAGCGCTTGGCTTCGACAATATTTTGCCATTGATGTCGTGGAACTCGAAGACGGGCGGAAGGAAATCCAAGTCGACGCGAGCGCGGAGTTTTTGGCCGTATTCATCCTCTTACTCGCGGCGTCGAGTCAGTTTGGCGCGCAGCTCGTCGAGCTCGTGACGAACGGAGGGCCAATCGATCCGCTTTTGCGTTGATGGCAAGAAGGTAAAAATACCTACAGATTGTAGCTAGCGCGCGCGGTTTACTCGTCGAATCGCGCATGTAATAAAGACACCATGACGGTTGTACTACTTCACACCTCGCCTCTCGGCGCTCGCCCTCTCGCGCGCGCGCGGGACACGTCTCCGCGGTCGCCACCGCGCGCGACACCGCATGATGGCTCGACGCGGTGACGCTACTGATGCGACCAAGATCGCCATACACGCCGACGACGCACCGAGCGCGAGAGATGTGCTGCTTCCGTACGACGCCAAGTCTGACGCGCAGGCGGCGTCGACGCACCGACGAGACTTAACCTTCTCCGACTGGCGACACACGCTGCATTTCATCGCCGTCGCATCGGCGACGATCATATCACTCACCGTATACGGGGTGTTGCAGGAACGGGTGATGACGGTGCCGTACGCGCGCGTACAAAACTCGGACGGGTCATTCTTTTCCTTTAAAGAGTCGGCGTTGAGCGGGACGACGTCGAGCGTCGTCGATGCCGACGACCCGAACGCTCGCGGGGACATTTTCACGTCGAGCATGTTTCTAGTGCTCATGAATCGGTGGATGGCACTCGTGATTGCGAGCGTGCTATCGCTGACTACGCACCGAAGCGGCGAGCACGAGGATGGGCGGAGCGGTTTGCGTGACTACGCGGCGGTGGCGTTTTCAAACCTCGTCGCCACGGTGTGTCAGTACGAGGTTTTAAAATATCTCACATTTAGCGTATCCACGTTGGCTAAGACCATGAAGGTGGTGCCCGTGATGGCGTGGGGGCAGTTTTTAGGAGAGAAGAAGTACGCGCCGAGACAATATCTCGAAGCGTTGCTCGTGACGTTTGGGTGTTTCCTCTTTGTGGCCAATCGCGGATGGCGAAGCGCGGTGCAGAAGACGTACGGCGATCAAGTAGACGATCACGACATGGAATGGGCCGCCAACGCAGGTTTTGCGATATTGGGCGTGTACTTTATTTTTGATGGATTTACGAGTTCGTTTCAGCAAAAGATGTTTCGCCGAGACAAATCCACCGTGGTGAGTCAAATTCTCTACACTTCGTTCTTCACCACGATATTTGCATTCTTGTGGCTTCTATTCACTGGTCAGTTACGCGCATCTTTGGAGTTTGTCACCGTACACGCCGCCGTGCGCGGGGACATATTGATTTTAAGCGCGTCGTCCACCGTGGCGCAATTCGCCATCGCGTACACTATTTATTCCTACTCTGCCGTCATCCTAGCCTCTATCATGACATTCAGGCAGTTCTTAAGCGTACTCATCAGTTGTTACGCATTTGGTGCGCCGCTCAACGTCCTGCAATGGCTCGCACTCCTGCTCATCGTCGCTCCGGCGATGTTCAAGCACGTCGCGCTCCCGACGGATGTCGCCGACGACAAATCGCCGGGACGCGCCGACCGCTCTCGCACCGACCGCCCTACCGAATACGACCGCCTCTGACCGCCTCGCGTGATTAGCACGCACGTAGCATTTTGTCTTGTAACATCATCCCACGCACCATCGCGCGAACACCACATTACGCGCCGTCGCGCTTCGCTCGCTCGCGTTTTTAAACATCTTCAACTCCACCTGTCACGCCTCTCAACCTCACACCGCCGCGCGCGCACGCATGTCCACCGCCGCCGACGACCCGTGGCGCGTCGCCACGCACGCATTCACGCCTCTCGACGTCTCCCGTGCGTTCACGCGCGACGACGTCGCCGCGTTCGACGCGCTTAACGCGCAATCGTGCGCCGATGTCCTCGAATGCGCCTTTTTGCGTTCGTTTGAACGCGCGCTCGACGCCGACGCGCTGCCCGCGTGGCGCGCGGCGTGCGACGCACCGGTGTGGTTCGATGCCGCGCGCGCGCGCGACGCCGCGTCGGCGTCGACGATGGACGATGACGACGCGGACGCGGACGCGGACGCGCTGGAGCGGTGGTTGCGTTTGAGCGCGCGAGCGACGACTACGTTCACCACCTGGGTCGCCCAGGCTCGAGCGCGCGCGGAAACGTTGTGTGCGACGTTGCATCAGTCGTGTAGTACCGAGCGCGGTGCGGCGTTTATGCGCGCGTTCGATGAGATGATTGGGACGATGTGTAACGCGCGCGGACCGGCGCGGCTGACGACGATTTTGAGCGCGAGATACGCGGAGCTCGCGCGAGCGTTTGATCGCGCCGTGCGCCGGCGATGGGGAGACGACAGTGACGATGAGGGTGCGATGGAAGCGAGCGTGCTTGAGCGTCAGATGTCGATCGGGGGTGATATAGCGAGCGTGAGGGATGTTATGGGCGCGGATTGGAGCGAAGACGTGGCGGCGACGTACGAGGCGCTCGCGGGATGTCACGCGTCGCTCGGACGTATAGCGGAAGCTGCGGTGGCGCGAGCGATGGGTGAGTGCGTGCAGCAGCATGTGGTTCGAAGATGTAGCGGTGTGTTCGATGCAGCGAGATTGCGACCGACGTTAAGATGGGTGCGCGCGGTGCCGCTGGAATTTTTCAAGACGGCGTTGCGATGCGAGCGTGATTTCGTGGCGATTGAGTCTTGGCGCGGTCGATTAGAGTACACCGTACACGAGCGCCTCGGGGCATTACGCATCCATGAATTGTTCGACGTGGTCGTGGAGTACCCCGACTCGCTTCCAGCTATTGCAGATTTGCGGATTTGCTTGCAGAATACGACGTTGCACGCCGCGCTCGTGGATTCGTTTGTCACCGCCACGCGGTCGCGTTTACTTCACGCCGGTGCCTCCACAGTGGACATCGTGCAGCAGTATATTGGGACGATTAAAACTTTGCTCGAACTCGATCCTTCGGGCGTGGTGCTTGAGTTGGTGAGCAGACCGGTGAAGGAATATTTGCGCGAGCGAAAAGACACGATTCGCTGCGTCGTCACCATGCTCACGGATGACGGTGGCGGCGATAATGCCGACGGCGAGGGTGCGTTGTACGCCGAACTGGGGCGATTAGCGCGGGGCGAGAGCATTGAAATCATCGAATCGAGCGTTCCAGCGCCGAATCCCAACGCCACCATGGGCGCCACGGACAACTTGGACCGCATGGATAGCATCACCGCCGAAATGGTCGCCATCGCCGCCGAGCTCGGCGAAAGCGAAGAGCTCGACGTCGGCGCCAAGCAAATCATGTCAGGATGGGACGCGTGGGAACCTGAACCTGTGGAGACCGAAGCCGCCGCAAGTCGTGGGCGAAGGCGTACGGTGGGCGATATCATCGGCTTGTTGGTTGGCATTTACGGTTCTAAGGAGTTATTCATCAACGAATACCGTACGATGCTCGCGCAAAAGTTACTGACCAAGACGAATTACGACACCGAGCGCGAAATGCACACGTTAGAGTTGTTGAAACTTCGCTTTGGCGAGATGAGCCTGCATAATTGCGAGGTCATGCTCAAGGATTTCGCAGACAGTAAGCGCGCCAACGCGAATATTAAAACCGCGGCGGGAGCGTCGGCGTCGGCCAAGGATCGACGGGCGAGCGAGATATTAACTCAAAGCCCCGTAGAGGCAACGATAGTATCATCATTATTTTGGCCCGCGTTTTCGAGCGAAGTTGCCGATTTCAAGCTCCCGAATGAGATCCAAGAACACATGGACGCGTACGCGAATCGCTACCATCATCTGAAGGCGCCGCGTAAAATGGAATGGAAGCCCGCGCTCGGAACGGTAGTGATGGATATCACGCACAACGACCGTACGTTCGAGGTGAGCGTCAATCCAGTCCAAGCATCGATATTGCATTACTTCCAGACACAAAGTGTCTGGACGGCGAACGCCCTCGCCCAAAAGCTGTCGCTTTCCGTCGACGCGCTGCGAAAGCGAATCGTGCTTTGGATCAATCACGGAGTGTTAGTCGAGCGTAAAGACGAGCGAGGAGTGGTATACTCGGTCGCTGAACCTACGGATAATGTCGATGCAATGACTGGCGTGCACGCCGATGACGAACACGAAAGTGCGGTGGCAAGCGCGGAGGAAACCGCGGCGGCGGGCATGGTTGTGTACGAGCAATACGTCATGGGCATGTTGACAAACTTCCCAAGCCTCCCACTCGACCGCATTCACAACATGCTCAAGATGTTTGTCGTGGAACCAGTATATGATAAATCCATAAACGACCTCGAGCAGTTCTTGAACGATCTCGTGGCCAAGGAGAAATTAATGATGGAAGGCAGCTCGTATGCGAAAAAGAAATAGAGCCGAGATTGCTTCGCGACGTCATTTTTAGAATTTTAGCACGCCAAGGCATCATCAACAGCGTTGGTTCATAGTTACATAGCCATTGCATATAGATATTACATGTTGTTGTAAACGAGTACGAGTATACGTCGTTTGTTTCTTGATTGCGAGCGCGCGCGCGATGTCAACTTACTTGTCCAAACCCGGGAACCCAGTCATGTCCTTCACTTGCTTCAACTGTTCGTCGCTCAAGTTCTCCTTGATTTGACGCCCGATGCTCGTTTGTTCGAGCGCCAAGTCCAAACTCCATTCCGACGGCGAGGGTTTGGCGTTTACGCTCTCCGGCATGCGTTCGAGCATGACTTCGTAAAGCTTTTTCCCATCCATGATGATTGGGAAAAAGTGCGGTTGGCCGTCAGACTTGGTTTGAGTCTCCTTAAAGTACACCAAGCACGGGAACCCAGGCCACCAGAACTCCCAATTCGTGATTGAGTCGTACGCCCAACGGTTTTCACCGCCGCCCTGAAGCTTGTTATCGCCCGAAGAGTCCACGCCGATGTTCAACGCCGCCGAATCATCCGCGCCCGGTTCGATAAAAACCACTTCCAAATCCGTGCGCGTGAAGCGGAAACGCACGCGAGACGCTTGAAACGCCAAAAACCCACCGAGCACGCCGTGGATCAAGAACTGCGTCCACAAGTGCAACAAAGGCCCGGTGAGCACGGCGACGCCGATCAACACGCCGCCGATGCGATAATCACCCGGAATGACAACCACATCATCCCCCGACGACGATGACGACGACGCGACGCGCACCGCACCGCGACCACCCATCCCTCGCACGCGTTCCACCGCACCCGCGCGACGACGTCCATCGCCCAACGGCGCGAACGACCCCATCGCGCATCGCGGCGCGCGCATCGCCATCGTCCCCCTCATCATCGCGCCTTTGTGTCGCACCGCGGGCGCGAGCGCGGCGCGATGCGCCGCCGGACGCGCGTGCGCGGTCATCGCGAGCATTATCGTCGTCGGTGTGTTTTCGTGCGCGAGTGGTCGCGACGGGCGCGACGCGACGAATGCCGCGCGCGACCGTCGATCGCATCGCACAAATATCTTTCGACTTTCCCGCCAAAAATGACCCCCGCGTTTGTCTGGTCACGATTGGTCGATTTCACGATTTCGAGGGGTACATTTTTGTGCACTGTTTCAAACGGACGCCGCGCACGCGCGAGACGCGAGTCGCGGTCGCCGCGTCCGGGCGTTTAGGGGTTCAGGGGTTTACGGACGCGCGCATACGCGAAGGATGTCGCGCGCGTCCGTGCCGGCGTTTAAGCTGTACACGCACACGCTGTGTCCGTACGCGCACCGCGCATCGCTGTGCGCGCTGGAGAAGATGACGATGGCTGACGCGCCGCTGTCGCCGTCGTCGTTCGAGGTGCACGTGGATTTGAGCGATAAGCCGCGCGAGTTTTTGGAAAAGTGTCCGCGCGGGCTCGTGCCCGCGCTTGAACTCGGCGATGGGCGCATCGTGACGGAAAGCGTGCGAATCATGCACGCGTTGGATGCGATGGACTTTGGCGTCGACGCGCCGTCGCTGGGCGGCGCGCGCGAGGACGTCGAGGCGTTTACGTCGTCGTGCGATGCGTACGGGGAGTTCGTGTCGACTGGGTTGGAATTTGTTGGTGGTGGATGGGGATTAGTGCGTCGAATGCCGCGACCGGCGACGGTGGAGAAGCTCGAGCGCGCCGTGCGGAATTTGGACGCGATGATTTCTCGGGCAAACGGCGCGTATTTATTCGGCGCCGAGTTGACGGTGGCCGATCTCGCCATTTACCCATTCGCCGAGCGCTTTCAGCTCGCCATGCGTGAATTTCAGGATGGCTACGAGCTCGGCGCGTCGCAGAGTGACGGTGAGGCGAACCATTTCATGTGTTGGCTCGCCGAAATGCGTCGACGCGACAGCGCGCGGGCGTTGCGCCCAGATGATGAAAAGTTACTCGCCTCGTGGCGTCGCACGGGACGATTAGATTACTTCGATTACGAAACCGCCAGTCGTGAACACCCGTGAATGCCGCCTTTGCGATCGCAAACGTAGATGTTAGCTTTTAGAAACGTGTAGCCGCGCGGCGCTTTGATGTGGATAAGCGCCTCTCTTTTGACTTATCCTGCCCGCACACCCCCGCACGCGTCGTCACCATGTTCACCATGACGTCCCGAACGCTTTCAAACACCGCACAGATGAAGTCTGCGCGCGCGCCGACGCGCCGTGCGCCGTCGCGCGCCGCCGTCGTGCGCGTTCGCGCCGCGCAAGCGTTGTGGCCGGATGAGGAATACATCGACTTTGTCGCGGCGCAGTTCCCGGACGCCGGCGTGGCGACGGCGGAACAAGCGCGATGCTTGTACGATCGCGGGTTTGATATCTTGGATATTCGCTGTGCGGCTGAAATGTGCGTTTTCTCGCCGAAGTGCGACGTTTGACTGGCGCGCCGACTTTTGTGTGTGTTTTCGCGTCGCGGTGTTTCTCGCGCGCGACTGACATTGGCATGCGTCTCGTATGTTTCGCCCCGGCGCGCGCAGTGATGCGACAGAAAAGATGCCCAACCCGGGTGGTCAAGCCGGCTCCATCGGCGCGCGTCCTAACCAAGGTACGCGCACGAAGGTTGTCCCGCTGGTGAACGCGGCGCGACGCTACGACGCCGAAAAGGGCGAAAAAGTCTACGTCGATTTCGTCATGAATGCCGATTTCGTCCAACAAGTGGCCAAGTTATTCCCGGATAAGGAGCAAAAGATCATGGTGGCATGCTCGGACGGCCGCAAGCGCGCCCTCGTGGCTCTCGACGCGTTGGACGAAGCCGGATATGTAAATTTGGTCGCCATCAAGGGCGGCGCGAACGCGTTCAACCGCGACTGGGACTCCAAGATGCGCCGCAGAAACCTCGTCGGGGAATTCAAGCAAAACTACTTGCACACGGGAGATTCCCCGCAACTCCACGGCACTGGGTCGCAGTTCCAGAAAGCCGACGCGCAAACGTACGGTTCCATTCTCGACGAAACCGCATGGGAGACGTGCTTGCCGCAATAATCCCCACACGCATTGATACACACACGCACACGCACACGATAGATACATATTGATAATAGTATGCCGTAGGTTTCACTCACACCATCCGCCGCGGCGCGCAGCGGAAGCGAGCGGTTCGGTCGGTCGGTCACACCTTGTGCTCTCGCGCGCGCGTCCGACGAACGTCGCGCCACTCACGCGCACGCGCGACACGTTCGGATCGCCGCATCGATTCACGCGCGCGCACGCGAACGCGTCATCGACGCCAGCTCGCATCCGCACCCGCACCGCACGCGCACGCGCACGCGAACGCGAACGCCAGACCGAGGCGCGTTTGAATTTAAAAACAATCAATGGCCCTCACCGCGCGCGCGACGGAGCGGATCGTGACGCCGGACGACGCGCTCGCCGCAAACGCGGCGGCGCGATCGATGGCGCTCGGGCGTCGGGCATCGCACGGCCAGGCGTCGAGCAGAGGCGCGGCGTTGGCGCGCGCGGCGTTGGGCGAGATGGATTCAAACGCCGCGGCGAATGGCGACGCGAATGGCGACGTTGTGCGCGCGGGTGTGAGCGCAGCGAAAGCGAACGACGCGAGTGGGCGCGTTGAAGGTTTGCGCGGCGATGATTCGGCGCCTATGGCGAAACGAGCGCGTGGAGATAAGGTGGCCGCGCCGGGCGACGGGTTGGCGCTGCCGCAGGATTTTCAAACGCTTCTCGACGTGTACGAGGCTGTGATCATTGTCGGGCGGTTGTTGCGCGTGCGACAAGGTACGATGACGGCAGATGTAGTGTGTGCAAACGTGCAGCGCACGGTGAGCAAGAGGTGTACGCTGGATATGCTCAGACGACTGGAAGCCGTGGCGCCGGGGACCATCGCGTTTCAAGCGCGGACGTCGTGCGCGGAGGATTTGCGACGCATTCACACCGAGATTGATTTCGAGGTCGAACGCACAGTATCGGATGTACGTCGCGTACTCCTTGAAATCGTGGCGCGCGCACACGACGGTGATGCGTACGTACAAGGCGAGTTGCCGAGCGCGTGGCGGGACGATTTCAATTTGAACGCCGTAGCTCTCCCGGATCCAGTGCAGATTGCATTTATGGAGGACGACGAGCGCGATGGTCCAAAGCTAGCCGCCGAGCACGCGACGAATAAATTAGCGGCCGCCGCCGCCAGAGCTGAGGTGGCGAGTAGAGTCACCGATTCTGAAGTCGCTAGAGCTATTTCAGAAATGGGTGCAGACGCGGACGGTTTATCCGAAAAGGCTGTCCGTGCAGCTTTGGAGCGCAAAGTCGCGTTCGATGAGTTCAACGACCCAAGTGCCATCGCTGAACGTGCGCGTCGCAAGCTCTATGGTCGTTTGCCGTTCGTATTCGACGCCGTTCGATCGATTTTTTCTACGGCGCAGCGTCGCGTGATGGAATTCGACCAATTAATGGACACCCTGGTGCGCACGAACGCGCGTCAGTCCGTCGCCACGGATGAGCTTACCGACAGCGTGCGCATTCTTGCGCGCGTCTGCCCAGAATGGTGCGAAATCAGTCACGGACAACACGCAGATGTCGAGCTTTTCCGCGTCGTCTCCAAAAATCCCGAAATCGCTCGGCAAGCGCGCGGTAAGCTCAACGCCATGCGCGAGTAGACCCATCGTCATCGCATCTCGTCACGTCTAGATGGTTGTCAATTAGATTGTCTCGACACTCTTCGCGCGCACGCATCGTTCACGCATTGCGCACATCGAATCCACGCGTACGACCGCGCAAAATTTCCAGGGGTTCGGCCAGCGCTCTCGCAACCCTGCGCCATTCCAACGCACGGCCTCGACCACCGCGTCACCTCGTGACGTTCGAATCACGCGCGCGCGACGCACAAAAGAGTTCGAATCATCCGCGACGCGTCGCACGGCGAAGAGTAATCAATCATGGATCCGTTGCGTTTAATTCGCGATCACGTCGTCGATGGGCGCATCACGAGGTACGTCACGAATGCGAGCCGCGCGCGACGCACCATTGGCGTGAATCTCGATCGATGCGCGTGGTATGTCACGTAGACTGACGTTACGGCGATTTTGCGCGCGAACACGCACACAGCTCGACGATGGATGGCTCGGAGATTCATTTTAAAGATGAGGAATTCGCGCTCGAACGCGCTCGCGCGACAAATTACAAGAGTAAAGTCGGTGGAAAGTACTTGAAGTGCGAACAGATTTGGTATTTTATCAAACACTGTACGGAGAATCCAGACGTGCCGCATACGGGGTATATGAAGGCGGCGATTGCGGCTGGTGTTGCGACGGTTTCGTTGCTCGATCGGGCGGACTTGATCGCCTATTTAACGGGCGCGATCGCGACGAGCGATAGAATAGATATCATGGCGCCGATGGACGTTGGGGCGAATGAAACGGTAGGCAAGCGATCTCGTGAAGCCGAGGAGGAAGACGCGGGGGTGTTGAAGGAACGCGTATTGAGAGATAGAAACTCTGTGTTGAAGAGCGCGAAGGACTTTGAAAGCGTATTAGATTTCTTCGCCGGACCAAAGGATGATAGACAAAAGCAGGAGGAGCAACAGCAGCAAGCGGCTGAATTGGCGGCAGGAATTAAGAACCCTAGATTCCGCGACGTGAAGGAGCAAGTGTTCTGGCGGGAACACGTCGGGAGCGACTTTGACGCGATGAACTTGGACACAAACGCGTCCTTCTTAACGGCGAGCAAACCCGTAGATGACACGCCGTTGCCCATGGTGGCGTCTGCGGCGAGATCAGCCAAGCCGCTTACTGCACCGAGTACGGCACCGAGCTCGCGTGGACACGGTTCGACGGCGTCGGCGAGCAAGCCGAAGAAGACGGGGAAACCGGGCGGCATGCCCATCATCCTCGTCCCGGCTGGTTTCAACTCCAAAGTTGTGCTCAACATGTTCAACGCCAAGGAATTCTTACAAGATGGCAAGCTCGTCGCGTGGGACGCGGTGCAAAAGAGCGGGGCGAAAAAGTCGAGCTCGATTATCATCACGCGTACGTACGGGCGAGACCCGAGCCAAAAGGTGCGCTACGAAGTCACGGAGAAGTGCCCGCACAAGCGTTCTGAAGATTGGCAGCGCGTCGCCGCGGTCTTCGTGCTCGGTGCAAAGTGGCAATTCAAAGACTGGCCGTTCCGCGGCGTCGAAGATGGCGATTTAGTCGACACCTTTACCAAAATTCGCGGCTTTTACGCCCGCTTTGATTCCGACCCCGAAGTCGACATCATGAAAACCTGGAACATCCGCACGCTCAACATGAGCAAAACCAACCGACACGGCGATCGCGCCGCCTTCGAAGCCTTCTGGGACGAGCTCGACAAGCACCTGGCGCTCAAATCCAGCGCTTTACACTATTAAGCGCGCGCGTACGGTCCGCCGAGCTCCGACGCGCGGCGCGGCGCGCCCGTCCTCCGCCCGCCGCCTCATCCCCATCACCTCGCCCACACCAGCGCGCGTCGATGTAACACCCACACGGAACGCCCATCCATAGCCACGCCATCGCACCCACGACGCATCCACGACGCATCCACGACGCATTCGCGAGTCATTCGTTCGCGTCCTCGTCCGCGCCCCGGCGCCCATCAGGGGTACACACACACACACAACCACGTTGCGTGTACCCATACACCCATCCACCAATCCCGACCAGGCACACCATCGCGTGACGTCGACGGGCGCCGCCGACGTCGCGCGTGCGCGCGGACGACGACGAGGCGTCAGACGCCGACGCGCACGCGCACGACGCGTTCGACGGCGACGAGCAACGCAGAGGAATCGCGTGCACCGCACTCGACGCGACCGAGGCGCATCGCGACGTCGCGCGACGCGTGAGGCGAGGCGAGAGACGCGGCGGGAGGACGCGCGGCGGAGCCATCCATCCATCCATCCATCCATCGATTCATTCATCTTTCGGACGTTGATTCGTTCGTGCGAGTGGACGATCGGGGTGCGTGCGTGCGTGGGGAGTGACGGACGCGCGCGGCGGTCGTCGTTCGCGTGGTCGCGTTTGCGTCGCGAGAGGCGAGAGGCGCGAGAGGCGAGAGCGAGCGCGCGTTTGGGCGCGCGAGCGAGTCGAGGTCGGGACCGCGATGGCGACGAAACCTGGGGTGTTGTACGACTTTCCATGGGAAGGGTATGGGTCGTTAAAGTACCTCACGTTGGTGCCTTTTGTGGCGCAGGTTGTGCTCGGGAAGGATGATGAAGATAATTTCGCATGGCACTTGCTCGCGATCGCGGCGTTGCGGTACGCGAACGCGCAGCTTTGGATAAGCTTGAGTCGCGTGCAGTGGTTGACGCGGTCTACGCGCATCCAGGCCAAGGGGATTGATTTTAAACAGGTTGATCGGGAGGATCATTGGGATGATTACATATTGTTACAGACGATAGTGATCGCGTGCGTGCATCACGCGCCGAAACTTGGGTTTAGTGGGTTTCCGGCGTACAACGGCGTCGGGGTCGCGCAGCTCGCGTTGTTGCACGCCGGGCCGACGGAGTTTGTGTATTACTGGCTTCATCGCGCGTTGCATCACCACAAGTTATACAGTGCGTATCACTCCCATCATCACGCCAGTTTCGTCACCGAACCCATCACTGGGAGCGTGCATCCGTTTATGGAGCACTTGATGTACACGGCGAATTTCGCGATTCCGCTCTTGGGGACGTGGGCGCTCGGCGGCGCGTCCATCGCGATGTTCTACATCTACCTTCTTGGTTTTGATGTGTTGAACGCCATCGGGCACTGTAACTTTGAATTCATTCCGCGCTGGTTTATGCGTATTCCCGGGATGAAGTACATGATTTATACCCCGAGTTACCACTCGTTGCACCACTCTCGCGTGCACACGAATTTTTGTTTATTCATGCCGTTGTATGATTACGTGTACGGTACTGCGGATAAGACTTCGGACGAGTTGTACGAGAAGGCTATCACGGGTGCGGCGGTGCCGGTGAAGGCGCCTGATGTTGTGTTCATGGCGCATGGCACTGAGCTTTTGAGTGTGTTTCACTTGCCCTTTATGCTGCGCAGCTTTTCGTCGCGCCCGTTTGTCTCGGCGTGGTGGCTCAAGCCATTTTGGCCGCTCTGCGTGCCGTTCGTGCTACTGTTGCGCATTTTCGGCAGTTCATTCGTCGCAGACAGACACAGGTTGCGACATTTGAACTGTGAAACGTGGGTCACACCCGCGTGGGGGTTTCAATTCTTCATCAAGAGTGAGTTTAATCACATCAACAAGAAGATTGAACAAGCGATTCTCTCCGCCGACAAGTCTGGGGTGAAGGTATTGGGGCTGGGTGCGTTGAACAAGAATGAGGCGCTGAATGGCGGTGGGGCATTGTTCGTTAATAAGCATGGGAAGCATTTGAAGACGCGGGTGGTGCACGGGAACACGCTCACCGCCGCGGCTATTTTGCAAAAGATTCCCAGCGACTGCAAGGAAATATTCCTCACTGGATCAACCTCCAAGCTCGGTCGGGCGATTGCGTTGTACATGGCGGAGAGAGGTGTGCGAGTTTTGATGTACACCACTAGCGACGAACGATTTGAGAAGATCCGAAACGAAGCGGCGAAGAAGGATCAGCACTTGCTGGTGCAATCCAAGAGTTTGAGCGACGGCGCCGCGTGCAAGGATTGGGTCATCGGTAAGCATTGCAGCGAGAGAGACCAACAAAGCGCACCGCGCGGAGCGGTGTTCCACCAATTCGTCGTGCCGCCGATTCCTGAATCACGCAAGGACTGCGTGTACACGGATCTTCCGGCTTTCAAGCTTCCAAAGGACGCAAAGGATTTCCGCTCGTGTGAAATGACGATGGAACGCGGGCAAGTGCACGCGTGCCATGCTGGGGCGTTAGTGCATTCGCTCGAGGGTTGGGATCATCACGAAGTCGGCGCCATCGACCACACTCGCATAGATGAAACGTGGGAGGCGGCGATCAAACACGGCTTTAGTCTGGCGTAGTAATACGCGTCTCCTTTCACACAAGCAAGTCGCGCGACGTACGCGCGACTCTCCAATTCTTTGCTCGAATTTTTACCATAGTTATCGTAGTCATCTGCAGCACGCAGCACAGTTGAAATTCATATCATTTCTATTTTTACACACGCGCACGTTCTTCTCGTCTCTCGACGACAGTTCCGCGACGTCGATTGACCATGAACGCGGCGACGCCTCTTTGCGGTGAATAAAAATGAACTTGTATATACGTAAAACAATTTCCTAGGTGTTTAGGCTAAGCTGGCGACTGACGTGTTGGCGCGCGAAGAATTTCAATTAGTTGGCGAGAACTTCACCAGTCTTCTTCAACACGCGCTTCTTCTTACCATCAACCATCTTGGTACCGATGCGCGAGCGCACAGACTGCGCCTCGCTGTAGTGCATCACGTTTGAGTGCGCAATCGGAAACTCGCGCTGAATAATTTGACCAGTCTCACCCTCCCCGCGCGGCTTGATGTGCTTCGTCTTAATGTTAACATCCTTGCACAACACTTCACCAGTCTTCGTGAAAACCTCAACGACGTTCGTCACCTTCCCCTTATCGGCGCCGGCGATGACGATGACCTTGTCGTTCGTCTTGACGTGCATTGGAATGCGCACCGGAAGACCATTCTTCGTCATGGCTTGCTTTTCCCACTTCTTCTTCTATAAATATCAAAAACAACGGTACGACGACGCAACACATGTCAGTCTAACGTTCGCGAACGCATGCGCGGCGTACGAAATCAATCCTCAAACGCGACGCCGACCCTTATCGCGCCCCGCGCACCCTAAACCCTCAACATCGCGCGCGCGACCACGGACGCCTCGCGCCCCGCGCGCGCGCCGCCCACCACGCGCTCGCGCGCGCCTAAACCCACGCGTGGCGTTTACATCCACACCCTCGCACCATCACGCGCGCTCGCGCCCCCCCCCCACGCGCGCGCGCCACGCGCGAATCAACACACGAATCACGAATCACATCGCACTCGCGCATCGCACGCACCGCGACGACTTCAAGCGTCGAACGACCCGCCACGGGCGCCACCGACATTCTCTACGCGCGCGAAAAAATAACCATCACCCGTCAGTCGTCATCATTCGCGACGATCGCGTCGCGCCATCGCGTCGCGGGCGCGAATTCGACGCCCACAATCCATCGGCGCGCGAAACCCCAAAGGGCCTAGGGTCGCGTCCGCCGTTCGCGCGCGCGTCGTTCGCGCGCGCGCGACGCCGAGCGCGCGGACGTACCTTGGCGGAGATGGTGTTGGAGTTAAATTGGCATTGCTTGGCGCTGAGCGCGGCGGAGTGCGTCGCGGCGAACATCGTGCGCGGCGTGGAATGATGCGGTGGGCGGGCGGTGCGAGGGGGTCGGCGTGGGGACTGGGCCGTTTTGAATGTGATACACATGGACGACGGACGCGTCGAGGCGAATGGCTGGCGAGCGCGCGACGTGGCGACTGCGTGTGTGTGTGTGAATATGTGATGGTACTAGAGAGAGCTACTATAGGTATGCGTGACGTGTGACTAGGCGCCGCGTTGAATGATGAAATCGCACGCGGCGGCGACGTCGAGTTTGGTCGCCGACGTTCGGCCGACGGATACGGGAACCTTTGTGGATTTTGAAAACGCTTCAAACGTAAAGGCTTCGCCTGGACGTTGACCGAGCGCGCGAAGTTTTGCATTCTTCTTGGCGGCTATCTCGTTGGCGCGCTTTTGAGCTTTGGTGATGGCGATGTCTGGGAGTTCCGCGCGTTTGGCGGCGCGTAAACTGTCAATTTCTTTTTCCAAGCGCTTGCGGATGAAATCCGGTGGGTGCGACGTGAGCTTTTCCGTCTTGTTGCATGCGATGAAGATTGGAATTCGTCGCCGCTGCACGAGCTCGCTGGAAAGAAGATTGAATAGGTACGCCGCGACATCCTTCTTCTCCGTCGTAAACGTCGAACTGTCCACGACGAACACCAACGCCGCCGCTCGCGACAACTCCCCCATGGCATCGCGGCGGAGTTTGCCGTGTCCAGGTGTGTCTACTAATCGACAATTCGTGCGCGTTACCGATGTACCTCGCGCATTCTTGCCTTCCACGACCACGTCCGCGGCTTCGCCCGACGCGATGCTCGTCACCGTCGCGAATCGTTGCTCCTTGTACTTTAACGCCTGAAACATGCACGTCTTCCCCGAGTCTCTGCACCCCATGATCACCGTCGCTGGTTTTCGTGTGTTCGCATCCTTGCGCGATCGGCGCCCGCGCGTGAGACAGGCGTGAAGGAGCGCGAGCGCGTACAACGCTAAGATCGTCCCGACGACGACGAAAAGCTGCGCCGCGTTGACGTCGTCGACGCCAAACGCATCGATGAGCACATCGCGCGCGGCGAAAATGGTGTCGTTGTATATGGTTCTGATGTCACCGGCGATGACGGTGACGTTCATCGTGTGTGCGAGCGATGAAGTGAGGCTTCGAGCGGTGGTGGCTACGGCTGACTTTACGCGCGTATTTCATAATGATGCGGCTACGAGGCGATGGCGATGCGCTACGCATCGCGAGCGTCGATGATGGCGCTACGAAGGGCAGAGATGACGCTTGCTGGGGATTGCGCGCCGAAAATGGCGCTCCCGGCGACTAGGATGTTGGCGCCCGCCTCGGCGCACGCCGAAGACGTTCCAATTTTGATTCCACCATCCATCTGAATGTCGAGTGAAGGGTAGCGCGCGCGCAAGGCGCGCACTTTGTCGAGCACGGATGGCATGAACGCCTGGCCGCCAAAGCCAGGCTCGACGGAAAGGCACAAGACCATATCTACGAGGTTTTCATCGCAGAGGTCGTAAATGCCGCTCGTTTCGCACGACGTCGATGGCTTGCATGCCACGGCGGCGCGCATGTTGTGCGCTCGAATCGATCGGCACAGCTCTCTCGCGTCGTCTCCACTCGCAACTTCGATGTGGAACGTCACGCTCGACGCTCCGGCGTCGGCTAAGGCTGGAATGAGCGTCGCGGGATTGCTCACCGATAAATGGCAATCGAGGAATACGTCTCGCGGACCGACGCGCTTGCGTAAATCAGCCACCACGGGCGGTCCAATTGTTAAGTTAGGCACGAAGTGCCCATCCATAATATCTACGTGCAGCCAATCCGCGCCCTCGTCGAGCATGCGATTGACCTCAGCGGCGAGCGCGCCTTGGTCTGCGGCTAACAGACTCGGCGCGACGATGGCTCGGCGCGACAATGATGTGGAAGCCGGTAATGACGACCGCTCAGCGCGTGTGCAACCCCAAACGTCGCGCAGCGATGGATACATGCGACAGTAGGCGGGATATACGTCTCTCGTGTACGCAGCGTGCGCTTCTGGATTTGGACGTACGACCCGAACGCGCCGAACCATTGATTCTACGGCGGCGCTGATGTCCTCGAACGCATTTGTACCGAGCGCGGCTAAAATTGCGCTTCCCAAAGCCGGAGCATCGGTACACTCTGTGACGACGTGAGGAATGCCCGTGACGTCGGCGTGGATTTGAAGCCAAAGATCCGAGCGCGTGGCGCCGCCGGCGACGACGACTTCCTTGGGCTCGTACCCGCCTCTCGCCATCGTTTCGAAAATTAACCGCGTGCCACAGCACACGCTTTCGAGGATGGCTCGGTACACGTGCGCGCGAGTGTGCTTAAGTGTCAATCCAGAAATCACACCACGGCTGCGTGGATCGACGTGCGGCGTACGATTACCCTGGAAATGATCGAGCGCCGTCAAGCCTTCGGCACCGACTGGAATTTCAGCCGCCTCTGCATTAATGTCATCGTAAAATCCATGATCACCGTTACACAAATCTTTAAACCACCGCACGACAGAACCAGTACTCGTTTGTCCGCCTTCCACGACGAACGGTGCGGTTTTTACGAGCGCATTCCGGTACGTCCCAAAGATACCAGACGCGTGCAACGGCGCCGCCGCGACGCCCAAATGTAAATGCGATGACCCCGTAATGAGCGCCAGCTGTCCTGGCTCAATCACACCCAAACCAACCATACCCACGAAGGCATCTGCACCGCCCTGGACGACGGGGACGCCTTCTTTCAACCCACATCGCGCCGCCGCCTCCGCCGTCAAACCGCCGACCACGTCGCCCATATCCAGTATCTCCTTGGGCCACTTCTCGAGCAGCTCCGCCATGCCCAATGTCCCAAGCAACGTCACCGGCGGGGTTTTACCATCAAAGTGCCATCTCACGCCGACGTTATTGCTCGACCCGACGTAGCGTCCGGTTAGATGGAAATTAATGTAATCTTGATACTCGCATATCCGGCTCGCGGCGTACGTCTCGGGCGCGTTTCGCTTCAACCACAGCGCCTTGGGAATCATCCACTCCGCGGACACAGGGCCCTGACCGTTGCAATTCACGCGAAGCGCGCCGTCAGCAGTCGCGAGAATGTCATCGCATTCGCGACTGGCCCTCATGTCCATCCAAAGCACGCACGGCGCCGCGGCTTCGCCCTCATCATTCATGGCCACCACGCTACAGCACGTGGTATCGACACACATCCCACGTACGCGCGATGCGACGTCTATGGATTCGTCTTTAACGGCAGCTTGTGCCGCGGCGACAGCGCGCTTGACGGCGAGGTGAAGTCCGTCTATCCAGTCTCCGGGACGCTGCTCGGCGCGCGCGGGCAGCGGGTACGTCGTCTCGTACGGGACATCTGAGAACGCGAGCGCGCGCCCGTGGAGATCAAACACGCCAGCACGAATGCCTCCGGTCCCGCCGTCGATGCCGATGACGTATTCGCCGCCGCGAGACATGGCGGCGCGCGTAGACGTGTGAGGCGCACGCAGGCGCTCGAGGCGTTAGTCGTATGTATGTTACAAGCGCCGGCTTAAAAGGTCGGCGAAATCTACCGCGCGAATGACACGATGTTCGTCGTCGTTGTCGTTGTCGACGTCATCGATGGATACCGATGAGCTCAATGAGACGGTATCGTCGTACGAGACGTTTAAGTCGCGTGTGTCGTCATGGATAGTATCATATTCCCGCATCAAACCTGCACTTATAACGCCGTCGTAGTCGTGTGCGAGAGCTCCGCGATTCTGCACAGCCGAACGCGTTCGTGCTTCCTCCGTAGGTCGCACAGGCGACGTTTGAGACGGTGACGGCTCGATGTCTTGCGACACGGACAACACACGTTCGTCATCGGCAACAGCGCCGCTATTCTGCACAGCCGAACGCGTTCGTGCTTCCTCCATGGGTCGCACAGGCGACGTTTGAGACGGTGACGGCTCGATGTCTTGCGACACGGACAACACACGTTCGTCATCGGCAACGTCTTCGCGAGCCACCGCCGCTGTCGTTGCGAGTACTTCATTCGACGGATCAGAAGCTTGCGATGACGTCAACTCGTTCTCATCTGGAACTCTATCTCGCGCCGAACGTAAAGACGCACTAAATTTCCGCCGCCTCAAAGGCGTTACGCCATCGCCTGAGTTGGACACATTCTCATCGCTCGCGAGCGGCTTGGCTAAAGTCTTCAACTTTCGTCGAGGTTTGACTACGTCAACATGCGTGCGCTCTTGATTTTCTACGTCGTCTTCTGAACCTGTCAACGAAGGTGCAATGCGCGTCGTGAGTACGAATTGCGGATTTTGATTTGCGATTCGCCAGTGTTCGTTGAGTTCATTCTGCTTTTGCGACAGCTCCATCAGTTTGATGTTCAACGTTCTCTGCACGTCGCGGATTTCAGCCGCCAACTCGTCGAGGCGCTTCGTTGATGTATCGATTTCACGCCTCTCTCTAACCGCGCTATCGATTTCCTTCCTACACGCCGCGACGGTGTCTTCATCTCTCGTGGACAGTTGCTCTACATCCGCGTTCCACTTGACATCGCACGCGTCAATCTCTGCACGCAAAGACGTGATTTGCGCAGCGCACGTCATAGCGTGAGACTCAATGCTCGCCACGAGCGCATTTGCGTCTTCGTGCGACACCGCGCTCGTCACCTTGGTCAGTTGCGCGTCGGCATCCACTGCGTTGGCCAAGTCAATCTTGAGCCGCGCAATCTCCGCCGTCTGCGCCGCGACGTGCGCGTCAAACGCTTCAGTGGTCATTTCTAAGCGATTCTGCACGCGTTGAACCTGTTCGATCGCCTTCTCTTCCACAAAACGCACGCGATCGTTCGCCTCGCGTGCCAGACGCTCGCATTCGGCGTTCAAGTCTTCGATGGAGGCTTCGAGACGCTCGATCACTTGCGTCTTCTTTGTCCCGCGCTCGCGCTCTTCATCGAGCGCGCGCACGACGAGTCGTAAATGTCTCGGCGCATTATCTCTCTGATGCGCCACGAGTTCTTCCGTCGTTCCACATTCTAGGCAACCAAAGCTCGCAAATGGGCACTTTTTGCTCGCGCCGACGCAAAAATTGTCGAGGTGCGCGTGGAGCATCTTCGAGCGCACTAACGCGTGGCACTTTGGACACGGTCGCCGGGCTTCCGCACACACCGCTTCGTGCCTCGCCGCGCGCAGTGCGTTCACCTTTGTGTCACAACTCGGACACGTGTACGGACGATAGTCGCAATCCATTCTGTGCGCGGCGATGCTAGCGCGTTCGCATCCAAACAAACATCCCAACTCGTCTTCGTCTTCTAAATTAATAAATCCACACTTAATATACTCGCGCGCACACGTCGTGGCGCGATGCTCGGCGAGTGACCTGCGCGCGCCGCTCCAGCCACATCCATTCGCACACGCAATCACAGCCTCGGGACACGTCTGCGCGTGATGCGGCGCTTTACACAGCGGCACGCGCGCCGCGCACCCTTTCACTTCGCACGTCGTCGGCTGCCACGCGCACGATTGCTGGTGACTAATATACAAGTACTTTGGCACGCACTCGCCACAGAAATCTTTCCCGGGAACTAAATTATGCGACTGCGCTATCGCCATCGACGCGCACGGAAACGGACATCGACGACTGACGAATTGGCACTCTCTGTCGTGCACGTCTCGCATCGACAGCCGCACCGCCTCCCCGCACCCCTCGGCGTTCCAGCACCATTCCCCAGCACCGTGCGCGTTACGTTTAAGCACGAGTCCACGCCTGCAAATCACCGCAGAAGACACGATGGCGTCTTCAATCTCCGCGTTTCGAGCGTACGCCGGCGCGTCCGCGCGCGTCGGCGCCGGAGCGCACCCGCGGCAATACGTCGACCCGTCGTCCGCGCACACCGGATCGAGCATGACGTCCCGACACCGTGGACACAGCAACGCCACGTGTGGGTATCCCACGAACACCACGGGCGCGTGCGCAAAGTCGATATCCGCGTCGTCGATATCCGCGTCGTCGTCGTCGTCATTCGTCTCGACGTCGTTCGCGACGCCACCACCACCACCACCACCACCGCTCGCGCGCGCGGTACCGCCGTCGTCAACGCGACTCGCGAGTTCGCGCGCGCCCACGACCTCGCGCGCGCCCTCCCCTCGCGCGCGCGACGACGCCACGCGCGTCGACGAGCGCGTCGTCGACAGCCAAAAGTCGGTCGAGTTCCCGCGGTCGTCTCTGAGCCGCGTGAGCCCCATCGTCGGCGCGCGTCGTGCGGCGCGCGGAACGCGGCGGGCGGCGAACGAAAGAAGGCGACTGCGTGCGTCGCGGCGCGCGACCGGCGCGCGCGTTCGGCGCTGGATGCGCGCGCGCGCGACGATGGCGCTCAAGCGCGCGGGCGCCCGCGGCCGCGCAGCCGTTGGACACCGTTTTGAATATGTGATAACGACGGTCATGATTGGTCAATGTGTATGTGGGTACATACGTATGTGGTGTTCAGGGGTACATACATGGGGTGGTCCGTTGTGTGATGGTTCACGGCGCACGATGCCGTCGCGAATTCCGCGCGCGCATCGCCACACGCCGCCGCGCCGCGCGCCCGTCCGCGCCGAGCGCCGCGCTGAAAACGCGCATCACTTCGCCTTTGCGCACATACACGCGCGCGCGCACGCGTGGCGAGGTCGCACCGTCGACGCATTCGCGCGCCATTCGAAACCCTGCCCTCTGTGCGCACGCGCGTCCGAATTCATCAAAATTCGCCCCGACGGATTTCGTCGTCGCGCGATTCGTAGGCGACGCGACGGACATCGCGCGCGATGGCGCTCACGAGCGATGAATTAAATTACCTCGTGTATAAATATTTACTCGAATCTGGGTTCACGCACAGCGCGTTTGCGTTTGGGAATGAATCGTACGTCGATCAGAAATCTATCGCGCCTTCGCGGGCGATTCCGCCGGGGGCTTTGATTTCATTCGTACAGAAGGGGTTGCAGTACCTCGAGCTCGAGGCGAATTTGAATGAGGTGGGTGAAATGTTGTGTGGCGAAGTGTGTTTGATCGTATGCGTGCGTCGCATGGCGCGTGTGTGCGTCGTAAAGCGTCGGAGATGCGTCTGAATGGGCGATCTCTGGGATGATGCAGATGGTGAATTGCGCGCGCGAGAGAGAGAATTAAACGCGCATTCGCTCAACGAGGGACGTGTTGTACTGACGTGTTGGTGTTTTTGCGCATGGCGTAGGATGGAACGGATGTTGATGCGGACTTTTCGGTGTTGAGTTCGCGAGATTTGCTCACGTCGAGCGTGGAGGAGTTGAAGGAGCTCGTCGCGAAGCGGCGGAACATGACGGATGAGGAACGCAAGGCGCAACGCGAGGAGGAAGAGAAGGAGTTGCGAGCCAAGGCGGAGGCGAATGGGATCAAGATTGAAAGTGATGTCGAGCGTGAGATTACGAGCGACGAGGTGACGATATTGGATGGACACACGAGCGAGGTGTTTATTTGCGCGTGGAATCCGACAAAGCAACTCTTGGCATCTGGTTCGGGCGATTCTACGGCGCGCGTGTGGTCCGTTCCAGCAGGTCCATCGGGGCGCGAAGCGCAGGCGAAGCTTGAAAAGCCAAAGGTATTGGAGCATAAGAGTGACGAGGATGGTGCGTCGGCGGGCGATGCGATGGATACGGGTGATGAAAACAAAAATGGTGAGTGGGCCGCCGGGGCGAACAAGAGCAAGGATGTCACGACGCTTGACTGGAACGCGGATGGCACCCTGCTCGCCACAGGCTCTTACGATGGGCAGGCTCGCATCTGGGACACCGAAGGCAAGCTTTTAATGAGCTTGAAGAAGCACAAGGGCCCGATCTTTTCCTTGAAGTGGAACAAGAAGGGCGACTGCTTGCTCAGCGGCTCCGTGGACAAAACGGCAATCGTGTGGGATGCGAAGACTGGTGAAATGAAGCAACAGTTTGCATTCCACTCAGCACCGACGCTCGATGTGGACTGGCGAAGCCCCACGTCGTTCGCGACGTCGTCGATGGATCACTCCATCTACGTGTGCGAACTCGGCAAGGACAAGCCCGTCAAGGCTTTCAAGGGGCACACCGACGAGGTGAACGCCATCAAGTGGGACCCGAGCGGTACGTTGCTCGCGTCCTGCTCGGATGATTTTACCGCCAAAGTTTGGAACTTGAAGAAAGACACATGCGTGCACGACTTCAACGAGCACGAGAAGGAAATCTACACCATCAAGTGGAGCCCGACCGGCCCCGGGACGGAGAACCCCGACCTTCCCCTCATTCTCGCCACCGCGTCGTACGACGCTACGATCAAACTATGGGACGTCGATACTGGCAAGTGCTTGCACACGCTAGAAGGGCACACCGATCCGGTGTACTCCGTCGCCTTTAGTCCAGACGGCAAGTACCTCGCGAGCGGTTCGTTCGACAAACACTTGCACATTTGGAACGTCAAGGATGGTAGTTTAGTGCGCACCTACCAAGGTGAAGGTGGCATCTTTGAAGTTTGCTGGAACAAGGAGGGCAATAAAGTCGCCGCGTGCTTCTCAAACAATCGCGTCAGCGTCTTAGATTGGGAAGTTTAGGTGTGAAAATTAGTAGAGGAAGGAAGAGAGGGAGAGAATGTCAATATCGAAAATATCTCGAATTGTTTCATCATATTGTTTCATCATATTCATTACACGCTATGTCGTTACTTTGTCCGTTTGTCTACGTATTACGCCTGTGGGTTTGAGTACGTAAACCACAAGGTTTTCGCCTCCGCTAACGCGCTCTGCGGCACAGCGCACTGGTTGAGCAAAAACGCCATCTTGGCGTCATCACCGTTCCATTCCTCAAAGCGTTCGCGCAAAATATGACTCGTCATCTTCTCCCGGCGCGTTTGATCGCGCAAGTGCTGTGCTACGAAGACAATCCAATGACAGTGCGTTCTATCGGTCATGCTCATAAGCTGCGTGACAAAGGCGACGGTGATTTCATCCGCTAACGCGTCGACGTCTTCCCCGCGCACGACGTCGATGGCGTTGAGCATCATAAACAAATGCCAAGCTAACGACGCGTTGAGCACGTCATCAGAGTACGTGAGTGGGTGAAACGCTAACCGTATTTCCGCCGTGCTCGGCACCACACCTTCTTCAGCAGATGCTGCGAGATCGAGAATGTTGAACGCTACGTCTCGCAAATGCGTCGCTTTGTTCGCCTCCAACGTAGCATCGGTTGCACAAGGTGGCGAAGGATTAGCAGCCTTGCGCAACTTAACCGCATCGCAGTAAGATTTAACAACCTCCCTAAGCGGCGACGTCGGGCCAGTGCCGAGCCAGAGATGTAATCCAAAATTTTGGTACCAGCCCATGCCGTCATCGTCGCGCGCGACTTCGCCCGCGAGAAGCTTGAACGCCTCTTCGCTCTCGCTTGACACGTACTTTCCAACCGGCCCTGCGCGCCAGCGATTGAGCTGTTGCTTTGCATAAAATGACACATTCTTTCCCGAACCAATCTGCGCGATACATGTCGCTAAACGCGGATCACCGTGCGCGGCGGCGGCGCGAGCCGCGCTCACCGTCCGACCACCCGCGACGTGCGTCGACGCCGCCTTACGACCAACTAATTCCTCCTCAGCCGGCGCCTTGCGCGACACTTGTTCGCGAAGCCACGCACTGACCCCTGCACGTCGTCTATGCACGTCCGCGGCGGTTCCTCGCGCCGCCCCGAGCTTGTCCTCGGCGAACAGCTCGCTCGTCAACGCCCACGCGCTCACCTCCGCCTCCACGTGCGCTCGCAACAATTCCTCCGAGCCCTCGCCACCGTCACTCACGCTCGACGTCAACACTTCAACCACGGCTTCTAAATGTCGCAAACACACCGCGGCGACGCCATATGGGGCGTCAGATGAGCTCTCTCGCGCGCACGCGTGTCGAACGCCTCCGCCCGCGCGCGGCACCGCCTGCGCGAGCGCCACCTCAAGCGCCCCCACGCACGCCTCCATCGCCTGTGACGTTCGCACCGCGCGCACACTTATCGTCGTCGTCGTCGTTCCATCCCGCATCACGGGCACGGCGATGTCACCGCGCGCGCCGAACGCGCACCCTCTCGACGCGCCTCGCTGCGCGTACGCATCCGTACCCCTCGACGCGTCTTTCGCCTCTCTCGGCGCCGCATGCGACGTCACGCTTGCGTGTGACGCGCTCAACGCACGCTTCGCCGCATCAAGCGCCGCCGAGTACGTCGCGTGCGCGCGCCGCGCGCCGAGCGCGCGCTCAGACGCGTCATCATCCGCCGAAACGACGTTTAAACCGCCAACCAGCTCATCGCCATCATCGGCGTCACCCGCGCCCGTCGCGACGTCTTCGCCGCCATCCGCGCGCGCATAGTCGCGGTACGCACTCGTTAATGCCTCGAGTGCGGTCTCGTGCGCGCGCAACGCGTCAGTGGCGTCGGTGAGGTTGACTTTGTGTGCGAATGGTGCGCGCAGGATGTTGTCCCCGTCGTCATCCATTCGGTCGTCGTCGTCATCGAGCGCGGGTTTGCGTCGTCGAGCGGCGGTGGTGGTGACGCCGAGTGGGGTGTCGCCATCGCTCGCGTCGTCGTCGTCGGTGTCGGTGTCGACGAAGAGACCGACGCGGGTGGCCATGGGGAGGCGACGTGTGCGGCGTCGAGGCGGTTGTCGCGCGAGGGACGTATCGTCGTCGCGCGCTGCGTGCTGATGCGTGCGCGCGCGGCATAGAGGTGTAATTATTACATGTGCGGGATGGATGTATGCTGTGCGTGCGGCACGGCACGGTGGTGACGACCGCGGCGTGTGAATGATAGTCGCTCGGCTCGGCTCGGCTCGGCTCGGCTCGGCCTCAGGGCTCGGCTCGCGTTCGCGACGTCCTACGGTGCGATTGAATCGAACGCCATGTATGTTTCAATCCAAGACGCACTCGATGCGCTCGATTCGGTGGCATCGCGAATGGGTGGCACGCCGCGGCCGCGGTATTGGTCTCGCGTGAGCTCTTCGACTTCGGTCGGCGGTCGGTCGACGGCGAGCGCGTCCCAATCGACGCCGGCGAAGAGCGGGTGTTGCTTGACTTTCCGCGCCGTCGCGAGTCGCGCTCCGGGGTCGGCGACGAGGAGTTGGCGAGCTAGATTCATGGCGTCTGGATCGGCATCATCGCGGAATGCTTTGGATACGTCGCACGCACAAATGGCGTCAAACGTCTGATGACTCACCGTCATGCCAAAGGGTGGCGAGCCGCAAAGCATGTGCGCGATGAACGTCCCGAGCGAGAACCAATCCGCCCGCTCGTCGTGGCCTATGCCTGCGGCAACTTCAGGCGCCATATACGCAGCGGCACCGCATACGGTGAACGTGCGTCCTGGCGACGCATCACTCGCGGAGAGACGCTTGGCGAAGCGGAAATCAACCAATCGCAACGCTCCCGTTTCAGAAATAATCATCGTCTCTGGATCGATGCCGCGGAAGACGATATCGAACTTGTGTATGTACTCCAATACGAGCGTCAATGCAGCGACGTAATAGCGCACGACGGCGGGTTTAGACCCACCTCCACACGCGATGACTGCTTCGAGCGCGCAACGCGGCACGAATGGATACGGAATTGAAATAAAGCTCGAATCTTTTTGCGGCAACCCAGGCTGAGGAATAAACGACGGAGGTAAGACTGAGTCAGACGTGAGCAACTTGATGATTGCTCGCTCGCGCAGCACGCCTTCAACGCGACCGAGGGATTCGGTGCGCGCCAATGAAATTTGCACCGTGGCTTCTCGTAAAATGCCCTTCATTTCGCGCATGTGCCCGAGAAGCGTGACGTACAGCGCCTCACGCGTCGCGCGGTTATCGTCGCCGAACGACAGCCGTCTTTCTGGAGGCGTTAATTTTGACTTGAGTGTCTTATTCGAGGTTGCCAATGATGCACCGGCGTCAATGTTGGATACGCTCGAAGAGCGAGTGAGCAACGCGCTCGACGTCCCGAGGACGCTTTCAATGTCGCGCTTTGAAATCCTCCACACCGCAACCTCCTCGCTGATGGCTTGAATATTTGTCGCGCACACGCCCGTACCCGAAAGTGCGCGCTCGCCAAAGTACTGTTCAGATGATAAACGTAGCACCACGCGCGGGATTTCGCTTTCGTCGCGTGCGTTGGCGCGCACCGTGCACGCGACGTCGCCCGACTTGATGACGTGCATAGCGTCAAGTTGTTGTCCTTGATGCGCGATGATTTCATTTTCCCTCGCGTATGAGAGCGAGTTTGCACGATTAGCGACGACTTGTGCTGAAATCATGCGCAAATCGCTCAACTTCGCGGTTTTAAGCGTCTCTACGCCCCGAAGCGCTCGCGTTAATTTGACTACGTCGTCGTCGTCTTGAACTCGAGCGATTCGGTTAAACGTCGCCATGTCAAGCACACGCAACACTCCTTCTGTTTCCGCCGTGACAGTTTCATGGGGAAGTTGTGCATGTATCATGCACTGCTCGTTAAAGCACATGCGGTCGTCTTCTTTTCCGTACGACCGCGTACTTACGCTTTCATTCACGTCGTCAACGCCCCACTTCAAGTTGTCGCGCCCAATATAATGTCCACTCTCTGCGACATAGAAAGCACGCAAGGCGTTCTTGTCGTTTTGTCTCAGGACAACCTGGCCTTTGTCAGCTTTGATTCTATACGTCGCGCGGGCCAATCTTTCCAGAACATCGTCGGAATGAAAATTAAATACGAAAGACGACTTGAATACGTCGACGAGCTGTGAGACGTCGGCGTCAGTCACGGATAAATTGTCAAGTTGTGCCACCAAAGCGCTCGCGCCGGCGTCCTCGGCGAGATGATAATCCGATGATATCCCATATGGGTGCACGACGCGGAGACTTCGGCGGGTCTGCATAGTGAAGGTCGGCATGACGCGCCGACTCGGGCGCGCCGAGGATGGAAACGGCGACGTCAGAGGCTCCGCGCGGTCGGGGAAATTAAATAACGCCCCAATGCTTTGCACAGACTGAAGCGGCGTTTGCGGCTCGATGACTTCTTCGTCGAAAAAGTCTTCAAACAAGAGCACGATGACGGTGATATCGTCCGTTCGTGTTTCGTATTGTAACCACAGCTTGTAGGACTCGACGACGAGCGAAATCGCGCTCTGTTGAGGATCTTCAGACGCGAGCGCCGTCTTCACCACACTCGCAGACGGGATAAATTCAAACACCCCGTCGCTCGCAATGACGAGACACTTTGTGTCTTTGCTTAAACGCACGTGCTCTATCTCTGGCGTGGCGACGACGCCGATGCGCTCGGCGACGGCGTCGCCAATGGAGCGAGTAAACGCCGTCCCTGGATACATTCCATTACTCGCCCATAATCGCGGCGGATCGCCATCGTCGTCTTGCTCGGTGCCCCAGCATTGTACATTTGGGTCTTTGAACCCTTCCAGTTGATCGAGAGTCAGCACGCGCGCACCGTATTGTTTTACGCGCTCGCACTCATCCTTGCGAAACGGCGTCTGGTCTGAACTCAAATCAAAAGTCTCCACGCTCTCCACCCCACTCTCCGACGTTTGTGTCATCCCCATCGTCGCTCGAGAATCGCCTACATTAATCACATACAACTCCCGTCCTCGAATATGCGCCACGATCCCAGTCGTCCCACTCAACGCGTCGTCGATGTCGCTCTTCCGCAACGCCGCGTTCGTCGCTTCAAACGCCGCGCAGTACCCCTCCACATCTCCAAACTCCCTACACGCCATTTCCATCGGCACGCGATCCCTCGCAAACACAGCACACTCTGTTCCGCACTCACCGTGCCCATCGAACACCGCAAACACGAATTCATCCTCCCGACCGCGAAACCGCTCCAACGCCGCGTACGCGTCCTGGTTCAGCTTGTCCGCAGCTTCTGGGTAATATCCGCGCTGCGAACACGTCGCGTAGCGCATGTGATACGCGCGAATCGTTCCGCTATCGTCGGTGTACGGCACGGACACCGTGTGCGTGCCGTCGACGCCGGAGAGACGGCTGTTGTACTCGTGTTGCGTCAGCGGACCACCGCGAAGGCGCACGAGATAGTTCACCGGGACAGACGACGACGACGACGATGTCGATGGGGTTTCCGCGTCGGAGGCGCGCGGAGACGCGACATCGTTTGGGTTCGTCGCGGACGACACGCATCCCATGTCGACGGCGGCGCGCGCGGCGGCGTGTGCGGCGTGAGCTACGATGTGTAACCGTTAGTTTTTTAGCGTCCGCGCGGCTTTTTCCGGGCTCGAGGATGGTGGGTATATATAAACTATATAATATATTGATGACAACAGCACGCATCATCGGTCGTAGCGGCGACGATGATGCGTTAAAAGTATTTTATCGCAAAGCGTCTTTTAGAGAGAGTCTTTGAACAACTTGTCGGCGCGGAATTTAGAGCTTTCTGTACCCGCGAGGCCACTGTCGCCAATGTTTCGGATGCCCTGGATACCTACGTCGGCTTTACGCTCGCGTTCCCATGTTTCTTGCTCGGTTTCAACGTTTGTCGTGATGGTGAGCTTGCGACCGCGGCGCGCGGCGTCGGCAATCTTGTCGCGAATGGCGTCTTGTTGCATCGGGTTCAGCGGCGCGATTCCGGCAAGACCGGATGGTCCCGCGCCCCTGTCGCTGCCACTGCGCGTGAAATCGTAAGTTTGTTTCTTACCGCCAGGCTGCGACCATCCACCGGCTTCCATGTTTGCCGATGCCGTCGCCAAATTTTGAACCGCTTGATACACCGCCTCTACGTTGATCTCCATGGCGTTTTGCTTTTCCTCAACGACGTCCGTGCTCACCAGAATCTTGGTCGAGTTCAAGCTCAATTCAGACACCACTTCGTGCGTTTGCTTGGCTTGAACCATGACTTGAGCTACTTGCTCCGATACGTTTACGATGTCTGCGTGCATTTGCTGCATAGCCAACTTGATGGCGCCGATCGTCGCTCCTGGCGTGCTTTTGCCTTCCTTGGTGGCATTCTTAAAAGACAAACCACGAACCATACCAATGGCACCCGCATGTGCGGCTTCTTGTTCTACTTTATCTTCAGCCGATCTCTCAGCGTCGATGACTTCTCGCCAGTTATCAATCACCGTGCGTGAAGCCGGGTCAATATATTGTCTCATGTCGCTTTCGCTGAGCGCGACTCTCGCCATCTTTGGCTTTTCAAGAGACTTCAAAGAGTGTAAGAATTCGTCAATAAAGTTCCGTACGAGCTTCGGCTGATGCTGCGTCAGCATCTCGTACAACGTACTGCTATCAAGGCAGAGAGCTTCGACAGCTTTATCGAAAGGCATGGCGCATAGGATGCCCTTGTGGAAACCGCACATCAAACCCGGGTTGAGCACCGTACCGGGGCCGCGAATCCAGCCTTTTTCTTCGGCTATTTCAATTTGCTGCTGTCTCAACTTCTTACGTTTGATATTCTGAGCCATGTCGTGTGTGAACGCCGTCGCTTCGTCCGGGGAGTAAGAAGTTCTTCCATTCAAAGTGATGATGATTTTCTCCGCGAGTTCGTACGGGTAACACATGCGCGTACCCCGCTGGTAAATCACGGTATCCATCGTTCGACAAAGAATCTCGAGTACCAGTCCGCTCGGTTCAATCGTACCAGCACATTTTAGCCCCGCCATGATCGATTTTCCGTAAATATAGAAGTTGACGTCAGCGCGAATGGCTTCTGGTAACGGCTGAATAATGTCCCGGTTGACGAGTTTCTGCGCTCTGGCAGAGTTCTTGTAGTGTGAACGAACGCGAGCTTTCAAGCCCGAAGGCATTTTATTCTCCAGAAGAAGTGTGCGCACGTGGTTCATAAGCAGTGCGAAGCGATTCCCTGGCGAGTCTTCATCCATGGACATGTTCACTCCTGAAATGATAGCGGAGAAGACAAAGCCCCCGGTAATCATGACGATGATGGCGACGATACGCTCGTCTACCGTCGTAGGTACGACGTTACCGTAACCTACTGTCGTAAGCGTCTGCACCGACCAAAATAACGCAGCGACGTACATTTCGGATTTCTTTCCTTCAACGCCGCTCGCATCTTCGCGCTCAAAATTGTACACGTACGCGTACAAGCAGGCCATCCAATGAGACAAGAGACAGAGCAACGCGATTAATCGCACGATAGTCACGGTTTTGTACACCCGCATGAGCGTTTCTTGATAGCGTTCTAAGATACGTGTCGTCCTAGCCATGCGTAAAAGACGCACTAAGCGTAATAAACGGAGCATTTCAGGAACTTGCGTCGCAACCGCCGCGTCACCGCACGCCGCCTCGGACTCCCAGGAACACGTCGCTGTGCCATCAATCAAACGCGATACATAATCCACTGGCGCGAGCGAAATGAGGTCAGGCACGAACCAGCCCTTCAAATAGTGCTTTTGGATTTGCCACAAATTCGTCACGTAGTGATAATCGTCATCCGTTTCAGAAATTTCCCAATACGCCGTGAAAAAGTTGAACACCATGTCGATGTAAAAATACGTATCGACGACGAAGTCAATCGCATACCACCAACCATATGAGAGCTCGGAAAATCCAATTCGATACGGCACCGCGATCGCAATATACAGCAACAAGAAGACTTGCAAAAAATCCCAGTACTGTCGAACCTTTGTCGTTGGGTGCATGACGAACATGCTCCGATACTCGTCAACGTCGTCTTCGTACTTGTCGCCATTCATTTCATCGTCACTATCCGTGTCGCTCTCCATCACGCTCTCATCAGCACCATCCAAAAACGTCGTCAACTTGCCGACATCAAAACCCGAAGGCTTACTGCGTATATCACCCATCTGCAACGCCAACAGCGTCTTTTTCACGCGCTCCTCCTCCGCTTGCCGCTTGCGATTCTCCTGCTCCTCAGCCGACACCTTCAACCCGTACTTGACCTTCGACTCGCTCCCACGAGGAACGTTAGATATCCCCGCCCGCGCCGCAGCCTTGGCGCGCGCGAGCATATCCGCCATACGCTGCGCCCTCGTCCTCGGTGCGCTCGGCGACTCGCCACCACCACCCTTCGCGCTCTTCCCGCCCTCCTCCTCGTCATCCGACGCTCGCGCGCTCCCCGCGCTATCGCTCGTGCCCGCGCTCGCACCACCCCTCGCGACACCGCCCCGCGTCGCCTTCGCCGTCGCCGACGCCCCATCGCCGCCCGCCGCGCGAACGACCTCTTGGCGATTCAATCCGCGCCAGCGCCGTGCGCCCGAGCCCGCGTCGTCCGTCGTCGCCATGGCGTCTCACGACCGCGCGACCCGACGGTGAGGAATGCGTCGAGAACGGATGACTGCGCGCCGTCGATGTCGTCGCCGTCGTCGTCGTCGTCGTCGCCGCCGTCTGCGGCGCCGCGAACTGGGATCGACCGGCGACATTTCGAAGTTGGTGTTAAGAGTTTGACGCATCACGACCAGGCGTGGAGTCCCCCCTGTAATACATTACACACGAACATCCCATATACACACGTGTACCACTATACTAGACATCGAATGTCTATGTATACCAGTGTCTGCATCCGCGAACCTGAAATACATGGGCATGTTGAGTACACACTACGTAGACGCCCCCATGGACGCCATTCGACGACGCGCGGGCGACGACGATGTCTTCCGCGCTCCGGTCGCTGTCGCGCGCGTGCGCGCGCGCGTTACGCGCGCGGCGGTGCGATGCGATCGATGCGTCGCGCGCGCGCGCGTCGACCGCGTCGTTCGCGACGTCCACGGGCGCTGGGGGTGACGGTGGGGGTGGCGCTGCGGCGGATGATGCGGTGACGTTGACGCCGGCGTGCGCGGCGCGCCTGCGCGACGTCGCGCGCGCAGAGGGCGTCGATGCGGTCGCGTTGCGTCTCGCCGTCGAGGGCGGCGGGTGCAGTGGGTTCAAGTATACGTTTACGCTTGAGACGGGGAAGGAGAAGGGGCGCGGGGATGATTTGGTGTTTACGTCGGCGGATGGAGGCGCGACGTTGGTCGTGGATGAGATATCGTACGGGTTCGTGAAGGGTTCAACGATTGATTACGTGGAGGAGATGATTAAGAGTTCGTTTGAAGTGGTGAAGAATCCGCAGGCGGATGCGAGCTGTGGATGTGGGGCGTCGTTTAACGCGAAGGATGCGTTGTTCTCGTAACCGAGCGCTCAAACCGGCGTAGGCGGAGCGTATCCGTGCGTGCGTGCGCGCGTGGCGGCGCACGTGTCGTCGTCCGAGCATGGATGTGATGATTGTTTTAATTCTTCTTTGTATTGCTATGCTAGAATGCTACTGTGTTTGTGATGCCTCACGTCCCGACGGTTCATCGCCGTCGGCGCGCGCGCGCTTCGTACTCGTCGCCTTTATCAATTCCATGAGCCGTGCAGCTGACCCGACGTGCGCGGGCGTGCCCCATTCCGGACGCGCAAGTTCACGTGCCATCACGCCCGCATCCGCGCGCGCGGTGAAGAGGGTGTGAATGACGAGCGAATATCGAACCTTTCGGCGCGTCTGCTTGAGCGAATGAAAGACGTCGGCGTCCATAAACACCACGCGCCCAGGCTTAGGAACGATCACGACGCCCACGCCCGTGTCTTCATCCACGAATAACGTCTCACCCTCGTCGTCAACGGTCCACTGAGGGTTCAAGTATACGATGATCGTCACGAAACGAGGCTTGTTTGGGTCTCGATTTCGCCCAGCGAAACGGCCTACGTCAGCCAACTCGCCAGAGAACTCAACCCCGCGCACGTCCACGTCGCGATGGTACGAAAATCGATCAGTATGCCGCACGGCATTTGCACACACGTGCGCGCGACGCGCTGGCGCTTGAGCATCGCGCGTAGCGGCGTCCTTGTCGTCGTATCCTCGCTTTGAAAACATGTCTGTTCGCGCGACGCTCACGTCGTACTCTTTGAACGTCTCGCGCACGCGCCGCATGACGTCCCCTATCGCCCCGACGCCAGCGTACGCTTCATTTGCGAGCTCATCGAGGACGTCGTCGACGAGCCCGTGCGTGCGCGACGTCTCGCCATCGTGGTCTTTAAAATTTTCAGTCCACGCCCGCTCGCTCGGGGTCGTCTCGTCGCCACCGACGCGTGCGAACAGCGCCTCGCGCGTGGACGCTGACACGAGATTATCCACCGCGCACACGCACGCGTAGTCCACGCGCATCGCACCGCGCTCGTCCTCGACAAAGGCGCCAGAGACTCGGGCGTTTAACACGCAGCGCGGCGACGCATTGGGCGCGGGCTCACGCGCGCTCGACGTCGCCGACGTCTCGCGCGCGCCAGGCATGACGTGTGCGAAACGTGCGCACACAACGCGAGCGCGACACGCGTGTGTCGTCGAGCGAGGCGAATAGTGACGCGGCACACGAGGTGGTTTTCTTTCAACTGCTTTTTCTTTCAACGACATTTGGCTAACGCGCGTGCGCGACGCTCTACTGCTTTTTCGCGCGCGCAGCATCGACGGCGGCGAAATACTTGTCAGCATCCGCAGCAGCGACTATGCGTGGGGTATCGCTAGGGGGATCCGACCCCATCTCCGCCCCGATCGTGGCGTCATCCACCATGGTGAAGCACGGGACGTCTTTAAATTTCCCGTCGGCGTACTCGTGAATTTTCGCCACTCCATCCAAGAACGGTAAGCTCACCATCGCCGCGAATTCATGCACGCGCGCGCCAAGCTGATCGACCAAGTTGAACCCAGCGATGGCGGTACCACCAGTGGCGATTAAATCATCGATGAGCACCACGCGGTCGCCCGCGCGCACGCTCCCGAGCCGCATCACCGTCTCATCCGTGGAATATTCCGTGACGTATTTCCCACTAGACACCAACACCCCGGGAAGCTTTCCAGCCTTACGAATCATCACAAAAGGTATCTTCAGCGCTAACGCAATCGGTGGTCCGAATAAGAACCCGCGCGCGTCGAAACCGGCGATGTGCGTCGGCCCAGCCTCGCCTTGCGCTCGATACCTCGCCACAAACAAGTCAACCACGCGCTGAAACACCACCGGGTCCTCCGTGATCCCGCTCACGTCGTAAAACGACGGCACGTCATGCGGAGAGTACTTCGGGCCGTACCACGGCAACGACGCCGCGATCGCGCGCACGTGTTCGTCGGTTTGGTCCAGGCAAAAGTGTTGCGGTCTGCAGCGGCGGCGACACGCGTCGTCAGTCAACGCGCGTCACGCGCGCGCATCGATCGAGACGCGCGATCGAGATACACACACTCGCGTGTACGCGCACATCTCGCGGCGCGTCGCGCGACGAACGCACCCGAGCGTGATCACGGCTGGCGACGCCATGATGATGACGCGCGCGCCAAAAAGTGTCGTCGTCATTCGTGTCGCCATGCGCTCGGTCGCCGTCGCCGCGCCGAGCGCGCGGTGCGCGCCGGTGACGCCTCGAATGAGGTCTCGCGTGCGCGCGACGGTGGACGTCGCGGAGGCGTACGCGAGCGCGGAGCGGTTCGAATGCACCGCCGATGCGCTGCGCGCGCTCGACGATGCGCCGGGCGTGTTTAGCGTCGCTGACGCCGATGACGTCGTTCGTTTCGTCGGATGCGGCAAACGCGTGCGCGAGGAAATAACGCGCGCTGTGGAACGCGATGACGCGGCGGCGTCGGCGGCGGCGGCGTACGCGCGCGTGGTGTATTTGCCGACAACCGCGCGCAAGGCGGTGCTGACGGCGGCGTGGAAGACGGTGATTTCATCTTTAGGGTACGTACCGGCGATGAATGCAGCTGCGGCGAGCGCGGCGACGGTGAAAACGCCGATGTTTGAGTTTACATCGGCGCAATTGGCGCAGCTGGCGAATGATGGTTTTGTCGTCATCGACGACGGTTTGGGCGCGGACGCGAGCGCGATGGCTCAGGCGGCGCGAGAATTATTTGATCGAGGCGTCATGCGGAATCTTGGACAAGCAGGCCGAGATGATGACGTGGCGGTTCTCGCTTCGGGACAAATGCCCAAGGGCGAGGCGTTCGTCGCGCTTGAGCGCTGCTCGAAAGTGTTGCTCGATATTCCCGACGCGTTGCGGCGGGCGTGCTCGACGTACGGCGTCGATGATGATGCTTTTGTCGCAAAGTGCGCGCGCGCCACCGCGCCGTCGCGGTTGATGATTGCGCGATATCCACCAAATGGCGGGCGATACGTCGCACATCTCGACAACGATCCAAACGACCCATCCCACGCCGAAGGCGTCCCTGGACTGCGCGCGTGCGACCGCACGTTTACGTGCATCGCCTACTTAAATCCCACCTGGGACACCTCGCACGAAGGACATTTCCGAGCTTACCTCGGGCCAACCATCAACGATGACTTCATCGACATCGCCCCCGTCCTCGGACGCATCGTCGTATTCGATTCGATGCGAATCCTGCACGAAGTCCGCCCGAGCTACGCCGACCGACTCGCCATGACCGTCTGGACGTAACCCCCAGTCTCCTCTACCTGACGCCACGCCGCGCATCCCCCTTGTACACCACGCATAGAAACTATTGTCATATTCATCGTTGTCATAGCGCACGTCGTCATCACCGCGTCGCGCGCGACCGCGTCGCCGCTCGAGACGACCGAACGCGTCGCCCGACAGACATGATGACGCCACCAATGTATAAAACTAACAAGACAATTAATCCATCCGATGCACGAATCCATCCGCGACTTTGCGCCGCACGGGCGTCGAACGCGCCGCCGCCCGCCCGCTCGCACGCACGCACGCACACACGCACGCACGTCACGGATGCGCTCGCGACCCGCCGCCGCCGCGATGGATGCCGCGCCGGCGACCGCGGCGGACGAACGCATGCCGATGGCGATCGACGACGCCATCGGCGCGACGTCGCGCGACGTCGCCGCGCCGCCCGCGAGCATGCCTGCGGTGCGCACGCGACGGAGCTCGGCGAACGACATGTCTCTGCGCACTGGGTCCACGATCGATGACTCGCGCGCGTCGCGGCGGGCGTCGACGTCGCACGTCGCGGCTGAGGGGAATAAATTTCTCCCGTGGCTGCCGAGCGCGCCGACGTTGGAGGGAACGTTGGAGAAGAAGTCGTTCGAGGCGGGGTTTTGGGCGAGTTTGTTCGGGCAGACGACGACGAAGTGGCAGTTGAGGCATTTTTTGTTGTACGAGTCGCATTTGTTTTGGGGACGTGGGTTTAGTACGATGCACGGGTACGGGACGGTGCTGAGCGCGCGAGAGGCGCCAGAGGAAGGGCCGACGGCGTTCGTGGTGGAGATTATGGCGATACCGAAAAGGTCGATGCGACGGCATATGCAAGAGAATGTGGACTTTATGCAACTTATTTCGGGGTTGTGTTGCAAGCCAGCGGGGTTTGCGACGAAGGTGCTACGCGCGGGGTCTGAGGCGGATAAGCATAGGTGGATCGAGGCGTTGCAGTTTGGTACGACATCTTCGCCGCTCTCGGCGCGCATGCCGCTTGAATTCTCGGATGAGATTCCACCAAGCCCACGTGGGTCTATTGATGGCGCTGAGTCCGAGCGTAACTCGTTCGACAGCGCGCATGGCGGGCGTTCGAGACGATATCCAGAGCCGCCGCCGCCGTTATCGCCTCGCTACAACAAACATACCGACGACGTGTTTGAATCTGGTGACAGTGAAAGCGACTCATTTGACAGAATGGAATTTGCCGAGAGAAAGCGTCAACAGCAGCGCGAAACGGGCGGAAGTCCGTTGGGGAAATCTTCGATGGGTCAGAAATCAGTCGAAGACTTGATGCGCCTCGACGAAGACGTTTCAAACCAAGTGCGAAAGGCGATGGAACGCGTGCCTTCGGCGCTCAAAAAAACATCGAGTTTGAGAGTCACACAAGATGGTCCAAGCAAGTCAGTGACATTCGGTGAAGTTTTGGTGACAGAGGAGATTGAAATCTTAAAGTCTCCGAGTAAACTAGGTCTCGCCGCGGCGGAGGAGTCCGCCAAAGAGCACCGGAAGCGCACCAAGCTTCTTAAAGCGGCAGGTTCGTTTACGATAGATGCGAAAGAGATTGTTATTGGTAAGAAGATTGGTGTCGGCTCGTTCGGCGCCGTGCATCGCGCTGAATGGAACGGCACGCAAGTCGCGTACAAATCCATGTTGGATGAGGACTTGAAGGAGAGCACCATACAAGACTTTTCGGAAGAGATTCGCATGATGCGCGCTTTAAGACACCCGAATATTGTGCTCTTCTTAGGTGCCGTAATACACCCTCCACGACTTGGCATCGTTTCAGAGCTGATGACGCGGGGTAACTTAGAACAGTTGCTGCACGGCGAAGGTCCGATGAGCGACTCGCTACGATCAAACGGGTTACTTCGTCGACAAATGGCTGCAGACTGCGTGCGTGGTATGGCGTATTTGCATTCCTTAGCGACGCCAGTTGTTCACCACGACCTCAAACCCGCAAATTTGCTTGTAGATACGAATTGGACGCTCAAGGTGAGTGACTTTGGCATGTCTCGCTTGAAAAACTACACGTACACGTCGCAGTGTCAAGCCCCCGGTGGTACGCCAGAGTGGATGGCTCCAGAAGCGCTTCGAGGTGATACTTTGAACGAGCTATCGGATGTTTATTCATTTGGTGTCGTCCTTTGGGAGCTCGTGACATTGAATTATCCGTGGCGTGAACTCTCGTCGCCTGTTCAAATCGTCGCTCAGGTTGCATTTTTGCATCGCCGGTTAAAGGTCCCAGAATGGGTGGATAAGCCAATCGACGATCTTCTCCACGAGTGCTGGGCGCGTGAAGTGCACGACAGACCATCGTTCGCGAGTATTGTTGAGAGACTTGTGGGCGAATACCCATCGACGTGGTCGCACGGCGAAACCTCTGCTGAAGAAGCCGCCGCCATCTTAAGCGCCCTGTCCACACCGAAGGTAGAAACTATTGTCGATGACGCTCACGAAGAATTTGTCGACGCTTCTGATGAAATCGTTGTGGCCCGCATCGAAGAGTTTGCGCCTCAAGGATTGGCGCGCATTCGCGCGCCCACACCGTCATCCGAGCAAACGGCGCGATGGCGCGTCGCGGATTCGTCAGAAGACTCCACCGAAGAAACGTCAGATGAAAACTCAGGTGAAAACTCAGGTGCGAACGAGTTCAACGCTCCTGCGCCAGACGTTGACGTCATGGCGGCTGCTAAGCAGTTTCGTCCTATGCTTTCTCCGCTCAAGTCTGTCCGAAGTGGGTAAACGCAACGTCCCCGCGCTCGAAACCACGAAGAGCGCATCGAATACGCTCGCGCGCGCGCGCGCGCTGTACAAAATCACCTCGCGACATTCGATGCGTTACATCTAGTATTTATATAATCCATGTACTTTAATACTGTAATTCACGCACGTCCTTGTCCTTGTCTCGCGCCGACGTGTTTCATTCGCCCGAGGCTCGAGTTCGCGCGTGTAAAGTTTCCCTACCACACACGCTCACACGCGCTTCGCCTCGCACTCGCGCACGATGATGGGCATGGATCCCTCCATGTTCACGCCAGAAATGATCGTACGTGCGCGTCCGAGGCGACCCCATCGCGCCCGCGCGCATATCGCGCGTACGTCGCGAAAAAGATGATGATTTCACGAGATCGAGGACGCATTCGCTGACGAGAATTCTTTCGCACGCACAGGCGCAAGCGCAGCAGATGATGGCAAACATGACCCCGGAACAGATGGTACGCGTCTTTATCTTCATATCATACGCGCATCCGCTGACGCAGGTGTACAGGAACAAGTGCAACGCATGGCGGGACAGATGGGTGGCGGGATGATGCCGCCGGGCGCCGCGGAGCAAATGAAAAACATGAGCGCCGAGGACATGAAACGCGCGGCAGAAGAGATGAAGAATTTATCTCCCGAACAACTCAAAGCACAATATGAGCAGGCGCAATCGCACGCCAAGGCGACGGCGAATTACAAGTATAGCGCGAGTGAGCAATTGAAAAAGGACGGCAACGCGTTGGTGGGCGCGCAAAAGTACACGGATGCGATTGAAAAGTACATGCGCGTGAAGAATAATTTGGCCGAGGATGATTCGAGAGATGCGAAGACATTACGCGTGTCGTGTATGTTGAATATGGCGTTATGCTTTAACAAGACGAAGAGACACAATAGTGCGATTAGTGAATGCTCGGAGGTGTTGACGCTCGAGCCGAGAAGTTTAAAGGCGTACTTTAGACGCGGACAGGCGTACGTCGCCAAGGGTGAGCTGGAAAGTGGAGTGAAGGATTTGAAGCGCGCGGCAAA
>JACLAB010003987.1_pt1 | contig 52816 bp, 46 predicted proteins | sample 8027921 | NCBI WGS metagenome assembly JACLAB01 (sample SAMN15725117, study PRJNA655200) | protist metagenome | isolation source: fluorescence activated cell sorting (FACS) single amplified genomes of... | place: USA: West Boothbay Harbor, Gulf of Maine | collected 2000-07-19 | reverse complement strand
ACTACGGCAGTACTAAGGTAGTACTACCCCGTTTAGAAGGTCAAAATATATTCCGGCACAGACAAGTTAAAGACAACAAAAAGACAACTTGAAAGACATATGATATATAAACTATATCGTAATACTCGCATATTCGTTCGGTTTTGCCTTTTTTTTCTTTCAACGAAAAAGAAACGTTTTTGGTCTCTCCACCAGAAAAACCTGGCCGCCACTCAAATTGGCGTCACACGAACGCTTATTCATCAGAACGTAAAACCTTTGATACCCACACGATAAGTTCCTCAAACCCGGTTTATTCTACCCGTTAACTCATGCACAGCAAAAGAATGGCATCATTAATCCAGTCTGCTTTAACCAAAATCGTCGCGCCGACGTCAACTCGCGCGTCGTCCTCGTCGAGAATGAGTAAAATCGCGACGCCAATTTTCGCGTCGTCGTCTTCGATGCAAATGCGCTCGGTGCGAACCGTTGCGAACGCGACGTTGTCCAAATCATTCGTCGGTTCCGCGCAGCGTTCTTTTATGAACGTGAATGCGTTTAACCAGCGAGGTTTGTTGATGTCCACGGAAGCGTACGACTCGGAATCTCCGGCGGCGGAATCGGAATCCAGTGGCGGCGAAGTGAAATTGTACATCGGCAATCTCTCCTGGGACATGGACGATCAATCGTTGAACGATTTATTCTCGCAATACCAAGCGAGCGATTGCGTGATTGTGACGGACCGAAACACGGGGAGATCCCGCGGGTTTGGTTTTGCCACGGTGCCGTCGCAAGAGATGGCGGACAGCGCGATTGCTGCGTTGAACGATTCGGACCAGTTCGGGAGACAAATGAGAGTCGTCATTTCTTTACCGCCGGAGGAAAGACCGGCGAGAGAGCAAAGACCAAAAAGGAACTGGGACGCGGACGGAAGAAAAGTTTACTTCGGTAACTTGTCTTGGGGGATGGATCACTTAGACTTGCAAGACTTGTGCGCTGAGTTTGGTAACGTCGACGAGTCGAGACTGATCACCGACCGCGAAACCGGGAGATCCAGAGGCTTCGGTTTCGTGACCATGAGTTCGGAAAAAGAAGCGGAAGATGTCGTGGCGCAATTGAACGGTCAAGACGTTGACGGGAGAGTTTTGAGAGTTAACATTGCCACGTCGAACAAAGACGGGGGTGGCGGCGGCGGCGGCTATTAAATATAATAGATGTAAAAGGACTACAAAAAGAGAAGAAAACGAAAACAGAGAGTGTGTGTGTGTGTAAAGAGAGATGAATGGAGTGTTGATTACTGTACTAATAATACTGGAACACAATTTTAGATTTAGAATGAGAGAGAGAGAGAAATATACGGATTCATTAATGAAACCAAATGTAGATGAAACCTTTGTTTGAAATATCAAACGGCTTGCCTATTTACTCCTAAAAACTGCTACTTTAATACACTTTTACTGCTACGCTTTCATGCTTCTTCGCTATACATATCATTTTAAGAGGTTGATTTTACGATATCCTTCTCCTGATTGGCCATCTCTACCGCGTCGTTGAAGTATTCCGCGAATATCCTCAACACTTCCAATTGCGTCTCTTGTAACACCTCGTCCGCGTTCAAGCGATAGTCCTTCGACTTGTCCCACGTCGGAGTCATTGGGATTTTCTCAAACTTACGTCCCACGCCGCCGGCACCGCCCCATCGTCTCTTATCAAACTGCCATACGACATCATGGCTCGGTTTAGGGCCTATTTTGATTTCAGGTCCCCACGTATAATGCATGGCGATCGCTTTACCCAACTGGATGTCCGCTGGAATTTGTACCATGGTATCCGCGAAAGGTACGGGCGGTAAACGAAACTGAAGCGGCGGTTCAATCTGTGCCGCGGCAAAGCTAAACGCGTACATATCTCTCACCCAACCAAAAACTTTTTGTATGACTGCGGATTCTTCAGACACAACCATCAACTCTTTCCATCTTTTGGCGACTCGAGTTAAATCTTTCGCGTACATTATTTGCGGCGCGTTCCCCGTTTGCGCCACGTCGGCGTACGGCACTTTGTCTTCGTACCCTTCGTGAAACACTTTCGAGGCTGGCATCGCGTCTGCGTGACTTGGAATTATGTAACCGAATAAAAACCCATAGCTGTGCCCTGGTTGTAACATAACCGACGGCGGCGGGGCTTTGACGAAAATATAATCCGCCTCCGCCATCAACACGTGCGAACACTTTTTCGCATCTTCCGTTAAGCTCCAATCGTAAATCGCTCTCGCGCGATCTTTGACCGAATAGCTGCACGAATTGTCGCAGTCTGGATGCCATGGATCCGCTCTCCACGTTGGAACGATATCTACGAGTTCATCGTCTTTCGTTCTGTGTAAAATGCGAATGAATCTCGCCATGATTCCAGCTTTGTCGTGTTTCATCGCCACGTTTTTCCACGAAGCGTAAACCAATCGAGTTTGCCAATTCATGTACCTACCGCCATTACTGGTAATCATAGTCGTAATGCACGTTGGCGGCGACACATCTTCTTCCACGGGATCGTATTGTACTGGTTCTGGATGCAACATCCCACTCGTATACGGAATCGCGTCGCCTTTCCCATACGTCGGCGGTTGCCACACGTTTTTGTTCTTCGCCAACCAACAGTTTTTATTCCTCGGATCGTATCTCCACGTGTTGCACTCCTTCGAGTGCTCTTTACACGACTCGCAGCACTCTTGCCACGTCTCTTTTCTATTTCTCGCGCCGTTCTCCGCGGATAAATCTCCACTCACGGGCGTTGGACCCCAATATTCCGAGTTTTCAATCATGTGACACTCGGCGTAGCGTTCCTTCGTCTCGCCGTCTCTCGTTTGCCGCCATCGCTCGACGGACAATCCCGGCTTCTCGTAAAACCCGCCCTCGAACAGCTCCTTCTCCTGTTCGCTCGTATCCTCATCACCGTTGCTACTGCTACTGCTACTGAAAGCTTCTGCTTCCTTCTCGCGTAACTTCCTCTCCGCTACTTCTCTGAGAACTTTTTCCTCCTGAACTTTCTCTCTGAGTCGCTTCAACTCTTCTTTTTCCTTTTCGCGTTTCCGCGTGCGTTCGACTTCTAACTCTCTGTGGTACACGTCTAAATTCCCTTTCTCAAAATCACTTTTATCGTTGTCCATCCCGCCCATCCCGTGGTGTTGGTTTTGTTCAAACGTCTCTCGACTGAGAAAATCGCCGGGAAGTTCGTCCCCGGGACCGACGTCTCGACTGTCGCGATTGGCGATCGAAAGTATGAAGAGATACATGCTCAAACCAGACGCGAAGACGAAAAAGACGAAAATATATTGCTTGCGAGGGGATTTTTTGAAACCCTTCGGGGTGGTGACGACCATTTCTCACTCCTGACGTTTGTGTGTTGTTGAATGTCTTGTGCGTTGAAAAGTGATGAATTTACTCTTAAAAGAAAGTTGAGTAACTGACAAAGAAAAAATCCTCGCAACCTCGCCGACGCTGCGCCAATCCTGATTAAAATATAACCCGCTCGGTACGCATACTTGATTAAAACGATGTACTCTCTCGCTCTCGCTCTCTAAATAAATAAATATATATATGCGCGTGTTTTGTGGAATCAGTGTCCTCCCCGTCCTTTCTTCCTGCTCAAAACTGGATTCTTCTGCGCGAAAACGAAGCACCCGATGAGTTGCATCAAGCCTCGAGCGTTTTCGAAAACGCTTCCGCCGAAGAACATTCGACATAAGGATTTGCAAAAGGCAAACGCGTTAGGTTTGACTGGGTATTGCAGAGGGGGTGGGATGTCGGTTTTGATGAGAGGGAATCGATCCACGACGACGGACTTGGGGACGCAGCATCCGCGTAAACCTTCGACGCCGGCGAATCGGTCAAAGCCCGATTCTTTGACGCCGCCGAACGGAAGCGATTGGGCCATGTACGTGGAGCAGAAATCGTTAATTGAGGTCATGCCGGCTTCTAACTGTTGTCCGAGCTGTTCTGCGCGTTTTTTGCTCCCGGCGAAAACGTTTGAACCTAAACCAAAGTCGCAATCGTTCGCTAATCGAACGGCTTCTTCGTCGGATTTGACTTTGCAAATAGATAACACCGGGCCGAATACTTCTTCCCTCATGATTTTCATGTCGTGCGTGACATTTAAGAGGACGGTTGGCGGGTAGAATTGACCTGTTAAGATCTCTTTGGTGGCACCCGGTGGCGGCGGTTTCACGACGTTGGCTTTTTGTTGTTGGCGCTCTTTTTTCATGGAGTCTCGAGTTAACGGCGACCCGGTGATATGTTCGATTTGGCCTTTTACCGGTTCGACGATGTTTTCTTCGAACCAGTTCCCAAACTCTTCGGAATCTTCGTCGACGTCGTCGACGTTGACCATGATTTTCGGTAAGTAACCGCCAACGGCTACGGTAGCGCCTTTCGACCTCGCGTCTTCAATCAACGCGTGCACCGCTTTCGCTTGGTTCGGCATGCACATGGCGCCGCAATCAGTCATCAAAGGGTTTTTCAACGCGTGGCCTTGTCTCAACTGTTTCGCAGTTTGAACCACTCGGGAAACAAACTCATCGTAGACTTTCTCGTGGACGTAAAACCTCTCCGCGCCGGCGCAGTTTTGACCGCACGATTGAAACGCCCCTCTCAAGGCCATCGGCACGCACTGGTTCAAGTTCGCGTCCTCGCAAACGATAAACGCGTCTTTACCGCCCAACTCTAAAACAACCGGCGTTAACGTTTTCGCGGCAGATTTCATGACCAACCTCCCCACAGTCGTTGACCCGACAAAGACAACTTTTTGACATCCTCCGTTGACGATCGCTTCTCCGGCTTCGCCGTACCCCGTGACGATTTGAACCAAATCCTCTGGCGCGCCCGCCGCTTTCAAACAGGCCTTAATCGCCCGACCATAATACTGACTGGACCAACTCGCGTGTTCGGAAACTTTCACCACCAACGCGTTCCCGGCAAATACGTTCGCCACCAACGGATTAAACACGTTATGAAACGGGTAGTTCCACGGCACGATCGCGCCCATCACCCCGACTGGATGAAACTCCAACGTAGCTTTTTTGTAAAACATCATCGCCCCGGAACTTCTTCTCTCCGGCTTCAACCAATACACTCCTTCTCGCAACAACCATCGAATCTTCTCTAACGTCGTGATGACTTCCCCGAACGCGGCGTCGACCAGCGGCTTCCCGGAATCTCTCGCGCTCACCACGCAAATATCGTCCTGGTTCTCGATGACGAATTTACGGATAATCTTCAACAAAAACTTCCGTTGCTTCCACGACGATTTCGCCCACTCTTTTTGCGCTTTTGATGCCAGCTGAATCTTCTCTTTAACCTCTTCTCTCGTCATCGCCGGTACATCCGGACCTAAAACGTCCAGCGACCCTGGGTCGTAACACGGCACAGATTTTTCAGGAAAAGGCGAGTTTGGTACCCATTTCTTCCCCGTTTTCCCCTTCCTTTCCTCGTCGGTCAACCCGACCTCGATCGACGGGACGAAGAAGTAATTCTCGATGGATTGGTACACCGCGTACGCGAGAAACACACTCATCGCGACCGTAACAAAATCCATCCTCGTAAACTCGTCCAATTTTAAATCGACGAGAAATCTTTCAAATCTCGGAAAGTCGTGAAGTAATGTTTTCGTCAACGCCGGGACGTGTTTATAGACGGCTTTTCGGACGCACGGCGGGCACGTGATGTCCGAGCACGCGCAAAGATCTTCCCGCTGCACGAACATGTTTTGTCTTTAGGACAGAAAACGAGAGAGAGTGTGTGTGTGTGAGAGATTACTAATCTGCGCGTTCTTTATGACGCTTGCACCTCACTTTTTTTTCTTTTTGTCGCGGAGAAACACAAAAAAGAACTCTAAACTCTCGTTTTTAACGACGATGAGGAGGAGGAGGAGGAGGAGGAGGAGGAGTTGTCGTTTCTGAGCGCGAACAACCGCGAGAAGGGACGGACTTCTTCTTTAACTTCATCTTGACACCACGGGGAAGCCATGGGGAAAAAATCATCATCAACATCAATCCGGACGACGACGAAGCGACGTGGGGGAGTTTTTAAAACGACTTTTGCGGTTCTTTCGCTCGTCGCGGCGACGTTTTTACTCCTCCTCGCTTTTCGTCGAGAGCGTTCTTCGGTATCATCGTTATCATCCTTAAAAGAGGAAAAGGAGGACGACCACGTGACGAACCAGTTTTTACGAGAGGCGTTCGAGGAAGAGAAAGAGATTTCGTCGGATATCGAATATCACACGTATTCAATCGTGAACTCGTACCCGCACGACACGAACGCGTTCACGCAAGGGTTTTTGTTTCACTCTGCGAGTGAGACTTTTTTCGAGTCCACTGGGTCCGTGCCTCACGGGAAGTTATCGGATGTGAGACGCGCGGATATCGAGACGGGCGAAGTGTTGGAATTGAAGACGATACCGGAATCGGCGTTTGGAGAAGGGTTGGTTTTTATGAGAGAGGAGACGAAAAGGGCGAAGAAGAATAGTTTAGTTCAGTTAGTGTGGAAGAGTTCGAGAGCGTTTACTCACGAGATTAAGGACATCGGAGGAGAAGTAGAGGAGAAGAACAACGCGTTGTTGTTCGAAGAGGAAAGCGGCGAACAAAATATGTTCAACACGGATTTACGCGACGGATGGGGCGTAACTTCGTCGGAAAGAGAAGGGGTTATAGTCATTTCGAACGGCACCGCGCATTTAACATTATTCGATATGAACAAAGGTCAATCTGTAGGCTTTATCACAGTTCACGATAACGGCGTCGAACAGAGGTTCCCGAACGAACTCGAAGCGGTGAGAGGTGAGATTTGGGCAAACATTTTAGAAAAAGAGTGCGTGGCGCGAATCGATGAACGCACCGGAAAAGTTCTCGGTTGGATCGATTTTACCGGGTTGAAGAAACTGCAAGACAACGTTGGAAGTGTCATGAACGGTATCGCGTACGACGAACGACGCGACCGCATTTTCGTCACCGGGAAACAATGGAGACGCGTGTTCGAGGTGAAAATTAGTAAAGGGAGTCGCAAGAAGGGCGCGATTGAGTTGGGAAGGAAACGATGTCACTCGCCTACATCTCTACCAAATTATGGGTATCCCTAGAGAAAAAGAATAATATAGATCAGCGCATTCCGAGAGAATATATTAGAGTAGTTCTTAGCCTCTCGTTTAAACGTGACACGTCGTAGAGAGAAACATGTGACATCGACAACGTCATAAAAATACTCGATCCGAGAATATAACAACAACACGATATGTTCCAACATCGCCTCGCACGCGCGCTCGTCGCCGCCATTTTCCTCGTTTCCTTCGTCCACGCGCAAGAATCGAGACATGCCGACCATCACGCGATGGTTCACGATCACGTCATATCGCACATTGAAGGCATTCACAACCACGTGGATTCGATAACTCGTCGAGCAAGAAGATTATCTTGTTATCGCATGATTTCACCTCGCATGCGATTTCCGGACCAATGGTTAGATTACGTGGAAAAAAACATCGACACTTGGAGGAAAGAGTGGGTGGAATGGTTCTGCGACGTAAGTGCTGACGATTCGTTTTCTTGTCGTCTGTCTTGATTCGCGCAAAGCGCGCAAAAATTTCTGTTGCCTTGTTCTCTTTCCGAGAGGATAAGATACGCGAACTACGAGCGAATATTTCCGGCGAACTTACGAATACTATCTCTCTTTAAATATACACAGAAACCAGCCAATGCGGAGACCTGTAAAGAGTACGAGAAGAAAATGAAGGAAAAAGAAGAAGTGGTGGCAAGTGGCGACGATATGGAGAAGGAAGCGATGCCGCCGCTCGAACCGATGCCAGTCTCCGAAGATTTACCGTCGTTGCTGGAAATCGCGAGTTCGAATCCGGACTTTACCCTGCTCAACGCAGCAGTCTCCACGCAACCGGACATCGTGGAGTTGATTCAAGGAGATGGCCCGTTTACAATTTTTGCGCCGGTAAATTCTGCGTTCGAAAGTTGGTTGGAAGAGAATAATTTGAGCGCGGAGGAAGCGTTAGCGTCGCCAACGCTCCCAGATATTCTCAAGAGACATGTTCTCGGGACCAGGCTGTTGGCAAAGGACGCGTTGGCCGCGGTGGCGGATGGACCAATTGAACTCGACACGCTTGGTGCAAAAGTTGTTGCTGAGAAAAAGGGAGATGACTTGTACATAGGAGGCGCTAAAGTCATCGCCACGGATGTCATGGCTTCAAACGGCGTCGTTCACGTCGTCGACGGAGTCGTCGAAGGCGTCTAACGAGAGAGCGCTCTGAACAACGATATAACTTACCTGCTACTACTACTGCTACTACTACTACTACTATTGCTACTGTGAAACAAGAAGGAGAAGATTGAAATAACAAGAGACACACGATAAGTGCAACGCATCATCTAACCATATACAAGTACCTAGGTACAATATAAAATATACGCGTGTACGTGGTTCTTTTAAAACTCAAATTCTAATGTTGTATCGTAGTGACTAACACCTCCCTTCTCCTTTTATATATATATATATTATGACTATCTCGCTCTCGCTCCGTCATAAATCATCTCCCAATTTTCTCTCTACTATTTCCTCTGCAATTTATTTATTTATTTAATTTCTCTCTTAACGCCCGGAGAAGAAATTTAGAGCGCGGAGGCACCCGCAACCAATTCAATAATCTCCGAGGTAATCTTGGCTTGACGCTTTTGGTTGTACTCCTTGTTCAATCTGTTCTTCAAATCCTTGGCATTGTCAGAGGCGTTCGCCATCGCGTTCATTCGCGCCGCCAACTCAGACGCCAAAGATTCTTGCAACGCTCTCAAGACGATACCGTTCATGTATAACGGCATGATGGAGTCCAAGATTTGGTTCGGTTCTTGTTCGAATTGCATCACACCTTCGAACTGCGCGGTTTCCGTCTCAACCTTTTCGCTCTTCGCGACCAATTGGCCATCTTCAGAGGTCAATCGGAAGATTTCATCGTTCTTCGCGTCAATGCATTGGCCCTCAGAGTTGCAAACTTCACCCTCCTTGGACAACGGCAACAAAGTTTGGATGATCGGCTCGGATGCGATCAAAGAGACAAACTTCGAGTAGACCAATTCGACTTTGTCGACTTCTTCACCAACAAACTCAGAGTAGATTTCATCCGCAACCGCTTGCGCTTCTTGCGTCGTCGGCGATTGGCCCATGTTGAAGCCCTTCACGACGGTGTATTGCGGGCGTCTCTTGAAGTACGTGTTCGCCTTCTTACCAATCAAAATCAACTTGCACTTGACGCCTTGCGCTTCCAACTCTTGAACACGGGTTTCGCACTTCTTGATGGCAAAGTTATTGTAGCCACCGCACAAACCACGGTCACCGGTGCACAACATGATCAAGCACGTCTTGACCGGTCTGACGGCGCACAACGGCGCGTCGACGTCTTCGCCTTGCAACTTGCCGTTGATGGCAAACAAAACCTTGACGAGTTGTTCAGAGAACGGACGCGCGTTGATGACGGCATCTTGCGCTTTTCTCACCTTCGCGGCGGCGACGAGTTTCATCGCATCGGTGATTTTCTTCGTGGAGCCGACCGAGGCGATGCGATCGCGCATCTCCTTTTGGGAGGCATTTTGGATAACCTGTGGAGAAAAAGATAGGAAAAAAAGGGTGGTGAGCAAATTATTAAGAGGCTTCTTGTGCTTTCTTTCCGAGAAGAATCGATGATAAAGACAGCATCGAAAGGCAGGAGAGCGCGTAATCTTCGTCTTTTCGTTAAATAAAGGCGCGCCTCTCGAAGCGCCCGTCGTCGTCGGGGAATAATCTTTTCCCACCGATGCTCTCCTTTAAAAATCTTCCTTTTTTCTCTCTCTCACCGAGAGGGAGAAAAGGGAGAGATTAATCGATAACGAGCCTTCTGCGCGAAAAACGCATCCGCGCGCGCGAACGCGACCACGAAAAGGACTCTTTCGCGACAGAAACGCATTCACGAACGAGATGTTCACTCGTTCCATGTAAAAGACCATTCGCGTAAAAGCCTGCAAAACAACCACGCGCGAGAATCTTCGAAAAGATACCACAGAGAGCCGCTAGAAAAAGGATCGCCCCTCGTCTAAAACGTGCCGAAAATGCGAGTAAAAAAATAGAAACAAATGAGCGCGCGCGTACCAATTGCCCTCTCTTGCTCGGCGCCGCGGCGACGTTTCTCTTGGAAACGACCGACTTTCCGGCGATGGCAACTTTCGCCGTCACGGCGGTCGTCATGGATAAAGCAGACATAATTCGTAAATATGTGTATGTAGAGTGCGATATATGAGGAAACGAGAGAGAGCCGATGATGAATTTCTCGTCTTTGGAGTTTATCTCTTTTGACAGGTCCTCCGCCTTGTTTTTGTGAGATTTTGATTTTTTGGAATCCAAAAATTTTTCTGACCCATGATGAGAGAGTAACTTTTGAGTCCTACTACGGAGTGTAAGTACGCGTTCCAAACTCTTTAGTTTAGTACCAGAAGAGGAGCGAGGACGACCTGAATTTATGCAGTTAGTGCAATGCGTTTTGTTATTATATGGCGCGCTATCTATTTCGATTATTACACTAATATATTTCCAGCTTTTCGTTGACGACGCGGACGGGTCCTCCTCCGGCTAACAACACCGACGCCGCCGCTTCGGCGTCCTTGTACTGCTTCGCGTCGGTCGAGGCGCCTCGGTCTTTCAGCTGCGACCAGGTTTCCTCGCGCAGGCGCGTTTCTCGGAGGACGACGGCACCGGCTTTTGCGGTGGTTGCATCGCGACGCCGTCTCAAGTCGCAACATAAACGCGTTTCTCGAGAACGAATGAGAACGCCGTCCACGCACAACCAAAAACGGAGCAACAAGAACCAGCAGCTTTCAGTGACTCTGATTTTCACCGAGAGCGAAGACACGCCGTGGTCGTCCAACTCGGACTCGTAGAGCGAAATCTCGTCGAAGAGTTCAATCGGGTCTCTTCGAGTGAGCAACGCCATATCTAAACGTTCCTCGGTTGGTTTCCACCGAATGTTGGTATTGGAATTTAATTCGCTACTGTTCACTCCTTCTCCTCCTCCTTCCCCTCCTCCGATGTCCTCGCCGCGCACCGTCGTCGTCCCTCTATACGGGGTCGTGAACGTCCAATCGTAACTGCTTCCCTCTTTTGCTAACTCGTCTATATCTAACACCGTCGTCGTCCTCTCGCTTTGTGTCTCTTCGTTCTTTTCCTTCCCTTCCTCCCTTTTGTTCTCCTCCTCCTCCGTCTTCTTTCCTCCGTATCTCTCCAAGTGCAACTGCATCCACCGTTCGCTATTCTTCACCTTGATGACTTCGTTCTTTGCTAACATCCACTCTTTTAAAGCCTCGGTCGCGTTGAACGTGAACTCGACCTCGCTTTTCTCGTGTTTTAAACGCAACTCTGAGTTGAACATCATCTCCGGAACGTGTTTCGTGCGGACGGTTTCCTCGACAGATGTGATTTCCCTTTGGCCCATTATGGAGTTGCTTTTCGTCGAATGCACGTGCCACCCGGATATGGATATGGACTTTTTGTTGCTTTTCTGCAAAGCGTTGTCGCATTCGCTCATTTATGATGACTTTTGAGTCGTGCCTCCTCGTTTTTGTGTGTGTATGTACGCGTTATTCATAAACAGAAATGGAGGAAAGTGAAGCCGTCGTCGTCACTTTTTTTATCCATTGGATATCCGCTAAACTCAAGAAGAGCAAGAACAAGGACGAGAGAGTAAGGGAGAGCAAGAGAGAGCAACAAGAGAGAGCGAAGAACCAAAGTAAAATCATCATGGCGGCCTCTGCCTCGGCGTTGAAAACCTTCCGCTCGAAACTGCTCCCGATTGAAAAGTACTCGTTCCTTCGCCATTTGCAAAGCGCGGAGCCTTTAACGTTGTATCGCGTTTTAGCCGCGAACGCGATGGAATGTTTACCGTTCGTGTATACGCCGACGGTCGGGGAGGCGTGCGAGAAGTACCACGTGTTGCCGGCGACGAAAACGAGTTTTGGTTTATTCATAAACAAAGGAGACGTGGGTAAAGTTGGCGCGAAATTGAGAAAGTTCATCGAGGAGAAAGATAAGGAGGACGTGAAAGTCGCGGTGGTGACGGACGGGGAACGGATTTTAGGTTTAGGCGATTTAGGCGCGAACGGGATGGGTATTTGCGAGGGGAAGTCGATGTTATACACCGTGTTTGGCGGGGTGGACCCGAGGAAAGTGATGTCGGTGTGCATCGACGTAGGGACGGAGAACGAAGCGTTGCGAGGGCACGAAGAGTACAGAGGATTGAGAGAGAATAGAATAAGAGGGGAGATGTACGATGAGTTAGTGGACGAGTTCATGAGAGAGATGAGGATGCAAAAACCGTCGTGTTTGATACAGTTTGAGGATTTCGGAAACGCGAACGCGTTCCGGGTGTTGGAGAATCACCGACGCGTGCAACCGTGTTTTAACGACGACATTCAAGGGACGGCGTGCGTGACGTTAGCCGCGTTAGAGGCGGCGTTGAGAGAGCAGAAAAAAGCGTTGAAGGATATAACGGTACTGTTCTACGGTGCAGGTGAAGCCGGGGTTGGGATTGGTGAGTTAGTCGTGAGAGCTTTGGAGAAGAGCGGCGGGTTGTCGCACGAAGAGGCCAAGAGAAGGTGTTTTTTCATGGACTCGAAAGGATTGGTCGTAAAATCGAGGTTACACGAGTTACAACCGCACAAAATACCGTTCGCGCACGAGTATGAACCGGTAAAAGATTTGAAAACTGCCATTACGAAGCTCAAACCGACGGCATTGATTGGCGTTTCGACGATACACAACGCGTTCGATAAGGAAGTCATCGAAACCATGAGCGCTTTGAACGAACGACCGATTATTTTCCCGTTGAGTAATCCAACGAGTAAAGCCGAGTGTACGTTTGAAGACGCGATGAAGTACAGTAACGACAAGGTGATTTTTGCGAGTGGAAGTCCGTTCCCGAGCGTCGTGAGACGGGAAGATGGAGTGGAAATCTTTCCGGCACAAGCGAACAACGCGTACGTATTCCCGGCGGTTGGATTAGCTTCGGTCGTCGCGGATTGTAAAGAAATTACGGACGACCACTTCTTAGTCGCCGCAGAAACGTTAGCTTCGTTAGCTTCGAACGATGACATCGACCGAGGATATTTATTTCCAGACTTTACGGAGATTGAAGACGTGACTGCGAAGATAGCCGCCAACGTGATTGAAAAAATGACCAAAGACGGAACCGGGCGAATGACCCAAGAAGAACTCTCGGAGGCTAAACGAGACGGATGTGAAAGTTTCACTAGGAAACGCATGTGGAAACCGCCTCCGGAAGTTTCGCACGCTAGACTTTAAGATGATGACCATACACAAATTTGATGATAATAGAATAACGATGATAGAATCCATCCGCGACTAGAAATACAATTGCTTACTCGACTACTCTACGAACCCGTCAACGTCTCTATGATCTTCTTCACGATCCTCTCCTCGTCTATTGGAACAATGTGCCCTCTCTCGTGCGTCACGATTTCGCTCCCAGACTCCTCCCCTCCAAAACACTCCGCCAACTCGAACCCCAACGCTTTCGGATTGATGGCGTCGGTTTCCCCGATGACGTGCAAACTCTTCTTCGCGCCAAATCTCGCCTCTTTTTGCACTCGCTCCCACTCCTTTCCAACCCCAGGTCTAGCTCCAGAGACTAACACCACGCTCTCGAATTGTTTCGTCTCCTCGTCGCACCCGCACTTCCTCGCGCACAACACCGAGCTCAGCGTCGCGCCTTGCGAAAAACCAATCAAACAATCAAAAGGCCCTTCTTGCGTCACTCGTTCGCAACTCACTTCGATGCCGTCCAACACTTCCGCCGAGTACGTTCTCGTGTTCGCCGGCAACACCCACCACGCCAACGCTTTCCCGTTCGCGTTCCCGGTAAACTTGTGCATTTTCCCTTCGTCGATGGGGCCGTCTAAAAACGTCCACTCTAACGTGTCTTCCGTTTCCTCGACTATCTTTTGGAGGAAATTGGAGAAGGAATTCGCGCTCCCGCCTCGGCCGTGTAACGCGGCCACTCTTCTTTTTTTTGTGATCATCTTTTTGTTGTCGTTCGTGTTAGTATCGTTTGAATGCATCGTCGTCGTCGATGAGAGAGAGGCGACGCACCCTGTAGCAGCAACGCGCATGTACTGCGAGAGAGAGGGGAGAGAGTTGTGTTTTTTTTTTGTCAACTGTTTTCAAAGGCAAAAGAGAGAAGAAACAAAAAAACGCAAAAACGACACTCGGAAAGAAATTGAAGATTTTCTCAAGCGAGAAAGAATAGAATAAGAATACTACGAATGGGCAACGGACCTTCGAAACCCGACGAAGAAGACATCGAGGAGGAGGAAGAAAAGGAGAAGAGGATTTTTTCTTCTTCTTCTTTCGCGAGGAGGAGGAGGAGGAAAAGCGACGAAAACGATTCAGACGACGAAGAAAAAAATACGCGGAGGACTTGGAAGCCGAACGATGATGATGCGAAAAGAACATCAACACCAGCGCGCATCAGCATGGTCAGTCCGTTCGGAAGGATGTCTTTAACGTCCAGCGGAGGAAGGGACAGTAACGAGGAGGAGGAGGAAGGGGAGGAGGAAAGAGGAGGTGCGTTCATCGCCGAACCGTTTCGTTTGAATAACCACGTGGTTGCCTTTGCAACCAGAGGCGACTTTGAAGAAGAGGAAGAAGAGAACGCGGAGAGGAACGGGAGGAGGAAGAAGAAGAAAAAGAAGAAAAAGAACGAGTTCGCGAGCGCGAGAGCGTGGATGGAACGGAAAGGTTTATTCGTGACGTCAACGGAAAATGGTGACATGGAAAACGAGAAACGGGGTGACGCGTCGTCGTCGTCAACGGACGTCGTGTTGGTCAACCTCGCCCCTCGAGCGTTTTGCGAACGGCAACACGCGCTGTCGAAAATATCTCGTTCGGAGCGAGAGGTTGAAGAAGATGAAGACGAGTCGTTGTACGACGCGTTTCGAGACGCTCCTATAGTTGAGTTTATCGTGGATGAGTGCATCCCGTTCGCGAACGTCGTGAGACGGGAAGATGGAGTGGAAATCTTTCCGGCACAAGCGAACAACGCGTACGTATTCCCGGCGGTTGGATTAGCTTCGGTCGTCGCGGATTGTAAAGAAATTACGGACGACCACTTCTTAGTCGCCGCAGAAACGTTAGCTTCGTTAGCTTCGAACGATGACATCGACCGAGGATATTTATTTCCAGACTTTACGGAGATTGAAGACGTGACTGCGAAGATAGCCGCCAACGTGATTGAAAAAATGACCAAAGACGGAACCGGGCGAATGACCCAAGAAGAACTCTCGGAGGCTAAACGAGACGGATGTGAAAGTTTCACTAGGAAACGCATGTGGAAACCGCCTCCGGAAGTTTCGCACGCTAGACTTTAAGATGATGACCATACACAAATTTGATGATAATAGAATAACGATGATAGAATCCATCCGCGACTAGAAATACAATTGCTTACTCGACTACTCTACGAACCCGTCAACGTCTCTATGATCTTCTTCACGATCCTCTCCTCGTCTATTGGAACAATGTGCCCTCTCTCGTGCGTCACGATTTCGCTCCCAGACTCCTCCCCTCCAAAACACTCCGCCAACTCGAACCCCAACGCTTTCGGATTGATGGCGTCGGTTTCCCCGATGACGTGCAAACTCTTCTTCGCGCCAAATCTCGCCTCTTTTTGCACTCGCTCCCACTCCTTTCCAACCCCAGGTCTAGCTCCAGAGACTAACACCACGCTCTCGAATTGTTTCGTCTCCTCGTCGCACCCGCACTTCCTCGCGCACAACACCGAGCTCAGCGTCGCGCCTTGCGAAAAACCAATCAAACAATCAAAAGGCCCTTCTTGCGTCACTCGTTCGCAACTCACTTCGATGCCGTCCAACACTTCCGCGGCAGTTTAGCGAGCTCGCTCGCGACTTGCGCTTTTGCTTTGAAGTGGTAGAAAACGCTTGCGACGAGGTGTTGAGCTCAAACGATTTACGCAATATTTTGAAACACGCTTTATATTGCGGTAACGTATTAAACGAGGGGACAATCCGTGGCGACGCGAACGGTTTCGCCTTGGAATCTTTGTTGTTGTTTGCGAATGTTAAGACTACGACGAATAAAAATACGGACACGCCGACATTGATACGACCACCGGAAAATTTGTTGGAAGTTGTCGTCGATGTCGCAGATGACAGTGATACTATTGAGGATAAGCAAAATGACACGTATTCGTTGCGCGAAAATCTGAAACACTGCGAACACGCCATGCGCTTCGCCCGAGGCGAACTAGAAAGCCGATATGAATCGTTTCGGAAAAACGTGGTGAATTTAAAGAAGGAACGCTTAGAACACCTGTGCGATGTCGCGAAAGAACAGGAAATCGTAGACGAGCTAGCTAGAAAGGTGCGAGAGAAGTTCAATCGACTAAAAATATTCGTGGGAAAAAGCACATCGGGCGAAGGACCGGAAGAAATCTTTACAAACATCTGGCTCTTCGCCGAAAGCGTCGATCGAAGACGGCGACGAACAAAAGAGAATCAACGCAACACTAATAACAATAATAGAAACAAACCAAATAGCCCGCCACAAACAACAACGCCACAAACGCCGCATTATGCGTCTGGAGCCAACACTGCGTGGATTTAGTCTTATTAGTCTTAAAGTGTAACTTATCAAATCTTCAAATCTAAACTCATCAACCATTTCGAAAACATGACGCTCAACGCGACGCAAATCATGAGAGGTAAAACCATATCCATCCACTCCACCGGTTCGTAATACGGTAACAAATCTTTCTCGTCTCGTTTATACCGTTTCAAAGGATCGTGTTCGTCTCTTTTCACGAAATTCTTTTCGCACTCGATGCGACAACACGCGCCGAACATGTACTTCTTCACCTTCATATCCACGCCGCCCATGTTCCCTAATGCGTGCACGAACGTCTCCGGAGTATACTTTGCGTTTTGAATAGACTTGGAGAGATACTTGTACGCTTTCCTATCTTTTTTCTCCCGTATGAAAATCAAAGCTACGATCGGCATGATATATTCCAACCAAAACTTTAAAATCATCTTCGCGAGCCGGATTTTGGGAGGAAACGCGTCCACGACGACCAATTTCCCTCCCGGTTTCAACACCCGCATCATCTGCCAAATCGCCAACTGCGAGTCCGCGAAATTCCGCAACGTGTATACCGTCACCACACAATCAAACGTGTCTTTTTTGTACATCTCGTCGCAATTCTCAATGTTCCCGACCGTATACGTCGCCCTCGCGTCTCGATTCTTCGCGTTCGCCACGCGAATCATCTCTTTCGACGGATCTAAACCTTCGCACGCCACGCATATCCCGGAATACCTTTTCAAAACCCGTCGAGTGGAAATTCCAGACCCGCACCCGACGTCTAACACTTTCCCGTGTAATCGCAAGTTTAACTTCCTTAGCGCTCGCAAGCGCCAATACGAGGTGCCACCTAACGAAATCCAAAGGTTCATGAAGTCGTAATTCCTCGCGATTCGATTGAACAGTTCTCGAACGAATCGTAACTTTTCCTTCCCTTCGAACTTCGCGGAGTGGAACAACGTCGATGTGACCACGGTTTCTTCGAAGAATTTCTTTTCATCCTCTTCCTCTTCCTCTGTTTCTTCCGTCTCTTTTCTCGTCTCTTTCTTCGTCTTCGAAGCTGCCTTGTTAAAGACGCTTCTCTGTCGCAGACTTTTTGATGACATGTTCTTTCCTCTTTCTCCTCCAAAACGTGTATAAAGCGCAACAAGAGAACGCAAACAATGAGTTCTTCGACAGAAGAGAGAGACTTTAGACTTTCCTTTCTTTCAAAGCGACGACGACGACGCGACAAAAACAGCCGCGATATGATTACTAATGCCGTCGAGCGGCCACGGAAAGAATTTTCCAATTGTGCGATTTAGGGTAGCACGTAAACCCTAAATAAGGGGGCTCCGATTTTTGGATAGAGTAGTTTCCTCTCTTCATATTTACGCGCGCACAACAGCCGACTTGTTGCGCGGGGCAACGAATACTACTACGAATGGAAGCATTGAGCAGCGCGTCGTCGTCGACGCTGTTAAACGCGGCGAGACGATTCGAGACGGCGTCGAAAAACGTTTCGTCGTCGTCGTACTCGCATAAAAATCAATCTTCATTTTCACTTCAGAAGCATCAGAATCACCAAAGTCGAGGTGATGTCCAAGCGAGAGGAGGAGGAAGAGGCGGGCGGTTCGTGACGAGAAATCGTCTCTCTTCGAGAAGAACGTCTGCCAATGCCGCTGCTGCTGCTGCCGCTGCGCAAAAAGAGCAGACGAACAACGCCTCTTCCAATGACGACGCGTTCGAACTCGACCGTAAAAATACGTTTCTCTCTGCGGTGGAAAAAGACAAAGCGAACGTGGTTCCGGTGTTTAGGAGAATTTTCGACGACCAACTGACGCCGATTTTAGCGTATCGGTTGCTCGTGAAAGACGACGCGAGGGAAGCGCCGTCGTTTTTGTTCGAATCCGTCGTCGGTGGGACGCAAATTGGGCGGTACTCGTTTCTCGGTCGCCGGCCGAAAGTTGAAGTGTTGGCGAGCGAAAATCGAGTTAGGATTATGAACCACGCGAAACCGGAGGAGAATAAGGAGGACTATTTCGAAGAAGACCCGATGACGGTTATGGCAAAACTCGGGGAACACTGGAAACCGGCGAAACATCCAGATTTACCGGACGCGTTCGCCGGCGGTTGGGTAGGGTTCGCCGGCTACGACACGGTCAGGTATCAATACATCAATAAGTTGCCGTTCGATAACGTTCGAGAACAAGACGACCGAGATTTACCAGACGTGCACATGGGTTTGTACGAAGAAGTCATCGTTTTTGATCACGCGACGAAGCAAGTGTATGGAGTAAAATGGGTGATGCTGGAAGATTACACCAGCAAAGACGGCACCGTCGACGCCGAGAAAGCGTATAGCGAAGGCATCAAAGGATTAGACGATTTAATGAAAGAGTTGCAGCCAGAAACGATGGGCACGATTCCGTTTGGAAGTGTGGACATGCGTTTAAGTGGGAAACCAGAGCCAATGAAGGATTCAAACATGAGCAAAGAGAGCTTTTTAGACGCCGTGGCGACGACGAAGGAACACATCAAAGCCGGCGATATTTTTCAGTTGGTGTTGTCGCATAGGTTCGAGAGAAAAACGAAAGTTGATCCGTTTGAAGTGTACAGGGCGTTGAGAGTGGTGAATCCGTCGCCGTATATGATTTATTACCAAGGTAAAGATTGCATATTGATCGCATCGTCGCCGGAGATTTTGTGTCGCGTGGACGATTCGCGAACGGTGGTAAACAGACCTTTAGCCGGGACTCGAGCGAGAGGCAAAACGCAAGCCGAAGATCTCGCATTAGAAGAAGATTTGTTGGCGGACGAGAAGGAAAGAGCGGAACACGTCATGCTCGTGGATTTAGGACGGAACGACGTCGGAAGAGTCTCGCAAATGGGCACCGTTAAAGTTGAAAAGCTCATGGAAATTGAACGATATTCACACGTCATGCATATTTCGTCCACGGTGACTGGAAAGCTGATCGAAGACTTGAATCCTTGGGATGTGTTGCGCGCAGCTTTACCCGTCGGTACCGTTTCTGGTGCGCCGAAAGTTCGAGCGATGCAAATCATAGACGATTTGGAAGTATCCAAGCGTGGACCGTACGGCGGCGGCATTGGCTACGTCGGTTTCGCAGGCGAGATGGATATCGCGTTGGCGCTGCGAACGATGGTCGTTCCGACGAAACAAAAGAAAGGAGACGAGTGGACGATTCACGTCCAAGCCGGAGCTGGTATCGTCGCGGATTCAAATCCAGAGAGCGAGTACCAAGAAACGGTGAACAAATCCGCCGCGCTTGGACGAAGCATCGATTTAGCGGAACGCGCGTTTTTGAAAAAGAAGTAGGTCGATGAAAAAAGATTTGTTTTGAAGAAGTATTTAAAAACTGACAACACTATTATGGTACCACTATTCAACACGTCCTAAAATACTAGTGCTCGCGAACCGAAGGCGACGACCGGCTACTCTACTTTACTCGGTTTTCTTCGCCATCGCCACGGATTTATCCTCTTCCTCGCCTTCCTCCTTTGCGGTTGTCGAATATCGAGTGACCCAGTGCCTCGTCGCGGCGCCTAAAACGTGACACGCGAAACCAATCAAAAACAACGCCGTACCGAAACACTTCCCCAACCATAACGGCGATGCCATCGCGAAATACATCAACCCAGCACCACTCCCGGACGTTAATCCATAAAAAGCGTCCCAACTTGTGAATCCACCGCGAAACTCCACCGCGCAGTTTAATCCCAAATTCGCCGCCAACGCCAACGCGCACCACGCGAAAGACCAAATCTCGCAAAACCACCCAGCTTTACCACTTCCTTCGGAAATTTTCGGAAATAAATGACTGATTAACATCAACGTCGTCATCACTGTCCCTAAAATGACCAAATTCGTCCTCTCCTCTCGATCGTCTATTATCCCCAACCGCGCGATATTCCCGCACAAGAAACAAAATCCGGCGTTCGCCGTGAACGAATACACGCACGCCAACAACTCCTCGCGTAAACTCTCCGTCACGAACGATACAGTCGTCGAAAACGCCATTCCAGAGATGAACAAAACCGCGGATACCCACATTAACCCTAACCCAAACGCAAAATCGCCTCTCACCGCTTTCTGGTAATCCACCGAAACGACTCGTTTTTCCGAATTCACCACCGATTTCCGGACCAATAAAGGCCGACTGGTCAGGATCGAGACGCTTAAAACTAAAGCGCACGCGCCAAAGCACACCGAACTCACGAGCAGTGCTCCGTCTGGCGTAAAGAGATTCATAAAACGACCACCTGAACTACTCTTCGCGCACTCTTTTGCCTCCTCAGAGGACGAAAACGGAAACGAAAACGACGAAACCAGACGTTCGAGCGTCGGCTTCAACTTCCAAAACGACGAACTCCCCCCAACGTTGTCATCACTCTTACTACTACTAAAAAGTTCCGTCAGTTTCGGGTACGCGCTTTGGAGCTGTTCTCGCGACATGATAAATGCTCCGTCCTCGATTCGTTTTCCTCGTAATCTGCTTTAAAGAATGCGGTGGTATATTCTTCTTCTTCTTCTTCTTTAACTTCTTCGCGCGTAAAATCGACGAAAAGTCTGTTGCTTATTTCGGGAGAAATCTTCACTTAAAAGAGAGACACGAGCGGGAGACGAATAATGGCGTCGAGTAGTTCTCCCTCGATGTCTCAGCCACAGGTGAACATTCTGGGATCCAGTCCGAGCTCTGCGTCGGCGTGTTTGAGATTACAGTCCGATTTGCGTTCGATACGGATCGAACCTCCCGAGGTAAATACGTGATGTTTATCTCGTTATTGTCTGACGCGCTTTTGTTCGTGTTTTGTTCTTCGTTTTATGCGCGTTTCGCTGACACGCTTTACCTCTTTTCTCGATAACATCAGGGCTGTTCGGCGTCCCCACACTCGGACGATAACTTGTTCGTCTGGTCGGCGACGATTTGTGGCCCTCAAGACTCACCTTGGGAAGGCGGCATATTCTCCTTACGTTTGACGTTTTCGGACTCCTACCCAGCCTCCGCGCCGAGAGTCCGGTTCGTCTCGGAGATGTTCCATCCGAACATATATCCGGATGGGACGTTATGCATGGATACGATTCAAGAGCAGTGGAGTCCGGTGCATTCGGTGGCGAGTTTGTTGACGTCGGTGAGGAGTTTGTTGTGCGACCCGAACGTGAATAGTCCGGCCAACCCGCAAGCGGCGAAGATGTTGGTCGAGGAGGAAAAGGAGTATAATAAGAGGGTGAGACGGTTGGCGAGGAAGACGATCGAGTGAGACCCAGGAGAGAGAGGGAGGTGGTAGGAGAGGGAGAGAGAGATGTTTTGTAGCTGGACGCGCGAAAGCGCGAGTAGTTAAATCATTCTGTAAAAAAAATGTGTGCGTGTGTGTGTATATTGCATCTGTGTGTATATTACTTCTCTATCGTCTTCGCGTCCTCAACATTCTCAGATCGACGCTTCTGATATCGTGCCAAGACATAGACACGCTCTGAAAGGACTCTATCATCGCCTCTAAAGTCGACGCTTCCGGGTCGTCGCTTCTTCTGTTCTTCTTCTTCTTCTTTCTCGGCGTTTTCCTCGGCGAGGCGCCGTGCTTCTTCGCGCGGCTTAACTGGCCGTTCGTCGTCGTCGTCGTCGTCTGAATCGTCGTCTTCTTCTTCTTTGGTGTCGTCACCATCATCGTCGAAAAGTGTATTTCCTCCAGGTCTTTCTGCGCATCGCTGTTCAAAGTCTCCGCCGGATCAAAAACTTTCATCCGCTTCTTTTTGTTCTCTTCGCTTTGCGGACTCGCTTTCTTCCTCGACCGTTGTTGGGTTTGTTTTTTCCTCGTCGTCGTCGTTATCGTCACCGTCACCGGTTTCGACGACGACGACGAGTTTAGGAGAGGCGACAAAAGAGAGATTTCCTCCTCCGCGATTCGCGGCGGCGGATGTTGTTCGTACGGCTGCGCACCGCCCCTGAAACTCTCGGTGGTGTTCGTCTCCTCCACTCTCGACGACGATACGTTCCGATACCGATGTTTGCGACGAGAATATCGCGAAGACGACGACGGCGTTGCATCATCGTTATAATCGTCAAACGAGTTCTCGTCGCGCATCGAAGAGAACGACGACGACAAAGACGACGACAAAGACTTTACGCGTTTACTAGTAGTATTTTATGCTTACGCGTATTTTTTTTGAAGACTTCGGTACGAGAAAATTCAAAAGTTTCTTAATAAAAATTCTCACGATGATGTGCGCTTGTTGCTAAAGTAACCCCCTCTTCCTCCTCTTCCTCCTCTTCCTCCTCTTCCTCCTCCTCTTCCGCCACCTCCTCGTCCTCTGCTTTTCGTGGTGCTCTTCTTTTTCGCGTATTTTCGTTTTTTAGGTTGTTGTTGCTTTCGAGGAGGATTCGCGCCGCCGCGGTCGTCGTCGTCGTCGTCCTCCTCCTCGGCGTCTTCCGAGTAGGCGTTCATGGCGTCTTCGAGATTCTTTTCTTCCTCCTCTGACGAAGAAGAGGAGGAAGAAGAGTCGACGCTGATGACTTCGAATAACGGCGCGTTCGGGTCTTTGCTGCTCTTTCTCTTCTTGTTCGCTATCATCGTTCCTTTCATTTCTAACGCGCCTTCTTCCTCCTCTGAAGAGGAAGAGTCGTTCTTTTCCCATCGGCCTCGTTTTTTCTCGTTCGTCGGGTCTTCTGCGGCGACATCTTTCGTTTTAGGTTGCGCTTTCGCTACTCCTCCTTGCTTTTTCTTCTTGCTCGCATTTTGACGAGGCGTGACGCCGGCTCTTCGCTCTTTGTTCGCCTCGACGAAGTTTTGAAAGTCCGAAAACACGCCTCTGATGGCTCCGGTTTCCTTCGGCGCCGCGCGGTGTTTCATCATCTCCGTGTCCATCTTTACGATTCTGCCGAGTAAGAAGATTTCCTTGGACGCGCCCACTGGGGCCGTGATGACCGTAAACGCGTGTTCAAACGCCGCTTTGACGCTTCGCCAGGCGTAGGAGTTGCGTCCTAAATCATTTTCCGGGTCTTGCGGGTCTTGAATGGAGAGTAAGAACGGTCGTCGTTCGTCGTAAAAGTTCTTCTCGCTCTTGACGAAGAATCGATTGGTGGAGGTTGTTTTATCCGCGTCGCCGCATGAAATGCCAATCTCTTCCGCGTTGAGCTTTCGACCGTACAATTCGAAGAAATCAATCAGAAGAGTACCTAAACACCCTTCCGATGCGTCTTCTCGACCGCGTTCGCCGGCCCATTCAGACGCTTCGATGGATTCTCGGAGTTGTAAAAACGTCATGATCATACATAACAAAGCGTACGATCCGATACCTCCGGAATAGACTTCATTCAACCCTCTTTGCGATAAAAAACATTTCAAAACAGTCGTTAAAGGCCTCAAAGCTGGAAACCGTCTCGTATTTCTCTTCACGATTTCCGCCGACGCCGGTCCGTTGGCCACATCAAATGACACGTCGAATTGAACGCCCGATTTCGTCTCTTCGAACTTTACGATCGGCACTCTTGCTTTACTAATCAACTGGATATTCGTAGCCTCGCCTCTTCTGGCGAGGTACAAGGCTAACGCTTTCAAACACACCGCAGGTGATTTTGCCCCCGAGTCTAAGATGACCGCATCCACGTCTGACGACGGCAAATACATCTTCGTCGCGAATGAACCGTGCACCTCGAACCTACTGCTCGGCCATATCGTCATCACCGCCTCTCTCACGCGTTCTACCGCCGCCAGCCGCGATTTCTCCTCCTCCTCCGTTGGTTCTAAAAACCGACAAAAATCCACAATTTCTCCGTGCAATCGCACTAAAGGTGATTTCAAATTCCTCAACCTTTGCGCGGTGCCTCTCGGCGACCAGAGCGGATCCTCGCCACTGCTATTATCATTCTTATTTCTATCGTTATTTCTGTCGTCGTTATCATTTCCGACGTTCCCTTCTCTCTTCCCGGCCAACAAATCTCGCTCTTTCCTCTTCTCCTCCTCTCTCTCGTTCTCCTCGCGTTTCTTCATCGTCATCAAATGCTGTTCTTTATCCTCGTCCTCGTACTCCTCCTCCTCCACGTCGATGAAATCGCCGCCTAACCCAGTCGCCCGCTCGACGTTCAAACTCTCCACCCGTCTTTTCTCGCCGCCTATTCTCGTCGTTTGACTCTCCACTTCGACGCCGCCGTTACCGCCGCCACCGTTACTACTCTCACCGCCGATGAAACCAAACCCGAGTCCTAAACCACCGTGCGTAAACGTCACCGTCTGGTCGTACAAAGGCGCGTTTTTCAATGCGGTGTTGCCATTTAAAGTCGCCATGAGATGATGAATGTTACTATCGAAACAAAACAGCTCTTTATTGCTCCTCAATCGTCGGCGAATTAAGTTGTTCTTCTTCTTCTCTCTTCTTCTCCTCCTTTTTGCGCGCGTCTCTCTTCTTCTTGAACCAATTCACGATAAATGAAATCACAATCAACGCGTTCCCGACGAGTTGCACCACTTTCGCCTCTCTCCCTTCTTTTTCTTCGCGTTGGTATTCCTCTAAATCTTTCTGCGAAATCGGTTGCGCAGGTCGTTTCGAGACGAGAAATTGCGCGCCGTTTTTGGTGTGTTCCGGCGTCGCCGCTTTCGTGATCGAGAAAGCAGACGTTGATGATGATTTTGACTTCTTCTCTTCGTTCTTTTTCCCGCCGAACAAGAACATTCTCTGTCTTTTTCTCGCGTCGTTCGCAAAACAACAATAAACGAGTACTCTGTTTATGCCGCCAAAATGCGTCAAAATCCAAACGCAACATGGAGGAAAAGGACGACGAGAACGAGGCAAAAGCGAGAGTAGAAATCCACCTCGAGGAGGAGGATACCCAAACCACGGGGCAGGCGTTACTCTGGACCGCCCGAGAATACAAAATCGTTCGGCAAAACTATCGCATTATTGGTTCTTTGCTCGGATCTTTACCCGGCTACCGGCAACAAGATTCCACTCGCGGGTTACCGGTGTTGTTGAGCAAAGAGGAGGTGTACGTGTTGAAAGAGAACGCGTGGGCGAGGATACGGTTCAAAACGAAAAAGAGGAAAAAGAATTCGAGTGATTTTAACGAGGAGGCGGAAGAACGGGAGTTTTTGCAGCCTCAGACGACGACGACGACGAGGAATCAAATGAGAGCGATGAAAGCGAGCAAGAAAAGCCAGTGGGGCGGAGCGGCGAAGAAGAAACAGAAAGTAGTACCCAAGAAGAAGAACGATAAAGAAGAAGAAACGAAGAAGAAAAACAGCAATAATAGGGATAGAATTGTAGACTGGGAACAAGTTTTAGGGAGATCGAGCTCGGTGGTGTTGCCGTTAATCACGAGCGAGATGGACGACGCGCCGCCCGAGGAGGAGGAGGAGGAGGCGTACGAGAGGAGATTTTGGAGGAAGATGTCGAAAATTGAACGGTATAAATGCGCGGTGTTCAAGGATTTACACGAGAAAGGGTTCACGATGACCTCGGCGGCAAAGTTTGGTGGTGATTACTTGGCGTATCCGGGAGATCCGATGTTATTTCACGCGTATTTCACGGTGAGAGTGTTGGAGAGAGGGGAGAAGATGACGCCGTTGAGTTGTTCGTCCGTGACGAGGATGGCGCACGCGGCCAGGAAGAACGTCGTTTTTGCGTTTTGCGGAGAAGAAGAAGATGAAAAAGGAGGAGATAACAAGAAGAACAACAACGACGGCGTGCTTCGAATTCAGTATTTCACGTGTGTCCCAGATATCGAGCTCAGTTCTAACAGAGGTTTTTAAAAAGGGTTAAAAAGTAGGTAATAGATTTGTAGTCAAAATAGTATTTCTAGATATATGTGTGCTAAATTGGTGAATCATTGCATTCCAATCTCTTCGTCTTTCTCCATTTGCCTCAACTTCTCCTCTATCAAAGCGCACTTCCTCGTCATCGAAATCCACTCGTCGTTCAATTCTCTCAAATGTCCCTGCGCTTCCTCTTGGGACAACCTCCTCTTCGAATTCACCATTTCTAACTGATCGTCCACCTTTCGAACTAAACCTTCGTACTCCTTCACCACCTCTTCCAACTCCTCTAAGTGTTTCCTCCACGCGTTCGCGGCGTATTTTTGCATCAACTCTAAGTTTTGCATCCTCAACGCCGTGTGTTCCAACTGACTCTTCGCGTTGGCGACGCTCTCTTCCCATTTGCTCGCGTTCGTCTTGTGTTTCACCGAAGGCGGTGGAACTTCGTACCGACTCGTATCTGGGTTCGACTTCGGTTCGTTCTTCTCGAACCGTCGTGTGTACTCCTCTATCATGGCGGGCGTTAAATGCGCGAATTCTTTTTCTTTGAATCGAGACGAGGTTGAAGCTCGCACATCCGCCAAGTAGTCCTTCTCGCGTTTCGGCATCCGGCGCATCTGTTGTGTTTAATAATAAGAACATAATAAAGAAGAAGAGAAAGAAGTCAGCGAGAGAGAACGAGAACAAAAGAGCGTTTCGTAGTATCTCACGCGTCGTAATACGTCATAAAACAAAGGAGTCTGGTTACCTCTTCTTGGACCATCGTTTCCGCCGCTTTCAATTCGTGCCCGGAAACAACGTCGATGTACGGCAACGAGACTTCATCCGAAACAGTTTCAGAAGATAACCCGAAAGTAGCGCGTTCGGACGAACCGAGTTGGAGCGTTGGAGGTGGCGGCATTTAGGAGTGTGTTCTTTCGTAGTATCGTCGGTATTTGGAGTGAAGCATTTGTGAATTAAAACAACGGAGATGAAAGAAGATTCGTTCTCGAATATATAATACGTTTCTGTTGTTGTGATGAAATAACAAAACTAAAGATTTTACTACTACGAGCGTAAAGGTCTCTCTCTTTCTTTCTCTCTCTCTCTCGCAAATTGTTAAATTCTTTACCACTCAAAGTCCGCCGCCGGGTTATCGCCCTCCTCCGAGGACGAATCGTCTTGGAACAAATCTCTCTCTCTCAAATACGCAATCGCCGCGCCCAAGCAGTTATCCTTCATCTTCAAAAAGAAAAATTTCTCCTTGTCTTCCTTGCACGTGACCGTCGCCCAGGTATCCGTCGCACCTTCGTCCACGGTTCCCCCGACGCCACCACCCAAATCCGAATCGCACACGCCTTGCAACCAATCCTTCGCGTTCAGCTTGTCCTTCGTCTCTTCGGCGACGTACGCCACCATCGCGATTTGTCCCTTCTCTTCGCTTTCGGAGATTATAATTTTGGAGATCTTCCCGGAGCAACCTTTTCTTTCCTCCTCGTCGGATGGGTCTGGAATCGCGTTCATCCCTTCCATGGCGACTTCGAGGAGTTTCACCTCCCCTTTGGCGTTTTGGATGCGCGTGCAAAAGCACGTCAAACCGGACATGTCGGCGGCGCCTTCGATTTCGACGCCTTTTTTACCGCCCTCTTTGAACACTTTGGCGACGTCTTTATCTTTGAACCCGGACGCAATGGCGGCGTCTTTTTTCGGGAAATCCTGTTGTTGTTGTTGATCAGAGAAGAAGAAGAATACGTGTCGTGTGAGTCTTTCATTCCGATGATGAGGACGAGAGAGAGAAAAACACGATCATCATCTCGTCAAAGTCGCCGCCTCATCATCACATACACGAGAGAGAAGAGAGAAAAAACAAAAGCATCACAGCATCTAAAAAAAAAAGCGTCTGGTTGTTGTTATAATAATAGTACCTTGGTGAATTCAACCACCGGTTTAGCTTCAGCGTCGGCCATCTTGGATGTGTGTGCGTTGTTTGTGTGTCTTTCTTCTCTCTTTTGTGCTCGAGCCCTTTTTTGCAGGTTTCTATTTAGGGTGTTAGTAAACCCTAAACACTTTTTTTTTTCTCTCCTCTTTCGTTTAGCATTTCACACCATAAGAGAACTCATTCTAAAGATGATGACGATGATGAACGAAGAAGAAGAAGACGACGAAGAGAGAGAGACGCCGTCGAAAGCTCGAGGTGAGAAGAGCGCGTTTTGGTCGTCGTCTTTATATATCGTTTTTTATTGTTTTTTTCTCGATAATGGTGTTCTTTTGTTCTCTCTTTCTTCTCTCTCTCTTCTTTCTAATTTTGAATTTTCCCGAACAACAACTAACTCTCTTTCTCTCTCTCTCTCTCTCTTCTTCCACCGCGCTTTCGTATTATTAAACCTCTGCTTTTGCGGAACAACAACGAAAACGAATCAAACAGTCAACGAAAGCTTGCGCACGCTCGCCTCTCTCGCCGGCGTGGAATTTTTCTCCTCGGAAATGTGCGACCGAGTGATTGAATTGTGCAGACTGAACGTCTCCCCGGTCGCCATCGTGTCCGTCTTGAAAAGTCTTAGCGCCGTTCATCGGAAAAAAACGACTCCTCGGGAGTCGATGTAGAGTCCAGGAGGTAGTAGTAGAAGTAGGAGTAGGAGTAGGAGTAGGAGTAGACAACATACACATCAATACAAGTACACAAACATTATACATAAAGACGCTCATTCTTTCCAGGGGAGGAAAAATATCTTCACTCTTGCGACGCGTTACTTTGTCTCTTGTCATCAGGAGTAATAGCACTAATATTACGACGATGATGATGATGATGAGCAGTTGTTGTTATGCGCGAGGAGGAGGAGGAGGAGGCGTTTCCAAAAGCAACATGAGCAGCGCGAAGAATACTACGAAGAGGAATCGATTCATTTTCCATCAAAACCATGTCCTCTTGAAGAGGCGAAGATACGATGATGATGGGAGCACGTTAAACGCAGGAGGATGGTTCCAAAACAACAAAGACGTCGACGGACGCGACGAAACGTTCAAACGACAACAAGAGATTCTCGCCAAAAGAAGAAAAGGCGGCCGAATCGACGAAGAGGCGAACAAAAGACGCGCGAAAGTGAGTGGATTCATGAAGAAAACGTTGAGCAAGAAAGAGATGGATGAGATCAAGACGGAAAATACGAAAGCGGCGAACGCGTTGTCGAAAGAGGCGGTGAAAGGAGGGATTCCGTTTCCAATGGCATCGTTTGGAATGCCAGAGTTTGACGGCGGAGAACGGTTCGATTTACGCGGGCCGTATGCCGAGGAAGGCTGGGTCGACGAGAAAGATCTCGAGAAGGAGAAGCAAAAGTTGAAGAAGAAGAAGAACAAAGGCGGTGGGTTGTTCGGCGGGTTGTTCGGGAAGTAAAAAAGCGCATAACGGAGAAGATAAAAGAAGAAACGCGTGCGATTATGTGCGCAGTGTAATAATAATAATGATAAGAACTAAACATCATCAGCTACCTAGGGAAGTATAGAGTGACCGATTACAACGAGTACGCGCAAAAATTATTCGCGAATCGTTGCGCAAGTAGAAAACTCTCCTTTTATTTTTCTATCGTTTCGCGTTACTCGGCACGTACATCGCTAAACCTCCTTCTGTGCACCCACTCGCTACTAGCGCCGTATTTGGCGACCATTTCATACACGCAACCGCACCGGCGTGTCTATTTCTCCACGGCTCTAATTCCACTCCTGTGCCAGCCGACCACACGTGAATCTTTTGATCCCCACCGCCGGCGCACAAAATGAACTGACCATCCGGCGTCCACGTCGGTTCTAACGGTACCAACGATGACTCCGCTCCCGGAACTTTCAGTTTCAACTTTTTCTCTCCGTTGAACGCATCGATCACATGAATCACCCCCCCGCACATGACCAAAATACTCTCTCCGTCCATGGAAAACTTCATCGTCGACACGCCGTATGTCGGCAGATCCCCCGACTTACTCAACACCGGATCTACCGTAAACGAGACGAACGGTCCTTGCTCGTAGTTCCTAACGTCATATAACACAACCTCGTTCACCGATGCGGTCGCGGCAAAAATCAAACCTTGATGATCGAACTGCGCTCTCGGGACTCCGGTTGGGATTTTTATAATAGCCGCGCACGACGGCGACCGTAAATCCCACATTCGCGTCGTCCCGTCCACGCTGGACGTTAAAAACTGATCGGTTCTCGGAGAGACGCTAATATCTACCACTTGATCGGTGTGACCTCGAAAATACCTCAAGTACGTGTTGTCGTGTATGCAGTGATACCTCACCGCGTGGTCGTTCACCAAGGCATCTACCGCCTTTTTTTCATCTCCGCTTCCTCCTTTCGGTTTGCTCGCGTACAAAATCGCTTCGCTACTGTGCGTAAATCTAACCCCGGAACACCCGTATTTCTTACTGTATAAAGTTTTCGTCCGTTGACCGGTTTCCGTGTTGTACACGTGTATCGAATCGTCGTCCGATGTGGAGACTAAAATCGGTTCCGATTCGTGAAAATCGAGGCCGTTGATGGACGTCGAGTCTTTGTAAAAACGACCGGGCTGGAAGCGCTGCATGAGAGGGACATCGAGGACGACCATATTTCCTTCTTATCCTTCTTCTTCTTCTTCTTTTTTTGTGTGTGTGGGTCAGCAGTTTTGTTATTTGGCGAATTGATTTCGACGATTAAGGGGAGGAGGACAAATTAAATGGAGAAGTTTGAAGGGAAGAGAACGAACAAGCAACAGAGAAGAAGAAGAAGAAAAAAGCGACGGCAGTGAAGTTTGTGTTATGTGTTTTATATTAATTTGTATCTTACAGGTAAACTACTATATAATCTCTCTCTCTCTCTCTCTCTCTCTCTTTTCGCGCCTTCTCTCGCGTCGCTCTCCTTTCTCTCTTTATTCTCTACTAAAGTTTATTGTTGTTCATGTTGTTTTTATTACGCTCATCAAAAACACATATCTTTTACTTTTTGTCCTTCGAAACGCGGTAGGCACCAACAACAATTGCGTGATCTCTTTCGTACGGTTCCAAAGTCAACTGTTCTTTCGGTTTAAATCCATCTTCTTGCAACTTTTTGACTTCTCTGGCGAACACGGCTTCCGGCGCCGCGGTGGAATCGATGCAACTCGATTTGATACTGACGATGAAGTTACCGCCTTGTTTCAAAAAGTATTGGGCATTTAAAGCGACGATTCTCGCTTGATCTGGTTGTGCAACATCTGCAAAGATAGTATCAACCATACCAACTAACATGCGGTACTTTTGCGGATGTCTGGCATCTTCAATAATTGGAATCACGTTGGTTCTCTTCTTCGCCATGTTCACTAAATCTCTCCCTGAACGGTGAGAAAACTCAACGGCGTAGACCAAACCGTTCGGACCGACGATATCGGAACAGTGCGAAACGGTCGTCCCGGATGCACCACCTAAATACAATAATTTCGTCCCTGGTTTGATGTGCACGTTATCCAAACCGCCAAGAATACCCGCGGCGACTTTCGAGCGAAACGGGTTCCACACTCTGTATTCAGTTTTGCCTCCGTCCGCTTCGTCCACGGAAATTCGTTTCTCGCCGTACACGGAATCGCCCGGGACCAAGTTCTTCGTCACCAACGCGTCTTCTTTCCCTCTGGCGACGAAAATTCCTTCGTGGCGATGCTTCTCGACGACCACTTTGGCGCCACCCTTCATGCCGCCGCCGCCTCTGCCGCCGCCTCTGCCGCGACATCCGCCGCGCCCACCTCTGCCGCCATCTCTGCCGCCTCTGCCTCCGCCGCGACCGCCCGGACCGCCCCGTCCTCTGCCGCCTCCTCTGCCGCCATCTCTGCCACCTCTGCCTCCGCCACCTGTGTTTTATCATTGCGTAGGGTTAAAAAAGAGAAGAGAAGATATTTGTTAGTCTCCACCAAAGAACGAGAGGAAACGGCCAACGAGAGGAAGGAGAGCACGAGAGGAGAGAGAATTAAAAAAACAAATGCCCCCGTCGTCGTCGTCGTAAAACGCGCGCGTGGATCATCACCGACCGAGCATACGCTCAATCTAAAGATCAAATCGTATCAATCCACATGCGCGCCATCCATTGTACTCATCGAAAAGAGCATCGACGCTTCGCGCGTGTCCTCTCTCGGAGCGATTCGTTTTCCAAATTAACGACCAAAATTTGCACGCCGCCGATTCGAGCCCAAGACGAAAGCGGCAAAATCAGCGCGAAAAAAAAGTGTGCATCACTCGACGCGACGCGTACCTCGGCCACCGCCTCTACCCATGGGTGTTCTCGGCATTTTCTTCGTGTGATTTAGTCGCTGAAAATATACTACTACGTCCGCGCCGGTGTGTTTTGCACGCGAACTTTTATGATGATGATTTTGTTAAACGAATTGAGAATTTTCTCGTTAAAGCACTCGAGAGCTCTTTTTTGTGTTTTTGAGAAAATCGCTCAAAGAGGGGCAGAAAACAGAAAAGTACCAACACCGCGTAAATAAGAACAAGAATACGATGAAGAATAAATAACGAATTATTCGATTCGTAATCACACAGAAAGTCCACATCTACTAAGTATTTGCTATATTAATGTTAAGTTGTTGATTTTGCCGTCGTCGTCCGTCTTTTTGCGATTTCTTCAAACCTCCTTTACTTCTTCTCGTCCGAAGAAAGAATCTCTCGTCGCGCGAATCTCGTCGTTCTCTGTTCTTAGTCTCGTCTCGTTTAGCACTCCGCGATGGCATCGATTTCAATTAAACCACCTTTTGGCAAAGACGCGACGCCAACCGTAGATCTCGCCGGTCCCGGGGTGTTGAAGAATTCGCTGTAAATAGCGTTCACTTTGGGGAAATCCGCCATGTTCGTGATGAAGATGGTCGTCTTGACAACCTTGGAAAAGTCAGAACCGCCGGCTTTCAAAATCTCGCCCATGTTCGTCAACGCTTGTCTCGTTTCTGCCTCGATGCCACCTTCGACGATTTCCATGGTTTCCGGGACGAACGCGACGCAGCCGCACGTGTAGAGGAGGCCGCCAGACTAGGAAAGAGAGAGATGAAAAGAGTGAGTAAGAAAGAGAGGAGAAAAAAACCAATCAAATACTCGCGAGAAGAAATCAATCAATCCAAACAAACTTTTATATAATGTATACCTTGATGCCTTGCGAGTACGGCCCAGCCGCGGCGGGCGCTTTATCCGTCGCGATAAACTCTTGCGCCTTAACCGTTGTAGAAATTTTTTGCTTCTTCATTTGTTTCTTGGCCGCAGACAGCACGCATAAACTGCGCGCGGTGATGGATGATGCTTGGTACGCTTGCATGATTTCTTGTTTGGATAATAAGTGGAGAATAGGACACGTCTCTGTTGTTTTTGTTTCGTCGGGTGCTCAAATGTCTCGCATGTGTGAACGAGACAACAAAAAACCGGAAAACAAACGAACGGCAACAAACCGCGTGTTTTTGCCTTCACGCGGGAGATGAAGCGCGATGATAATAATTATTCGTTTCAGCTTTACACACACACACACACACGCACACACACACAGAGAGAGTGATTGAAAGAGAGACGAGTGTTTGAGATCATCGTCGGACGAAACAAACTGCCATGCCAGTCTTTTTGTCAAAAAATTCCTCAGAAAAGAAGAGAAAAAAATGAGAGACGAAAAGCAACCAACAACACGAACGAATACGAGTGATAATAACGGGACGATTCAGACGACGACGACGCTTCGCTCGCACCCGGTGGTAGCATTTTCCTCCTCAGTGCTCGTCAAACCGTTACCGCCGACGCCGGTGAAACGAGTCAGAGGACCTCTTAAAGATGATGATGATGATTCGAAAGATTTTTACGGGTTCCGTCGGTACGATTTCCGGTTTGCGTCTGTTAAAGACGACGACGAAGAAAAGAAGAAGACCAAGAGAACGAAAGAGCAAAATCATCTCAACACGTGTTGGGAGACGAACGAACTCGCGCAATGCGCGCGCGATATTTCTATCGCCACTTTTGCGTCCGAAGCGGCATCAGACGACGACGACTTTCTCTACGGGAAGCGATGGAAGAAAGCAGTCAAAGCGAGAAAAGGAAAACTGTTGGAAAAAACGGTGAGAACGTTCGGCGCGCCGAAAGAAAAGAGAGGAGAGATTTGGTACGAACTCAGCGGGGCGAGACAGTTTGCGGATACGGCGAAAGAGAGTTACGAGAGGTTAGTGGAACGCGCGGAGGAGGAAGATGGGAGAGAAATGCTTTCGGCTTCAAAGGCGTCGTCGTCCTCGTTTCGCGGCGGTTCGAAACAGAAGAAGAAGAACGGGAGGAAGACGACGAAGAGCGACGAGGATGATGATGATGATGATGACGATGACGAAGACGACGACACGACGTACAATGTTTACCGCGACGGTTCTGAGAGATCTAAGTCTGAGAAGAAACGCGCGAAAGAGGAGTGGGCGATGCAAATCGATTTAGACGTCGATCGAACGTTTCCCGAGAATGACATTTTTCGGACGCACGGGAAGGAGGCGCTGAGAAGAATTTTAAGAGCGTATTCCAGGAGGAATCCAAAAACTGGGTACTGCCAGGGGATGAACTATATCGCCGCGTTCATATGGCTGGCGGTAAGGAATTCAGATTCGTTCAACGCGAGTAGCAGTAGCAGTAATAATAGTAGAAGCGAAGCAGACGACGACGACAAAAAAGACGAGGAAGCGATTGAGAAAACTGCCTTCTGGATCTTCACCGCCGCTTTAGACGGCCACGCGTTGTGCCGCGAAATACACGCCCGAGATTTACGCGGCACCGTCCGCGAATTTGGAGTCCTTCACTCCATCCTCACCTGGCGTAACAAACGACTCAGTCGCTACCTCGATGACATCGGCGTCGATTTCGCCTGTTGCGAACCCAGATGGCTCGTATGCGTCTTTCTCGAATCCTTCCCGTCCGAAACCGTCGCGCGCATATTCGACTCCTTATTCGCCAACGGCTTCAAAGTCTGGCACCGCGTCGCCGTCTCCCAAATCCTCAAGTGCGAAAAGGAAATCCTCAAGTGTCAATCGTTGCCAGAAGTCGCCGGGTGCATTCGCGCGCAGTTGGAACGCAGCGACGACGCCGAAGAAGTCATGGAAAGAGCGTTTGCGCTGAGGAATTTTCGAAGCGGGAAGATCGCGCAGTTGCGCAGAAAAGTCGTCCAAAAATTAGACCAGGAAAGAGAGCAGAGGTTCAATACTAATACTAACGGGGGAGGCAGAAGGTGATGCGTGCGAGAGATTTACTTTCGCGTGTAGATTAAAGCTGATTTAGATTTTATTAGAGTTGTTAGTTTATTAGTGATGTGAAAAAAATACGCGATGACGTATCTAACGAGTAAACTTTTTCCCCCAAAATAAGCGCGCGCTATTGCACTTTAAGCACGCAATGAGCGCACAAGACGACAGTAAAATCAAGGGCGCGGCGAGTGGTGGGAGCAACGCTTCCGCGGCGGTGGTGGTGCCGTGCTTCCCGTTGAATCTGTACGCGCGCCGTCGCGCCGCAGCGGCGGCGAAAACCGTTAAGAGCGCTTCCTCGCGCGTTGCTGAAGACGACGAAGACGACGACGACGAAGGTGAAGAAGAAGAAGAAGAAGAAGAAGTGAAAGAAGAAGAGGAGGAAGAGCGAGTTGGCGTGCGCACGCGAAAGCAGCAGCAGCTCGCCGCGAAGAAGAAGAAAGAGCGCGATGATGTGCTCTTCTCCACTCGACGACTCGGCGTCGAACAGTTACTCAAGGAGAAACCGCTTTCGGAAACGCAGCCGTATAGATGCGGAAAAACGTATTTGGATACGAGAAACTACGAGATTGATATGGTCGAGCAAAGCATGCACGGGGAGAAGCTGTACAAAGTTTTCGAAAGCAGTTTGAAAAGAGCGAGCGATAAGAGCTTTTCTTTGCTCTTCCACGGCACGGGGTGTAAAGCGACGGAGGATATCATGCAAAATGGTATGAATCCCAAACTGAGAGTGTCGTCGAGCGGCGATTGGTGCGTTTTGTATATGCTCTTGCTTTCGTTCTTACTTTTGCTTTTACTTCTAGTGACTAATATTATTACACTTTTTTCTCTATTTCTATTGTTATTTATACAGGTTTACGAAGGATATTAATTACGCCTTGACGCGGGCGATTTGTCGCGTTTCCTCGGTGGAAGTGTGCGGCGGTTCCTCCGCATCGGCGCACCCGACCCACGGTGTGATCGTCTCGCCGCCACGGAACGGGGAGGAATTCACCAACGAAATCTCTCCGCGCGTTCACGTCCTCGCGTTCGTGGTCATCGACGAGCGATGCGTGAAAATTGGTGACCACATCGTCTGCGATTCGGAGAAGCACTCGTTGCCGGTGTTCAAACTTTCCTTCCCTCGCAACGTCCTTCCGCCGTCGAAAGACGACGTCGAGGTGAAGCAACCAAACGGTATCATTCATTCGCCGGCATCTAGACTCGCCTCTATGGCGATTAAGAGGTTACACCACCCGTCCACGCCGAAGAAGTGAGAGAACCACACACACACACACACACACACATTCGCGAGGGAGGCTGTTCATTTATTCGCGAGAAATATACATCTGTACATCACATCTTCACAACGTCCATCGTCATTCGTTTCTGCACCGTCTTCAGAGGATCTTTCGCCAACTCTATCATTTTTTTCACCATATCTCCCTCTGCTTCCTCCAACGCTCTGAAACCTCTCTTCTCGTACAACGCGATGGCGTTCGCGTTCCACACGTTCACCGTGAGCTCAACAGTCTCCAAAGCGTCCGATTCTTTCACGAGCCGTTCGACTTCGTCTAAAAGTTTCGACGCGATACCTCGCCTGCGAAACTTTTCGCTCACCTCGAGACTCGAGACGAACAGCGTTTTTCCGGTCTTTTTCTTTCTCCAAACGACGCAACGCGCGACTTCTTCATCTTTGTCTTCTTCTTCTTCTCTTGGGAAAAAAGCGACCAAGCGAGTGAGATTCGGACGCGACTTGTTCGGTGGCTCGCGTTTGATGGTGACCATCGCGGGAACAGGAGAAGACGAGGAGGAAGAGGAAGCCGTTATTCGTATCGATGGTGTCGTTGGCATGATGGAGACCTCGAGATGATGATGATGATGATGATACTTTTACCGGCACGTAAGTGCAGTAGTATTATGGCGTTTACTTGATGATGATTCCAAATTCAACTCTAAAAAATGTTACGCTTCGGGAGCGGCCACCTTTTTGGCCTCGGCAGCGGCGGCTTTCTCTCTCTTCTCCTTTTCAAACATGCACTCTAAACTTCTCGTTTTTTTCTCTTCGTTCAAAACGAGGATTAAATCTTCCAACTTGCGCTCGCCGTGAACTTGATTATCTCTCGTTCTCACGTTGACGGTGTCGTTCGTTTTCTCTTGTTCGCCGACGACTAAGATGTAGTTGAATTGCTCCAACTGCGCCTCTCGAACTTTCTTTTGCATTTTACGGTCCGAGGCGTCCACTTCTACGTGGTGACCGGCTTTGCGAATGCGTCTACGGACGTCTTTGGCGTACTCTAACGAAAGTTCGGAGATTGGGACAATCATCACTTGTCTCGGCGAAAGCCAATACGGCCACTTGCCGGCGTAGTGTTCGGTGAGGATGGCAAACATTCTTTCGACGGAACCTAACACAGCTCTGTGGATAATAATCGGTCGTTCGTCTTCGTTGTGTTCGTTTTGATACGCGAGGTCAAATCGGATTGGGAGTTGGAAATCGAGTTGAACCGTGGCACATTGGAAACGTCTTCTCAAGGCGTCAAAGACGGCGATGTCAATTTTCGGACCGTAAAACGCGCCGTCTCCCGGGTTGAGTTCCCACTCTTTCCCGCTCGCTTTTAACGCGCCTTCTAACGCCATTTCCGCTTTATTCCACGTTTCAAGTTCGCCTAAGTATCCTTCCGGTCGCGTGGATAATTTCATCTCGTAATCCAGACCAAACACCTCGTAACACTCGTCCAAAAACTTCAAGAAACCTGTCAACTCTTCCTCCATTTGGTCTTGGCGACAAAAGATGTGCGCGTCGTCTTGCTGAAATCTACGAACGCGAGTCAAACCGTGCAAAGCGCCGCTAAATTCGTTTCGATGCAACACGCCAAAGTCGGCGACTCGCATCGGAAGCTCTCGAAACGATCGTTTACGGTGGCTAAACATCACGCAATGCCCCGGGCAATTCATCGGTTTCATTCCGAATTCCTGCTTCTCGACGTCGAAACCAAACATGTTTTCTTTATAGTGCGCGGCGTGGCCACTGGTTTTCCACAAATCAAAGTTATAAATGTTCGGCGTCACGACTTCGTCGTACTCGTATTCCCAATATTTCTCTCGAATAAACTCAATCAGAGTGTTGTAAATCTTCGCGCCGTCTTTTTGGAAAAAGCAGGACCCCGGACTGAGAGCGTTGAAAAAAAACAACTCTTGGTTCATCCCGATCAATCTGTGGTCTCTTTGCTTCGCCTCTTCAATCCGTCTCGTGTATTCTTTCATCAACTTATCGTTCGGAAACGTCACCGCGTACACTCTCACCAGTGGATCTTTCGTCACGTCCGCTCTCCAATGCGCCCGAGAACACTGCGTCACTTTTAAACTCTTGATCCACGCGGTATCCGGCAAGTGAGGCCCTCGACACAAATCGACCATCGGTCCGCATCGATAACACGAAATCGTCGCATCTTCCGGTAAATTCGAAATCAACTCCACTTTAAATTTATTCTCCGCGAACATTTCTAACGCCTCGTCTCGGCTGACCACGATTCTCTGAAACGGCTGTTTCTCTCCGATGATTGCCTTCATTCGCTTTTCGATTTCCTCCACGTTGTCCGGCGTCAACGTCTTCTCGCCTAAGTAACAATCGTAATAGAACCCTTCCTCGATGGCGGGGCCAATCGTTAAATCCGCGCCGTATTCCAACTCCAACGCTTCCCCCAACACGTGCGCGCTCGAGTGCCAATACAACTCCTTCCCTTCCTTATCGTCGAACGAAAACAAACGCAGTTTACAATTCGATTCCAGTGGCCTCTTCATGTCCCAATCGTTCCCATCCACGTGCGCTACCAACGACGCTTGCGCTAACTTTTTCGAAATCCCCATGGCTATATCCCACGGTGTCGTCGCGTTTGCCACCGCTTTAATTTCTTTCCCATCTGGAAGTGCGACTGAGATTTCTCGGTCGTCCGTTTTCGCCTGCGCGATCTTTTCTTGCTCGCGAGTGAAGTACTTCTCGAACAATTGGATGCGCGATTGGTAATAGGGTTGCTTTTCCGAATACAACGAATCGTTCTTCATGTTGTTGTTCTCAATAATCGCCCCCGATTCGGCGCCGCGTGCTGCTCCTGCTGCCACCATCCTCTCTTCTCTCAATAATACCGGTTTATTCTTTTACTGCGCTGGATGTAATAAAAACAATAAATAGCGACGAATACTCGCGACGCGTTGTGTGTGTGTTTCACAGATGAGGAAATATATTCAGTAAAAAGCGTCAAAGCTCTTCAAAGTTGTGCTTTTTTTCGTTCTCTCGAAGGTAGCGAAAGACACTGAAAGAGAGAAAGAGAGAGAGAGATGGAGAGGAAAAGGAGGAAGAGGGGGACCAGAAACACGCACGACTCTCATAATTTTTTTTTTGGTGAAGAAATCCAAAAAAAAAAAAAGATCAAACGCAAGAGAGCGAGCGACGTGTTCTCTCGCCAGTGGACCAAAAAAACAATCCCTCGGCAAAAAGAACGAGACGAGAGAGGAGGAGGCACGCCGGTCACACTTCACACGCGCGACAAACAATTTCATCATCATGGCACTCAGACAAACCTTGAAACAGTTCACCTCCAAAACGACCGCGTTCGCGCCTTTATTAAGCCGAGCTAGCGGTGTGCAAATGTACAGCACCGTCATCGAGGGGTTGAAATACGCGAGCTCGCACGAGTGGTACGTTATTACAAACTCGTTCTCAATCTCTGTTTCGGGTGAACTTTCGCTTTTGTGTTGTTCGGGAACACATTTTTTTTGTTTTCTTTCTCTTTATCCCTTTTATCCCTTTGTGACGTATACATTTCATATGCATATCGCGTAAACGAGAATGAAGAAGACGAGTTTGGACGCAGAAAGAGAGAGAGAAAGAGAGAAAGAAAAGTGAAAGAACGCGCGCGCGTTCACTTGTCATCGTGATGAGAGATGACCCAAACAAAGAAAGAGATGGATGGATTATTCGTCCAAGAGAGAGTTTTCGGTTCAAAAAACTCTCATCCTCTTTGCTGCCAAGCGAAGGATTTTCTTTTTTCGTTCTTGCAACACGTGTCTAATACATATTCTCTCTTTCTTTTTCTTTCAAACGACAGGGCGAAGATTGACGGCGACGTCGCCACGGTTGGGATCACCGACCACGCGCAAGCGGAATTAGGCGACATCGTCTACGTGGAACTCCCAGAAGTTGGCTCCGCGATGGAAGCGACCAAGTCTTTCGGCGTCGTCGAATCCGTAAAGGCGGCTTCGGACGTGTACTCGCCGATTTCCGGCACCGTCATCGAAATCAACGAAGCGTTGAACGATTCTCCGGGTGCGGTGAACGACTCGCCGTTTGAAGGCGGGTGGTTGATGAAGGTCAAGGTCTCCGACGTGCCGGGTTCGTTGATGGACGCCGCGGCGTACGAGAAGAGCATCGCGTAAACGATTCGAAACGATTCGAGAGAGAGAGAGATTTACGCTCTGCGCACTATTCCGAGAATATAAATTTATACTACTTAATAGCCGAGAGAGAGAGAGAGAGAGAGAGAGAGAATTTTCGAAGAAGAAGAAGAAGAGAGAACGAGAGAGTTTTGTACTAATAGAGAGAGAGAGAGAGAGAGAGAGAGAGAGAAACATTTAATTCGAAGAGAGGTACCCCCGTATTAGCGTCATCAACGTAGTAAAGGTCCCTCCACTTCCTTCAAAACTCGGCACCCAAATTTGCACATTCGCCACATCAAGTGCGCGCGCGAGAAGATTTCATGATGTCCTTCTCCCACGCGATGACGACGACGACGACGACAACGAAAATTTCGTCGCGCTCTGTCTCTTCTTCTTCTTCTTCTTCTTCTTTCTCCGTGGCCGTGAAGTTCTCATCACGCCGCGTTCAAAGTCCACATGTTCCCGGGAAAAAAAGATTACGTCACGCTCCCAAAGCGTCTACGAATACCACCGACGGCGACGGCGACGACGACGACAAAAGCGGTGAAGAAGACGCGACGATGAAAAACACGACCATCCCGGCGGAGTTTACGGATTCAAAGGAGGAGGAGGCCACCACCACCACTAACAACAAGAACAACGCGGGGGTGAAAAGCCCATACGAAAAATACCGGTTGGCCTCTCCCATAACGTTCGAGCGTTTAGAAACGGAGAAAGACCGACGAAAGTATCCGATGAACGAAGACGGGTACTTCGACTTGGTCGCGAAGAACGACGTGCCTTCGTTGGATAAGTTGATCAGGGACTTAAGTCCGGAACCGTTTAAACGTTTAATACCGACATCGAACTTACCGGGCGAGGCGTTGTTTGAGAGTCCGTTGGTCTCGTTCGCGTACGAGAGAGGGTGGAGAGATAATTTTAAGAGAAGCGGGTTTCCGGGTGTAGAAGTCGAGAAGGATAACGCGATGGAGGCGCTCGGTGAAGATGCAGTTGGTGATGTGATTATTGACTGCTCCTGTGGCTCAGGGTTGTTCACGAGAGAGTTCGCGAGGAGCGGCAAGTACGACGGCATCGTCGCTTTGGATTTTAGCGAGAGTATGATAAAAGAAGCGATGGAGCGCGCACAAAAAGATACGAGCGTACCGGCGGATAAGATTGCATTCGTAAGAGCGGATGTTGGACGATTGCCGTTTGCGAACGATAGCATTGGTGGTGTCTCTGCCTCGGCGGCGATTCATTGCTGGCCGGACGTCCAGAGCGCGTGCGCTGAAATCTTTCGCGTGTTGAAACCAGGGAGAATATTCACGGGGACGACGTTTGCGACGCCAAACGTGCCATTTTTGGACGACGACCAGAACAGATTGTTGAGCACGTTATCGAGAGACTTATCTGCGAGCAGACCTGGGACGAACGGGTTACGATTTTGGAACTCGGCGGATTTACGGGACCAGTTACAATCAATCGGGTTCTCGGACGTGACGATTTTACGAGAGAAGGACTACTTGTTCTGGAAAGCGCGAAAGCCGTGAGAGATTAGCACACGTACCTAGGTGCACACATACATTGGTACATACACAAAAACGACGTGTAAATAAACATTCTTTTTAGCATGCAAGCGACTAAATAAATTATATACTCGACTAAATGTCTTTTTCTGCTACGTTTGCTAAACGCGCTTCTATGATTGAAATCAACTTCGCCGTGCTCTCTCCGGTTCCCATCATTCTCGCCAACTCGTCCACTAAACCTTCGTGTCTCCTCACGATTGCCATCGTATTCAACGTCGCCCATCTGACTTCGTCGTCCGATTTCTTTTGCGAAAACTGTAACGCGTTGAACAGTTGATCCAACTGCTGAATATCCGCCGCGCCGCCTTCCGAGTTGCCATACTTCGCGTATTCCGCGCACACTCCAGCTAAAGCCACGCACGCAAATCTCCCAACCGACGTGCTCGTAATCTTCCCTCTCTTCACTTCGTTTTGAAACTGTCCGTCGCAAAACAACGTCCCCGCTTGAACGTTCAATCGTCCAAACCGTTTAAACGCGTCCAGCGAACTCAACGTGTACCCTTTCGGCAACACGCCGGTTAAATACGCGACCAAGAAATGCCCAGCCTCGTGTCTTCTCAACCGAGTCTTGTACTCCTCTGACGTCAAATTCGCGACGAAATCCAAAACCAAATTCTGCGCCCCCGCGTTTAACGCCACCGCGTCGTACGCTAATAAAAAACTCAAAAACACAAACGTCTTGATGGCCTGAAACGGCGCCGCGCCCACGTCTTCCCCACTCGTCACAATCGCACCCACAATGACCAACGCTCCAACCGCGACGCCCAATTTCTTCTTAATCTCAGTAATCGTGTTCTCCGTCGGCGCTAACAACTTGGAAGGATCGATATCGTTCAACTTTAACTCCGCCAACGCGTATGAGCGTTTCGGCACTTGTTGTCCTCTCGCAAACGCTCGAATGCGTTGTTTGTTCTCCTCGCCACCAGCATTACCAGACGAAGAAGCTAAACACTCCAGCACGTCGATCGCAAACTTCTCCTCCTCTAATCCTTTTTGTTGTCTCAAATTTACCGACTGTTCGTTGTCGTCCGAGAGTAACTCGCCGGTCGCCGGATCGAGCTTTATGGCCAAGTCTAACTTTTTATCGAGCGATTGCAACGCGAAATCATAGCCTTTCGAGCAGACAGCGAGTACGTCCTCAGAGAACGCTGTTCGGTTTGTATCCGGTTTCGTACTTTTGGTCTCGGTCTCGGGGCTCATCATGACCGCATCTAACGCGTCCATGGAGGTTCCCGGAGTAGGAGGAAGCGCAGAGGAGGATTTGGACGACGACGTTTCGTCGTCGTTGGCAGATGACGACGACGACGCGCGTAACAGAGACGTCCTCAACCGACGCTTCTCGTTCCTCGAAAAAGCAGACGATGAAAAGAAACGAGGAGCTTCTTTGTTGATCTTTGTTTCGTTGTGCTTTGAAGTGCGTAAGGTTGGTGCGGCGACCAAAAGCGTTGATGCCATTGGAAAAGAGTTGTGTAATACGCGAGTTACCAAAGTGAAGATGCGAAAGCAACGCACGCGTTCATCGGGCGTTCCATCGAAATCGTGCCCGATGGTTAACACAACGTCTAAAATATTTTACAAAGCTCTTCTAAACTACTACTATTAATACTAAATACTAAAGGAGACCAAACGCGGCGACGTGCGGATCGAACGGCTTCCTGATGCTACCCCTCGGCCATCCGCCGATGAGCTTATAATCCCAGCTCAACGACTTGTATTCCTCCACGACGGACGACGACGACGACCCCGGGCAGTCGTCGACTTCTTTTTTAACGTCGTGCTCTTTGTTTCTACTACGACGCCTAGCGAGTTCTACGACGGCTTCGCACGCTTGATGGAAATCGTATTCGTACACCTTTTCGCACAAGATGGACTTGCACGTGTCCTCGCGTTTCCACTCTGGACCTCGCGATTCGGCGTATTTGAGAGAGCAGTCGCCGATCCACTTTTCAAACTTACTCTCGCCTAGATAGTCTTTGAGTAACGAGAGTTGCAACGTGTGCAGTTTGGCTTGCAACGGGTTCATTGCGAGCACATCTTTTCGATACTTTGGGATTTCGTCGTCTATTCCTTCTTCTTTTCCTCCGTCTACGAGTATAGCGCAAGATTGCGAAACGTTCTCCATGAGCTGTTCGGGATTATTAATTTCAAACTCGACCTCTTTTCCTTCCTCGCATTTACTCTTTTGCTTGATGTACTCGACGTTTTCGTGAGTAATCTTCGCTCTCGTTTTTATCTCTTCGTTCTTTGAATGTATCAACTCAGCTACGAGCGAAGTAAACTTCGAGTCGATTTTGCCTTCAATTTTTCTTCGCACCAGGTATAAGCTTTCATCCCAACTACCCAAACGCGAGACCGTGTTATTTATGAACTCAAAACTCAGAGCGTCTTGTATTTCGTGCGCGATAGCAATCGTTCCCTCATCCGATTCGACGCGGTGAATCCATCCCATCGGAATAAAAACCGCTTCCCCAGCATTCACAACAAATGTATACTCGTAACTCTCAGGATCTGGTAAAGCTTCCGGATGGGCGTGATTCGCAACCTCAGTATTCGCAACGCAAAAATGAAATCCGTCTCCACGAAACGCTTTCAAATGTACAGTCTTCCTCCCCGTCCACACGAATAACACGTTATCATATTCGTCGTAATGTGGCGTCGTTTCCACGCGTTCATGGTTCATCCACACGCGTCTTTGGATGTTCGCACTGAGTCTTACGTTCAATCTCTTATATACGTATCGCGCGAGACCTTCGGCGTACGGTTTAAACGAATCTAAATGTTTCGCCATCGCCTCGGGCACGTCTTCCTGCGCGAGATACAACGAGTGTTGCCCTTCTTCCAAAAAGCTCACGCCCTCGCCGTCGGATGGTATACGGTTACGCAGGAAATCGTCGATGTCCATCCATTTCGACTTTCGGTCGTACGTCGACCCCGAAAAAGATACTGCGGTGTTGTTCTTCTTCACGTCAGACAGTTGCACCTCGACCATTTTTTTATCTGTACAAGGCCCCGCGAACAGTTCGCGCACAAAATCCATCGGGGCCAATTTGCCGCTCTCGTTTTTGTCGCTTTTTTGGTGGTGGTTCTTCTGCCACCCCCGCACGTCCTCTTCGAATGTTTCATCCAGCGCGTTTCCGAGGAGGAAATGCTCGGGATGATGATGTCGTTGATGAACCGTCGCATCATCATCAACATCTTCCTTCTTCTTCATTCGCTTCTTGCGCTTCTTCCTCTCAAACTCCTTCTCCTCGTCAAAAAAACCGTTCTCCAGAGACGACATATCTTTCTCTGTTAGGTTCGCGTGGTAAAGCTCCTCTTCCTCCTCCTTTACTAAAACTTCATCATCACGTCCTCTAACTAGTTTTTAATGAAGAGTTTCCTTCTTTTCTTTTGTTCTGTCTCGTGTGCCTCCTTCTTGGAAAGAGAGAATTTAATTGGCTGCATTTTTTTTTTGTGCTCTCTTGGACAAAAAAAAATCTTTCTTTTGGTTGTTTGATGGATAAAACTCGAGTATCTGTGGAAGAAAAAACCATCTCATCACGCTTCACTTAACACGACGAAGAGTTTATATTATTGTATTCTCTCACAAAACGACGACGACACAATACACTCGTTTTTGTTTGTAACGCATTTACCTGATTTTGATGTCTGCGATGATGATGATGACCAATACGTATTCCGCAAAGCTGGTTTCGGCGAAACAACAATCTTCCGTTTCGGGATCCAAATTGCGATCGAATAAGTTTTTAGTTCCGAGACGAGGACAACAACAACGTTCTTCGGTGAAAGTTCGAGCGGCGGACTTTGACGCGGACGAGCTCAAGAAAAAGTACGACGAGATCACGAACAAGATTCCACCGATCGTTTCCGCGGCGACGGTGCCAGTCGTCGGCTTGTCGTTGCTCTCGAAAACCTTCACCGGGCACGGGTTGCCGGGGACTTTTTTGGGCGCTTTGGAAGGCGTCTCGTGGTTGGTGTTGCCGCTCGGGTTCGGCTCGTTGTACCCAAGATTGGCGGATATTTTCAACGAAGGCTCGTATGAACCGGCGAAAATGCTCGAGATGTTAACCAAGGAGAGAACGTACGAAAAATACGGCGAAGACTCGAGAGGGAAGAACGCGACGGAACGCGTGGCGAACATTTCAGGGAAAGTCGACCCGAACTCGCCGTTGGCTGAACAAATGGCCGATTTGAAGAAGAGAGAGGAAGAGTTGTCGAAAGAAACGCCAGAAGAGAAAGCGGCGAGAGAGAAGTTACGCGCGGAGTTGGCGGCGAGCGCGATTGGTATGGCGAACGCCAAGTCGAAGAGTGACGAAGCGGATGCCGATTCCAAGGGGAGAGATTCTTTGTTAGCGCAACCAGTCACGCAAACGTTAAAGGATAACATGACCGTGGAAAATTACGACGTGGACGTGACGAAGTTTGACGACAACGCGTTGGGATCGACGTTGAACTTGTCGAGCACGGAGGTGGACAAAGGAGCGCCGAAGTTGAACAAAGGGGACAAGTGGAAGGAACAATACAGAACGGACGAAAACGCGGCGGGGAAGAGCGATGATTAGAGCGAGAGAATTTTTTGTCATAGAGAAGCGAAAGTAAGTAAGGGGAGACACTATAGCAGTTTGTGCGTGGTTTAATAATGATACACGAATTACATTTCAAACATTCCTTCCGGACGATGAAAAGATTTTCCTCGCGTACGCTCGCGTTTCAGCGTCACCATCTTTGACCATTACATCTTTCACTAATAAAACTCGCTCGATAGTTTGTCTGTCTATTTTCCTTTCTTTATTGCTCACCTCGCTCAAACACAAAGCCATCGTCCGTCGCACTCTCGGATTGACGTTGGACGGCTGCGCGAGTATAATTTTCAGAAATGCATTCGGACCGATTCGTTCGCGAAGAAGTCTCAAAGCATCCAACGCGTCCTGTTTCAAGAATGCGCTTCCATCGCTAGCTCTTTTCAACATACACTTACCTAAAACCGTCAAAGCGTTACTACTATTTGAAACGCAATGCGGAGCATCGCAGTGCTCGCACACCGCGCGTAGAAATTTCAACGCCGCCTTGGCTAAACACGCGCGTAAATCTTGCGCGTGTTTACCTCCGTCTTCGATGGCTCTGATAAACATCGACGACGATCCAGAGATTGAATACGCGTGTGAGATTTCGCTCAATCGCTCCAACGCGTTCACTTTATCGCGCCAGTTTTCGCCGTCCGGTGCCTCTCGACAGATTCGCAATAAGTGCTCAAGTTTCTCCTCCGGTACGAGCGCGATGTCGTCGTCGTTCCTAAAAGTCTTCTTTTCCTCCCGTTCTTTAGCTCTTCGAAACAGCGCGGACCCGTCGCGTACTTTCGCGTGCACTTCATCATTCGACGCTTTTGCAAACTTTAAATCTTTCTTCTTCTTTACGTGTGGTTCCGGTGATCGAATCACAATCGCGCGGAGCTTGAAATTTTCCTCTTCTTCTTCTGAGCACTTTTCGTTTTTGAGCACTTTCGTCTTTTTCTTCTTCTTCTTCCCGGTGGTTCGCGTTTTTAGACGACCTAATAATACTAAAGGTTTTTCGGGGACGACGACGCTCTCGTCGTCGGTACTCGTCGGCGCCTGGTCTTTTTGGTTGTTGTTGTTGTTTGCTCGTCCGAAGGTTTTCAACGCTCGGCTCGACGTCGACGGACGACCTTGCTGCGAAATGGCAAAAAAGGTCTCCGGGGAAGCCAGTCGAGGTTGGTCGTCTGAATCGTCGTCGTCGCTCGAGCTCATCGATGCCGGCGCGTTTTTCTGTTCTTTTGAAACGATCTCGGGGTCTCTTTCGTCGTGCAGAAGTCGCGACCAGGAGGAAACGTGCGCAGCGGACATTGTGCGGGACGACGACGCTGATGGTCAACGCATGTGTTTAATAATGTGTGTGCATTTATTTTTAGCTTCGTGTGAAAAATACTTAAATGTTGTTAAATACGCTTGAATAAATAAGACGGTCGGCATCTGGCCTCTCGTTGAGGAGAGCGGAGCACAAAATCCTCTCCTTTCTTTCTCCTTGCTGTTGTTGTTTTCTCGAGTGAACGAACGTTTCGCGCGCGTATTCTCCTTCCTTGAGGAGAAAAGACTCTTCCTCGAGAGAACTTTATTTACGCTCTCTTCCTCTTCCTCGTCTCTATCCCTAACAACTTCTTCGCCTTGCTGATGAACATCTTTATGATCTTCCAACCCCACAACACGCTCACCGCTAAAATTCCAAACGCGCCGATTTTTACCAGCAAATCGCTGTTTTTACACGTCAACGTTTTATACACCAACGGCGGGCCTAAAACCAATCGACAGACGAGAAACAGACCGGCGAAGAGCAAGTCGTTCAACGTGGAAAACATGGAGTCTTTCATTCGCATCTCGCGAAGTAACGACCGCAGGTGTAAGCTCGGGTTGGATACTTCCATTAAGAACAAACAACCAACCAACTCCACGCCGGACTTCTGGTTCACCACGCCGCTGGTTAACCCGCCGATGGTAAAAATATGGTGCACGACCGCGTCGAACTCGAACGTCACGATGCAATACAAACAGTCGTATATGAAATACGACAACGACACCGCCATGCAATACGTCTGCGCGGGGGTATTTTTCGTCCCAACCTTATCAAACATACTCGAATCGATGGATTCAAAGGACTCGTAGCTCAAGTAAATCGCGATCAACGCGTGGACGATGCTCACGAAGCGGTTGCTAAAGTCGGCGGTTTTGGAACGGAAAAGCACATTTCTCAGAAACAAGAAAGATGCGGACCACATGAGAAACCATTTTTGGATGTCCTGGGAATACGGCGCGGCTTGGAGTTGTTGCGCGGTGAACATGGTTTTGTTGCGAGCAGTGGTTGATCGATTGTCTTCGTGTGCGGATGCGCGTGCGTGTGTGTGTTTGTGTGTGTTTGTGTTTGTGTTGTGAGCGTCGAATTTCTGGATAAAGTTCGTTATAACGTTATTGTGGTTTGAAGTTTTCGTTGCAAGTTACAAAAGTCGGAAGGCTGTCCTCTACATATTATCTCTATCTATCCATCTATAAAATTGCTCAGAACAAAAAGTTCAAGCTACACGAAACGGTGAGACTTCTGACGTAATGCCACGTTCGAGACGGGATGTATATGAAATCTCCCGGGCCTAATATGACATCCATAGGCGTAGCTTTAGCGAACTCGGGGAATTTTTCTAAATCCGGAGCTTCCACGTCCACGCGCGAGATGTTGCCTTGCGCGTTGCGGAACTTCTTTTTAGTATCCTTTTTCTCGCTATTGTCGTCGCCGTCTCTATCGTCGTTATCTTTCACGTTCCAAGACCGAGTCGTTTCCCAATCGCCGCCGGATTTATACATGAACTGCGAATCGCTCTCCAAGTATAATCGAACAAACTTGTACCCAAAAACTTGACCGAAAATATTGTCGTAGGAGTCAAAATGGCAAGGAGTGATAGTATTCGATGTGCCAAGCCAGATGTTACATCGCTCAAATTGTCCCGCGTTGCACCATTTCGGAATCTCAAAGTCCATCGCCAGCTGCGGTATTTGTTCAAAAAGTTGGTGTTGCGCTAAATACGAAACGAAACTATTCTTGTCTCCTTTCTTCAAAATGTCCGGCGCCAAGTGTTCGTCGATGAACACCTCCAAGGGCACAATTTCTTCTTTCCAATTTTCCACGTCGTCGTATTTCCCAACTTCCAACGGTATTAGCCGCTTCCCGAATCTTTCCTTGAAGTACGCCAAGTCTCGCCATTTCTCGACGCACGGCATGCTTTTATCCGACGGCAATTGCACTGGCATATCCTTATTAAAATACATCACCTTAAATTCTTCCCACGTTGCGATATCGTTCATTCTTTCCAACGGGTGGAGAATTTTCGGGACTAACGACGGAGAAGAGGGCAGAACATTGTCAACCACCAAAGCTTTCTCTCGCGCCGCCACCTTTTGCTTCTTTACTAAACTATCACTACTCGCTCTATTTCCGCCGCCCGCCGATCGACGCATTAACTTCTCCAACACTCTTACAAACGGTCGCGCCATTTCTCCAGGGCAACCTAATATCAACGCCGTATCTAAACACTCCATCGCTTCCTGTAAGTTTCCCTCGAGTAGTTTACACAGCGAAAGCCGTAACGAACTCAGAACGAAGCACTCTCGATAGGTCGGTTTATCCCACCCACAGCTTTCGTCTCTCAAAACACGCCACAGCACAGTCAAGCACTCTTCGCAGGCATTTTTCATCTCTTCTTTCTTCGACGATGAGAGTGGTGTTAAAATCAACCTCAAGTGTGCGCTTAAACGTTTCGTTTCCAAATTCTCGTCGATTTCCAATTCGTCGCAACACGCGAAACCGAACGCGTTCGCGAGAGACGTTTCGATGAGCGCGGAGAGCTTGTTCAGTTCTTCTTCGATCACAAACTCCTCGTCCTCGTCCTCCTCCTCGTCGGAGCAGTAATCGACGACTCTTCGATGATGCTTTGTCGGAGGCGGGTTCTGTGCCATGTTTTGCTTGTTACGAAGTGTAGGGGCAGAGTGTGCTAGAAAATGTATTTAAATACGATCAAAACTAAAAAAACGCATAAACTCTCTCTCTTTACCATCCAGGCTCGAAATGTTCCAACTCTTTCCCTCGTTTACACCTCTCCACGGCATCTCTGGCAATTGTTTGCACGTCTTTCTGGACCTCTTCAATCGTCCTGTCCGCGTCGACGACGTTCCACCAATCCTCTCGCAAATCCGCGAAAACTTCTCGAACGTTTTTTTGCATCTCGGTCGTTTCGTATCTTTCCTCGCCGAATCCACCTCGCTTTTTCGCCGCATCTTCGCTGATTTCCATGTACATCAAACAATCTGGTTTCACCAAGCCAGTTTCGCTGTGTTTGCACCACTGTTGATCTAAACCTGGTAATTTCTTCGCCGTCGTAAACGCGACGCCGGAGTACCCGTACCGGTCCACGACGAGCGTCACGCCCGCTCGCAACTTTTCCTCCATCATTTTTTTCTTCTCCCACCTGTTGGCCGCGAATAACAAGTGCATGGACGCGTCGTCGCTATCTGCTTTACACTGCAAGTAATCGTCGATCATTTTTCCAATCGTCGTCGTTCGGTCCGGGTATCTCCACAACTCGCTCGCCACTCCCGATTGGTTCAAGCTTTCCACGAGTTTACTCGCTTGGGTGGTTTTCCCGCACCGGTCCACGCCTTCGAAGAGGATGAAGGCGCCGCGAGAGAGCGATTTCGCAGCCGCGGCCATGTTGTTATCCTCCTCGTTTTTGGTTTGTTCCTGATTCTTGGTGGTTTCTCTCGCCCTCGCGTTCGTCCTTCCCGAATTCGTATTCTTCCTCTTCTTCTCAGTATAACTACTCCTCCTAAAACCGAAACAACAACGGATTGAAGAAGAAGAAGTAAAAGAAACCGTCGTCGTCGTCTGAATCGTCGTCGTCGTCGCTGCTGTCGCAGTCGCTCCCACAGCTAATGAATAAACTATCGCTACTCTCTGTCTCTCACCACCGCCAACAATACCAACAACGCGACACCAACAACAAGCGCTTGTTTTGGACGATGATGAAGTTTTGGCAGTTTCGTTGTTTTGTGCTGCTTTTTTTGAATTTTTCGTGTCCGATACCCTAAACACGACTCATCTCAGGTGAGGCGCAAAAATCTCTTTTCGAGCAAGAGAGAAAAGGGATAAACGCGGAAAAATCCAAATCACCATCATAAAAACACTCTTACAACACACGCACATATTACTCTAAATATGGCCGCTTCTATGCAATCCATCTCCTTCGCGAGATCTACCGCCGGTTCCACGAGTTCTTTGCGACGAAAAAACGTCGCGCCGAGACGCATCGTGAACACGCAAGCGCAAGCCAAGGTACGCTTAAAAATCGGCGATTAGTTTTTTTTTTGTTTTTTCTTGTTGTTGTGGGCCGTTCAAAGGGACACACAGAGGGAGAAGAAAGCGTGCAAGAGAGGGACTGAAATGCATCTTGATTGGGAAAACGATGGACGAAGACGACGGTTTGCGAGTCTTCGTGAGACTTCAATCGTCGTGCAAAAGTTTGTTTACACTTTTCTGCATCCGATGTAATCGTTTTCTCGGGCGAAAGACGTCGTCTGGGTCCTCTTCTCAGCGCGTTTCGAACAATCATTTTTCGCGGCTGGAAAGATCTTTTCCTCTCGATTACTCTCCTCTGGATT
>JACLAB010011159.1_pt1 | contig 52873 bp, 31 predicted proteins | sample 8027921 | NCBI WGS metagenome assembly JACLAB01 (sample SAMN15725117, study PRJNA655200) | protist metagenome | isolation source: fluorescence activated cell sorting (FACS) single amplified genomes of... | place: USA: West Boothbay Harbor, Gulf of Maine | collected 2000-07-19 | reverse complement strand
AGTTTGTGGACGTGGAGGATATCGAATCAGTCGTTGAAACGATTAACTTGCAACTGAGGCAACGTGCGAACGACATCTCGAACGCACGATTAATGGCGAGCATGGCAGAAGTCGCTTTGAGAGATCGAAATATTCGAAATGGGAAAGCGGCGAAAGATTTGAGCTCGTCCAAGTTTTACCAAATCGCGAATTCGGCCAACGAAAAAATGCGGGACGACATCGATATGTTGATGGAGGCGAGAACGAGATACGCGAATGAAAATGCCAACGCAAACGTCGTCGTGGTAAAGAACAACGACGGCGAAGACGTGGCGTTGAACGAGGACGAGATCAAATTGTTGCCGAACGCGATTTCTCAAATGAAAGTGAAGCACGCGAACGAGGTCGCGGAGATACGAAGAGAACACTCGGAACGCACTCTCGAGTTGAGCGATCGGTACGCGAAGAAGATTAAAGAGTTGGAGGCAAGAATTCACGCTTCAGAGGAAGCCGCTCACAACGAAAGGGACGATAGAAATAAAATTGTTAAAGGTTTGAACGAACAAGTGAACAAGTTGAAAGATTTCATTAAAAACGCAGATTCGGAGGCGTCGTTGAACGTGAAAAAGCTGGACGATCGATTGGCAACGACTGTTGCGGAGAATGAAAAGCTGAAATGGTTCCTCGAAAAAGCCGAACAATCAAAACTTGCCGCCGAGAAAAGTTTAGAAGTCGAACGCGAAAACTTTTCCAAGCACAAGGGCGAGTTTACGACTGGCGAGAAGAAGCTGGCGATGTCTTTGGAGGAGAAATCAAAGGCGTTGGAGGAGATGAAAAAAATGCACGAGCAAATCAAAGACCATTTACACTCAGAAGGTTTAGAAAAGGCGACCCAACTAGCCGAGGCGAAACATGCGATCGTTTTGTTGCAAAAAGAAACCGCGAAGTACGAAAAAGAAACGGAAGAGTTGACGAAAGAGAACTCGACGAACAAGAAGTTGTTGGAAAGCTCTCGAGAGGTTCAAAAAGACGCCATGATGAACATCGAAAAACTGACGAAAGATTTAGCGGAAGCGAATGAGAAAAGTGGGAAGAAGATTGCGTCGTTGAGCAAGACGATCGAAGAGATGCACGCGGATACGAAGGTTGTCGTGCAAGATCACATCGATCTCGTCGAAGAGGACATTTTCCGAAACGTCAACTTTGTCGTCATGGAGGAAAAATTGAAGCTCGCGAACGAGGATGTCCAACGATTAACTTTCGAATTACTTCGCGCTCGACAATCGGAAGGCAACGATCGCGTGGGCATTGCCGCGCAAGCGTTGCAGCAACGCTTGGAAATGGCGGAGGAAAGAGCGCAGGTTGCGGCGGAAAACGCCAGTCGTCTCGAATCGAAACGCGTAGTTGCTGAGCAAATGCTCGCCTCCATGAAACGCGCAATGAAAGACGCTCAAAAGAAGCAAGAAGAAGAAGAAAAGGAAGCGTTCGGTGAGAACTTCCAATCGTCGAAATCGTCTGCTTTGGCTGTGCTTTCTGGTATCCATTCGCGTGAGTACTCTCCGAAACACGCATCGATTCGATTCGATCCAAATCAACACGAAATGGTCAAAGGCGGCGGTGCGGGGGCGACCACGCCAATCTCAAAAATGTCGAAACTCGATCAATCCACGCCGGCTCCCGCTATGTCTTCTACCTCAAACTTCACTACTCCTGCGAGCAAATCAGCGAAGTACGCGGCCCCGATGGTGGACGCGCCGATGTCATCTATTATGAAATCCAAATCTGGAAACGCCAGTGCGCAAATGAACGAAAGATCGGGTACTCTTTCCCCGGCAGCGAGTGGCACCATGAGTCCGCCAGTCATTGTTGAGCGTATTGTTGAAAAGATTGTTGAAGTTCCGGTGTATAAAGATGTGCCAACAGTAGTCGAAAAAGTTGTTGAGAAGATTGTCGAGAAGAAAGTCCCGACTGGTATTACCGAATCCGATTTGAAGCGCGCGAAAGAACTCGGTAAAGCGGAGTTGAAGTCGGAAATTGAAAAACTCGAAAAGTTGAAGCAAGACACGGCACCGAAAGAGGTGGAAGTGGAGAAACTCGTCGAGGTGTATTTGACCAAAGACGAAGTGAAGAAGAAGAACGAAGAGTTGAAGTTGAAAATCAAAGACTTGGAGAAATCCATCGAAAACGAACGCAAACAAAAGAACGAGAACACGAAAGCCGTGAAAGAGCTCGAGAAGGAGTTGAAATCTGCGCGTAAAGCGCTTGAATCGAAGAAACCTATCGAGAAAATCGTCGAGTTAGAGTACTTCGTCGAAGTTCCGACCGGGATATCGAAGGAGACACTCGAGAAGCACGAGAAGAAAATCTTGGACAAGGCGGAAAAAGACGTCGAAAGTCGCAAGAAGGCGCTGGAGAAAGAAACGTCGCAACTTCGAAAAGAGTTGAAAGCATCGACGGAGACAGCTCTCAGAGAAGCGAAGAAAAAAGTCGAGGATGTAGAAAAGAAGGTGTCAGAGGCAGAGAAGGAAGCGGCGGCGGCTTTCGAGATGGAGCGCAAGGCGCTCGCCGAGAAGGAGAAAACACTCGCGGACGAATCCAAGAACATCAAAAAGCGCATCGATGAAGGCACGGCGGAAGCGAGAAAACTTTTGCGAGCGGAAGCCGAAGAAAATAAAAAACTTGCAAAACAAGAACTCGAAGAGGCAAAGGCGGAATACAAAGCGAAAATCAAAGAAGCGCGAGCGGAATCAAAAGAGGCTCAAGAACTGATGCGAAAGGAAATTCAATCGATGAAAAACATCAACGCTGATTCCATGAAAGCGTTCGAGGAAGGTCAAAAAGAAGCTCGCTCGCTACTTGCGGAAGAGATTAAACGGTATAAGAACAAAGAATCTGAACTCACGAAGAAAACGGAATCCATGGCCAAGGATATCGAATCTGCGAAAACAGTCGGGTTTAAAGAAGCGGAAAAAACGTACAAACACGAAATCGACCGGTTAAAGAAAATCGAATCGAGTTTGGACGACGAGATCAAACGGACGAGAGCAGAACTCAACAAAGAACTCGTTGCCAAGCTCTCCGAGCTTGAGCGCCAAAAGAAACAGTCAGAGACGAAGTATATCGCCGAAATCGCGCAGCTTCGCGCTGCGGCGGTTGCGCCGACCATCGTCGCGGCTGCGACGAAGGAAGAAGAGAAGACCGTATCTTCGCCGCCAGCGTCTGACGTATCGTCATCACCGAAGAGTAGTAGTATCAATAGCAACAACAACAACAACAACGTTCCAACGATTACGAAAGCGGAAGAGGTGATTAAATACGTAGAAATTCCGGACAAGCAAAGCGAGAAGCGATACGAAGCTGAACTGGCGCGAATCACCAAGGCGCATGAGGCGAAACTCAAAGACACGGACGACAAGATCGAAGCGCTCAAGAAATCGCATCAAGTGGAGATTCAGAAAGTCGAAGGTGATTTTGCAAACGAAATCAAAGCGCTCAAGAGTTTGGATCACGAAGCTTCGAAAGCACGCGAGCAAGGCCAAAAGGACGCGACAAAGACGTTCGAGCGCGACATGCGGGATTTACGTAAATCCGCGGAGAACGAGAAGAAGCAACTCGAAAAGACGATATCTCGACTCGAATCCGATGTTGCGAGCGTCACACGCAAAGCGAAGAACGAACTCGAAGACGTGCGTCGAGCTTTGGAGAGGGAGAAGGACAAAATCTCGGACGAACTTGCGCGAGCGAAAAATGCGAGCGAACGCGACGTGTCCAACGCCAAGTTCAAACTAGAGGTCGCGGAGCAAAAAACGCAAGAATTGGAGAAGAAAATTCGATCGATGCAAGAGAAAATCGCTTCACCAGACGAGCAAGTGAAGACGATCGAACGACAAGAGACGGAACGTATGAAACTACTCACGGAGAAGGTTAAGTTGGAAGCGAAGGTGAAATCTTTGGAAGAAAAAATTTCGTTGCACAAGGTCGAACTTAACGAAACAATCGCGAATTCACCGGCAAAAGTCTCGACGAGAGAAATGCAGAAGCTCAAAGACGAAGCCGTCGCTGCGCGTGCGGATCATAAAGCCGCGAAAGAGGAGCTTGGACGCATGCAAAGCGAAAATACGCGATTATCGCGCGAGATTGCCACTCTCGAAGTCGAAAAGGCGAAAACATCAAAACCAACCGTCGATCCGAAAATTGCCGAAGAATTGTCCAAGACGAAAGACCAGTACGCGAAATCCATGGAAGAGAAGGCGGTGCTTGAGACGAAACTGTCCTTCCTCGAACGCGATGCGCCGGCGGCGAAGAAAGAATTGCTTTCACTCGAAAACGAAAAGAAAAAGATGGAGGCGCGAATCACGGCGCTCGAAGCTGTCGAGCGTGAATTATCCGCACGCGCCTCCAACGCCGAAGATACCAAGTCTAAACTCGAAAAGGCGTTTGGTGAGATGGAAAAGCTCGAGAAGGCGAACGACGCTACGCGTGTAAAGCTCGAGAAGGAAAATTCGTTGTTGGCTCAGACTCGTGACCAACTTCAAAAGGAGGTTTCCACCTCTGAATCGAAGCTTTCGAAGCTCACGGAAACGAACGGTGAAAACGAGAGAAATCTGTACGCACAAACCGCTCGATTATCTGAAATTGAAAAGCAACGCGCCTTGTTGGATCAGCGCGTTGAGCAACTCGAGAAGGAGAAGGCGGCGTTTGAGAACGAACTCGAGGAATCAAAAGAGCTTGGGTATGCGTTACAAAACGCACAAACCAGATTACAAACCGTCGAGGAAACGTTAAGAGAAACTGTAAACACGTGGAAAGACCTCGAGGAGAAGTACGAGTTTGCAAAAGACGAGTTAGCAAAAGTAGAACGATCCGAATCGACGTTGAAGCAAGCGTTGACGACGTTGGAGAAGGAACGCGCCGAGCTCGAATCGAAATCCAAGCACATGTCCGAAGAACTCTCGCGCAACGAAGAAAAGTTGAAGCGATTGCACGAAGCCGAGACAAAAATTGCCGTCGAAGCGGAAAAGCATAAACTCAACGAGGAAAAGTTCAAGCAGCTGGAGGAGCGTACGGCTCAAATGGAAAAGAGAGCGGAGATTTTGGCGGAGAAAGAGCGCGAGCTCGTTGGCGTCAAGGAAAAGCTCGTCGCGCACGAGGCGCAAAGGAAAATGTTCGAGAAGGAAGTTAAGCAAGCGCAAGAAAAACAATCCATGCTAGAGTCGACGATTGAAACGCGCCGAGGAGAGTACCAAGCGGTGATTTCAAAAATGTCCGAAGCCGAGCGTGAAGTCGCCAACGCCAAGGTTGCGGCGGCGATGGCGAAAGAATACGCCTCGAACTCTCGCGATACGTTGGAAAAAGTCCAAGAACGCGAAATGCAAATGCGCGAAGAGCTCACACAAATTCGCATCGCGTACGAAGCGTTGACCGTGGAGTACAGAGAGAAGGCATTCGAATACGCCACGAACGCGGCGAGGTTGGAGAAAATCATCGCCGATTTGCAAAGGCAAGTCGCCTTGCTCGAGCAAAAAGCCGAATCGCTGGTGGAGAAAAACCATCAACAAGATCTCGAGAAGCAAAAGTTGCTCAATCACATCAAGAACCAAGAGTACGACATGGAGCAGCTTCGAAAAGAATCGTTGGGGTATTACAACGCGTACGTCCAAGTGAACGAACAGTTGAAGCGCACGAAGGAGATGTTGGAGAAGGAAGTTCGAGATTCGCAAAATCTGCACAACGCCATCGCCATGGGCAAACAAAATGCGACCAACAGTTTCGGTCAAATTGGCTACGGCGGCTACGGGCAGCATCAACAACAACAAAGCAATCGATTAAACTTGGCACCGCCACCCGCCGCACTTTCCTCGTTCAGCCCGGACAAGCCGCAACAAGGGGGTCGATTCTCTTTGCTCCCGCCTCCGGATGACATCAAAGACATGATCGGAGGAGGAGGAGGAGGAGAGGGTGACAACTATTAACCTCCCTCGCGCGTATATATATTATTATTATTACTGCTACTACTGTATATTTCATTATAACTCCTGTAATGAGTCATCACGCTCACTGTTATATAAACGTCCAAACTCTTCGCGAGTACTCTCATAACAACGAGGTTTTTCTAAATTTCTTCTTTTAAACCGCACTTTTTTTTTAATCTTCCTTTTATTCAATATGCCACGATCGATCGGTCGCGATCCATTCACCGCGATGACGACCACGATGCAACTTTTGAATAACAAAAGGAAGGAGAATCGCGCGCCTTCGCCTTCTGATACTCTTTGCGATGATACTAAGAAGAAGAAGAAGAAGAAGAAGAGTTTTGGCCCCTTGGTCTCACCGCATGTGATTTCACAGCCGGGAAAACCTAAGAGGAAGAAGCACACCCCGTCGCGCCGACGACGCAATACTAATAACAACAACAATAACACTCTGACCGACGACATCGCCGCGACCTCGCTGTTGCTCTTGAGAACATCATCGACGACGACGACGACGACGTTCTCCGGTGGTGGTTTTGGTGGTGAGGAGGGTTGTGGGCTCGTCTTTTCTTCCCTTCCCTCTCTTTCCGAAGGAAAGTTGGGAGGAGATGGAGGAAGAGGAGGAGGAGGAGGAGCAAAAGACGTCAAAGTCGACAAAACGGTCGCATCGCCCGCGAGGGTAATGCTTTCGACACCACCGCAACAACCTAAAACTCGAATGAAGATACGCGTCGTCCTTCCGCTCCTCGCCTTGAGCTCGAAACGCCGCGCGGATCTGGGAAAGCTGTACGACGCTTGCGAGCTGTTGAAACGAGTAAAAGCGGTGGAGAGAATGTTTTAAGCCGCGGTGGTGGAGCTTCCGGAGCGTGTTTCGGGAGGGAGTTGTTATTTATTCTCTTTTTTCAGATGTATTTAACGACGGACGAATTGGGGAAGAGGCGAGAAGACGAAGAAGAAGAAATCGATACTTATTTAAAAGTCATCTATTTAAAAACGGTATTGTATGCGCTGGAAGACGTGCAATGTATATATTAGAAGTCATGAGAATATTATTAGAAGTCAGAGACAAAAAAAAACTTTGAGATGGGAGTCGATGTATTATTATACGCGCCGCTTTGTTGAATCGGCAAACAGAGTTGTACATGTAATATGAGTTGCTGCAATTCCATTAAATACGCATAAAAGAAATCTAATCGCTTACTTTCGGCGGCTTTCCTTTCACCGCTTTATACACCTGCCCGACTTGCTTCGCCACTCCAGCCGCTTCGATCACTTTCCTCGCTCTTCCAACTCCTTTCTTTGTCGTCGCCGCGACTCCGCTGACAATCTCGCCGGCGTACGGGTCCATCGCCGCTCTTTCCCGGGCGATGCTTTCAATCTCATTCGCCGTTCTCCTCACCATCGGTTTCACCGTATTCTTCACCTGCCTCTTCGCACTCGGTACCATCGTTTTCGACCCTTCATAAACCATCCCTCCAAATCTTTGCGCAGTCGTTAAGCTCATATCAATCGCCCGCGTCGTCCGTTTCGTCACCCCGGTAACTTCGCTCGTCAACTCGCCGACTTCTTCCAGCGCGTCCGTAAGTTCCAACCCGGAAACGCGAACCGCGGCTAAAGTGTCCGGAATTTCCTCTTTCAACGCCTCTGCGAGTAAAGCGACTTCGTTCATCGCGTTCGCTGCCGCTCGTAGTGTTGGTACGAGCGCGAGTAAAAAAGCGCTCAAAGACGAACCCAGCGCGCAGAAAATCGCAATCACCAGTCCTTCCGTCAATTGAGGTGAAAGAAATTTTAAACTACTTTGTTGTTGGTTATAATTCGATGACGATGACGGCACGGAAATCACCCCTTGTTTTCTTAAAGTCTTCTTCGTCTCTCTCGTTTTCATCATTTTCTCCTCCTTCTTTGGTCCTCGCAAAAGATTCAACGCGCTGCTCGTCTGCATCGTTTCGTTGTGAGAAAAGACGAACGTTTTTCTTCTTAACTGCTTTCCCCGTCGTTTAAAGTAATAACACGTGTTTGAGAAGTGTCTTCGAAAGGAACGACAACTTTGAAAAGAAGAAGAGGAAGACAAAGGAGGAGGAGACAAAGAAGCCGCCGTCGACGCCATGATGATGACTCCTTGATGTTCTTGCGCGAGAAAGAAGAGAGTAGCGATGTGTTTTAAGGAGGATTTGTTTTGACTGCTTTAATAATACAAATATGAACTAAAAATGTTCGCTCACATGTCCGGACCCATGTCGTCGACTTCGCTCAACTTTTCAAACGCCTTATCCATATCCGCCAACGCGTCGAAATCGCCAGATTCTAACGCGCGTTGTCGAGATAAATAATCGCCGGCGTTGATGAAGACTTCACCGTCTTCGTCCGTGGACATCAAATCGAAGGATTCGCCCGGGAGCGCTCGGTTGAGTTTTTTGTCTTCTTCGGTTTCTGCCGCTTCGGGTGATGAAGTTCCTTCGTTTTCGTCGTCGTCCGTGGATGCCGCGGCGGCGCCGACGAACGCGAACGCGTTCGTCGTCGTCGTTTCTTGTTTTTCTTCTTCTTCTTCTTTATTACCGAAACCAAAACTGTCCGCGTCTACGCCTTCCTCGTCCAGAATGTCCGTGAACAACTGCGTCGCGTACGTGGAAACTAAAATCGAAACGCCTAAAAGCGCGCACGTTTCAAATATAACCGCATTTTTCGCTTGTTCTTTCACCGCTCCACTCACGCCGTCGACTTCGGGGGACAAAATCGTGCGCAAAATGATGCTTCCTAAATACGCGTCGATAAACGCCGTCTTGGAGCTCCCGATGAAGTGCGCCGCGAAAAACTCCCAGTACTTCAACTTTGTCACGCCACACACGTACCAGTTACCGCTGATTGGAATGGGTAAAATCGGACACAACCTCAACAACAGCGCCGATTTGAATCCTTCCGGGACGACTTGATCCGGGTAATTCTCCGAATTGAATCGTCTATCCAACGCTTGGTACCATTTTCTCTCTCTCGTCGGCTCTCCGTCCTTGGAAAACCATTTGAAGTTGAGCGCTTTCTCTCGCAATACCGTTCTTCCCAACCAAAAGTTTGCGCTCGCCGCAATCGTCGATGCCAACGACGTCAACACCGTTCCGTTCAACACGTTCCCAAACACCATCGGCGACAACACCGGCAACACAAATCCAATCGGTAAGAACTCATCCGTCATCGTCACTTTTTCCGCGAAGAAGAGTAAAACGTAAATACCAAAAATAGCAATCATCGGCTGACCGTTAATCTGATCCAAGTATCCAATCAAATCGTCTCTCGGTGGTATCCCGAAGAACTCCGCCAACTCGTCGAACCCTCCAACCGCGTTCAACGCCGCCAACCGCGGTAAAAATATCCTTAAAACTAACCCGGTCACCGCCACGTTCACCGCGCTCCCCATCAACGGCGCCGCGTCTTTCACCGCCTCGGACTCTCCAAACTCCTTAAACTTCGCCTTCCAATACTTCGCGACAGTCGTGCCGACTTTCTTTTTTGCTTCCGCCCGAATGCGTTCTCGGACGCCGCTAACGTCACCATTATCGCCTTCGTCGCTTGGACGACTTCGAGCGAGTTCCAGAATAGCTTTCAGCTCCTGCGCGGCTTCGCTGTCGTCGTCTCGCAAACGCACCGGTTTCAACGCCGTGAATAAATTCGATGCGATTTCCTTTAAAGGTTTCTTTTCTCTCTTTGTCTTCTTCGTCGTCTTCTTTTCTGGTCTCCTCGACGCGTCGACATCGACATCGACATCATCACCGTTCGCAGAGATGGCAACGAAAGAAGACGATCCGTTTCGTCCTCCTCCTCGTGTGCGTCGTTTACGTCTTCCCAACGCGCAGTCATCCGACTTTAATTTTAACGTTACGTTTTGACTTAAATAACGATCAAATGAAAAACTCTTTCGTCCTCTGTTCTCATTGGGTTTTATGGTCTTCGTCGCGAACGAGTTTGAGAAAGATGCGACGAGAGAAGGCATCGTCATCTGTTTTTGTGACGTCTCTCTGCGTGTTTTCCATTTTATCCAAAACGAGAAGGAAAATTTTGTAACGAGACGAAGGACAAAAAACAGCCACGTGGTGCAGAGGAGCAAAAAAATCTATTATTCTATTTCACGCGTATATGTGCGGTTTTGATCAAACAATAAAACTACTCTTCTTTGTTCTCTCTCTCTCGTTTTGCGATGAGTATACTACGTTTAGAAGGAGGAGGAGGAGGAGGAGGACAAAACGTCAAATTCGTCAAGTTCGTCGTCGTCGAACGAAGAGTTTCGTCCTCGTCCTCCTCGTCTTTCTCGAACTCCTTTAAAACTTTCGTCGCGGCGCTTAGAAGAAGATGTCTTCCCCCTTTTATTAGGAGCATTCTTTAACATATTCTTTTCTTTTTTACCGCTGGAAAAGAACTTGACGTTTGGTTGTTTCGCGGCGACGACGCCGTGCGCGTGTTGGTCGATTTCGACCGATTCGAAACCAACGAGTTTCATGCGTTTGACGATGCCTCGAACGCCGCCACCGCCGGCGACGTTACTGGAGGGGTCCCCGGTGTAATGGTAGACTCGTCCGGACGGCTTGAGAACGCGGAAAAGTTCGGCGTAGAACTTTTCGCCGTACAGCTCACCGGCTAAGGCGAACGTTGGCGGATCGTGGATGATTCGGTCAAAGGCGCGGTCGGGTAAGTTTTGGATGACGTCGAAGGCGTTGCCGTAAAGTTGCGAGATGATGTTGTGTTTCTCGTAATCATCTTCGCCGCCATCTTCGCTCCTTTTTTTTGTCGTATTTTTCGCACGACCAAAAAGACCTTTCGAGTGAGGGTTCATGGCACATATTTGCGTCATCGTCGGGTCGAGCTCGATGGTCGTCACGCTCGAAACGTTTTCCAGCTCCGAGGCCATAATCGCCGTGTACGCCAATCCCGTGCACACGTCCAACACCGCTAAATTATTGCCTTTGTACGGCTTTAAAGAGGCAATTTTGCGTCGCGTATCTTCCTTCGGGTCCACGCCTAAGCCGAATCGATGCATACTAAACCCCGCGATTAACGCAGTTGGCGCTAACTCCGGATTAACGCTATCCGAAGGACACAGCGCGCACACTCTGTCGATGGTGTTCGAGTATATCCGACACGGCTCCAATTTTGCCAAAGCCCTGCTGTCGCCCGCATCTTCGCTCGTCTGAACGACAGTATACACCGTCAAATCGTCCGGCTCGATTGCGAACACGTCCTCTCGGTTTAAAACTATCATCGCGTCGTCGTCGTCGTCGTCGTCGTCGTCAACACTTTGTTGTCTTTTACTAATTTCCACGCGTGTCTCGTCTATTCGTATTTCACTCCTCGACAAACCGAAATCTACCGTGTGTTCGAACACAGCTCTCTTATTCGCGTTTTGATGATATTCCTTTCTACATCGCTCGGCGAAACACGCCGTCAGGAGGCAATACAATCTGGTCGTTTTGGTTTTGGTTAATTCATCCGCGTCTTCGTCGTCCTCGTTCGCAACATCATCGGGAACAACAAAAGACGAGGACGACGACGACGACGACGCTTCTGCGCGCCTTCGTCTTCTCCTTCGCTCGTTTTCTCTTTTCCTCCTCCTAAAAAAGCTTTGCCTCTCATCGTAAGAAGAATACGAATCAAGAACAGGCGTTCTCGTAACGACCTTTGTCTTCGTCGCATGTAAATGCGCACACTCGGTGACACGAGTAAACGTCCTCACGTAACTCATCTCCTCCTCTCAACGACGACTTCTCAAACTTTCGAGAGGAAAATCGCTTCTTCTTCAGAGCAAAGGACAAAGGAGAGCTTCTTAGTATTTACAGAGAGCGAGTGACGAGCGCGTTTCCTCCTCTGTCTCGCGTTACAGTTTTTTATGGCAAAATTTTGGAAACCACTTATTTAGGGTTTATCTTTGTAGAGTTTAGGGTATCATATTTTGGATTTTTTACTTCGGCCTTTTTTTCTCTTTTTCTCTCTTCTTTCGATTGATTGATTGATTCCTTCGTCTCCACACACAAAATATCATTCTCTCTCGTCAAACGCCTTGTGTTTTGCGCTTCTTTTTGTTGTCTGTCTTGGGAGAGAGACGCGTAAAAGGAAGAAGAAGAAGCGAGAGAACGCATTAAACGTTTTGCTCTCTGTCTGTCTCTTTTCGTTGTTGCGCGAAGTTTTTTTTACTCTCTCTCCGTAAAAATTCGACACCATCGTCTCAGAGAGAGAGAGACCAATTCAAAGAGAGCGACGACGAGAGTGAACGCTCTTGCGGCGAGGAGAAGAAGAACAACAACAACAAGAAGAAGAAGAAGAAAATGGGCAAACGAGAACTGGCGCAAATCATCGCCGCGCAAGAGTGGCACGACCCCACGAAGTGGGTCAGCAAGAAGAACAAACGAGAGGAAAACGTACAAGCGGACGAGAAGAAGACGCGAAAGACGAACGTTTCTTCGGGTTCCGTAAAAAAGGTCAGGAAAAGTACGGAAACAACGAGAAAGACGAACACATCATCATCGTCGGCGAACGAGAAGACGAGAGATAAAAAAGAAGAATCGCAATATTCAAAGTCGTCGAAACTTTCGACGAGAGAAACAACCACCGCTGTCGTCGCGAGCGCGCGGAGTAAAAGCGTCACGCCGGCGAGCGAAGAGGAGAAAAAAAAACTCGACGACGACGATGATGATCCCAGGAGGACGTTTGACCTCTTGGGAAATGTTGGGGCTGCTGCCACTGGGAAAAAAAGAGGGACTTTGACGAGCGCGGAGGAAAAGTTGGCGAAGAGGAAAGACATTGATGAAGAAGAAAAAGAAGAAGAAAAAGATGCTGGTAGTAAAGAACCGGAAACGACTCTGAGGACGCGCGTGAAAGTGAAAGAAGAAGAAGGGTCTCCTCCTCCTCCTCCTTTTCCTCTACGCGCGAGCGCGAAGAAGGCCCCGATCGTTGAAAAGGAAAAAGGAGAGAACGGCGTGTCTCATTCACCACCAAAACCAACGAAGGTTCTTGACGACGAAGAAAAAATTAAAGAAGATCCGATGGTGGTAGCCGGGTTGAAAGAAACGATCGTCGCGGTAAAAAAAGTTTCGCCACCGACGCTGCCGACGCTCGTTGATCACGTGAAAGCGTTGGAAGAAGGGCGGGAAGAACTACCAATTCTGAAACCAATTCTGCCGGTGTGTTTTTATTGTAAAACAAATTCGCATGGTGTAGAAACAAATGGAATGTCGTCGCTGGTAGAGTGCGGTAGGTTTGCCGAGGATGTCAACACGAAACCGATGTACGCAATCACGTCGAGATTTGCGGAAGGGACGAAAGAACGGTTGGCGGTGGAGCACGCTTTGGTACATGAGTTGAGTTCCTTCGGCAAGACGAAATCGAAAGAGGAAAAGTTCGCGCATGGCACGGTGACTGGAGCCGAGGAATACGAAATGGAACAAAAACTTACTCGTCCCTCGTCTCATACCCCCACTAGCGTGGTTATTCAAGACGTCGCCGAAAAAGTTGCCGAAAAAAAACAGCACCGAAAGAAGCCAGCTGCGGAAAAAAAGCAATCGTACACGGCAAAACTCCAAGAGTTCAAAAGAATTCGCCAGGTGAATCAAGATAACGAAGATTTGGGACTATTCGACGCCGCGGCGACGTTGAGTTCCTTCTCGATCGGAATGAAGACGGTAAGTGGGAACAAATCGAGCGGATCCGGTGGTAGCATTAAAAAAATGAAGAACCCTTCAACTCCGAGCGCGGCTGACGATAACAACGCGGCCGTCGCGGAGGAAGGGAAAATAGAATACACTAAAACAGGAAGAATAAAGAAAGCAAAGAAGAAGTATAAAAAAAGCCTCGTGGGTACTTTGGACCCCGCGTCCGAACGCAAGAGAAAGTACAAAGAAGGCGTAGAAAACTTTTTGAAGTTGGCGACTATCCGAGCGCACATGAAAGAACCGGATGATCCAAATTTCCTTCATCGCCCGGCGAGTTTACGAACGAGAGTCGAGCCGGATGCTTTGACGTTATTCAGCGGAGGCAAATGGCGCTTAGTACAAGGCGATGACATGGCGCAGGCAAACGAAGCGATGCAAGAGGAGAGCGCGAGGCAGCCGCCAGAAGAGAACCTTAGCTACGAAGAGGCGTTGCAGAGATCAAAAGCAGAAAAGGAAGCGAAAGACAAAAAGGAGGACGACGAAAAATCAAACCCGTTACGAGAGGATGCGAATCTAGGGGCTAAAGATATGATGGAAAAACGAGGGATCCAAACGGCTGGGGAGTACGCCGCCGTAGAATCGAAAGAAGACGACGGGACCTCGAAAAATCCTTTGGAAGAAGAGTCGGCAAAAGTTCGGAAAGTGACGGATGATTTACCGCCTGGCACGAAAAATGTCACCAAACCGACGACGAGAGAAGATCGTACGTTGCAAACCATGGTCAGCACGGAGACGAAGACGACAAAGTCGAGTGGGAGTAAGTCCAAATATAGCCACGAAGGTATGAAGTTTCAACGCGTCGATGCGCCGCCGGATTACGAGAAGCCAATTTTGCAACCCAAAAGAAAACGATTCGCAAATAACCCTTCGTTTGGCATCACGCGCGCGATGATCGAACAAAGATTCCACATGCCGCTGCGTGAAGCAGCCAAGGAGGTGGGAGTTGGTCGAACAACCTTCAAAAGAGTCCTTCGCTTACACGGCATCGAACGATGGCCGTCGCAAAGTTTAAACGCCAAGAAGTTGACGATGAAAACGATCACGTCGTTGATGTCTTTACCCATGTCCAGAATGGAAAACAATTTGGACGCGCAAACTTTGGATTCACCGTCCATGAATGCGACTTTGGAAGATAAAGAACGAGACGAGGAACAAAAGAAGCAAATGGAAAGCCTCTCGAATGGCATTTTTACGAAGAACTCCAACGGTACCAACGGAGAAGGTCGGCCAAAAATTCCAAACATCGCGTTGAACAACAACAACATCATGAATTTAATACTCAACGGCGCCGCGGCTGGTATTTCGCCGGAGAAAAGTAATTTATACTCCTTGGGTGGTAACATCGCTGCGGGAAGTCTGGGAACTGGGAACAAATCGTTGAAAACGAGCGACTTGAGAGGTATGTCAGATTTGCGAAACTACAACGCCAACGTCAACGCGCTCGCCGATAACGTCACGTTTGGTTCTCTGCGCGGGTTATCCGACAACACGTTTAATAATAATAACAACAACACTCGCGCTTGAGAATACCAGGCTAATAATAATAATCATAATAGAAGAATAATATAATACTGATAGAATCCAGGCTAATACTAACGAGATACGCATCGAAAACATGTAATCTAATATACTAAAATGTACTACAAACCTTCTCTTCTGAAGCTTGAAAGGCACCCCAAAAAGCTCCCAAAACGCTCCATTTCACAGACGCGTTAAACCTGTTTGCGATTATTGCACTCGTACCCTCTCGCGTCACGTTTTTCCTGCGCTCTTTAACACTGCTCCACACACACACGCATCGCGTAAAACAGAACTCGTCTCTCTTTCTCTCTGTTCAGAAGAAGAAGAAGAAGAGGAGAGTTTGTTTCTTTCCACCATTCCGAAGTCTAAAATTGGATCGAAATCCGGCAGCGGGAACGACTTTGACGACGACGACAGAAAGAAGATCAAAACGACGACGACGAAACTGAAACAGTCGATCGAACACTCGACGCTTTTCGAACAAAAAATCCTCGCCAGTTTGTGGCTGGAACGGAAAGCGGATTACCAAGCGACCGCGGATTTGTTGGCGGAATTTACGAAGAGATCTGCTTCCGAGAGAGGAGGAGGAAGAGGAGGAATAGGAGGCGGAAAACTCCTCCAAGCGTCCTCGACGGAACTAAAACAACAACAACAAGAAAAACAACAACATTTACTCGAAAAGAGTGTAATTCCTCCGTTACACCGCGCGAACACGAAAGAGTTCATCGCGCGGTTGTTGAGTTCGACGCGAAGCGTAAACGGCGACGACGGCTCGAATACTGATACGAGTTTTTTCTTGAAAGGAAGCGAAGAAGTTAAAGAAGAAGAGATGGCGCCACCGCCGAAGAAACGGAAGCGCGGGAGAGCGGACGCGGAGGAAATGACGACGATTCAGACGACGACGAGTAATAAGAAAGAAGATAAATTTGCCGGAGAATTACAGCAAACGCCGATGGTGCCGCCGCCGGAAAAGAAAGAGAAGAAAAGTTCGACGAGGAAAGGCGTGTTTGGCGCTATCGCCGCGTCCGGGGATAAAGCGAACGCGAGTAAACCGAAAAGAGCGGACAGGAGACGCACGATTGCTCGATTTACGACGGCTATATTACGAGCGGAAGGGTCGCACGTCTTCATCAGTCGCGACGGGTTGGGGTATCGCAAAGCGTTTGATAAGTTTCTCGCGCAAACGTACGGGAAAACGTTCGACGTGAACGGGTATTGGTGGACGAACGCTCGAGTTGAACCGTTTTTGCGTTTGTTAGTGCACATCGCCTCGGAAGGCGCGACGAACATCTCCGAAAAAGACGCAAAAGAGTTGTTTAAAAAGAAAGACGAACGACAAGCCGCCGAGTGGGTTCTCGACGAGGACAAGTTGGCGAAATGCGCGAGCGGGATGACTGCGAAAGATTTGGCTGCAATTTTTGTTGGTAAACCGAGGAAGACGAAGAAAGGGTTCGTGAGAGGCACGCCTTTACTGGTACCGACGGACAAAGAGACGTTATCGGTGGACGTCGAGGCGGTGAAGAAGTCGGAAGAGGAGAAAAAAATGGCCACGGAGAACAGATCGAAAATACGAACCGAGAAGAAAGCCGCGGCGGCATCGGCGGCGGCGGCGGCGGGCGCACAAACTAAAACGACGACATCGACTGGTAGCAAAGAGAAGCACACCAAAGCAGCGACGACGAGGAAGAAAGTGGTGGCTTCAGAGGCGGCAAAGCCGACGGATTCGAATACCGGAAGTGTTTTGACCGACGGCGTCCTTCTCGGCCGATCTCGAACGCCAAACTTTTTTCAACAACAATTGCCGTCGCAAAAGAGCCTAAACGCGATGATGATGTTACCACCGTCCCCGAAACCTGGTGCGAACAACCCACCAGCGCAGCAACAAGGTTTCCGCGCCACCTCATCAATGACGCCACCGCCAGACGTCGCGCGTCTCTTCCAAAACGTCCAAGGTTTTTCCGCCGTCGGTTCCAACAACGCCTCCTCCAACTCGTTACTCATGCTCGGCTCTCGACCGGGTTCGCGCCAAGGCGCCATCGCCGCCGCCGGCGTCGCGCGCCAATACTCCAGCGATCTCTCCAGAATGATGAGTGAATTCAACACCGACCCGGATTCGAGCAATTTATTCTTGAGTTCCTACAACGCGCTCTCCGCCTCCGAACTCGACGCCGTCGCGGCGACGATGGCGACCAATCCGGCGTTGAAAAGAGGCATGAGCCGCCGGCAACCGTCTGCGTCGATTATGATGAGTAACAACACGAACAACAACAACAACAACAACAATAACACCGCGAAGAAGTAGTAAAGAGCGCGCGAAAACGAGAAATAGACAGAGAAAGAAAGAAAGAAAGAAGACCACTTTTTAATACTAAAACAGTGACATCTCGCGCGTATTCTACAGAGAACATCGAGAAGAAGTAGTCGAGAGCGCGTGAAAACGAGAAAGAGACGAGAAAGAAAGACCACCTTTTAATACTAAAACAGTGACATCTCGCGCAAAAGAGTATTTTTGAGAGAAGATACGGACCACATTTTTGGATAAACCAATCAAAAATCCTCACAACACGCAAAAACAGAGCAAAGAATAACACGCGATGTTTTCCTCGTCTTTAACGAGGATTTCTTTGGCGACAGAACCGAGACGAACGAACGTCCTTTTATTCTCCTCGTTTTCTCGGAGGAAACGACGAATCATCGATGTCACCGTCGATGCGGCGAAAGGGAGAAACGCCGGAATGAAAGGACGAAATCCGTCGTCGTTGCAAAAGCGCGTCGAGAACTCTGAAGACGAAACCACGTCGACGAGTTTTGAGCGAAGAAAAGAGAGCAGCAAAAGAGAAAAGAGACTCCCGAACGTGAAATACTCCGAACGAACCGGGAAACCGATTGAATATTCAGGCGGGCAAGTTTCCAAACAGTCCCTGAAACGAATCAAAGAAGCGACCGAAACGACGGCACGAGAGAAAAACGAGGAAACTGCGAGAAAAGCAGAGGAGAGAAAAAAGTTTCAAAACGCGCAAAAAAAAGCGGTGCCGCAAATCGTGACCGATCGAATGCTCTCGCGAGTCGTACGGTTTAGCGGGATACCGATGGTTTTAGGATTCACGACGGGACCTACGTATTATTATTTCGCGAAAATTAACACGCAGGAGTGGTTGGAACCTTGGATGTTTTTCGCGGCGAGCACGGCGACGTTTGGGTTGGCGTTTGTCGGGATCACGTACGGCGTGCTCTCGGCGAGCTGGGATCCGAGTAGAGAAGGCTCTGCTTTAGGCGTGGATGAATTTAAAATGAACATTCCGATTTTGTTTCAAACGATTTTAGGGAAGAGCGATAGAGAGTACACGGCGAGCGAATTCGACGTCGACGGCGAAGGCGATTACGATTGAAAAACCACCACCATTTTTATTCACCCTCGGACGACCGAGTAGTATTAGTATTCTTTTACGACGCTCAACGAGAGTACTTCTATGTAATCAATTTTTAGTTAGGTTTACACACCCAGCGCTAAATTTACTACGAGCAACGATTTTTACGGTTTCATTCATTTCACGCTTTTTGACGCTTCGCCTCGCCGCTGACTTCCCCGGACGCATCCGTCAACTCAGAAAAACTCCCTTTCCTCTCGTTGTCGTTTCCACCACCTTCGCGTTCACGTTTCTCAGCTCTTTTCTTCGCTTTTGCCGCTTTCGCGGCTTGCGCCAACGCCGCGCGTTCTAATCGCGCTTCGGCGGTTAACGCGGAACGTTGCGTCTCTTCGCGTTCTTTAAACGTTTGCGCTATAGCTTCCGGCGGCGCGCTGTACAAACCAGTCGCGCCGCTGCGGCGCGCGTCGTTATACATCTTTCTCTTCTTCGCCGCGGCTTTCCTTCGCGCTTTAAACCCGTCCGACGTCTTTTGATTTCTGTAGTAATATACGACGCAATCCGCGGTATCGCGGCCGGGCAAGTGCTTCGCGATGCGTCGAAAGTTCTTTCCGTACGCGGTGAATTTTTCGTGGTACACGCGAATCTCGTCTTCGGTCCAAGGGCGAATGAACTTCTCCGCGTCGTGTTCGGCTTTAGGATCCTCGACTAGACCGTTTCGGCTGTCAAAAATCGCAATGCGTCTTTCGTGTTCGTCCAAGATCATATCCGGAACCTTGCAGAGCGTTTTCAACTCTTCTTTGCGTTGTAACGCTTTGATCATTTGCATCTCCTCGTATTCGGATCGCGCGACACCATCGGAGCGACCGAAGCCAAAACCAGGAGCACCGTACAATCCACCGACGCCGCCCGCACCAATTTGTTGATTTCGCGAATCTGATCGGTTTCTCGAGGAGGACGAAGGTCCACCTCCCATGCCGGTAATGCCTCGGCGATTGCCTTTTTGCGCCAAGCGCTCTCTTCGTTCCTTTTCCGCCGCTTTAAACATTAACGACACGCGCCATCGCTCTCGATATTTCAAGTATTGCAACGCTAACGTGTATTCGTATTCGCTCAACTTTTTCTTTCGTTTGCGCAAGACGTTCATAATTTGTTCGCGAACTTTCCCGCGTTTCTTTTCGTCCTTTTCTTCGTCGTAGACTCTCTTCGCGATATCCGCCGCGTTCGTTTGTTGTTCTTTTGGAATTGAGTAAATACTAGGAAGCGAAATGTGATCTTTGGAGGTGATTCGCTCCTCCGCATCGTCGTGTCTCTTTTTGTTTTCCGCCGCGAATTGCTTCGGAATCTCCTCGCTCACTTTCTTCTTATCTCTTTCGCACATCTCTCTGCACACGCGATTGGCTAGAAATCTCGCCGCCTTTTCGGTTTCTGACGCAGAGGCTTTGCGAATATCCTTCAACTCGCGCTCGCGATTGGCCAACTCTCGAGCTTCTTGGTTTCTTTCTTCCACGAACAGTTCTCGCTGTTCTCTTTGCTTCTCTGCGGTTTGTAATCGGTTTCGAAGAAGTTCCGTCTCGCGTCTCGCGTAACGCAAATCCGAAGAGTCGCCGTCGCGGTCTTCTTTATCTTTTTGTTTCTCCAAACGTCTCTGATCGACGAGCGCTTCGAGTTCTTTTTCCAACTCGACGACGGTTTCGTCCACGCGATCCATCTGCGCGACCAACGCGGCTTTGGTCGTTTTTAATCGATTCTCCGCCGCTTTGAGCTTTTTCAACTCTTTGTCGTCCATCGTCGGCGCCTCCTCTTTCGTCGGCGCTGCTTTCTTTTCGATAGCGACGGGTGGTGCCGACGGCGGTCGAGACGGCGGCTTCTCCTCTTCTTCCTCCTTTTCTTTCTCGACTTTCTTTTCTTCCTCTTCTTCGTTTTCTTCTTTCTTCGGCGGCGGCGCTTGTTGCGGCTTCAAAGACCGACCCCAGCCGAGTTTCTTTTTCGACGGCGACGTCAAATCGCCTTCCGAACCACGAATACCGCTTGTTGCTGGCGGTTTTAACACCCCCGGGGGCGGTCCGACCGGAGCACTCCCGCCTCCACCATCTCCTGGAATTTGCGGTGGCACATACTTCTTCTGATGTTGCGTCTGCGCTAAAAGACTCGGTCGATTCGCCGGCATCGCCGCGCTCGCCATAATCGGTTCGTCAAAACCAGGTCTCGGTTGACTCGTCCTCCCGCCCGTCGGTATCGGCGGAAACCTCGACCCCGAGGGAGGTGCCATCATCCCCGGCGGAGGGCCTCTTCCCATCCCCGGTGGTGGCAACTCGCCTACCTCGCCGTCCTCGGCGCCTTGATCGTCATCCGCCGCGGGATATCGATCCCGACTCTGCGCCCGATGCTGCTGCGTCATCATCATTTGCGGTCTGTTTGCTCGCGGCGGTGACCTGTTTCCTCCGTAATACCCTCCTCCTCCTCCTCCTCCTCTGTTGCTTCCTTGAAACTGTGGTGGTGGTGGACCTCTCGCGTTGCCCATCCCAGGCGGCGGGCCTCTCGGCGGGTGTTGTTGTTGTTGTCCTCCCACAGGGGCAGCCTCGTCCTGTTTTGCGTACATTTCGTGTGTAAAGGTGAGCCGCGAACAACGACAACAACGCGTCGTCACGATCGAGAATTTACGCGGAATAAAGCGAAAGCGAAAGAGCGCGAACGAAAATCCACGAACGAGGGAACACTCCTCGCGGGAACGACGGGAAAAGAGCGAGAGAGAAAGAGAGGAAATTGATCTCCTTTTCCCTAGAGACGAGGATGCGAGTCTTTTGACGAGAGATGATGATGATGTGAAGAAAAGCAAAAAGAAACGCGCACCCGTGGTTTTCCTCCGAATCCTCCTCCTCGATGAAAAGGATCTCCTCCGTCGGGCCAGTTTCCCACGCCTTTTCTGTCCGACATGACGCGAAGCGAGACTCTTTATAAGTGCGCGTACTCTCGATAAATTCTGAGGAGAATTGGAGCACATTTGGGGAAAAGACGACAGAAAGAGCGACGAGATTACTGTAACGATGACGACGAGCTTGAGCGCGTGCGCGACCCTGATGAGACGCAGACGATCGTCGTCGCACTCGTCGTCGTCGTCGTCGAGATCGTCGCGACACGTTTTGACGACGACGACGACGATGATGATGCGAGGAGGACGAGGACGAGAGAAACGTGTAAAACAACGAGCAGCGGGGAAAACAAAGACGAAAGCGAAGCGTGACGACGACGACGATGTGATGAAACAAGACATGAACGCGTCAAACATCGGGCAACCGATCGACGCACCGATCAATCCAATCACGGCGGAACCTTTGGTGAAAGGACAAGTGACCGCGATCGTGACCGGGGTGATTTCGGTCCTGATAGCGGTCGGGTATTTGGTCTTGGTGCAAGTGATGGACAGTCGAGATATGGTGCCGCCGGTGGAAGAGGAAGCGTACGGGGACGGGTCAGTTCCAGCGAAGGTGGTCGTTTCCGCCGCGGAGAGTAAGAGTAAGAATACTAAGAATAACAACGCGATCGAGTGGGAGATGGTGGAGATGGAGTGAGGATTGGAAGTGTTGTTATTAAATAATATCTCTGATTAAAACGCTCGGCCGCCGACACGTAAACCCGTGCGCGCGAGTAAAAAGTTCCGTCTTCTTCTTCTTCTTCTTCTTCTCTACTACGCGGAGGATCTTTCTAAAGGTGGCAATTCGGTCAATTTCACGTTATCTCTCAACCATTGAATAGTCTTTGCCGCCTCCAACGCCGCTCGCGCGTTTTGAATCATTCTCTCTTCGTCGTATTCGATGCCTTGCGCCTCGAGATCTTTCACCTGGTTTTTCAATTCGTCGGAAAGTTCGCCTTGCGTGATGACCATATTTTTTTCAGTGAACAACGCTTCGCACGCGATGGTTCTTCTACAAATGAGTTTAATCTCCTCGGCTCTTTCCGTGACGAACTTGTTCATATTTTTCTCCGAGGCTAACGCTTGAATCGCTTTCATGGACATTTTACCTTCCATTTGCATTTGGGTCAAGTGTTCGCCAAACATGTTTTCGGATTGTTCTCTCAACACAGATTCCGGAATTTCACACGAGCACGCCGCCGCTAACGCGTCTAACACGGCTTCGTCTTTCACAATCTTCTCTTCGACTTCTCGAGACATTTTCTGCGCCTCCAGGATTTGCGCTTTCGCCTCGTCGACGGTTTTTGACCCGGTAAAAATGTCCTCGGCGATGTCGTCCGACAACGTCGGCATCTCTCGCGAAAACAACTCGTTCACTTTGACGGTGAACATTGCCGTTTTACCGGCGACGGATTTGACCGACCAATCTTCCGGAAAAGATAAGTTGAAATCTTTCTCCTCTCCCGTTTTAATCCCGACGATTTGTTCCATCAACCCGGGTAATTTCAAATCCGTCGTCGCCGTATCCAATCGAAAATCTTTCGTTTCAATCCCCGGCAACGAGTTCCCGCTCGTATCCATCGCATTAATATCAATCACGGCAACATCGCCTTCCTCTAATCCTCTATCCGCGATCACTCGCATCGTCGCCAAATCTCTCAATCGGTTCTCAAACAACGTCTCCGCGTCTCTCTTATCGGTTTCGTCGTTCCCCGGGCTGACGTACGTCGCCTCCAAACTGTCGATATTTTTCGTCCACTGCACCGTCGGTTGCACACAAATCTTAATCACGTATTCCAGCTCTTTCGACGGCGTACACTCTGGCCCACCAAACGCTTCCGCTAACTGTCTCGGCGTCGTCGCGATCGTTTCCGAATCCTGGATCGCTTCCTTGGCGACAAATTGCATCGCTTGCGGCAACGTGTTCTGCAACGTATCCTCGATGCACAGTTGCAAAAACGTATCCTTCCCGACCGCTTTCAAAAGCATATTCATCGGTGGTCTCTTCGTATCACTTTTCTTTCTCGACCCGTCTTTTTTCTTCGGCGCTTCAAACCCTGGAATTTCCGCTTGCGCGACGGCTTCGTCGATCGCGTTTTCGTAGCTTATGGCCAAAACATCCATCGGGACCGCCACGGATAACTCCACCACGCACCCGGGTTTCACCTCGGATTTTTCCACGCGAATGTTTGATACCGCCGAGTTTGACGGTGGTTTCGCCATGTTCGTGACAACGAGCGTTTTTGATGACCTCTCGTTTTTGCGGTGTTGTCTTCTTCGCGGATGCCGCTTGACGTGCACACGCGCGTTCGTTCGTCTCGACGACGAAGATGATGTGTTTTGTGCCGCCACGACGAAGCCCCTCTTGAGGAGGGCATTTTCACTCGCAAACATCACGTTTTCAAGATGAATCCTTCGCGTATTCTGTGTGTGTGTGTGTGTGTAAAGCAAAGCGCAGATCGTGTTTTGTGCGTCGTTCAAAACGTACTCTGACTGCTCCGACGATCGTCTCTCTTTCTCTCTTTCTCTCCGCTTTAATTTAAACGCGCAAATCTGTAATGGATATAATGGAAAAAGAGGTTTTTGTTGGTGCAAAAAAGAGAGAAAAGAGGACAACGCTTCTTTGTGAAAAAGAGACACGTCTGCAGCTCGAAAGTTTTCAGTCAAAACGATTTCTCTCTCTTTCTTTCTCTCTCTCTCTCGTTCTCTCACTTTTTCTCTCTCTCTCTTTCACCCCCCCTCTTCTGTTATTGTATTCGTCTCATCAGAGAGAGCACGATGTGCAGTGGAAGCTGACAAAACATCAACGAGGGCTTCTATTCACGCACTTTTAGCGTCATCATCGACGACGAAATAATAATGGAAGAAGAAGAAGAAGAAACTTTGACAGAGACGAGGACGACGAGGACGACGATCGAGTCTCTCGAGCGCGACGTCGAGGTAAGACGACTCGCAACTTTCTCTCTCTCTTTCGAATTGGAAAACGCTCTTTCTCTCTTTCTCTCGCTCGCGCTCTCTTCTGAACGCTGACGCTCCTCTTCCCTCTCTCTCTATATATATATCAGGCGATAACGATCGAACGCGTGCAAATTTTGGAGCGGTTATCGAGACATTCCGCGGTCGCGTCGACGTCGGCAAACGCGAGGAGGAAGCTTTTGTTGAAGTCTTCAGACGAGGACGAGGACGCTGGTGTCGCCTCAGACGAGGAGGAGGAGGAGGAGGAGGAGGAGGAGGACAACATGAACAACAACAACATCGACGGTTTTACTACCACGCAAACAACTACGAGTACGAGTAAAGCGAGAAGTATACGCGCGTCGAGAATGGCGAGCGTTCTTTTACACCATCTGGCAAAACGAGAACACTTGACGTGCGCGTCGCTGGATATCGTGCGGAAGATGAAGGAGAAGCGGAAAGGCGTGTTTGTCCTCGCGAGCGAAGAAGAAGAAGAAGAAGCAGGAGGAGGAGAAGAAGAAGAAGAATCCTACCCGCTCTTGCTGGACGAGTTGGCAAAAAGCGTCGCTTTGATCAACCAAGCGTCGTCGATGGCGAGGAATCGTGATGGCGACGATACTACTATTCGCGCGTTTGCGTCGATGTCGTCGAGAGTTTCGTCGCATGCTAGGAAACGAACGCTCGCGGTCGCGGAAGAGTGTCGACGTGCGTTGACGACCATTCTGAGACGCTCGTTGAAACGAACGAATTGGCCACCTCCGTTGACGCCTTCGCAGTTGAGCGAGTACGAGTGGAACGTTGATGAGAGTGAGAGTAATGGGGTAGTAATCAGTCGATGTTGCGAGCTGTTGTTTGTGTTGCAAACCGCGTTGGAAAGCGATATTTTTATCAGCGGCGATAATAGAAAAGATAGTATAGATATTAGAGTCGGTCAGTACGATTTCGTGGCCGAAACTTTTGCCTTAGCCGTTCAAAAACGATTCGTGAAAGCCTTTGCGAGCGCGCAACATTCGAGAGCGCCGGAGTTGATGTTGAATTGTTGCGCGAAACAGATTGAGTTTGTGCCATCGTTCGTCGCCTCGGCGTTGATTCAGTGCAACAAAGACGAGAAGGACAACGATGACGCTGGTAGTAATGACACGACTTCTTTCTTAGAGGAACTGTTCGAGAAACGTGCCAGCGCATTTGCTTCTACGATCGCATCCGCGCTCAGCGATTCAGCTCGCGCGCTGTTGGAAGACGTGTACTGCGCCAAGTGTGAATCGGACGCGAAAAAGTGGTGGCTGCACTTGGCAGATTGCGCCATCGCGTTTGACGAAAAGTGTGAGAAAGATTTCGGACGGTTTTCGAACGCACCGAAATGCTTAGACGTGTTGGCGGACGGAAGCGAAGATTGGAAGGTGTCCTGGTTGTTGTCGGAATTAGAGGCGAGTTGGAACGAGATTAAACCGCTGTTGGATTCCAAAGATGCGGGATGGGAGTGCGAAGCGAGCGGATACGCAGAAGGGTCTCCAGACGACATCGAAAGGGACACGTTTAATGTGGATGTTGAAGATGACGGAACTTTACCCGGCGTAACCGCGCCTAAAGTCTCGACCGTTCTCGCTACTCTGCTCGCAAATTTAGTCGCGAGAAGCGAAAAGCTTTCAGACGACGAACACAAAGTTGAGTTTCTCGCGAGAGTGCCGGCGCTTTTGGTCGAGAAGTTTCGCGACGCCGCCGATGACAAGGCGAACGAAGTCGAACACGATTTGTTTTCTGAAAACATGGACGTTGTCACGCGCGCGGTGATTCGAATTGGAGCGTGCATCGCGGCGTCGTTGAAGATTGAGGAAACTTTGAGCGAACTTTCCGAGTTGCCGTTTTTAGTCGACCTGGTAAGAGGGTACAAAAGAGACGACGACGACGAGGATGACAACGAAGACGATAACATCGAAGGCGTTTTTGACGACGAATGCAAGATGTTCAAAGACTTGCGAGAGGTATGGATTGATCGCTTAGCGAACGTCGCGGTGGGTAAATCGTGCGACGCTTTGGATGGGTACAGATCCTACGCTTCCGCCTTGCGCTTTACGAAATGCGGCGTCGGCGTTAAAAACGACGACGATGATCGAGAAAACACTTCGCCTCCTGCGTCTCCATCTTCTCAGTTTCCGACCAAAGCGAGTCATCTCCTTTTAGTCGGTCTTCCCGCTCTTCGCGCGTGGCTCGCGCTTCTCCACAGATCTCTCGATTCTCGAGCGTTCCAACGCGTTTGGCGAAAAATCTGCACGTCAGTTTCCAAGCGCTGTTTCTCGGACGATATCGTTCGCTACCTCCTCGAAAAGCAAAAGAAAGAAATGTCCGAGGAAGGCATAAACCAGTTCGCGATTGATGTGGACACGTACGTGGCCACTTTTGTTCCGTATTCTACGAATAGAAAAGCAGTCGCTCTGGCGATCGACCGGCGCGTTCGAGACTTCTTGAGCGGCAAAGTTCAACAATAATAACACAATAATACGAGTAACTTAACTCTCTCTCTCTACTAATCATTTTTAATACAACAAAAGCTACGTACGTTATCACAACCCTCTTCTCCTATCTGGATCTTCCACGATTAACTCGTCCACTCCCCAATCTTCCCAACTCCCGTCCGGCATGAACCTTCTCACCGTAAACGGCACTCGTTTCTCCCTCAATTCCTTATTCGCAATGTCCAGTGGGTCCGTCTCGCCTTCCAATTGCACTAAAACCGGCGCGTTCATGCTTATTTGCAGCGCCCTCGTGCCTAAAATTCTCGCGCGTTCGTATTTCGTCATGTACGGTGTCGTCGTTCGTTGGTCTTTCGGGACCGCTTTCCCTCTTTTCCCTCCTCCTTCTCGCGCACCCAACGATGATGATCGATCCCCGGAGGCGATGATGTTGTCCCCGTCCACATCCATCCCTTCATCCTCCTCGTTCCCTTCTTCTTCGTTGTTGTTGATCATCTCCGGTTCTGCTTCTTCTCCGCCCCCCTCGTACTCTTCATCTTCGTCCATGGTATTCTTTTATCACTTAAGCTTCGTATTCTCGTCGTCTCGCCTTTGTGTGTTCTTTTCGCGCGGAGTAGACAAAGCGTCGAATGATGTGAGCCGCAATTTCAACAGACCATCTTCACCCGTTTTTCGAGCTAAAAAACAAAAAGAACCGTCGAGAGGAAATTTTTCTCAAAAAAAACAAAAAAAAACAACAGAATTGAACAAACTTCTTTGATTACACAACTTCGCAAACGTTATCATATATACGCGCGCACGGAAGACACGCGCGCGACGCACGCGCGCGTGTGGTAGTGGTAGTTTCGGTTTGAATCCTTTTTTTTTTCTCTCTTTTGAGGTTTCTGTCGTTTGGGTTTTAGAGTAGGATTTTCTCATCAGTTGGGAGAAAAACAAAATCCAAATGTCTTTCTCGAAACTGACGAAAACGATGTACAAATCCATGCTCGGGAGTTTTATATCCGCGGCGAAAAGACCACCGTCGACGATTCCAGCGGTAGTTACGATCGCCGATTTCAGTCGGTGTCATCTCGTGGAAAAGGAGGAGGAGGAGGAGAAAAAGAAATGGAAGTCGTTCTCGGACGCGGATTTTGGAGGCCGAAGTCGAGCAACTCTGACGACGACGAAGAAGGAAGAGAGGAACCACGTGAACGAGAACAACTTTGATGATATTGGTGGTTATGGCAGCGTCGTGTTCGAGGGAAACTTGGATTCATCGGTGCCGCAATTGAGAGACGAGAAGATGCGAGAGATTCGGAGCTTGAAACGGTCCGGGTTCGCCGGTTTTGGATGGAACGACGTGAAGGCGCGACTGACGAAAACGTCGAGAGAGAGGAAGGATGACGAAAGCGAAGAACAAGAACGAGAAGAAGAAGAGGACGTAGATTTGGAGTATTTTTCGCACGTGCGGTTTACGATGAGAAACTACGACGGCAGAGCGTACGTGTGCTCGATAAAAACCGAGAGAGACGCGTTCGGGAACGGAGAGCACGATTTGTGGCAGGCGTTTTTACTCGCGCCGAAAACGACGACGAGCGAAGAAAGTAGTAGCGGTCGTACGAACTGGACCGAACTCACCGTCCCGCTCGATCAGTTCATGAAAACCTACAAAGGAGGCGTGGTGGAGTCGCAAACAATCGGTGGTAAAGACAGTTTACGACGACGAGGGAACATGCGATCGATTGGTATCGCCTGCGGCGGTTTAGAGTTCGGCAAAGGCGACATGGACGGCGCGTTTCGATTGGAGGTGAAGAAAATCGAGTTGTTGGACGAAGAGAGAGCGGGGGCGCTTTGAAGACGGAGAAAAAAACGCAGCACCTCAAATAATAGAACTAGATAGATGGAGTAGTGTTCATAATAGAGTAGTCTTTCGGAGCGATGTAAAGTACGAAGTGATCAAGTAAATACGATGACCCGGATGAAATACGATGCTAACAGTGTATTACGCTTTCCTTCTCTCCTTATAAAAAATGCCTCCGCTTTCTGAAACGATGACGAATTCAAACTTACAAAAAATGGATATCAAAGACGAGGAGTTGAACTCCATCCTCGACGGATTGTGCAAGATGTTCGAGGAGAAGCACAAACGACCGCCGACGGAGGACGAGATTAAGATTTGGATTTCTCAGTTGAAGGATGCGAGCACGGACTAATAAACGGAGCTCGGGGAAAAATTCAAAATTCGAAACACACACACAAGAACACAAATCACATCACACACGAGAGAGAACGAAAGAGAAGAGGGTTTGAACAACGTTCGTTCGCGACAAAAGAGCGCTCTTTTGGAGTGGACTTAAAAACGATAGTTGCTGCTCTGAGTGATTAGGATGCGCGTCGTCTCTGTAAAAACTGTCCACTATTTATACATAACAAACAATAATTCAAAATCTCACTTTCTTCACGTTTTAGTAGCAAAGCGACGGGAACGGATACGGGCGCACAAATTTTGCACACGTTTAAAGTCGCGGAGGGATGCAGCGAATAGCTCGCGTCTTGTATTACAGCTTTTTGTTTTATGATTAATTTTTCTCTCTTTAAAGCGGGCTTTCCAATTCCAACGACTTATCGCCTTCGTCTTCTTCTGGTCTCGTTTTCAAACCCATCGGCGTGATTTCCACGTTATCTCGGTCGATTCGGTTGATATTTTTTGGCGGTTTAAACTGAGGCGTGGATTGACCGATATCGTCGAAGCGAATCTGCGGGTTGGTCGCCATCGAACGCGTGAGTTTTCTGTCGGCCAAAACCGTATTACCGTTGGGTGTCGTTCGCAACGCATTCGGAGGCGGCGGCGAGGGTGGGAGTGGTGGTTGTGGCGACTTTGCTTCACCGTTCACCGGCGCTGCTACTGCGTTGGTACTTTGTCCTCCACCTATCTTCGGCGTCGGAATTTTCTTCAAACCGGGAGCTGATATATCTTTTCCTTTCGACAACTTATCGCTCGATCCATTTCTATTGTTATTCGCATTGTTCTTATTCTTGTTGTTCTTCTTATTATTATTATCTGTCTTCTCGTAAAACTTGTCCGTGTCTTCGATGCCTGGCTTGCACAACCTCTCTAAAACGAAAAAGTTACTCTTGTTCGACAAATTCCTCTTTAACTTCTCTTTACTCACAAACTCAAAGTCGCGAAAATCAAACCCGGGTCCGACGCCTTCGCCTAAAAGCGCAAAGTCAAAACTTTTCGTCTTCTCTAAAGTCGCCGCTTTGAAATAATTTCCAGGCACAACGACTTGTGGTTTATCGCCCTTACTCAAATTTGAACCTAATCGTTCGACGTAATACTCTCCCGTGGATGGATTGACGATGTGATACAGCACCGTACACCCGTAGTGAAAATAATGCACGTGGTCGCTCTTGTTACACACCAATCCTTGGTAATCCTCAATCAAATAGTAAATAGACGTCATCGTGTTCCTCGCATTCCCTCCGGACGTTTTCACCAAATCTCCGTTCGAATCTGTTTTCCCTCGACTTGCCATCGGCGTCGCCCCAGACCTGTGGGTTTCTCTGAAGTAGCCACCTTCCGGGTGCGGAATCAAATCCAACGCTTTGACACAGTCCTTTTTTTTCAAATTTCCCGACGAAATGTGAGACGACGATTTTTTGTACGCGAAATACCACACCATCATCGCGGACGACGCCGAAAGAGCCGCCGCGCCAACAACCACGAGCGCGTTGTTGTTGGCGTTTTTATCCTCATCAGAGCGGGAGAAAAGCTTTCCTGAGCCTCCTTTCTCGCGCATCAAAGTCGCTAACAGAGTTTGCGTCAAACCACCCGCTGTCGTGGGTGTTCCTCCTTCCATTTTTTTGTCTCTTTTTTCTCCCTTTGTTTGTGTGAGAGCGCAGCTTTTTTTTCTGAGGAGGCTGCGTACAAATTTTATTTCATTTAAATTCATCAAACTCTCTTTATTTAAACTCAGAATCCTTTCTTCTTCTTTGGTGGTGGTGGTGTGTTGTCGTCGCGAATCGATCGAGAGAAGAAGAACGCGCGACAGACATTCTCGACGACGTCGCGAGCGAGCGCTTTCGGAGGCGAGCGTTCAGAGAGGAAACGACGAAAGGTTGAGAGAGAAACTTTGTTCGTTTTTAAAAAATTTGTGTTTTGTTTTCCCCGGGAAATCCCATTCCCGAGAGATTGAACTCGTTTCTGAGAGGTTTTCCGATTTAAACTCGCGCTCGCTCTCTCTCTCTCTCGAAAGCGCGCGCGCGCGAAAGAACAATCGCATCGAACGAACGAACGAACGAACGAACGAAAACGCGACGATGATGAAAGCGACGACGGAAACGAAAACAACGAAACCGTCGTCGTTCACGTTGGACGACTTGATGCTCGGCCGAGTGCACCTCTCGAAGGGAGAGAACGACGAGGAGGAAGAGGAAGAGGAGCACAGGGAAATCGTCTTCTCGTATCCTCTCCTCTTTCGAAAGAAAAAGAAACAGAAGAAAGAGAGTGTAACGAGGCAACGTGAAAAGCATTTGGAGGAAGAGGAGGAGGAATTTTTGGCAAAAAACTCCTCGCCTCGCGAGAAAGAAGGTGCACAAAATATGACGGAGCTGCTCCTCGACGCGCGACGAAGAGATGATCGATTCGAGCAGCAACGCGAGATGCAGATGCAAATGCAAAGAGAACACGTGGAGAAGATGGTTACAGGGTTTCCGTACGCGAAGAAGCATCAACAAGAACAGCATCATCGTCATCATCGTCGTCAACGAGAGCAAGAACAAGAACAACAACGCGCGTCGCCGAGGCGCGACACCGGAAACGCACCGCATGAACAACAACAAGAAGAACAAAACGCATTAACAAGCCCACCGCGAAGGATCACGTTGCAGCCGTCGCCGCTGAAAGCGTCGAATCAACGCCCAGAGGCGTCGCCGGGGATGCGAGCGCTCGGTTTGTCGCCGTCACCGGTGAAGCAAATAGAAAATAACAAAAACGATAGAAATAGACAGCAGCAGGAAATAGAAGACGACGAGACGATGAAGGAGACGTTAGAGTACAGAGGTGGGTACGTGGACGCGCATCCGAAAATAGAGAAGCCACCGTCGCCGCCGAGAGGATTCTTTCGGAAAATAGACTCGGTCGCTTCGGATGAAAAGCAGCAACGACGACAACAACAACAAAACGACGAAGACGACGTCTACATCGAACCGAGAGGCGCGCATAGACGAAAGTCACCATCCGGTGGCGTTCGCGCATCTGAGTCGACGATGACGATTGATGTACCGTCAAAGAAGAACGGTGCTCGAAAAGGACGTCGCGAATCCGAGGAGCTGCGATTGGAGGCTTCAAAAATTTTAGGCATCACACCGCCGCCGTCTCAAAAGTATGGAGGACATCATCCTAGAGCCATCGTGGCAACGCTCGTCTCGAACAACGATTATCAGTACCGGTTAGACGAGAGTAGCGATTTCGAAGATGGGCGTCGTCGGTCTTCTCGAGCGAACAAAAATTTCCCGGCGAGGCCGTACTGGGAAACGAACACCGCGAGGTACGAAGAGAAACGAAAGTTACAAGAACAATCGTTCGATATGGACGGCGATGGAAGCAACGACAATTGGATCGGTGGATTAACCGACGAACGAAGCGAAAAGATGTATTACAAGAGAGTTGCGTATGCGAACGGAAATGGAAGCGTGAACGGACAACAGCCACCGAGAAGAAAGAAACGTGGTCGGCCGCCGGGAACGAAAAATCCTCCCAATGCCAAAAAAACGGGACCAAAGACGAAGAAGACAGTCAGCGCGAATAACTCGGAAGACGACGACGACGGTGACTATCGCTCCGGAGAGGAGAAACCGAAGAAAAAACGCGGTCGACCGGTTGGTTGGCGCAAGTACGCGCAGCAAGATACGCAGGAACACCAACAGCACCTCCTTGAAAACCACCAGCGAGAACGGCGAAGATACGAGGAGGAGACTAAGAACGATTACGATGACAAGGCATCGGAAAGATCGCATCCTGTTTCCGCACCTCCTTCCGAACAAAAGCGCCCGCTACATTCACAACCACCGCCGCCAGAACGTCAACAACCGCAACAAATACAACCGACGGTCGTGCAACAAATGATCCCGGTAGTGCCTTCCTTGCAACCACCGCTCGTGGATAATCCAACCGCTGCGTCGAATGAAAAGGCGTGCTTGCAATGCAAACGAAGCGACCACGATTACGCGTTACTCGTATGTGGTGGATGCACGAAATGTTTCCATACGTTCTGTTTGGTACCACAAGTTTCGAAAATACCCGACGGCGATTGGTTCTGCTACGATTGCGTTGCAAACGGGAGGAGTGTCGTAAAGAAAGAGGAAGACGACAAGGCCGACGAAGCGCCAGGCAGCAGCGACTCCAAGAAGAAGAAAAAGAAGGACGCCACCAAAGAAGGCGAGGAGGAAGAAGTCAAGGTGAAGAAGAAGCCAGGCCCGAAACCAGGGTCAAAACGCCGACCGGATGCGAAGAAGCCAGGCCCAAAACCTCGCAAGAAAACGCGACACCGCGCGTACTCCTCGGACGAAGACAGCAGCTCCTCGGACGAAGGCGAAGCCGTCGGCTGGACGCGAGGTGGCCAACGCGTCGTTCAAGGGAAAAGCGCACCTCCATCCGCGCTCAAAAAAGGTCACTCCATCGATGAAGAAGCTGAAGAAGCCGAGGAAGACGTCGAAGAAGATGATGTTGCCATCAACAACTCCAAGACTGTATGGTCTTTCGAGGAGCTCGTCGCGCTTGAAAACGCGCGAGCTACGGTAAAGAAGGACGAAAACTACTGGCAAAACATTGCCAGAAGAATACCCGTGGAACAAAACTGCGCTCCAAAAACCGCCAAAGAGTGTCGTCAGAGAGTGTACGAAGGCATGCCGTCTGAAACCAGATAGATTTAGATTGTTAGTTTGCTTGTTCAAGAGAAACATATTAGCGCGTTCACGCATAAAATGATAAAATTCATCTCACATATTGGTATATTTTTCAAACGATTTTTTTTCCTCAGACAACAAACCCAACAAACGAGAAATGCTCACCACCACGAAGCGCTACTCTCCCGAAGCCATACGAGGTATACTCGTCCTTTCTGTGTCCTCCGTACTCTTTCTTTATCTCACCGCGTGGCTGCTCTTTCTCCCATTCATCGACGACGACCATCACGTGCGCAAATTCTTCTTCCCCGGTGGGACAAACAGACAGTTAGTGGCGAACGTGTTGACGAGGATTGGTGGGGCGATGATTGGTTTGTGTGGAGCGACGATTGGTGTAGCGATGGTGAGGAAGAAAGAGCGATGACACCAACGGTGTTTTTGGATTGCGTTTCTTCTTGTTGTTCGCGCGCGTAGCTTTAGCCTCATCGCGATAGCGCTTTGATTTTAGACTTTGTAGACACTTATGTATCAGCTAATAACTACCAGGTACTATTATTATTGCTGCTGTTCTTTCACCCGTCCTTCGAACGCGTCTAAGGATTCTACTAATAACGACCAACTGTTCGATTTATCGGCGCCGATGTTCGAAACCTCTTTGGTTTCGTTCGCGTTGCTCACCGCTCTTAATCCGAGGAACGCAAAGTTGCTTTGCGAGTCGTCGTCTTCACCGGCGGATGCTTCTTCCTCGTCGTCTTCGTCTGAACCGCTACTGAAGGCTTTTTGACGCAGTTGCTCGGCTTTTTCGGCGACCTTTTCTTGAAACGTCATGTTCGCTCTCACAGTAGCCGCGTCTGGGAAGACGTCTATGCGCAAACCGTCCTTGTTCTTTTGATACTGTAAAGCGGTTAAAAACTTCGATCCTCTCGGAGGCGGAGGGACGTACGAGGTGAGTTTTTTCCGGTCCTCCTCGGATTTTGTTTCCGGTATTTGAGCGTCGTAGATGCTCAAGCCGTTGTCAGAGGCGCTTCGAATGGCGTTGGTTGTTGCGTCGACGTTGGTGGATTCTATGCACACGGCTTCGAGAGAATCTCTTCGTTTCGCAACGCTTGCGATGACTGGAACTCCGTTTGGCGAACGCAAATCAAAGTATCCAAATCCGTACAACAACTCCCCGCCGGCTTCGTACACTCTTGATACTCGAATACCAAAGGGCACCGTGCACTGAATGTACTTTAACTTTTCAACCACATTATTGCTATCGTTTGCGCCATTATTCAAAGAAGAATCAAGAGGATGAATCTCAATCGAAGCTTTCCCGCCGTCATCTTCATTCAACGTCTCCCTTCCGTAAGCCAATCGCACTACCCCACTCTTCTCGTTTATCGACGTCACTCGCATCCCCATCGCGGTTTCCCAAAACTGCGTCTCGCTCTTCACGTCTTTCACCGCTATCCTTATACCCGAGGCATAATACGCTTCATCCGTATTCCCGGTTTTACTCAATCGTTCTTTCTGCTCTCGAACAAACTCGCCGTTCTTTTGCACCCGCGATATTTGCTTCTCGAAAAACGTCTTCTCTCGTTCCAAACCTTCTTTCTCCTCGGAAGAGAGCTCTGGATTTTTCAACAACTCGTCGGTTTCGTCGAGCATTTTTTGCATCGAATCAATCACTTGCCCGGCAAACGAGGGACTACTTTTCATGATAAATGCACTCGCCAAAGCACTCGCCAAGCTGCGGCGTCTGAAAGATACGCAACAAAGTTCAGTGTTCGTTTCGCTCTCGTCTTTTGCTGCGCGTTTCTCGCGCTCGTTCTCCCTTTTGATTGCGGCGAAACGAGTTCGATTTCGAAGATGACGACACCTACGAAAGCAATTTTTCCTTTCCACGTGCACTGACGACGACGACGATTCAGACGACGACGACGACGGAGGAGCGGTGCTGAAGCTTCGCAAAGAGGACGATGCGAGCATGGTTCTGTTCGTTTATACAGTTTTTTTTACGTCCGCGGTTACTATGTATTCGTGTTATTATATAAATACGCTGAAGCTCCTATTATTGTTATGAAGCGTCAGAGAGCTACTTTCTACTTTCTATTCGAGCATGTTTCTTAATCGATCGACGGCGAGGATAAATTCTTTCTCGTCTGTGATTCCGCCGTTCGCACCGTCGTCTATAACCTTTCGAGATTCTCGAAGGGTTTGCGTGAACCCATCGCTTCTGAACTGATTGACGGCGTCTTCGTTCGTCGTAAAGTCTACGCGTTCGGCGATATCTAAGAGCAAGCGAGCGTACGACTCTCGTTCTTGCGCGAGGTCTGTGAGCGAGGATGACGATGAACCGCTTTCCACGTTCACAGATAACTTTGTCGCCACAACTTCTATCACTTTCGCGTCTATCGTCCGTTTCATGGCCTCTTCCGACGTCACGCTCGCGTGTCTCAACAACGCCGCCGCCTTGACTCTGGTCTTGACGACCGAAGACGTCAACCCGCACTTCGCTAACGATTCAATCCCATCTGATTCCACGAACATACTCATCACCTCTGCGTTTCCTCTCACTAAACAGCTCAACGCGTATATAACTTTCGCGTTGCTCTTCTTATTCAAATGCTTCTCCGATTGCAACGCGAGCAACAGTACGTTCAAAGCGTCGCACGCCATGGCGTTCTTTTGCGCCTCGGGGTGATTCTGCACCGATACCGCCACGCACTCCGCGCTCATCGCTCGAATTCCATCCCACTTCTCCGATTGAATGCCTTCTAAAAGAGGTTCGAGCCCGCCAATTTTCCCTAAATCTTTCGCGTTATCCACCGACTCCAACCGGTCTCTCAGTTCCTCCAACGCGAGAACTCTCTCCTCTTCCTCTTCTTCCGTCTCGATACGTTCGCCTCTCGGGTCCTTCCCGATGATTTTCTCCGTGATTTCTTTAATCCGTTTCACCTCGTCCACGACTCCGCTCTCGATGGCTTTCAAGAAAAACGCGCGGTCTTCCTCGGAAATCGTTCTTCTCGTTTGCGCTTTCTCCTTCATCTCTCCTCCTCCTTTCGCTTTCAACTCCGCCTCTTGCCTCAAGCCTTCATCGACGGACCATTTCAGAATCGCGTTCCAGTTTGGATTCCCCGCGCTGTCGCGCAAAGAAGAAGAGGAAGAATTTTCGGACATTTTCGCTCTCGTATCCGACGACGCGCGCAAGAACAACTCGCGCTTCTTTTCCTTCTTCTTTTGATCTCTCTCTCTGAATCTCTCTCTCTCTCTGATACGTGTGTGTGTTTCTTTTGCGGGTGTGAAAAGTGTGGCACAACAGGTGCCTTCTCTCTCTCTGAAAGAACAACCTTCTATTTCTTTTCTGCCTTTTTTTCACTCGTTTTCTGACACACGCACTCTTCTCTCTGACACACGCGCTCTTCTCTCTGACACGCGCGCTCTTCTCTTTTGATCTCTTTCGCTCTTTCTCTCTCTTTCTCTGATATGTCGTTTCCTAAGCCTTCTCTCTCTCTCTCTCTCTCTGTAAAGAACAACTCCTTCTATTTCTTTTCTGCCTTTTTTTCACTCGTTTTCGTAAATACAAAAAGGAAAGGTCAGCTTGTGTTCAAATCTGGTCGAAGGAAAAATCGACACACGAAAGTCTCTTTGCGCTTTCTCTCTCTCTCTCTCTCTCTCTCTCTCTTTCTGTGTTGTAAACTTCCGATCATCGCCAGGAGGAAGAGGAGGAGGAGGAAAGAATACTAATAACAACAATGGGTCTTCTTCGTCGCGCGCGCAAATCGAACCCCTCGGGAACGGAAGGAGGGAAATCTGCCCCGCAATCCTCTCGCATCGAGGAGAGGTTACGAACGGCACGAATCTTAGCCGAGGAGGACGACGACGACGACGAGTTACACGGGAGAAGTAAACGAACGAAAGCGCAAATCGAACGCGATTTGAGCGATCCGAGAGTGCACAAACGCATCGTGGAGAACTTATACGGCGCGTATAAAAGCAGAGTACGTTTTCGTTCGAGAGAGAGGAGAATCTTCGTCTTTCGCGAACACATCTTTTGATCTTTCTTTCCGCGTTTTGTGTTAAAATGTGTTTTCAATCTCGCGTTTTATCGCGCGAGATTGAAAACGAAGACGAACGCGATCGCAGACTCTTTGCCTTCTTCGAGACACCAACTGCTGTCGCCCTCATCTCTCCGATACTAACGCGAGGGAGGGAGAGAAAGACCGCTCGAAAGAAGACAAAGAAACCGCGGTGGGGTCGGGCTCAAATGTCCAATGGATTTTTGCCCTAATGTCTTTCGAAAGGGAGGATCTCCTTTTGTCTGGCAAGATTTTTTAGAAGCACATTAAGTTTCCTCGCGAATCCTTTGTTTAAATATATCTTACGTTTATGTACTGACTCTCGTCCTCTCTCTCTCGTTCTCTTCGAACGATATTATACAACAGAAAGAGCGAAAGAAAAACTACGTCTCCTTATTCTCGTTCATCTTCTTCGTGTGTTTCTACCTCTCGATTCTTTTCTTGCAACGAAAAGCGGGCGAGGCGTATAGGCTCACGTCGACGTTGAACTCGGTGTTGATTCCGCAAAGGAAAGAGTTCACGTCGTCGAGAGAAATCATCGATTGGGCGAGTGGGGTGGTGAATACGTTGTGGACCGATGCGGTGTGTGGGGACGGCGTGTGTTCGGAACCGTTTGAGTTTCCAGAGTACGGGAGGTTCGGGTGTAAGGCGGATTGTTTGCGCTGGATTCAGACGATGAGCGTTACGGAAGTTCAGTTGGATTTATACTATAATTTTACGCATCCGAGAGGTTCGGTGAACCCGGTAGATTTGCAGAAGGACGCGACGTGGAATTTATGCCCGAAAGAGCAGGACGAGATCACCGGGATTGCAAAGATAAGACACGGGAAGGATTGTTATTACGAAACAGATCAACCGTTTCCTTCGCAAAGCGGTCAGGTGCAAGTTTTGCTGGACGACGTTCCGGATGGCACGTGGTCGGTGCAAATGAAGAAAGATATCTTTCTGAAAGTTGGTGGGGCGGTGCGAGAGAGGCAAAACGTGACGCACGAGGAAAAGAGACACCGGATTTTGTTGGCGCACCATTACGCGAACGTGGCGCGAAAGCACGAGAAGAAAATCTTGGAAAAGTTACGAATTGACTTTTTGGATTTGGGAAAAGGCTTCGCGCACAGAAAGCTGAACGAGTTGCACAATTCGGAGTTGACGAACTTGAAGGTTGCGCACAGCGAACAGTTCGTCATCGAACGGGCGGATTACGGCGCGAGTTACAACTTGGCGAATATTCGCGGTTGGTATAACTCGACCGTGTATAACTCGACTATTCAGATTTTGAACCAAACGTTCGCGAATAATCACACTTTGGTGGATTACGCCAGTGATCCGGATTTGGATTGTATGCCAATCATGAACGACAATTCGACGAGTCAATACGGCGTCAACACTTCGGATTGGAACGCAGATTGGTGGAGTAATGTAGACGCCGCCTCCACGAGTACCAAAGAAACGACCGTTTTCGGTGTAAAGATGATTGGAGATTTGTACATTCACCCGCCTTACGGTTTGTCGTACTTTTGCGAGTGCGACAAGGATGCGGAAACCGGGAAAGTGACGGCGTGTTTGGACAAGTGCGTCGGGAACGGCGTGAACACGACGATGCCGGATCCAAACCAATTGGCGTGTACAGAAACGTATAGATTCTTGCGAAACGTGTATAACCAAGGCATCGCGGACGCGTGGTCGACGTTGGCTGCGTACGAGACGCAAGCGCTGGAATTGGCCGACGCGGAAGAAGTGAATTTCTTGAAGGCGTTTCAAGCGCAACAAAACGTCGAGTATTACGACATGATCAAAATGGATGGCTTGGAAGGTGATGCCGTTGCCACGGCAACATACGATATTTTGAAGGCGTACGTTATCTCTAGTGAACACTCCGTTGGTGGTAAAGATAACGCGTATTCCAAAGTCAGATACTCCAACTCCGGCAAGTATCCAGATCATCGAGAACAACTCGTTCCATTCCTCGCGGCGCGCATTCAAGATTTGGAGAAAAAAATGCAAGATGTCCCAGTGTACGACAGCCCTTGGATAAACGGGAATTCGACGTTCAAGAAACCAAAGATGCCGGTTGTCGATGAGATCCAAAAGTTTTACACCGCGGAAACGATTGCGGGATTTCACGACGTGACGACGCGGCTGAATTACACTTTGGCCGAGTTCAACCGTAAAGTTATTGAGCGCAAAGATTACGCGTATTTAACCTGTAACATCGCCGAACGTTCGGATATTTACAGAGGCACGTGCACGGACCCAACAACTGTTGCTGGACCAAAGTGGTGGGATCCCTGGACAAACGGCACGTCCGTTTGGCTCACGCAGTCGAGATACAAGAGAATGTGTAATTATTTGTGTTTGTGTGGCAGGGGGACTGGCGCGAATAACAACTGCAACAAAAATACCGGTGAAGTCTGCGTGTGTGAGGCGTGCGAAGACGAGGGCATGTTTGATACCGTGGAGTACTTGAACGCAACCAGGGACGGTCAAGTTGGGTATGGCAGAAAGTTGTTGCAAGCGCACGAACCAAACACGCAGTTTACGCAAAAGTATAGACGCGCGATGTTGCAAACGGCGGAAACGACGGAATCTACCGTGACGCTCGACGATATCATGACCGCGGTGTCCGCCATTGCGACGAACCAGACGTCTTTAGACACCGCCATGGCAGAGTTGAAGAAGGATCAAGAAACCGCAACGGATAAAGCGACGGCGTTTTTTGAAGATAAAAGACTCGAACAAATGATGACGACTGGTTTTACGGATTTAAAAGCCGAGCACGACTCGCTTTCCGAGCAATTGGACGAAATCGTGGCGAAACAAAAGGAAGCTTTAGCCGCGGCGCAAGCGTCTCTTTTGATTCAACAAAGAACGAGCGAGTTGTTAGAGGCTGGTTTGAAAGCTATCGATAAGCTCACTCGCGCTGTTGAAAAGCAAAGGTTGACGATTCGAGACGCTTGGTTGTCCGGCGCGTTTAAAGATATTGGGTCGTACATTCAAATTCAAGAAGATTCCATCAATTCTCGAGAGTTCAAAGCCAAAGATGCGATTTTGATGAACGCTCCGTGTCAAATGGGCCCGGTCAATCGCGTCTTTGAAGTTGAAAACTTTGACAACGAAGACCCGCCCGAAGCGTTCAGAGAACGCTACGTAGGCTTATCCAACCGCGTCGTCGCCGGTATGCTCTTTTACGTCAAAAGGAAAGAGTTGAATTTGTGCGATAACGATCGTTTCGCAGATTTGGATAAATTTTGCCCTGGTGGTACCGATACGAACGCGTACGGCGTCGACCCGGTTTTCAAACTCGGAACGCCAATGTTCAACGCCGATTACGACAACGTGAAAACCATCTCGCAAGTATACGATTGCACGAAAATTGGAAACGCCACGTACGATTTACGCGTTGAAGGTACGAATATCACCGCAAACAATGCGCCGTATTGCGCGGAGTTATTCAACTCTCGAGACGTTCCGTGGGGCTTTCATTCCATGGACATTTCCAATTCGTACACGAAAGGGTTCCCGTTTTTGATCGATATCAATTTGGACGCCGCTGGCGCGCAACGATGGTTGGACTACATGGAATACGCTTTGTTGTTATCCGACGCGCAAACGGATGAAGTTTCCGCGCAAATTGTCGTGTACAACTCCGAGCTCGGGTATTTTGGAAACACTATGGTTTACTTCAAGTACATCGACGGCGGTAAGATTGTCGTGACCTACGAGAATCAAACCATCAAGGTTCAGTATTACGAAAACTGGCAAGATATGTTACGGTTTGCGATGGAAATCGCCTTGGCTATTGGCGCATTATACTCCGTCTACGACGAGTTTATGGATTTCATCTTGACTAGGAAGAGAAACGACGGTAACTGGAGAGCGTACTTTGAATCCGCGTGGAACTACATCGACGTCGCGTCCATCACTATTCACTTGGGCGTCACCGTCATGTGGGTGATATTTTCAAGAGTCGGTTGCCCGCGATTTGATCCATCAATCCATTACAAAATTTACAAAAACATCGACGCATCTGCATTTCAAACCAGATTGTTTGAGAACCACGAGTTCACAGATTTAGGTAACATGTTCTCGGACATGTACGCGTTAGTGACGTTTTTGCAATCGTACATGGCGGTGTCTGGGATCAACATCATCTTGTTGATGTTGAGAGTTTTGAAGTTGATGGACTTCCAACCTCGTTTGGGTGTGATCACGCACACGTTAGGTTTGGCGGCGCCAGATTTGATTCACTTCTTCACGATTTTCATGATGGTTTTCACTGGTTTCGCGTTCATCGGGCACGTCATTTTTGGTTTTGGGTCGGTATACTTCTCCACGTTCGAGGAATCCTTTCACACGTTGTTCAAAAACTTGTTGGGCGACGTCGAGTATTTCGTCGTCGATTTGGTGGAACTCCCAGGTTTAACCTACATCGTCGCAATGATTTACTTTTACTCGTTCAACATCATGGTTTTGTTCATCTTATTCAACTTTTTGTTGGCCATCATCGTCGACGCGTTTGGCGAAGTCAAAGCGAACGCGAGCGAAAGTATTTCTGTACACACGGAAGTCAACCCGATGATCTCGGATTCGTGGAGATCATTCTCCAGATATTTTGGTTTCCATCGAGACCACATTTCATCGGACAAGTTGTTAGCGCAATTGAAGCGATGGAGACACGGTTTAGATCCGGATTACGAGTCCACGGATTCCGAAGACGAAGTCATTCCGTACATCCCGCCCGGAGAAAACGTTATTCGATACGACGACGACAGAGAAATCGACCAGCTCGGTTTACGAAGAGTGTTAAGAAAAGCGGTCATTGCCACGGAAACTAGCAGAGATCCAAAGTTCCGCTTACGTTCGGACCCAATCGGTTATGAGAAAGATATGGACAGAGTCTCCAAGGAAATTTCCAAGCAAGAAGGCACGTACGAGAACCTCGAAAACCAAAGAGGTATCGATACGGCTGAAGAAATCGCGGGCGCGGCGAAATTGTTCATCAAGCAAGTTGGCGAACAACCGAGAATGATCTTCGAAGACGACGAAGATCCCAAAAAAGAAGAGTTGAAAACGGAAGGTGAGAGTTTAGCTGAGGCGTTGGAGGGTATGGTCAAGATGCAAAATAGAATCGTGACATCGAATCGCAGGATAGCCATAGGCAACGAAGAAGCCCAGGCTGCGGAGGCACGCTTGCACGCTTTGGAAGCTCGATTGACTCGTCTGATGTCGTAAAGCAAAAGTAAACGAAACAAAAACAACAAAAACGAAAGCAAGATTATACTACTAAGAAGATGTTGCTGTATATATGTCGCTGTATTTATTTATTATATGTGGACGGCGGCACTTGGAGCGCAATTTATGTGTTGGAGAGTTGCCGTGCGTCTTTTATCATTATCATTATTATTAGTCTGGTACCTATGTATCACGTACCCTCTTTGAGTTTGCAATATTTATACTAAGTCACTATGAACATATGTATTTGAATTAAAACGCATGTATGTGTATATATATATATACGTACATTATCGCGTCGTCGACGCTTTCTCTTCTCCGCTACTGCTGCTGCTGCTACTCGCTTCTTTGCCCGTTAAGTTTAAGCCCTTCGCTTCCTTTAACTCCTTCAACGCCGCCGCGCCTTTCAATTTCTTCTCTTTCATTTCCGCCTCGAATTTCATCGTCGCCTCGAGCATTTTCTGCAAATTAGCAATGTCCTCTCGACTCTTCCCATCCTTCTCATACTCCGCGATCAAATTTTCAATCTCCTTCGGCGTCGCATTCTTTCGCTTCTCCATGTCTCTGTATCGTTTCGCTCTATTTTTCAGCTTTGCAGCGTACAACGCCGCCACTTCCTCCGAAGCGCCTAAATCCACCATCTCGTTCTCCGCGTTTTCCACGGATTCGGAAATCTCCTTCGCTTGTTGTTGTCGCCACTCTTCTAACCACTCTTCATTCCACATGACGCTCGAATTGGTTTTCAAGTACGTTTCGATTTCATCGTTCGGAACGCGCTCGAAACTGTCTTCGACGACCGCGCACCCGAGCGGAATTTTAATTAAAATATCGTCCGGAGCTTCCACGGTAGCTACGGCACCGCCAAAGTTTCTCAAGTAGACTTGCGTTAACGTCGTGAACACGTTGTTAAACAACCAATACATGGCTAACCCAGCTGGAACGGTCAAGGATATATATCCGATGAAAAACGGAAGAAATTTCACCAACTGTGACTGGTTCTTCATCTCGTCCGTTTTTTCTTCCTCTTTCGGTTGCATGGCGTTCATGGAGTAAAACTGCGTCGCGGTGGTTAAAATTGGCATGACCAAGTATGGCCACGCGGCTTCCCAGCCACCATCGAGCGGAGGCGCGAAATCGTCGTCTAAGGGCCAAAGCCAAGAGATATCTTGCGCGTCTGACGGACCGCTTAAATTCGGAATAAACAACCACGGTTCGTCAAAGACGCCGTCGATACCGGCGTTCTTGAAGGCTCGATAGAGACCAATGAACACGGGTAAAGTTAAAATCAAAGGGCCGCACCCAGCTAATGGATTGACTTCGTTCTCTTCGTAAATGCGATTGATTTCTGAGTTCATTCGTTCGGGATCGTCCTCGTACTTTTCTTTAATCGCGGCAACTTGCGGCTGTAAGTTTTTCATGTTGAGCGAGGAGACGACTTGAGATTTCGTCAACGGGAACGTGACTAATTTTACTAACGCGGTCAAAATAATGATCGAGTTCCCGACTGGATACGGGATCCCAAGCGCTTTTTCCACGTCTTGGATTTGTAACAACAGCTTTTCGAAAGAATCCGCCAGGAGACCGAAAACGCCGCCCTCGGTTCTTTGCGGCTCTGCGCGAAAAAATGAAGAGGAGAAAAAGAAAGTAGGCGTTAATATAATGCGAAGGAATAGATACCACCAAAGAAAGAGGGAAAAAAATGTAGGCCGAAACGCCGCGGCGACAATTCAAACGTTTCTCCGGACGCCAATCCATCGAAACAAATATCCAATCGTCAAACGCCTCGCTCGCGGTCCGAGAGTCGATGTAGCTGCACAATAAAAATGTTGACTGAGAGGCACCGAGTGTATAGCCCAATTCACAGTCGACCGTCTGTGCAGCAAACGCAAAAATACAAACGCGAGCGAGAAGAGAAAGAAGAACGCAACGAAAGGAAAGGAAAAAGGACGAAAGAACGTACCGACAATCTCCCCGCTCGCTATTTTCGCCTCTCTCTCTTCGGCTTGGATGAGCGCCATCGCGTCTTTAATGGAACTTTGCACGACCACATCCGGAGCGGTCGCGATATTGAGAGAATCCTCCTCCATCAGATTCGGCGCGACAGTTTCAATTTCCGGAGGAGTTTCACTCATCAAAACCGCAGGAGGAGCTGCTAAAGACAAAGAAGACGCATCCGCGACATCGAACACATTGCTTCTGTTTCTTTGTTTCAGCATCTCGACGCGTTCAATTTCAGGAGCATTATTCGTACTCACGACACCACCAGCATCTGGTGGTGGCATCATCATCGCATCCCCTCCAAAAATCGCCCGCGTTCTCACGCTGTTCCTCTTCTCGTCACGAACACCAACATCATCATCATCCTCATCGCCTTTTCTCAATTTCCTTCTTCCTTGTTCTCTCCGCGATGATGATGATGATGAGAAATTCTTAAAACTCCGCAACGATAAAGTTTTATTCGCACGAACACAACGCGCAGAAGCGGACGAAGACGACAAAAAGCATCGACGACTAAAGCTCGTCGTCCTCACGGTCGAAATCGTCAAAATACCAACACCGCTCATCGTGATGATGCTTGCAAGAGTCGTTACTAATGTTCGCGCCAATTTCTGTCTGAAATTTATCCAAAACACGAAAAGAAGAGAGAAAAAAGAGGTTTTTTGGTTCTGTTAGGGTTGTACACCCTAAACAAAAAAAATCTTGTCTCTCGGATTTTTTCTTTTTTTCTTTCTCTCGTTCGTCATAAAAGAGAGAAGAGAGAAGAGAGACAAACAACACGTACGAGAGGATGTGGAGACGACGAGGGATGACGACGATGATGGCGTCGAAGCGCGTAATAAAAGAAGCGAGGATGTCGACGACCACCACGAGCACAAACACCACACTCGCTTTTATTAGGAGCTCCTTTTTTGAAGGAGGAGGAAAAGGCGGCTCGAAGTTGTTTTGCGCGCCGTGTTTGACGTCTTCTTCGTCGAGAAGAGGTTTTACCGTGTCTTCGGTGTCGGGGGAGAACGGAATCGGAAGCAACATTCCCGTCGCATTCCTCGAGGAGAAGAAGATAAAGAACGAAGTAGAAGTAGAAGAATCTGAAGAAACGAACGACGCGTTCGAAGGACTCCCCGGGTACGCGCCTCCTGGAGTTGATGTCATGCTCATGGCGGTACCGAAAGCGAAAGTGACGCCGTCGAGGAAAAAACGTCGAAATCAGTTCAAGAGGGTAGAGTTTGTGAGAGACGCGAGGAAGTGTCCGACGTGTAGGAAACCGATGCGATCGTGGCATAACTTTTGTTGCCCGCCGAAAGACGATGAGAAGGAAGACGTCGTGTATAGCACGACGGAATGAAGGAGTGAGTGAGCGAGTGAGAGTTTATGCGTAGATTGCGTTGTGATGTGTATTCGTTCGATTATATATTTAGTTTAGTGTTGTTCATCTTCTTCTTCTTCTTCTTCTTAGTTTGTTTTGTTCTTCCAATCGTCGATCCACTTCTTAGCGTCGCCTTTGCGCGATTCGTCGGTCGGGGACCCGTCCGCTTTCCACTGCGCGATCCATTTTTCCGCGGAGTCTCGTCCGTCCGCAGTCGCTTCCGTCGGCGCAGTCGCGTCGCCGCCGACTTGGTCTTTACTCCACTGCGACCAACCTTCGATCCATTTGGAGGCCTCGGAGGCGGCAGAGGAACTGTCGCCGCCACCGCCGGTGGTGCTGTTTTTCTTCCACGCGTCGATCCATTTTCCGGCATCTGCAGCGTTATCGACGACGGAGACCGATGTGGTTGTTTTTGGCGCGGTTGTCGTCGTTTCTTTCTTGGCGAAAAGCTTCTTCCTCGGCGCCGGCGTCTTCGGTACGCCGTCGCCGCCCCATTTCTTCTTTTCAAACGTTCGTTCCGGGAAATCGACCTTACCGTCCGAAGTCTTCGACATATCAATTTGGCCGTTTTTGTATTTCGGATCTCTCGTCGCGACGAAGGTGATCAAAACGCCGACGCCACCGGCGATGGCCGTGACTAAACTTTGCTTCTTCGTCGGCGCGGCGGATTTCAAGTACGGCCTGTCTGCGGATTTGAATCCTTCCTTATCAGCTGGGCCTGTTCGTTGAAACGTATACGTTGGTTTTACTTTCTCGATGACTGTTCTTTCCTTTTTCGGTTTCGGTGCGGATCTCTGCATGTTTGAAAAGTTCGCCTTGCCGAGACCGAGCTTGCGCTTCTCCGCAGAAGAAGGTTTCGCCGAGACTTTCTTGGACGGAGCCGGTGCCTTTTCCTTCTTTTCCTTCTTTACTGGTGCCGGCGATGATTCCATGTATTGAGAAAAGAACGAGCCAAAGTCGATGGAGAGGTCATCAGAGGAGGACGAAGAAGGAGCAGCAACCACAGGTTTCGGCGCTTCAATAACCACCGGCTTCGGTGTCTCAACGACGACTGGTTTCGGCGTCTCAACGAGAACTGGCTTCGGTGTCTCAACGACGACTGGCTTCGGCGCTTCGACTTTCTTCATCGGAGCTGGCGTGGATTGCATGTACTCCGAGAAGAAGGAACCGAAATCGATGCTAAAGTCGTCTCCGCTGGTCGACGAAGAAGGCGCTACAACCGGTTTTGGCGTTTCAATTTTCTTTTCCACAACCTTGGGTGCGGGTGCAGGAACGGATTTCGTCGGTGTGGTGGGTTTGACCGGAGCCGGAGCAGCAAGTGATGCTCTCTTCACCATCGCCGGAGTAGTGGTGGTAGTTTCAACCTTCTTACCTTTTTGCACACGCACAGCTTGTAATTTCGCCTCGAGCGCGTCTTCGAGTTGCTTCTTTTCAGCCTCTTTCGCCTTTTCAATATCCGTGGTGGAAGCCGGCGGAGGCGGCGGGGACTTCGTGGCTTTCTTGTTTCCGAGCACTGGCGCGGACAAACCACCGGTAGAGGGAGTTGCTGGCGCAGGAGCAGCGACGACGACCGGGGTTGATGCTTTCTTCTTAGCGTCCTCGGCTTTCTTGGCGTTCTCCGCGTCTCTCTTTGCCTTGGCCGCAGAGGCATCAAAAGTCGGTTTCGGCGCCGACGGCGTCGATATTTTTGGCATGGACGGCATTTTGAACGCCGCGGCAGCCGGTTTCTTGGCTTCAACGGCAGGAGATGGTGCCGGAGCCACGGGAGCAGGCGTTTCCGTGGTCACTGGCTTTGGTTTTGCCGCCTCCGGCTTCTTCTTCAATTGCGCGTTGACTCGAGCAATCTTATCCTTTTCCGATTCACGCGGTTGCCCAATTGAGCTCGACTGCGCTTGTTTCCTCGCCTCCGCTTTCGCTTGATTCGCCGCCTGCATTTTCGCCTTGGCCGCTTTATCCGCCTCAATCTTCGCTTGTGTAATCTCTCGAGCTCTTTGCGCTCTCTCTTTCGCGCTTTCGCTGTTTTGTTTCGGCATCACTGCCGCTTTCCTCTGCGCCGCTTCACGTTTCTTCGCTTCGGCAACCACCTTCGCTTCCGCCCTCTTCTTCTCCGCGACGGCTTTTGCGTCTGCCGCTTTCTGTTTCTTATCTCTCGCCGCCTTCTCTTTCGCCTCGCTCGATTCCGTCGCCGGAGCCGATTGACTCGCCTCGATGAGCACTTGCTTCAAATCAAAATCCATGGAAGAGGAAGAAGCATCGGCAACTTGTGCGACCGCCTCCCCTGGCTTCATCGATCTCGCCGCTGCCGGTGGCGCTACCACTGTCGATGAGGACGTCGTCGTCGTACGTACGACGCTCCCGTTTCCATCGTCTCCCGCCGACGCCGGTTCCGTGGATAACTGTTCTATGCCAACAACTAACGTCCCCATCAACATCGCCGGAATAGACGCCGCGGTGAGCATTTGGACGCCCACCGGTAACTCCCCTTCGCTTTCCTGGATCCCCTTCTTTCCCTTAAAATTCGAATTTGTTGTCTTCAAAGCTTTGCACTTTTGCGAATTTCTTCTATTCTTCTTGTTCTACACACAGAGAGATCAAACGCAACCGGTCAGAGTCAGGGGATGATTTAAGACTGAGACGAGATCGTTTTGCGCGCGAAAGAAAAACGAGAAAACAGAAAAAGAGAGCAGTAAAGCAGCGCGTGGAAATCCTACGCGCGCGTTTGCACGGACACCCGCCGCGCTTCGTGTGCACACATAAAAGAGCGTACTAATCCAAACAGAAATGTGAGAGAGAGTTAAACGATCGGAAAAAAAAATAAACGTACCACTTTAGCATTCGAAGATGATGACGACGAGGAGGAGTACAAAGACGACGACGCACCGCGCCGAGCGAAAGTGCTCGTCGTCGTCGTCGTCGTCTGCATTTTGCGATGCGTGTGTGTATATTATTAAGACTCTCACAGAGGTACTCTTTAATAATAATAGGGGAAATTCAGTTACTAAACAAATATCTCTCGTCGTTCTCTCTCGTCCGGTGCGTGCTCTCTCGGGGGCAGCGTTCAAAAAATTTGAAGCCAGAAATTGCCCAAATTTACATCAGATCTCTCTCATTTGCGTCCAAAAGCGATTGATAGTCTTTCAATTAATCCGCCATTTTTCCGCGAAAAGCGCGCCCAATTTAAATCAATATTCTTTTGTTGTGTATCTCATATATAACAGAAGAGATCAGTGACAAGGGGAGGGGTCAGAAAATGAGCACGAGACACTTGGACTACGACCCCGATCGTCGCGCGAGAGAAAGTGGACGAGAGGAAGCAGAGATGTTGGACGCGAGACGATTGGTGTACGTCGAACCGTGGTATCGCAAACTTTGGAGGTGAATTCATTTTTTCTAATTAATCTCTTTTTGTTGTATTGATGCGTGTTTTGTGCCGCTTTGGCCGTTGTTTTCTGTAGGTATTTCACGTACGTGTTTGCGTTAGGCGCGACGGCCGTCGCGCTCGGCGCGGTAATCGTAAATAGCTCGCGTAAGTAAAAGTCTTCTTCGGTTGAGATTGGATAAAAATGAATTACAATTTACCTTGACCTTGGATAATTCCAAGTGTCCATAAAGTGTGCATAAAGAAGCGGCGGATTTCGTTTTCTTGTATTCTTGTATATTATTATCACTGCCAGTATTATTATAGTTGTTGTTATTATTATTATTTGCTACTATTAGTATGTATGTTTAAGCTGGTCTCTCTTACGCTCTCTGTGATTGATGTTTTTCGCGAGAGCGCGAATGCGAAATCCAACAATAAAAAGAATAGGCGTCATCATCATCTAAACGTTCCACATGGAATGACAGACCGACCAGGTCAAAATTAAACTCGCCAATCCAGGGCCTAAACCATCGGTCGCTAACGAGATCGGCCCACCCCACTCGATCGACTTTTCCGCCGGGTATTTTAACCAGTTCTGCATCAAGAACAGAGGTACCGTCCCAATAATAACGACGCCCATGAGAACGTGCGAAAACCCAGTCGTTTTTATCTTTGCAAAACAAATACCAAAAACAAAACCGGTGAGAATTTTCGCGTACGCCGACACATCTAACACGTTATCTTTCTCTTCGTACAAGTTCGTCCGGTCTCTTCTTTTCAACTCGCGCAGATGTTGCGCGCATTTCGCTTTTTTCTTTTCCAAAAAGAGTTTCAAATTTTGAATCTCGCGCGTCAACATCTTCTTCTTTTTCTCTCCCCCTCTGCTTTCTCTTCTTTTCGGTTAAAACACACGGGTTGCGCGTCGTCGTTCGAAGAAATTACAACCTTCAAAACCGAGAGAGATGAGATGAGATGCCCCGCTCTCCCTTCTTCGGACGATAAAACCTTCAAATCCTTACGTATGAGGTGGTCTCTCTGGTCTTGCTTTTTTTGTGTTTTTTTTTGTCACGTGTTTGCTCTTCTTTCGTTTTTTTCGCTTTGTTTTTTGTTTTTTTTTGCTTGTTTTTTGAGAGACAGACAGATGTGTCACAACAGAAAAAAGTTTTGGATAACACACAACAAGAAAAAAATAATATGTATACTGTGACGAGTGCGACGATGACGTCGAGAGCGCGCACGCCAACGACGGCGACGACGTCTTCTTCGAAAACAACTTTTAACTCGAGATTTCAGAAGACGAAGAAGACGAGCAAAAGTTGCCGCGTGGTGTCCTCGAAGAGTGGTGGTTTTCATCGACAAAATCGAAATCGTTTTGGGGAAAATGTGCACAGAAACAACGTCATTTTGGGAGGAGGACAAGAGATCCTGCAACTCGCGGATTGGGACGAAGAGACGATAACGACGGTTATCGCGGCGGTGTTGGGCATCGGCGCCGGGTTAGGGATACCGATTTTCTTCGTCACGCAAGAAGCCAGAGATAAGGAGAGAATCGAGGAGATTCGAGAGTTGAACCGAGCGACGTTGAAAGCGACTGGGGAACAGATGAGCGAGGAGGAGATTAAGGAGTTACGACCGAATCGATACTTGGACAGACGAGAATTTAAAGATGACGATTAATCATCATCCAGGTCATCTCAAACGAAGTGTTCTTTCGATGATGTCGGGCGAGAATGCTCGTTTATGAAAGAATCGAGAGAGAGGAAGAGAGGAAGAGGAAGAGAATGTACTGTCATTTTTAACATTTTAATACAACAACACAAAGGAGGAGCGTCACATTTCATCGCTATCGGTACCACCTCAGTTATCCACACAGTTTTCCTAATTCTACGTATCGTTGCGCACTATTCTTTAATACATTTGCATTTTATCACCCGTCCGTTCAAACTCTCTCCTATCGTGCATTCTATTTTCTAATTCGATTTCGCTGTTCTGGTTCGTCGCGTTGTGTTGGTGCCGCTCGAGTTTCGGGAACATGCGCTTGAACATGGTCACGCAAACAGTATCGTGTTGCAAGATGACGCCGTTGAAGAGGCATTTCATGTGACCGTGTGTACCTAACGCGTCGGTTATTTTACCGCGTCGACCGTATTTCGTCCATAACTCGAGTGGTGAGAAAAACTTGACGTCTTCGGCGTTGAAAAACATGTACCGAATGACGCCTTTGTGTTTGTGCGTGCGAAACGGGAATCCCGTGAGCACGACGCGTTTCAAAGCGATGCGGTCAGGGTTTGCCGCGCGAACGTTACCAGAACACACTAAAGCGGTTTGAATGGCGCCGCCGGCACCGATTTTTTCGCTAAATCCCAACACCGGCGCGGGACCAAACGTGATGGGCATGAACAAAGAAGCCATAGCCGGGACGCGAGGCGGTAAGAATCGTTCGAATTTAAACTTGTCCGCGTTTAAACCGTCGTGACTGAATATAGCTTTCGCTTTCTCGCGTCTGAAACCGACGTGCCACCACATCGAGTGTTTCGATGGGACCGGGTCCGTGTACTCTTTTCGTTTTTGAACGCCAAAGTGCATGACCGTCATGCGCGATTCGTGGCGGAGTAAACCAGAAACGACTAAAGCGCCAGCGCCTCCCGTCCACCCTCGCCACGGTTGGCCAACACCTCCCCCGAGTCCACCGGCATCGCCAACTTGCAGTTGCACCGACGAAGGAATTTTTGAGGAGTAAAACGTGGACGATTGCGGATCTAACAAGTTCTCCAAGCACACCGTCGGGATGCCCTTAATCGTCAATCGAACGTACGAACCGACGTCTAAATCCATGGTCGTTTCCAAATACTCTTTCGAGCGTTTACCGAGTCGCTTATAACTCGCCAAAGCGAATGCTCGCGCGTAATCTCTCGGTAAATTTTCTTTCGGATCCCACGGGGACGTTCGAAACGATTTCAACCCTTTGTATTTCGCGAACCGTCGGCGCGCTTCGACGTCTTCCGGGAATTCAACTTCGTCCGGGTACTGGAAATTTTCATCCTCCAAAGCGCGTAATCTCGCGCGTTTCGCGCTATCTTTCGACGCTTCGAGCAAGTTTTTTAG
>JACLAB010005126.1_pt1 | contig 52918 bp, 61 predicted proteins | sample 8027921 | NCBI WGS metagenome assembly JACLAB01 (sample SAMN15725117, study PRJNA655200) | protist metagenome | isolation source: fluorescence activated cell sorting (FACS) single amplified genomes of... | place: USA: West Boothbay Harbor, Gulf of Maine | collected 2000-07-19 | reverse complement strand
TTAGACACTGCATCGTCCAATTGAGATTGTAGCATTTGAATTTTTTCTTTGTTAGATTCGATGGAATTAATCTCATCTCTCAACTGAGCCGCGGTTTCGTAATCTTGTGATTCTACAGCTTTGTTCATTTTATCTTTCAACACTGAAATCTCACTTGAGTCTTTTTTAGGTGTTGGGTCACCGTAACGGTAAATTGAAGTTACCTGATAAGTTCCATCTTCTGATGTGAATGTTTCTTTTGACCAAGCACCATTTTCATCTTCACCACTATCAACATCTTTTTTACCTCTTACGACCATAGGGTTATTATAGGAACTGAATCCATCGAATAATGAGTCAAACTCAGAGAATAGGTCATTAAAATTAAAATTTCTACGTAACATTTTTGGTTTTTTTATTTAAGTTTATTAATTTTACACTCATACTATCAATATCGTACCAAACGATATATTATACTATTAAACTGACATTATGTCATACAACATGGATTCACACTGACAAAATGTCAATAGTTGATTTAATGGTATAATCTTTACTATAATTGAACTAAATAATTTTTAAAATATGATTGAATCAGTAGACCCAAACGACAAAGGACCGAGAAAAAAGAAAGAACAACAGAGTACATCTAAAACTCCTGTACTTGATAATTTTTCTAGAGATTTGATTAAACTAGCTTCAGAGGGTAAGTTAGACCCTGTAATTGGTAGGGAGAGTGAGATTAAAAGAATCGCTCAGATTCTTTCTCGAAGAAAGAAGAATAATCCGATTATCATTGGTGAACCTGGTTGTGGTAAAACTGCAATTGTGGAGGGTTTGGCTATGAAGATTTTTGAGGGTGACTGTCCTCAAAATCTATGTGATAAACGACTAGTGTCTTTAGATATGACATCTATTGTTGCCGGTACTAAATACCGAGGTCAATTTGAAGAAAGGCTTAAAGTAATTCTTGACGAACTTCAGGATAATCATGAAATCATCATTTTTATTGATGAGATTCACACGATTATTGGTGCAGGTAACACTTCAGGTTCCCTTGATGCGTCTAACATATTTAAACCCGCATTGGCACGAGGTGAACTACAATGTGTTGGAGCGACCACTCTTGATGAATACCGTGAGAACATCGAGAAGGACGGTGCCTTGGAACGAAGATTTCAAAAGGTAATGGTTGATGGTTCAACTACTGATGAGACTTTAGAGATTCTAAAAAACTTAAAATCTCGTTATGAAGACCACCACAAGGTTATTTACACGGATAATGCACTTAAAACCTGTGTCACACTTGCTGACCGTTATGTTACAAATCGAGAGTTTCCCGATAAGGCAATAGATATTATGGATGAAGTTGGTGCCCGTGCACAAATTAACGTAAAACTTCCTGAAATCATTGAGGAGCTTCGAGCAGAAGCTCTTGAAATTAAAGATAAAAAAATTCAGGTCGTAAAGAGTCAGAAGTATGAAGAAGCCGCTCAATTACGTGACCGTGAACGAAAAATTATCGAAAAGTTAGAGCACGAAAAAAATGTGTTTGACTCTAAAAAAGATGAAGAACGTAAAGAAATTACTGAAGAAATGATTTACGATGTGGTCTCTCATATGACCAAGATTCCTTTATCTAAACTGAATGCGGATGATAAAGAAAGTTTGTTGGACTTGGAGGGTAATCTTAACTCATCGGTTATCGGTCAGGGTGAGGCGGTTAAAGTCATCTCAAAAGCGATTCGTAGAAATCGTGTGGGAATTAAAGACCCTAATCGTCCAATCGGTTCATTTATCTTCTTAGGTTCCACAGGTATTGGTAAGACTCATCTAGCTAAACAACTAGCTAAAGAAATATTTGGAGATGAGGAGTCTCTTATTCGGGTTGACATGTCTGAGTACCAAGAGAAGTTTTCAATGAGTAGATTGATTGGTTCTCCTCCTGGTTATGTAGGATACGACCAAGGAGGGCAATTGACCGAAGCTGTCAAAAACAAACCATACTCAGTAGTGTTGTTTGATGAGATTGAAAAGGCCAATAAGGATATCTTCTCAATTCTATTGCAAATGATGGATGATGGTCACTTAACAGACTCTTTTGGTAGAAAAATTAATTTTAGAAACTGTCTGATTATTATGACATCGAACTTAGGAGTTAAGAAATTACAGGACTTCGGTTCAGGTGTTGGGTTTGACACCACAACACGTATCTCTAATAACGAAGCAATGAAAAAGGCGTTGTTGGAGAAAGAATTGAAGAATCACTTCACACCTGAGTTCTTGAATCGTGTAGATGAGGTAGTGGTTTTTAACCCCCTCAGAGAAAATGAAGTAGAACAAATTGTTGAGATTGAATTGGCTAAACTAGACCGTAGACTCGACCGTCTCGGTTATGAAGTAACCATCGATAAGAAAGTTAAGAAGTTCTTGTCAGAAGTAGGTTTCGATGAAAAATACGGGGCAAGACCAATTAAAAGAGCAATTCAAGAAAAAATCGAGGATTTGATTTCAGAAGAAGTTCTCCGAGGTAATATCACAGAAGGGGTGTCCTGTAAATTGAAAATGAAAGGAAAAGAAGAAGTTGTTTTAGAAAAGGGGAAATAACTCCCCTTTTCTTTTGGATTATAGATTTATTTGTTATATATTTGTAATCTAATCAACAAACAAATGAATACGGATAAACTCAATAGACTCAAGGAGGTACTCTCCATCCCCACCAAGACCTACAAGGAGGATGGTATGGTCAACTACATCTCAAACGTTCTTGAGACAATCGAGGGTGTTGAGTACTACACCGATGACATGAACAATGTCTACGCAACCAAAGGTGTTATTCCTGAGGGTGAGTTCTATCCTATGTTCGTGGCACACACGGATACTGTTCACGAGTTGGTTGATGATATTGTAGTTGAAGAGGAAATGCTTCAGAAACCCGCCACTTTTGGTCGAACGTTTACTGAAGAACTAAATCAATCACTAAAGGGTTACACACCTCAGGGGAATCCAACGGGAATCGGAGGTGATGACAAGTGTGGTGTATTCTTGGCACTCGAACTTCTTCGTGAACTACAATATGTAAAGGTGGGTCTCTTCGTTTCAGAAGAGACTGGATGTCACGGGTCACGAGAGTGTGACGTAGACTTCCTCAAAGACGTGGGATATGCGATTCAATTCGACGCACCTGGTAATCATTTGGTTACCGAAGTTTGTTCGGGGGTTCGTTTATATGAAAGCCATGGTGAGTTTATTAACCGCATCATCCCCGTCTTTGAAAACACCATGGGAGTCTCTCCCTACCAACAGTCACACCCATACACTGACGTGTCTCAAATTAAGATTAAGGGTGACTTTTCTTGTATCAACTTCTCTTGTGGGTACTACAATATGCATACCTCATCTGAGTTTGTTGTTGTGAAAGACGTAGAGGATGCTTTTGATTTGGCAGTCGGTGTTGTTAAGGAACTCGGAAATAATAAGTTTAACTATACTTATATTCGACCTACGACCGACTACTATAGTCAGGGCACCTTGTTCGCTAACTACGAAGATGAAGATGAATACGATGACTTTGACTACAAAGAACCTGATTGGGTTGACGGAGATAACCACTACTTTCACATCTCTGAAAGTGAAATCGAGATTGAATCTAAGTCTACGGGTGATGTAATCTCTCTGAGTCTAAAGGATATGGGTGAGTTGTACCTCCTTATTCGGGAAAGGTTGTTGGAAAACGAGGAGATTTAAAATGGGGAAAACAGTGTGTAGTTGTTCAACAGTTTAATAATTGTTGACAACTTCGCACTACCTATTTTTCTCTCAACACCATTCACCAATACAAATTCAATTTTAGAATTTTTTGGGTTTACTCCTCTAAATATAATTTCTGTACCATCATCAGATGTCTTAATCGGATATGGTTTATCTAACCCGAAATTCTTAGTTATATAGTTTAGTATTCTTCTATATTCACTAACATCTGATACTACTTCGTCATCAGATTCTATTTCCTCTAAAACCTTTTCTAAAAGATTAGTCATTTCATCATCAAACATTTCACTAAACGTATCGTGGTCCTGATACTCGTGGTAGATTTCTAAAATATGTTCATTAAGGTCCACATTTCTATGTATGTAATTTTCTAAGACTTGTTGTACAGATAAATCTTTATTGTATTCTAAGTCATCTTCATACATCTCCAATAATCTATCTACACTTATTTTGTACTGACCAAAACAACTACCATCCTCTACTCTTGTTAGTCCAACATCATCGTAAAGGTTACATACATTTTCATCAACGTAATTTTTTATCCCCTCATGTATGGATGTGTCTTCGGCTTGTGAATATAGATAACCAAAGTCTTCATAAAGTTTAGGAAGTCCTTCTTTTATAAACTTAGCCAATATTTCGTCTCCGTTACCATCCCTGATTATTGTATCACCATCGAAATATTTTAATAATTCAGGTTCTATAATTTCAACGATAGAACGTAATAAACTTATATGTTTCTCATTTAGATTGTATAAAGGATATCCTTCACTCATATCATCATCAAATCTATATGTTTCATAAAAGAAATCACCGTGTGGATTTGTATAAGCCCAGTCGTAATGTCCTATAGTATCTTCACCTACTTCTTCCTCCATTAACTTTAAAAAGTTTGTTAACTCATCACTGAAATTAAGTATTACATTTTCACCATCAAAACGGTCAAAGAAATCAGAGTTTAAAGACTCATACATCGATAGTTTAGGATTACCCTTAACCTTTTTTAATGTTTCGTAGTCATCACCTTTTTCATTTAATTTTTGAATTTCGTCTTTAATAGGTGCGAATCTTTCTAACAAGAACGCGTATCTTTCACCATGGTCTTGTTGATTGTAGACCTCAGGCGTACCGTTACCAAACGGTATTAAAAGAGCCATCTTCCCATAAGTCCTATCTGAGGACTTTTTATCAATTATGTAATATAACTTACCTTTTGATGTATATCTGTTAAAATAGTCCTCATTATCCCTTGTAGTTGTACACCATTTGGTGTTTGCTCCGTAATAACAAGATGATGTATGAGATAATGGTCTAATAATTAAAAATCTATCATCTTCATATAACTTTTCAGATTCTTTTTTGCTCTTCTCTTCTTGGTCTGAAAGAAATTGAAATTTATCGTAAAAACTTAAAAATTTCTGTAATTCATATACAGTATCGAAAGAATTTATATCTTTTGGACTTCTTAAGACCTTATTTTTAGAATCTTCAGAGTAAAATATAGTCTCACTCTCATCTCCGTCCATCATTTTTTCAACTTTCTCTTTAGAGAGTCTATCGACTATACTGTGATAATTTTTAACAATTTCACTAATTTCATCTGTGGTATGTCGTAATGACGATACCCTATTACCTATAGTTATAAACTTTTTAATCGCCCACTCAGAATACTTCTTAGTTGCGCTTGGGTCATTGTCTATAATTTTTTCTGCAAGTTCTATTGACTCATTACCTAATGGTTCAAGTTGACTTCGGAACTTATCTATTATACGTTCCTTTTTACCTTCTATTAATAGATTTATTAATTTCATGTTATTTTATAAATATTTGATTTTGAAAATAAGATTATATTAACTATATTTGTTATATGAAAAATCTATTATTTACTCTTATCTTTCTTATTACATCCGTTCAAGGATTTTCTCAATCATTAAATATTAATCACTATAATCCAAATCCCACACTAACCTCTTTAATTGAGTGTGATACAATTCTTATCGATTATAATCTTGGTTATGATACTTTAATGTATGATGAAATTAACTCGTACCTTCTTCTAAGTTTGGTCGAGTTAACATATGTTCATGACGAAGGTTATACAGAATACCGATACCCAAAGAAAAATGAAATTAAAAATAAAGTAATTATTGTATACTCCAGTGAATGGGGGACTCGTAAGGTGATTAACAATTAAGTTGTATATTACATACAGTTTTTGCTAAGGGACCATAAACAATTGCCTGTAATTTTGAAGTGTTTTTGTCAATAGTAAAGTTACCTTCTTTTTCTCTTACGTAATCAAACAAAACATATTTTCTTACGTCATCTCTATACCACAACCTATAGATTGAGTAATCTTTAGGATAATCTTTTGGCCAATTACCATCTAGTTTTTCTTTAAGGTATCTTTTACCTCCTTCTTCTCCTCTATCTCTTACCGCTCTTTCGTATCCTTGTGTATTTCTATCTGGATAAATTGCTCTGTATAAGTCAATAAGTGAATCAAATGTCTCTATCTTCATTGTATATAAATCAGTACTTTTAAAAGCCAAACTATCAGGGTTTTCATTATAGTAATAAGATAACCCACCAACGTGAGCCCTTTTCAATCGACTATTACCAAAATAACCAGTATCCATAACTAATTTTTTATTTTCACCCTCAATTGCGTATACTTGTGCTCTATCGGGTATAGAATATGAAGTGGCAATCGCATTAAAGTTTCCAGGTATATTTTTTGTGTTTACACTTTTATTAATACTAATAAAATTATTTTCACTTTCACCCTGTCTGCCGTTACCAGTAATCTTTACACCACATAAAGGAGATGTAATAGTGGGAGTAGTTTCAGGCGTTGGTTCTTTTTTACCTAACACTTCAATAGTAAAGTTCATAAATTGTTCTGGCTCATATTTTTTGAAAAAACTCTTACACGCTTGCGAGTCTCTATTTTGACCTTGTTTACCACAGTTTTGTTGGAATTCAGTTTTACTATATGGTGTGTCACCTAATATGAGATTTTTTTCTACAGTTAAATTTTTTAATAAGTTAGGGTAAGATTCTTTCAAGTAATTTAAGATGGATTCATATCTTTTATTAGATAGATAACCTTGTTCCACTGAAACCGCCGGATTCTGTTCTCTATCAAAATTTGTTATCTGAGATTCTCCAGAGTTAACGGTCAATCGTATAACATTACCTGTATGTTTCTCCACAAAAGATTTTACTTGACTCATTAATGTATCAATCTGAGATTTTACTTCAGGAGATAATTTCCAATATCCCGCCTTAAATGTTTTTTCAAAAGGTAGTGATAGTTTCTTTTCATTTTGTTCATTCAAGAGACCCATTATCACTCTAACACGACTGACTTCACTTATTACATTATGGTTCATTGTAATTTTTCTTTATAAATAGTTTGTATAAAGAAAAACTTTCACTATCTTTATGTTTATGAAATATCTATTACCTCTCCTTTTTTGTTTAATTTCATTAACGTCAACATCTCAAATTACATGGGAAGGTGCCCAATGTTATTATATTGATGACAAGGGTAATGAGGTTGGGGTTCCGTGTGATAACGTACTACCTACACCTGTTTTTACAGGAAATATTGATTCTCTTTGTTGGGAAATGGAGAAACGGTTTGTTGATACTTTAAATGAGTGGAGGCGTAATCACGGACTTAATGAGTTACAATATGATTCAGAAATGGAATCATTATTGACTGTACCTTGGAATGAAAAACAGGTTCAGATGGGTGATATTAGTCACGGTGAAGGTTATAACAGTTTAGGAAATAGAAGTGATAGAGTCGGTATTGGTGGTGTGGGAGAGTGTTGTGCTTATAATTATAAGTCTGATATGGGTGAAGTATCACGATTTTTTATTCAATACAAAGATAGTCCTCCACACTGGGAAATTTTAACCGATGATGACTATGACTATATTTCAGTATCGGTATTATACGACCAAGAAATAAATCGTTATTATTCTGTCGTAAATGTCCGATATTAGATAATAATTAATTTTGTAAATCAATAAAAATGTCTTATATTTGTGATATGAAAACCATACTCACTACTATTATTTCCCTTATCACACTCACCGGTTGTTACAATGATGATAACTTCAAGAATGGTGACGTAATCTTTCACACTTCTAAATCATCTCAGAGTAAGATGATACAAGATGTTACAAAGTCCAAATACAGTCACGTAGGTATTATCTACATCAAAGATGGTGAGACTTACGTCATGGAAGCGGTACAACCTGTTAAAGTAACTCCTTTGGATGTCTTTATCGAACGAGGTGTAGGTTCAGAGTACACGGTAATGCGTTACAAAGGTAACCTATCTGAAGAAGACCTTAACAAGATGTACGAGTACGGTTCTTCTCAGTTGAGTAAAAACTATGACTCTAAATTTCAATGGAGTGACAATACTATGTACTGTTCTGAATTGGTCTACAAAATTTACGAAACTGTAGGTGTTGAATTGTGTGATAAGAATACATTTTCTGATTACAACTTGTCCTCAAAGGAAGTACAAACTGCAATTAATAAACGTTATAACACTGAGTTGAATATGAATGAACCTATCGTAACACCTGTAGATTTGTCAAACAGTAATCTTCTTATAACTATCTTTGATAGTTATTAACACTCTGAGGTTTGAGCTCCTGAATACATTTTGGCGATTCTAATACCAGCACTTGGGTTAGGTAAACAATACTCACTACCACTACCTGTTGTCGCCCTTACAACTTCTAACCCAAAAGTGGCGCAGTTCGCGTCTTTATCACCGGTATCTAAGTCAATAATTTCGTATTTTTTATCTGTTTCATTTTTAGCATATGATAAACCCTTTTCATAACCTTCTTTAGTGACAGGTATTGATACTAGTTTCATCTCATATTCTTTTGCTTTACCCGCCGCATTGTTTTTAATTGTAGAACATACGGAGTCTAAATTAATAATTTTACCGTCCTTTATTTTGGCTCCTGATGTTGAAGCTCTTTTAACCACTCCAATACCTTTAGATGATTTTTCACGGTCATAGCGACCAAACTCAAATATGTTTATTTTACCCTGTGAGTTAATCAATGCGACTCCTGCGTGACCCATCTTACCATAAGTACCTTTTTCACCAATAAAGGTTGACTCAACATCAAAATTAAATTCTTCAGCCTTACTTCTAATCCATTTAAATGCACTTTCAATCCACCCATCTTCGTTACCTTCGTCAAATCTTGGTTGATAACCAGGGAACGCAAAATACACTACGAAATGGTCTTTCACTTTATTTGAACCACCAAAAAGGTTAGATAGACCAGTAATCATCTTACTAACAGTATCTACATTAAGACCTATATCACCTAAGAAATTTAAAAAATTAGGTATCACATCACTACCAACGGACAACATTTTTGATAAAGTATTTTTACCTACTTTACCATCAACTTTTAAATCGTTCTCTCCTTGGAACTTTCTTACAATTCCATCTACAGTACCCCCAAACGAACCGTCAACACCGTCTTTGTTAGGTCCAAAATCGCCCAAGTCATAACCCATCTTTATTAATAGTTTCTGAAGTTTTTCAACATCGGGTCCTTTACTTCCCCTCCTTAAAACCTTACCTCCTTTGAGGACACTTTCAATATTTTCGTTGATTACCCCCATTATTTCCTTAACACGGGATATTTCACTAATGACTTTACGATTCATGAGTTTTTTCTTATAAATAGTTGTTTAGTTAAAAAAAAGTATTTATATTTGTATTGTTCTTTGAAGTTATGGGGGTGTTTTATGGATTTGACTGGTACGGTCAAGCATGGAGTGCACGTAGTGAGAGGTTCCCTATCACTTTAATCTATGGTTACAATTTTTAGTTGGCGAAACTTTCGCAAAGCTTCAGGCTGTCGGTTTACTCCGCACTGAAGAGGTTTACGCAGCCTAAGGCTACGTTTACCGCGGGTCGGTCAGGACATATACCTATGAACAGAAGTCCGTTGTTGTGGTGGAAAAATGACTAAACCCTAAATTGAGTCGTACATCTATTGGTGATGGAGGATGTTAAAATTCAATCACATATTTCGGGACATTGTGAATAATGTCGACCTAAACGTGTAGTACTCTCTGTTATGAGGTATACAGGACCTGGGTTCGAGCCCCAGCACCTCCACAAATAAATCCCCTATTGTTTTGGCAGTAGGGGATTTTTGACTTATATTTGTATCACAATCACCACATAAACAATATCAATATGACTCAAGAACAAGTAATCGAAGAAGTAAAAAACTACAACGGAACCAACAACTTTATGAACTCACTTAAGAGAGGTCTTAAGAAATTTGGTTCTTTGACTGAAAATCAAACATCATCTGCTATTCGAGTTATCGAAGGTGCTCGTCGTCATGAACAGGCTCAACAACGTTTGAATATCACTTTGGTTGGTGATACCATCAAGATTGGTCGTAAGATTGCATTGGGTATTAAAGAAGAGTATGGTCTTGAGTTTCACCCCATTCTTATCGATGTAACCGCAGTTACAGGTATGACTGACCGAGCGATTCGTGTAAAGGGTAAACTCACCAAAGAAAATGGAGGTGTATGTCGTTGTTGCGCTAAAACCCTTACTGATGATGTTTCTAAGGTGACTGGTATCGGTCCTGTGTGTTCTAAGTATGTTGGTGTTGCTCATCCTCGTAGCGCTTACGACACTGTCGCAATCGAGAATTATAAAAAGGATATGTCTCGAAAGATTGATGAGATTGGTGAGTTTGAGTTTTGGATTCCTAAAAGGGCGATTGTTAAGTGGGATGGTATGGGTGGAGTGATGGTGAAAATGTGAATAAAGGGGGTGAACCCCTTTTTTCCTTTTTAGTGATATTTATAGTAATAAACTGTAAAAAATATTTATTATGGGAACAGCAGAAATTAAAAGTCTTATTAGACACGGATTAACCGCAATTGGTACTTTATTAGTACTAACAGGTCTAAACGGATGGATACCTTTAGTGGACTTATTAACTGAAAATTTAGATTCAGTAATAAACGCAGTGGAAGTACTCGTAGGTTTAGGAGTTGCCGTCTTTGGATTCTTTCGGAACAAAGAAAGGTTCGAAATTGTAAAAGAGGCCGAGGCCAAACAATAAACCCCTTTTAACATTAAAACCCCCGACCAAAAATCGGGGGTTTTTCTTTGACTAATAAATTATTATATTTTATATTATAAAAAAAAGAAAATGAATAATGTACTTGTTCTGAATTCCGACTTTTCACCTTTAAACATTACAACCCTACAAAGGGGTTTTGTTTTAGTGGATAAAGGTAAGGCGGAAATTGTGAAGAAAGGGGATAAAGACATTATAACTACTATCGGTAACTTTGTTCGTCCAGTTATTATAAGATTATTAAACTACATTAGATATCGAAGAACCTCATTAAAGGTCAATAGAAAAAGAATCTTTAAAAGGGATAAGTCCACCTGTCAGTATTGTGGTTCAAAAAAAAATTTAACTATCGACCACGTTATGCCTCGTTCTCGTGGGGGTGATAATACGTGGAAGAATTTGGTTACTTGTTGTTCTAGATGTAACGTCACTAAAGGTAGTAAAACCCCAAAGGAATGGGGTATTAAACTCAAAAACCGTCCTTATGAACCTTCGGTATTTTCCTCGATTTTATACGAAGAAGCTGAGGACATATGGAACGATTTTAGGAAAGGGTTTTCCTCTTATTAACCATTTTCAACTATTTATAGGTGTAGTTCTTCATAAACAAGTAAACCTATAGATTAATGAATTTTACTTTTTTTAATAAGGCACATCGTGTGCTTTTAATTCCTTTAATGCTCTTATTTTCAGGAGTGTTAAAGGCACAATGCGACGTTTTTATTGAGGAAAACTCAATAGAGGTCGTCGATAATGGTAGTGGTGTCAAATTTATTTTTGACGTTACAAATGACTCAACTGACCCATGGTTAGGGAGTGATTTGAAAATGTACTGGTCGTTAAACGCCAGTGTCTCACTTTGGGATATAGACCTTACCAACAACACTACATCAGTACCTTTACAACCCGGTGAAACAAGAAGTTTTACAACTCCGTGGTTCGATTTCCCTAATTTACCATCATGGTTTCCTGATGACCCAGGACCTGGTGGTGATTTTGATGAATATTGGATAGAAGCTTTAGAATGGCCATATTGGTCAGCTAACCCTAACGGATTCGATGGGTCTTGGACCCCAATAAACCTAAGATTAGGTGATTGTGGTTTAGGTGACGGTACATGGGTATATGAACCTAATGGGGATTTTTATTATGGACCAACTAATACCGATTGTCCTGATGTTAACAATGATATTTGGTGTGATTGTGATGTGGACTTTATTGGTTTTGACCCCGTAACCCACGATGCAAGTATTGCTATTATTAGTAGTCAGAACTGTGGTACGACTCTAAATAATGGTAATACATCAAATATGGACGAAGTCGTAATGGTTCAAATAGGTGCTCACGTACCTGGTTGGGATTATCCGTGGGGATGTACAGCAAGTGAATATCATTTAGGTTGGACCTTTGATAACCCTGTTACGGATATTTTTAACCCTTATGTCGGTGGTGACACAATTAATTTTAATCTCTTTTCTGACGATACTTTTTATGATGATTGTTTTCAAGAAATATTAGAGTCAGATACCTTAACTGAGTGTTTAGAGGTGGTTATATGGCAAATTAACTACTCAAATACCTTCCTGGTGGAGGATGGTGGTTGGGCAGTAACTTGTGGTACTTGCAATAATCAGACACAATCATACCCTGATATTTCAACCGATATGAACACATTAGATTTTTGTGATTTACCACCTCCTTTATACCCTGGTTGTTTAGACCCTTTAGCGGATAATTACAACGAAACTGCGGATTACGATGACGAAAGTTGTGAATATACAGTAACACCTGTGTTAGGGTGTCAAGACCCTATCGCATGTAATTATAATGAATCTGCAACCGAAAATTACGGATGTGTATACTGTGACACCCCAGACGGAGAAGAATTATGTAATGCTTACCATAATGACGATTCTTATTGGGATTTTTATGTTAATATTTTTGATTGTGAAGATGAGGTAGTCTATACTCCTGACGCAACACCTAATGTGAGTTTCATTTCCTCAACGTGTTTTAATAATACTCCAACAAACATGGGTAGTATTATTGTAAGTAATCCTAATTTAAACTCGAACGACACACTTTTTGTATATTGTGTTGAAGTACCTGAATTAGGTTTAGATAGTTGTTTAAACGGTTATGAGAATGGGGTAGATTGGATTGAACCAGGTGGTGGACAAATAATATGGAGTAATGTTGTTATACCCCCATTTATTCCCCAAATTACAATAAACGTATATTACGCAGAAGATGAGATTGATGAGTTAGATACCAATAACACATTTGTTTATAATAATACCACCCCAACAGATATTGTATGTTCTGTTTTAGGTTGTACGGACCCATTAGCTGAAAATTACAACTCGGAGGCTAATGAAGATGATGGTAGTTGTGAATATATGGTCGATTTATCTTTAGATAGTTTAACCATAAATGAGTATTGTGATGGTTTTACACCCTACTGGGTACCAACCATACATTTAAATAATTTAAGTAACCCTGCAATAACAGAGTATTGTATTAAAATACAAGTTTTAGGTCAGACAAACGATACCATATGTTTTAATGCTATGGGTAACACAATAAATTCATTCGGTGAAATAGATATCGAGTGGCCCAACCCCATATACTCATATGGTGCGGTCAGTGTTCACGTTTTAGATATTAATGGTGAGAGTCCTAACTCATGGGAAGATTTCGGAGAAGATGATAATATTAGTAATAATACGCTTGTTCTTACAATCGGAGGTTCCGGAATTAATTGTGACGTTGCAGGGTGTATCGACGATACTGCTAATAACTACAACCCTAACGCAAATGTAGATGATGGCAGTTGTACTTACGATATAACAGAGTTAATATATAACGATGGTGCGGAATGTATAGTTGATTGTGGTGAGAATGGTCCATTTTATTATGTTAACACAACATGGACAAATACAGGAAACGTAGAAATAACGGAATTTTGCGCTGAATGGAATGTAATAGGGGGTGAAGAATCGATTGAGTGTTACCAAGGAAGTATACTTCCTGGTGAAACTACAAATCTACTATTCGGACCTTATACAATTAACGGAAGTACCGTTACTTATGTTTATTTACAAACATTAAATGGAGATACTTTAGTTCCTGAAGTACCTTTTTATGAAACACTATTTTGTTATGCTGAAGCTGAAGAATTATGTATATATGGGTGTACGGACAATGATGCAAATAATTATAACCCTAATGCAGATTTGGATGATGGGTCTTGTGAGTTTGATATCTTCGGTTGTACAGACATTGAAGCTAACAATTACGACCCGACCGCTAACGTGGACGATGGCTCTTGTACTTATGACATATTCGGTTGTACAGACCCAACCGCAAATAATTATAACTCCTTGGCTACGAACGATGATGGAAGTTGTACTTATGATATCTATGGGTGTACTGATGCAGATGCAAATAATTATAACTCGAACGCTAACGTCGATGACGGTTCTTGTGAATATGATGTATTTGGGTGTACTGATGAAAGTGCTAACAATTATAATTCACTTGCTAACGTGGATGATGGAAGTTGTACCTACGATGTATTTGGTTGTACTGACCAAAATGCTAACAACTATAATATCTTCGCAAATATAAATGACGGTTCTTGTGAATACGATGTTTATGGATGTACAGATATGGACGCACTAAATTACAATATTAGTGCAAATATAGATGACGGGACATGTATATATCCAGGTCCTTGTGATGAGTTCGACGGTATGGCTTTCGCTCCAAACGCGTTTAGTCCAAATAATGATGGTTTAAATGACGTATGGAGAGTTATTACAGAAGAAGATTGTTGGAACACATGGGAGATATTAATCTTTAATAGATGGGGACAGGTTGTTTATGAAATGGATAGTCCTAATGAATTTTGGGATGGTAGTTTTAGAAATGGTGACCACTACACATCTAATGGTGTTTACGCATATACACTAAGAGGTGTGGCATGGAATTTGTCTACAATAGAAACGACAGGTATTATAACCGTTCTCAGGTAAACAATCGATTAAATAAATTAGGTGACCTTCGGGTCACCTTTTTTTATGTAAGAAAAAAGGACTGACACCGTCAGTCCTTTTCGTAGATAATATTAACCCCCTTTTTTTAAAAAAGTTTATGAAAGTACACTATCTCTAATGCCCTTCAGTTTCGAGTCCATGTTAGACTCTATTGAATCCAATAAGGAATCCAATGCCGTTGTGAACTTATCTTCTAATTCACGTTTAAAATCTTCATTATTTATTCTATTCATTAATAGTTCTTTTGTCATATCTGTCAAACCCTCCAAATACTTCTCTCCGAACTCTCTAATAAACGTATCTGTAATTATTCTTGCTAAAAATCTTTTGTCAGAGAATACTTGAGGAAATTCGTCTTCACTTAACTCTAAAATAGATTGTGTTAGTACTTCTTTTTCAAAAGTATCCATATCTAATTTTGACTCTAAATAAGTTATTAACCTCTCTTTAAGGGTATCTATCACCTGACTGTTTTCATCCCCCATAAGACCCTTTAAAACCATTATAAGGTCCTCATTTATAGTGTTAGTGGATATACCCATATCAACCATATTCTTTGATTCTACAAAGAGTTTGTTAAAAAACTTAGTTGTTTGAATTTTAGAATGTAGGTTAACTGATTCGGCGATAATACTAAAACGTCCGTTAACAATCTTTGATTCTGTGAGTTGTGTAACCTTAACAGTCTTAGTGTCTTTTAGGTTCTTTTTTACTATTTTCTTTAAACTCATCTTACTTCTTTGGTCTCCAAGCATTTATTGATTCGTTAAACTCCTTACTACTAATCCTCACTCTCTCATAAATATCTGAGTTTTCTGGTTTGTCAAACTTAAATCCTTTTTTTTTCAAATTTTCTACCATTTCCTTCTGACGTTTTGTGAGCTCATTTGTAAGACCCTCCCCTCCTAATAATGATTGTAAACCTTTCTTCTCTTTTGTCTTCATAACCTCTTCAAATGGTTCTTCTTTTTCCATTTCTTGGTTATGTGTGTTGACATAAGTATCGGATTGTATTTCCTCTTTCTCTTTATCGTTAAAATCTACTTCAGGTATCTTATCCCCACCAACAATCTTAAAGTCCCTATAATCAGGTCCTTCGTTGTTTAAGACAGTAAAGTATACTATACCCCCATCGAGTAGTTTACCTAACCCATTCATTTGTGAGTTGAATGGTAATTCGATATTTGCATTGTTATAGTATGAACCTAATCTAACAATAGGTTCACCCGTCTTTTTGTCTTCACCTTTAGCTATGACAACAGACCTGATGAATGCAATATCCTCAGGGTATTTTTTGATGAGGTCATCAAACTCTTTACTGATTTCTTCTCTATCTCCATCAGTGAAGACTACCTTTTGTTTTCCTTTATCGTTGGCAGTATAAAAGTTAAATTCCTTTAACTTATCATCTATCATCTCAGGTAAAGAATTACCTTCGACCTGTTCTTTTATATTTCTTCTTTCTAAAAATTCCATATTAATAATCTTTAAAGTCTTCCCACATAGGTGGGTCTTGTGAATCGTTTATCCAACCCCATTTTCCTGATTCATTTTTTTCTACTTTAAATAAATGAGGGGTTCCACCTGCTAATTTACCCGCCAATACTAATTCTTCAGTACCGTCAGGTTTTTCGTAAACATATATATTTCCTTTTGTGTAACTATCGGCATCTAATCTTGCCGCATCCCTATCTGACCTTAACTGACCTGTTGGGTTTCTGTTAAATTCCCATTTTGTCCCTGAAGAACCTGTACCACCAAGGAAACTTAAATCAACGCCACCTGTTTCTCCATCACCATCTCCTTCCGTACTTGAACTTTCACCGTCCTCATCATCACTACCACCAAATATCACATCCCAATCTGAACTTGTTACATCGTCGTATTCTACTTCATCATCAGATGTACTTTCTCCACTACCCCAATCTATTACTTGTTCAAAAATGACACTTATTAATCCTTCGTTTATAGACCCTGAAATTTTACTTAGTTCAATTCTCTTTTTTGACTGAGTATTAACCAAGTAAATTTTTCCGTCTATTAAATAAACAGGCCAGTATTTAATAGTTCCCTGACTATCTACCTTCTGTCTAAATACTACCTTATTATCTGAAGTGACAACGATTTGTGATGTATATGGAAAATCAGGATATTCTCTCTCTATATACCTTTGTACTCCTTTTGTCTTTTGAACTTGATTTTTGTCTATATCGTCACCTTCACCTTTTAATATTCTCTCGGCTTCTTGATAGTCTGCCCATACTTCACCTCCAATTTCTTCGGCAGTCATTTGTCCATTATGAGTGTTTAAATATTCATAGGCGTTTACACCCTGATTTATAAGGTCATCTAAATAAGTTATGGTAATTGGAATTGCACCTATCGATTCAAAAAACTCATCTTTAAAAGATTCTAAATATGTGCGTTGGTCTTCTTTATCAATCCCGTTTTGAATCAATGCCCACGCACCCATAAATGTAGGTACAATAAGTGTTGATTGTGCTACATTACCTGCAAATCTTGAAGCCGCAACCCTTTGTACTCCTTTATTTGTTAATCTACCGATAATTTCTTTTCTTCTAAATGGTGTCGCGTATACAACCATATTTGCCCATCGTTTTGCAAAATTACGGAATCCCTTTTCTCCTGTTGCTTTACCTAATCCTGGAATAAGCCTACCGTAGGCTTTTACGTAATCTCTAACCAGTTTAGTCGTTGAGTCATCTTTAGCGTATTCATTTATGGCATCTAACCACTCTTTTTTCCACTTATCTTTATTTATTTTTCTTAGTTCTTCACTACTTAAACCCGCATTTCTTACCCATTTATTGAATATTTCATCTGCCGCATCATCACCTACCTTATTGGCGGCAGTCGCTAATTCGGTTAACTTTCGTACTTCAGAGGAAATATCAACATAATTATTACCTCCACTGGCCATTTTTTTCTTTATTTGAGCAAACACTACGTCAGCTTCATCCGCTAATTTGTCTACACTTGTACGTGTATTTCTCAAAACATTAATTATAAATCTTTGTTTGGTTAAAAAAGTACTATTTAACTTTTGTTTTGCACGTATACCAAGTTTACTTAAGATACCTTGCTTAGGTAATTTGGCTTTAGCACTGTCGCTACCATTTTTTCTAATAAAATCCTCAATATCATCTAAGTACTTTTGACCAACCTCATTTAAAATATCTTCCATACCTTCATAAACATCATCGGTCATCGGAGACGCTGATTGACCCCATAACCTTCTCAGTGAATTTTCATTAGTTAATAATTTCTCAATCTCGTCCCATGTCTTATTACCTTGTGTTATATCATCTAAAAATCCTTGGAGGTTTCTTTTAACTTGTGCTTCTGTAAAGAATACATTTCCCTTAATTAATTTATTTGCAACTTTATCCGCAGGTAATTTAGTTAATAGATATAGTAATTCATCATCCGTTAAACTACGTATACCATTACTATCTATTTTTCTAGCAATATCACCTACTTGAGTGTCTGAAGCCCTCACTCCAGGTGTAAGTAAACTATCAACCCATGGAACCCTTTTTAATTTAGTAATCAAACCTCCAGCACTTTCGGTTAATAATCCCGATAATCTTTTAAAGTCATCTATTTCGTTTAAAATATTCATATCTCTCATTTCTTATCTTCAATTATTTTTGACATTGTATCTTTACCTACAATACCGTCATCTTTAAGTCCTTTTGATTTTTGATAGGTCTTTACCTTACCTTCAGTTTCAGGACCGAATTTACCGTCTACTTTGGCTCCTACTAATTTCTGAATAAACTCGATGGCCTTCATCATACCAGGGTATTTTGACTCTTGATTATGGATACCTTTTCTTATTAGATAACCTTTTTTCATGACCCCATCTATAATGTTTTGTGGTATAGACTTACTACTACCTTCAGTCTTTTGACTTTCAGGTTTAGTAGTTTGTTTTTTAGTGGTCGGTTTACCTCCACCTGATTTTTCAGCCTCTTCTACAAATCCAAAAAATGCATTAACAGCTTCATCTCTTTCATCCTCAGGTAACAAATTAAATGTCCCCTCAAGTGCTTTATTTAATTCTTCATCATTAGCATTACCCCAATCCGATTCAAGAGTGGTAATTGACTCTACATCAGGGTCAGAACCATCTAAACCGAAAATCTGAAATAGTTTTGGTACCGTGTATAAAATACCAGCAATTTGAATGGTCATATTAAACAGACCCGTACCTTGAGCACCCATTCCAGGAAATAATTTTATCAACTTATAGAGTACAATAAGTCTTTGTTTTAAGCTTAATTTAGCAAATGAACTCAACATTTTACCTAAAGCACCCAATTTAGCTAATCTCCCTATCTTATTTGAATTTTCCGCAACGGCTTCTAATATTTCTTGGTCTACTTTACTTAAAGCTTTACCTTTATTTGATTTTTGAAAAATTTTAATGATTGTATTCTTACTTACGTTTTTAATTGCGGGTATCTGTCTGATGTATTCACCACCCGGTATTAACGCAAATGCGGCGGCTAAGGCAGCCATTTCTTTATCTCCTTCAGCGGCATAAAGTGCGGCATTACCGGCTTCAATTCCAAGTGAAAGAAGCGGTCCGACTAAGGGAATAAAAAATGTACCGATAGCTAATGCGTCTAAAATTTCGTGTCTGTATTCATAAATTTCTTTATTAAATTTTTTGGCACTCTCTGGTTTAGAATATATCCTATCTAAATTACGAGTAAACATAGTCTCTTGCTCAAGTATAGTTTTAGACCTATTATAGTTCATAAGTCTACTAATTTCTTGTAGTTGTATTTGAGTATTTTTATCCATTACATATAAATATGTTAATTCAACTTATTAGCCTTACCTCGTGTTAACCCACTTTCCCATTTACTGTTTTGGTCAATCATATTAGCCTTTCCACGATTAATGTTGTCTGACCATACGGTTATTGTTAATTGATTTGCCGGTCCACGGGATAGTCCTGTCTCCCATGTGGATACATTCGCATTTGTTGCATCGGAATCCCCACCAGTGTCTCCACCCGCATCGGAACCACCATCATCTTGTTCGGTCATTTCTTCATCCGCAGAAAATTGTTCTTCACCATATATTTCAGGATGGTCTAACCCATACTTTTTAAGTAATTCTCCTGCTTTTGCATTTGCCTCATCTTCTATCGGTCCACCTACATTCTGTATTTTACCCTCAAGCTCACCATCTTCATTTTGTTTATGGTGAACTAATTCATGAGCCACAGACCTCATAATATCTTGTAAGGCTCTTTCTTTAGTGTAAACTTTAATTTCAGATTCGGTTACGTTTGACGTCTCTGCACTGTATTTGTAAACCGCAGTTGTATTAATACCGTCTTTATCAGTTTGGTAATTTATTTCTACGGGTTCTGTTATACCTAATTCCTTTACCACAAAGTCGACAAAATCTTCTAAGTGTTTTTTATCCTCAGCAGGAAATACCGACTCCCCTTCTGTGATGCTCATTAATGACTTTATTCTATTAATATCCTCTCTAAGTAAATCCATATTCGATAAATATTAAAAAAATCACATTTATTTTGTTTGAATGAATAATTTTTTGTATATTTGAGTTATGAAAAATAAATTCAATGTCGGACAAGAAGTGTATGTTGGTCGTAACGTCCAAGAAAAAAAAGAAATTATCGATATTGAAAGTTTTTCTGACGTAACTCTGTACTATATGAGTGATGGTACAGCATACCCCGAAAGTTTTTTATATATTGATGGTAGGGTTGCTGTGTTTAGAGAATTGTGGTCTTTAAGTGAGGAAGAACGTGACCGTAGAGTTTCTAATTATTTTGGTTGGGATTAATCACTGAAAGGAACAAGTAGGTACTACTATTTTGTTCTTTTTTGCCCTATTATTTACCCTAATAATTGTAGATATTTCGTGAGCACCACCTGTACCAGGACCGAGTTGAGATGTTGTTAAATCATAACCGTAATGAAATACTAGTTCACCTGTATCGACACCGAAGTTTATAATTATTGCATCCCTGTAAGAATATCCCTCAACCAATCTAAAACCACCACCGATAAGAAATTTACCCGATTTAACATTATTATTGAATGTTAACTCAGTAAACTCTCCTTGGTGTAGTAGAGCTATGGATGGCATGTATATTACATTTTTTCGTCTGTCGGTGGATTTATCTAAATGTATTTGACCCCCACCGTGTAAACCATATTTAACAGGTAGGTAACTTTCTCCAAAGACTAACGACTGGTTAGGTGTGTTTATGTGGTTAGCAGCGAATCCTACATACCATTTATCTGAAAAAAGTAGTATACCACTACTTAGGTCAAAATAATGTACTTTTAAACCGTTCATAAATGGTTCGTTAGTTATTAGTGAAAACGAGTTTCCGTTAAATGAATCCTCAAAGAATAATTTGTCATTATCAATGAAGTTTTGCTTATAACCAAGTTCCAAACCAAACTTAACGTTTAGTTTTGGTGAGATACGTTGTTGATTACTATAGAAGGTAGATATTGAGTTTAATGAGTATATCCCATTAGCTGACCTATCATTCATCAACGTAACACCAAAACCACTATTAATATTTGGTTCATACTCTTCATAACTTAAAAAACTTGTGACAAACTGACTACCTAACGCAGGCCACTGATTTCTATATGACATCGTTAGCTCGGGGTTACTAGTTGAACCAGCGAATGCTGGGTTCAAATACAACTTATTGTTGTTAATTTGCGAAAAAGATACGTCCTGTGATAATCCTATGTATGAAAACAGGAAAAATAAGATTGATAATGTGTACTTTAACATACCTATAAATATAAAATTGATTGGTTAAAATTTTGAAAGTCAACTAAAATACGTTATATTTGTAATATGAAAAACCTCCTCTACCTAATTACCCTAACTATTTTATCTACCGGTTGTTATCAATATGCTGAACACACATATCCGACACTCGACGGTACTTACATCCTACGTAGTATTACAATTAATTCAACCGACATTCTTGGTTCAGAACTTACAGATGAAACGTATGATGACCCTATGACTGTTGTTTATCCAAACCCCATCGGTCCTTTGGATACGATGAAGGTCAATAAGAGTCGAATTAGTGTTAGTGGTAATCAGTTGTTTGCGGGATATTATCTATCCAACGGAGGTGACCACTGGCGTCATACCTACGATATGAATATTACTCAGGACTTCGTTACTGGTCGATGGGTCAATATGAATGTTCAATACAATACCCCATCACTTAACACATATCGACACTATTTGATTATTGAAGATGGTCTCGAATATATGGTTCTCGAATGTCCAAAACAATATGAAGATGGAGTGTGGGGTAATGAGTACAGTTACTCACTGACTTTCTACCGAGAAGGGGCATAAAAAAAGAGGTCCTAAGACCTCTTTTTATTTTAGTAACTTCTTTATTCTTTCTATGTTTTCCATAAATTTCTCAGGGTTATCTTTACCCCATTCTTTAACAAAACTGGGTAGACCCGAAGTCTCAATCGACTCGTTAACGTCGATTTTACGAACTTTATTTTCTGAAACAACGTCAGGTACCATTACATCACCAAAACTCGAATGTAGTCTTGATTTTAGTTTTGTGGTAGGTGCAACAAAGGTAATGTCAAACCCGTTTTCTTTAGCCCAAGAAATAACCTCTTCAGGATTTAAAATATCTTGTTTTTTTTGAGGAAACTTATCTATAAGTTTTTTTGAGTTTGCAACCACTGCAGCAATTTTAAAAGATGGTGAGACTACAACAACCAACTTTTGCACATCTAGTCCAAAAAAAGTTTCTTTTGTTAGAATTACTTTACCTAATAATTTAGTAATAAAATCTTCGTATCTGCTTTTTTGTCTTTCCTCTTTTTTGGGTATATTAAATGATGCAGATTCATTTTTAATATTTTTTTTACCTCCCATATCTATAAATAGTCTTATCTGTAATCTGCGTCAGGTAATTTACCCTCATAAATTAAATAATATTCATTTAAAAAAGACATCATATCTTCCTCATCAATAAAAAAGTCCTCATCATCATCATCAAAATCAAAATCCACATCATCATCAAAAATATCAGAAGGAATAAAATGACTACCATAACCAAAATCATTTAAATAATGAAATTCAATAGTGTCTATTCTAATCATATCTTCATTATCCTGACGTAACCTGAATTCAACTTCAACAACGTTATTATCTATATTAATGAAATTTGATATTATTTCTGTAACTTCCATGGAATTATATTGAAAATATATTTATATTACTTACAAATATCTAAAAAAATATGAAAAGCCAAGTTATATTAGATGAATACGAATTTTCTGACGGAGACCTTATGGTAAATTTTACTTTTGATGGGAAAGAATATATTGAAGATTTTATAGATGAAAATAGTTTTGAAGAATATATTGAGGATTCTGGTCGATTAGAGTTTTTTGAAGATAGGTGGGATGGTCATACCGAATCTCATTACACTAAAGAATATATTGTCGATTACTCTAAATGGCGTGATGAATATTGTGAAAAGGATGACATTTTAGATTTTCTTGATTATTATTATAAGACGAATAAAATTCCTGAACCTATAGAATAGTGAAATTAATATCTACATCATTTGATAATGTATACCTAATAGAGGAACCTCATTTTGAAGATGAAAGAGGCTACTTTATGGAGACGTGGAATGAACTTGGGTACTCAAATAAAAAGTTACTCAATGATATCCCGTCTCTTAAAGCAATACAAAACGACAATTCGCTATTTTCTACATTATTCGTTCAAGATAATCTTTCAATAAGTAAAAAAGGAGTATTCAGAGGATTGCACTATCAGATTGGTGGATTTTCTCAAGCTAAATTAGTGAGAGTACTTAAAGGTTCTGTTGTGGATTTTATTGTTGATTTAAGAGAGCAATCAAAAACATATGGTAAGTTTGAGTTCTTTGAACTAAACGAAAAAAATAAATTATCTCTATTTGTACCACCATATTTTGCGCACGGATTTTTATCTTTGGAGGATGACACCATCTTTACCTATAAGTGTGGAAATTATTACCACAAAGAAAGTGAAGGTAGTGTAAACTACTCAGATAAGGTTATTAGACATATACAAAACAATAAAGACACAATACCTGATGTTATTCAACTATTTATCCCTTATGAAACTGAGATGGACCTCATTATTTCCGAAAAAGATAGAAACGCACCAAAGTTTCTACATAGAAGACATGGATGAGTACGAGTTATTTAATCACTGTGAAAAGATAATAGATTCGGTAACTAAGGAAAACCAGTACGATTCTACTTTACGTTATATAAAACTATATTATAATAAAACTGAAAACTTTGTCTTATACAATACGTTGTTGAGAAAGCTTAACAACAAAAAACCCCTCTTAAACTGAGGGGTTTTATTTTTATAAGAACTTTTTAAATCTGTCGAACATTTCGTTGATTCGTTGTCTATCTTCTGTAAAGGATTCTCGTAAATCCTCGTCAACTTCTTCATACATCGAACCACATTCTTTACACTCACCCTCTTTCATTTCAGAACCACACTGTTCACAGGTTTCTTTTTCTTCTATATGACTTTTTATATGACTATCGTACTCATCAGGTGTTACTTTACCATCACCGTCTTCATCAAAGTGTTTGTGTAACTCTCCTTTTGAAATCTCACCGTCACCGTCCTCATCTGCACCCTCATATAAATCTACATCCATCGCACCTTCTGAGTCGAATTGATAAGCGGGTACCTCATCATCATAATCTGCAGTTATACTACCATCAAACATCGACATTATTGAGTCAATATCCATTCCGTGTGAATCGTCTGAGTATGTCATATCTTCATCTCCGAATTGGTCAGGACCACCTGATTCAAAATCATAAGCAGCTTCTACATCTGATACATCCATGTCATCTGCGGCGTATTCTTTAACTTCTTCACTAACACTTGCGTGATACGCGTCTAAAGCTTCTTCCGCATCCTTCTCACTCACTACAGATTCATTAACCAAATGGTTTCTGTATTGACCAACTTCACCTCTGTTATTTACAGTGATGCCTTGTGAATCTGTTGGACCTTCGTCCTGTAATAATGGTTGTGGACCTGATGGAATATTACCTGTAGCATATCCATTGTAGAATGCTGAGTGTTGTTGAAGGATTGAATTTTTCTCTTCGTCTGACATTGTAGAATAACCTCTCATGACTGTTTTTTTATATAAATATGTTTTAGTTACCAAATAATTTGACATTCTAAATAAACATTAATATGTTTAAAACAAAAATGGATAAAACTAAGTACTTCGATTTTGCTGAGGGAGCGGTAATGTTAGACGGTTTTGATGACTGTGTGGTTGGTATCTCTGAGTCTTTCGGAGAAGAACCTCGACTTATATATTCCAAAATACAAATCATTAAAAAGTTAATGGAAGATATGACAGAGGACGATGCTGTTGAGTATTACTACTACAACATCGTTGGTGGACATTTCGGAACACAAAACCCAATTTTTATTCAAGATAATTTGGATTGATTGGTGTTGGGTCGTATATTTGTTTTCACAAAAGAGAACAATATGACCGTACACGAAATCAGTAACTACTTCAATCAATCTCCCAACATGGAAAATGCTTACAAGCAACACAAGTCCATAGGTCGGTTGATTCGTAGCAAGATTTTTAAGTACACTAGTACTCGTCACTGGGAAGATATGGACTTGACTTACAAAATCACGTATATTAAGACCAATCGTGAGGATGATTTGACGGTCAACATCAAGGTCTCAGGTACTATGGGTCGTTCTTGGCGTAATAAAGAGAATACTTGCATTACTGAGTACGTCAAACAAAACCACACAACCTCTCGTCGTCGTAATGATGATATTCGTCGGGCTGTCCGAGACGATGTTCAAAAGTTTTTCCGTCTTTTCGGTATGGACACCTTTAAGGTTGAAATTGGTAAGGTTAAAGTTTGTAAGGAACTTTAAAGTTTCTCCATAAAGTACCTCAGTGCTAACGGACCTAATTTTCTTAATTCTCGGTTAATATTATTAGTACTTAGTTCTTGTTCTTTATCCTGTAAGTTTCTAAACGCCGCAGATATCATAACCTGTTGTGACTTTTCCGCAAGTTGCAACAGGTTTTCTTTTTCATCTTCATTTTCAATTTGTTGATAACTATCCTGTAGTTCCTGTATCTTTAAGTACTTTTCCAAAAAATCTCTACCACTCCAAGTAAAATCAGGTGATTGCATCATATTAACAATACCACTGTCCCTTAAAGCGATTAAGAAATTAAAGATGTGACCACCATCATCGGCTTGTAGAATAGGTAATAATGGTTTCATATCGTCGATGAAACTTTCATTTATTGTCGTTATAGATTCAGGATAAGTGTCACCAATACCCCCTTCATTTTTTTCAGGATAATCTGAATTTTTTAATATATGTCTTAATAAGTTTAAAGAGCCGATTCTCTTATCATTAGTATCTACTACAGTCCAAGGAACTTCACCCTTACCCAAATCAAATACTTTTTCTTTATATTCAGTGTAGTCATCCCATTTCTCCAAAGACTTTTCGTCGTTAGGTGAGAATTTCCAATATTTTAGAGGAGAAGACTTTCTTAAGTCGAATCTTTTCTCTTGTGTCTTCGGCGTAATCGATAACCAAAATTTATAAAGGTCCACACCCTTACTTACCAAAGACTTTTCAAAATCGTTTACCGTATCCATAAACTCTTCATACTCCCCCTCTTTACCATAACCCATAACTGGTTCAACAATACCTCTATTATACCAACTACGGTCAAAGAAAGTGATTTTACCTGGTTCTATATGTTTTCCATATCTACCAAACCAATCTTTTCTCTCATCCTCTGTCGGTATACCTAATGCCACCACATTAAAGTATTTAGGGTCTAAGTACTTTGCTATTGTTCTAATTGTCGACCCTTTACCCGCGGTGTCCCTACCTTCAAACACTACCGCAATAGACTTACCCGTTTTCTTTATATATTCTTGTAATTTTAATAACTCAACTTGTAATGGTAGTAACTCTTTTTTAAATGCTTTTTTACCTATTGCCGATTTTTCAGGTTCCTCCCCTCCATAAACTAATTCGTCTTCTACATTATAATCGTCATCTTCAAATTCAACACCTACACGATTATTTACTGAATTTACTAACTTTTCCAAGTACTCTTTAGCGTTTGTTCTGGGGTTACCTGACTTTAAAAACTTTCTTTCTAAATTCCTAATAACTAAATCGGTTATATCTTCATCTGTTAATTGAGCGATTAAATCCCCCATTTCATTTGGGTCGATATCTTTTGACCTTAAGACATCTGACAGGTTTTGTTTTGACTCATCCATTTGACTTGGTAAATCAATCAATCCTTTTTCCTTCATTATTCTTGTGAGTCTATCACCGTATAAGTTAACTACTCTTTTTAGAAATAAATCTGGATTTTTTCTAATGTATTGAATTATATCAAACCTAATATTCTTAGCGTAACTACCAAACAAATCAGATATTTTATCATCTTTTCGTATTGAATTTTTTCTATAACTTAAGTTCTTTATTTCTTTATCCGTAACATTAGGAAATGTAATCTTATTACAGAATCCACCAACTTTGTCCTGAGGTATTGATATACTATAATTCCCTTTACCCGATTTAAAATTATTGATGATTAAATTTATTAAACTATCAGTATCTGTTACGCAGTATGAGATATTGTCTTCGTTTAACACAGAGAATATCCACCTGAGTGATTTATCAGTATCTTCCCCCACAACAAAGGACGTTCTTAACATTAATATTTTATATTCGTCGAATTCACTACCCATATTCATTAAATCAATAGGTCTTTTTAAGGTATCTATTTCATATCCATCTTCAATCAACTCTATTTTGGCGGCTTCAAACCCACTAGATAAAGAGCCTAAATCAAATCTTTCGCCAGGTTGGGTTAATTTGACTGAATAATATTCATTTCCTATTTTAATGTCTTCCTTTCTTTGTGAAATGATAGGTTTACCTCCTGTTAGTCCCGCTAATAACCCCTCAAAATTAAACCCTCTACCATCTTTATCCCTTTTAAACGATAAAAAATATTCATAAAATCTTATTTTATCCACCAATCTTTTTAGTTTGGATTCTAAGTTAATTCCATCTTTTATATTGAAAAATGGTATATTCTCACTTCTAAGAATTTTTTTTATTACGTTACTAGATGACATTTTTGTTTTAGGGATAGGACCAACTGTTGCCATTATCTTACTTAAGGATGTCGTACCAGCCGCTCTATCCTCTTTTATTATAGACTCATCTTTAACCCATACGTCCTCATCACCAACAAGGTTTAAAGTACGTCCATTATCCCACTCGACATAATATAGTGGTTCTTTACTCCACGGGTCATCACCCTTTCCTACGACAGTTCCTTTTGTACCGACAGTAATAGGTGAGTAAGGGTCACTCATAACAATTAAGGTAACTCTATCTCCAATCTCAAGTTTAGGATTAATTTTTGAACTCATAAAAAATACTATTTACCATAAATATATCAACAAACCTAATATTTATTGTTATAATATTAGTTTAATGAAAGTTGTTTTAACAGAAACTCAATACCGAAAAATATTAAAGGAACATTATAAGGATAATGTAACCAATACTTTATCAAAAATCGGTGAGTTCACACTTAAAGTAATAAAAGACGCATCAAACCAATTAAAGTTTGATTTTAGATTTTTATTAACTTATGGTGCGGGTATAGGAGCAATCCTTCAGTCTGTTTTTGATTATTTACAGGGTACTTTTACTAATTTAGATACTAATCAAATTGCGGGACTAACTGTAATGGCAATTGCCGTTGTTTTTTATGAAAACAAAGATTTAAAAAATATTTTAGATGATATGAAAGGTAGTGAACTATCTACAGCCGTCTCATATACTGAAAAAATAAAAAATAAATTTTCACAACTACTTAATCTTTTAGGTTTGTCAATTCACAGAACATCTAACATAGTATCATATAGTTTTTTAGTACCGGTCCTGTCTATCTTAATCGAAGTCGTAACCAAACATGGTATTGACTCTTCACAGTTTGAGATGTTACTTGAGGCATTGTCAACTTCAGCTTTAATCGCTATACCAGGTGTTGCGATAAGAGATGTCCTACTTAAAGCGGCTAGTCTGATAGATAATAAAAAAATTAACTGAACGTAAATTCTTTATCGACCATGTAGTAATGTACATCCATCGCCCAATACATAAGTTTTGCTCGACCTTTTTCTATCTCTTTTCCAATCCTATGTGATTTTTCTTTATCACCCATAACAACACCAACAATTTTTTTACCTTTTGGTAAGTCTAAATGTTTGTGAGTATTGATTGAAATCGGAGTTGGTTTTTCAAACTCTTTCAGTCTTTTAATTAAAAGATTCTTACTACCACTATAAGGTAGTCTACGATTTTTACATAGGTTCTTTAATTCCACTAGCGAAAGTTTATCATAATCCATAAAACTAATTTACTGTTTTAAGGTTACAAATCCAAATCTTTCTTTAACTGCTCTAAATCGTTTCTCAACTTATCATCTCTCTCTATGGAATCCACAGCTCTTTCTAAATCTCTATCTTTTTTGTTTTTGGCTGAATAGTCGGTACCTGTTGAGTAAGCTTTGTTATGTGACCCTCCACTTTCTAATCCCTTCTCCATTCGTATCAGTCTCTTGTGTAATTCTTTAAGAGACTTTTCAACATCAGACCATTCATTTATAGTTTGTAGGATTATGGTGTCTGATAAAAATTCTGGTAGGTCGTAATCTACGACATCTGAAGTATTACCATATAGTCCTTGCTCATATATCAAATTTTTGACTACTTTATTCAATTGGGATTCTGTTAATTTAATTTTCATCTGTTATATAAATAGTGACTAAACTTTATTAGGGTATTTTTCTTTATATTTCTGAGTTAAAAACTCCGTTAGCTCTTTAATATCCTCATCGTTTAGATTATGAACGTTTCTATTTCTTATAAACCAATCCTTAATGGTTTTTTCGATAGGTTCCTTCTTTCTCAATTTATTTACCCTTCTAAACCCTACTAATTCTGCAGGAATTTCGTGTGGTTGTTTATAATAATCTTTACCTGTTGGTCTTTCATTCTCCCTACCTTCATAAGGGTCTTGTTCATCTTTTGTTCTCCACGATATCTGATATATATGCTCTATTTCGTGAGATACTATATCATTTAAATCTGCTATCACATCATACATAACATTCGGTAAAGAGTTAGGGTTTATAGTTAAACTGACCTCAATAGTATAACCTTCATCAACAGTTTTACCATCAATAATATAATCATTTTCTAACCTAGGGTCTAAGTCATAATTAAATTCTATTGAAAATTCAGGTACATTTTTAAAGTTGTATTCAAACACATCTCCGTCATCGGAAAGTTCTTCGGGTAGATAATACGTTCTCGTTTCTTTTGTTTTAATAATATTTGTTAGTGTTCTAACTATTTCACGAACAGGTGCGTCCGTAACGCTACTCTCAACAAGAACACCCTCTAAAAGTAATTTACCTCTTTCTTTTAAGTGTTCTTTAATTTGAAATACTAAATCCTCGACTATAGTATTTGGATTTTCATCCTCATAAAACCCTGTTTTGATTCTGAAGTAATTTTTACTTACCAAAGATTCGGCATATGGGATGTTATTTGTTTTAATAACAACCATTTCTACTATTCCGTTATAGTAATCCTTAAATTCTTCACTCATCATATTCAAATATAATATCATTCAACCTTAATGAATAGTCTTCCATACCAATTAAATTAGCGATTTTTTTAAATTCATTATCCCATTTACCACTTCCATTTTTTAGTTGTTTTTGAAATAGGTTTATGAATGAGTCTTTATGTTCATTGTGTTGTAATAAATTTTTCCATTCATCTACCTTGTCTCCCCTATCTTTTTCTGATTCTTCGTCTTTAGGAAACAATGTCATATTTTTGATAACTACGTCACAATCTAATGCTTTGTAAATCTTACCTGTATGACTCACTACTGAAAACTTTTTAGGTATATATTTAATTTCTCCTTCTATAATATTTGGTGTACCAAATAAGTAAACTTCACTCTTTATAGGTCTAAACTGACTAAAGAACTCAAGACGTGGTATAAAGGATTCCGCATCTTTTTTAAGTCCGTCTATAGTTTCGTCTCTATTTTTAATAATATCATCAGCATAATAACCATCAGGTTTATTATAAAGGTAATTAGGTATATCAATCTCTGTTTCCATAATAAATAAATATTACAAACTTTGTAACATTTCAATTAGTTTTGGATGGGGATATACGTCAAACTTATCTTTCCTAAAGTTTGTGTGTGACCATATACCTTCAGCCCCTTCATTTGCTAATGGCTGATACTCAAAAGATTTCCATTTACCTCTCTTAGCATCTGTATATAACCTAAGCGAGTAATTAGTATTTCTACCCGGTAGTCCATCCTCAACCAAAGGTTTACCATTCATACCCAAATACCCCTTACTGTTTAAAAGTTTTTGTTGAACTAAGATAGTTTTATTTTTTAAAGTATCATCAAAGTCTTCAAATAACTCGTTAATTCCTTTACACACGTCAATACCATACTTTTCAGAAAGAGAATAAATTAAATATTTTACCGATTCAATTTGTTTATCAGTATAACTATGGTAATACCTATATCCCCTCCAATTCTTACCTAAGTCTATAACATCTTCCTCAGGTACTAATGAGTTAACATAAGTAAAGTATTGACCATTCTGTGATTTTGTAAGAGGTCCATAGTTACATATCTCAATACCTATAGATTGTTTATTTAATTGTGAATTATTTGAGTTTTTAGTGCCTAAATGATGTGCCCAATACCTTAGGTCTAAAGCTTCTATAATAGTACCATCCCATGTGGTATCACCGTCTCTAGTTGATTTATTACCTATAATAAAATGAGTTGCTACCCTCAAGGATTTACCTCCTTTAGTCTTATCTCTATCCCAACTAGAAACCACCCAATCAGGTCTGTGACTTCCCGCGGTATGATGTAAAACTATAGAATTTTTTTTTGTCTCCTCTGGAAAATACTCATCATCAGGTAAGTGTAATTTCTTTATCTCCATAGTTATATTATTATATTATATAAATATGAAAAAAATAACTTTAATTTTACTATTACCGTTCTTAGTTAACACTTTATATTCACAAGATGTAAGAAATATTGTAACCAATACATTCATTGTTAAGTACTCAGAAGAGTTAGAACAACCTTTATATGTTTTTTATAATGTATTATGTCCAAATGGTGATGAGTCAAGAAGTGGTTTAGACTTTAAAACTTATGAAGGTGTTCACACATCAAATAATGAAGACTACGCTAATAACATATGGGATAAAGGTCACTTAGCCCCCGCAGCCTCATTTAATTGTGATAGAGAAACTTTAAAAAGTACTTTTAGTTATTTAAATTGTGCACTACAACATCAGTCTTTGAATCGAGGACCGTGGAGAAAACTTGAAGAGTTTGAAAGGAATCTTGCGAAAATATACGATACTGTAACAGTAACTGTAGACTGTCACTTTAGTGATTATTCTAAAAAGCTTGTGACAGGTGCGACTGTACCGGACGGGTTTACCAAAACGATAATATGGGATGATAGAGAGGAGTGTTTCTATTTTCCAAACAAAGATGTTAAAGGTATTGACTGGATTGATTTTAGAATAAATTGAGTTGGCTATTGTCTAATAAGATATTTATTACTAAATTTATAAAAAAAATATTATGAAAGTTAAACAGGGAGATAGTGTAAAAGTCCATTACGTAGGCACTTTAAATGATGGAAATGAATTTGATAATTCATATAAGAGAGGGTCCACTTTAGATTTTAAGGTAGGTGAAGGTCAAATGATTAAAGGTTTTGATAGTGCAGTCGTGGAAATGACTGTAGGGGATAAAAAAACAGTAAATATCAAACCTGAGGAAGCATACGGAGAAAGAAAAGAAGAGGCTATCACCGCAGTTGCAAAAGAAAATTTCCCACCTGATTTCGTCGCTAAAGAAGGTGAGATGGTTCAAGGACGAACTGAAAGCGGTCAACCTATTAACGCATTAATTATTGAAGTTCAGGACAGTGATGTTATTCTTGATATGAATCATCCACTAGCAGGTGAAGAATTAAATTTTGAAATTGAGCTTGTAGAAATTTCTTAATTAAAAAAATATTATCTTTATCGTAATGGGTTTTTATATTAAATCATGAGTAAAATTTTGTATGACGATTATGTGGGTGATGACCCGTTTTTCTCACCTTGTATTCATTGTGGATGTCCCGAATTTCATATGGATTGGGATACAATGATTTATAACTGTTCGGATTGTAATAAACCTATTGATAAGGACAACAGTAATTATGGAAAAGAAAGAAAACCCAAAGAAAAAGTTAAAAAATTCAAAGGAGAAGATTGACCTAAGATATTGGAAGATAGACTACCGTAATACTTCGGATATTGGATACCCTAATGAAGAGGACTATTTATCTGAAAAATAACTGTATGAAATTTGATAGTACTTCAAGAAAGAAAATAATATTTTTTATTTTCTTTTTTATGCCTGGAGGTTTCATACTCCTCTTGATTTTACTAATTTTAGACGAATTTATTTTTAATAAAAAACATGACGAAACTAACAATGAATAAAACCCTACTTTTTATTACCTGTATTTTAACTATTCCAGCTAATTCTTATATTAATGAACCCTTTGATAATAAAAATATAATTAGTACCTATAGTAATGACATTAACCCAATTAAACTAAAAAAAGTTTACAGGGTACCTCAAGAAATAGTACTTGGTATGATACAGGTTGAAAGTAATGATAACGATAGCGCTTACAATAAATCTGAAGAGGCTGTTGGTTGTTTACAGATAAGACCTATTATGGTAAGAGAAGTAAATCGTATTTTAAAAAAACAAGGAAAAGAATATAGGTTTAAAATGAAAGACCGTTGGGATAGAGACAAGTCACTTGAGATGTTTTGGGTGTGGAGAGATTATCACCATCCAAGAAGTAGTGATGAAGTAATTGCTCGTAATTGGAATGGAGGACCCAACGGTTATAAGAAAAAATCCACTGAGAAGTATTGGAAAAAGGTTAATAGTTGTTTGGAAAATAGGTGATTGTTTTGTATTTTTGTAAAACAAACGGAATAAATGATTGTAGAAAAACTCACAACACGTCAATACGGTAAACTATTCAGACAACTCGTCGGTGATATTAAACCGAATCATTGTGACTTTGAGGGTGTTATTGAGGTTACTCGTCTTCGTAAATATGATGATAGTAATCAGTATCATGGAGGTGAGGTAGATGTACTTTTTAAGGGTACTATTGTCGCACACAACGGAAAACACTATAGTGGTAAATCTTTTGGACCAGGAAAGATTCGTAGTTATTTTCGTGCTAATTTGGGTAATAGTATTAATATGTATACTAGACCGTTCGGTATTGATAAAGTAAAAATTTGTAAAATAACATTCGAGTGATGAAAAAATATATAGTAAGGTTTTACGGGTGGGAAGAAGAAATGCAAGGTTATAATCTTTCTCAGGAACAAACCGATAAACTTGAGGAAGCTGTCAGTAGTGGTAAGTATGAGTCTATCGATTCGATGGGTATGGATATCGAAGAGATTATAGACGTTGATTTCTTTCTAGGAGATGCTTTTTCTATGAGTAGAGCCAACTACCAACCAGATAATACTTATATTATTGTTTATGATGAGAATGAGAATGAGTTGTTTTCGTTTGACCTAAACAAAATTGGTGATATTGAAGACCACACTGAAGACTTTGACTATGAAGGGGTTACCCAAATCGAGTTTATCCCTGAGAAAGGTGGTGTTGAAAATATATTGTTCGTATCGTCTTCAAATAAAGGGGGTCTTTATGAATTTCATATCGAAAATGAAGATGTACCTAAACCTGAAGATTTCTCTATTGTAACAGGTGTGATTGAAATGCTCGATGTGTATTATGAGTTTATTGAACACGTATATTTCAAAGGTGAGAAACTTGAAATTGAGGAGTGGTTGGACAATCGAGGTAAGGGGATTGACCTTAGACTCACTAAACTTCAGGACTTATATGACTTTTGGGAAGAAAATGGAATTAAAAACCCATATGAAAATAAAGAAAAATAGGAGGGATGCCAGAGTGGTTAATGGAGCAGTTTGCTAAACTGTCGTCGGTAACGACGCGTGGGTTCGAATCCCACTCCCTCCGCAAAAAGTAAAAAAATGGATTTTGAATATATTATAATCGAAAAAACAAATCACATAGAATATGAGTTGTACTTAACAGAAGATGAGGTAAAATTTATTAATTATGAAAATTATTCCACTACATTTGGATAATCCGAACTTTAATCATATATTTGTACTGTTAAACGAATAAACAATGGCAAAAGAAAAACTCTATCGTAGTGTAAATGGTGATTACCTCTACCTATTCAATTGGAAATGTGGAGGTTTTAATGATGTGTGGGCACCTAACAAGCGTGAGGCTTATAAGCGTGTAATGCAGGAGCAAAAGAAACATGAGTCAGAGTATCCCACTCACACAAAACTTCGTCCTGACTATGATTCAATGCGTCGTTGTACTTATTCTCAGTATCAAGAACAAAATAGAATTGGTTGGTTGATGTCTATCTAACCATTTAATGACTCCGTAGCTCAGTTGGTTAGAGCATCTCACTTTTAATGAGAGGGTCCTGGGTTCGAGTCCCAGCGGGGTTACTTCATCTACCTAAATTTATATCGACATGAAATATTAGCAATAACAAACAAATCAGCTTAATTTAAAATTAATAACTAATATATAAAAAACATTTCCTGAGTAGGGTAAGAATAAAGGGAAGTGTAATAACAAAACTTCTTGCGTGAGTTGGTAAGGTAGCAGCGCAAGCCCAATCAGACGCTTACCAAGTCTTGGATAGGAGGTGTAAGACGGCAGGAATCTTCGGAGAACATAAGACCCAAACAATGGTGGAGTACCTATCAAAATCTCCACTGAAATACCGATGTGGCGTAATTGGTAGCCGCGACAGTCTTAGGAACTGTTGTCGAAAGACGTGTGGGTTCGAATCCCTCCACCGGTACAAATAAGGTCAGATGTCCGATTGGAAGGTATAGGGTGGCAAATTCTATCACGGTGGTTCGAATCCACCTCTGACCTCAAACCAAATAAACAAATCAATGCCTGATAACTATATATCCCCTTTAGACGAGTATATGCAAAAAAATTCTATTATGTACAAAGGTACTGAAGGGAATTCGTATAATACTGAACTTGATAACTATTACATCGAAACGAAAGGTTACTCACCTCAAGACGAGTCGTTAGGAAATGTTAATTGCACTCCTTGTTATACTCCAAATCCACCATGGTGGTGTGAAGGGTCAGGATGTGATAATAGTAGTGTTCCCATCGAACCAGGGGCGTTTATGTTATTCCTTTCATTTATTTTTGGGGTCGCATTAATTAAAAAAAGATTTGTTTTTTCAAGATACATGTAATATATTCGTATTCGTTCTTTAACATACAGAGGTAGGGAAAATAAATCTAAAAAAGGTTTGGTTTTTATTAAGTTTTAACTTACCTTTATATCTGTTCTTTAACATATGCACCCGTAGCTCAGCAGGATAGAGCATCTGCCTTCTAAGCAGACGGTCACAGGTTCGAATCCTGTCGGGTGTACTAAAAAATCTACAAAAGATTTGGTAGTTTAAAAAAGTTACTTATCTTTGTAGTGTTCTTTACAGAATGCCCGGATGGTGGAAGTGGTAGACACGACAGACTTAAAATCTGTTTCGCCGAACGGTGAGTGTGGGTTCGAGTCCCACTCCGGGTACTGAAATAGAGTTCTTTGATGTATGACTAAACTGATTATAGTAATCTCGCTGATGACCCCTCTGCGATAAAAAAGGGGAACCAATATGGGGACGTAGCTCAATTGGTTAGAGCATCAAGCTTATATCTTGAAGGTCGGAGGTTCGATTCCTCTCGTCCCTACTAAACTATAAAACGGGGGGTCGCCTCTTCGTCCTGATGTGTGGCGACCTCCCGATGTAAAAAATCGCGTGTGAGGTGAACATGGGGCTTCGGTCCCTACCTTACACACAACAAGCCGTGTAGTCGTGAAAGGAGTGGTGACTGGAAGCGACCTGAGTACTAGGAAACTCAGACCTGTGTGAAAGCATCTAACGGATTGATGCGCCGACTAAGTAGTGTCTTTTGATACCTTACCCTTATTCTAGTTTGGGTGTCGTTCGGAGAGGATGGGTTCGATTCCCTTCACATTGGCTAATTTTAAATCACTAAACCCTCATACTGACAGGGAGGGGAGTGACTATTAATTTAGTCCTCCTCTTTTTTATTTAAAATGTTTTATCTATCTTTGTACCATGACAAACGAGGAATTACAAAGACTCAAAGATAATATTTCTGAATACGGAGAAGATAAAGGATATGAGCGAACTTTTGAAAATGGAGGACAGGGTTACCATACTATTCCCTTTTATCCGATGTCTTGCTTTGGAAAACAAAGGTAAATAAGTGAATCAACTCACCTAATAGTATAACCAAAAGTGATTAAGTCACGCCAAGTATATAAAACTTGGATGATTGACATTAGATAATTAATTCTTATTATTATATCAAGAAAGAGTTCTTTGACATAAAAAACAAATTAAAATTTTAAAATCATGATTACAGAGATAATGTTTTTTATAGGGGGTGTTCTCTTGTCAGGTCTTATTGGTCTGGTTGTAGGGGTATCTTCAAATAAAAAAGAAATCGTAAAGATTCAGGAAGATGACAATGAGTTGTCTGAACTATTAAACGAGTTAAAACAAGAAGTTAAAGATTTAGAACTAAACGTTCATAAATATGTAGATAGTATCTACCGTGATACTGACCAGAACTTTCAAAATCAAGAACGTTCTTTGGATAGTAGATTAGATAAAATGGAAAGCCGCCTCCATAAAATGTATGAAGACGGCTGTAAACCAGTTGATAAACTTAAAACCCAACTAAACGGGTAAATTAGTTAAAGAACTCTTTCTTAATTTGATAATTACCATTAGTGTATTTTGTTTTTATAATATAAATTCCTGATGATGTAATTTCATTTATATTAATCTTAGCACCGTAGATATTATAGTACTCTATACTTTCTACGGTGTTTTGATTTTCGGGTAATTGTATACCCTTATTTTTTAAAAGACTTTTCACTGTTTCAGGAATATCATCTTCTAAAATCATACCTGTTTCACATTGTAATCCAAAAATAGACATCATTTCTAATATATCTGTTACACCTACAACACCGTCCCCATCAAAATCATAAGGGTCACATTCAAATCCTTCCCTACCAAAATATGACAATATTATAATAATATCTCCAGACCCTACAATATTATCACCATTAAGGTCCCAAGGACAATCCGATGGGGAGCAAGGGTCTGGAGGACCAACATAAAATGGAAGATTTTCATCAGGACCCCAATTCCCAGTTACTGTGTTTAAGGTGTCATTACCCTCTATGATAGAAACAGGACCACCACAAGGGTAAAACATACCATTTCCAAATAAATCCCCTAAAACTAAAACATAATTTCCTTCTTCTAAACAATAGGTGTTGGTTTCAGTCTCACATGCATATACACCATTTTGATAATCATCTCCTTCATCAATAGGTTCACCAATAGGGGTTCCATTTGTATCAGCTTCAAAAAGCTCCCACGAAAACCCAAAAGGTAGAGCGTCAAATTCTATTGTAATATCAACAAAAGTACCTTCATAATTATTAATTTGAAGAGTATTTGTATTATTAGTTTCATAAATATCCCCTAAAGCGTCTACATTAACTTCTATATCAGTTACACCATAACCTATATCAATGTTAGATAACGTTATGGTCTCACTTTCACCAAACCCTAGATTGCCTGTCCAAATTATAAAATTACCCGTACCATTTATTGAGTAATTTATAGTAGCTTCTGTTAGAGTATCTCCAAAACTTTGTAAATTAAAAACTATATCCTTTGTGGTTGAGCAACCTAAATCAGGGACTGCCAATCCATTAATAGAAGCATCTATCCCCCCAACAGCACCACAAGCTAAATTATTGTTTACTACCCCTGGTCTAAGAGTTTCTAGTTGAGCTAACATTCTTAAAGATTGTCCCTGGGTAAAACTTTCCATACACCCATCATTAGTATAATCCATAAAATTTTCTATTAAGGCATCGGGACAAGCTTCATTACCAGCGGGACACCCATAATTTCCTGTTGTAATAGGGGTATCACAGACTCTATCCCCCTGAGAGGAGCAGTTAGTATTAGAAGGGGTACAGGTAGATGTATTATGAAAAGTATGGTATAACCCACAATAGTGACCCATTTCATGAACAAGGGTTCTATTCAATCCATAATTACCCTCATTAGTTATACCAAAAGCATTAGTACCCACATACACCCCATAATTTGATGTTGGGAGATAGGCAAAACCTAAAGGACTATTAAATGGGGCGACAAATACATTACAGTAATTATTTCTATCATACCCCAATAAATTAGATACTCCAGTATGATTATTATAGAAGGCCGTAGCATCCCAAGGTTCTATTCCTAGGGTATCCCAATCATAATATCGTATACCTTCAATAGGTTCACCCGTAGTTGATGCATTTGCAATACAAAAGTTTATTTGTGTGTTAGCAGTTGGTTCAAGACTAAACTCACCTGCAAAGTTTTGATTTAAATCATCAATAGCTTCTTGAATAAACTCAACAGATAAGTGATTATCTTCACCATAAGGTTCACCAAAATGTATAACATGAACTATTATGGGTATTGTGATAGGCGGGTCTACCGAATTTGTTGCCCTTTTATTTTCTTCTAACTCTTTAGCCTTTTTCTGAAATTTAAAATAACTTCTTTTAAAAATTGGGTCTTGTAATTGTTGCTCAAGTATCTCATCGGTACCACATCTCGTGGGTTCTTGAGAAAAACTTATATTACTAAAAAAACTAAATAAAAAAACTAAAAATGTGGTTCTAAAAAATATCATTACTTATGAGGGAGTAGATTGTACTACTCTCTCATAAATATCTTATTAACTTCTCTTGTACCATCCGAAAACAAAGTTTCCTGTAGATATATTCCGTTACTTATACTATGTGTGTAAATAACTTCAACACCCCTCAGTGTGTAGTACTTTGTATGTATAATTTGTTTGTCTAATATTACATCAGTTAAATCACGTATTTTAGACTGTAAGTCTAAAGGTATCATACCAATATCATAGTACTCACCAGTGTAACAGTTATAACCCATTATCGGTAAAAACTCTAAAACATCTGTAATATTAATTATTAAATCATTATTTAAATCGTAAATATTACATTCCTCTACTTCAACCCCCGTCATAGATAGTAACCCCATTAAATCTCTAACAGTTACTAAACCGTCTTCATTAAAATCCCCCCGACACCCAATAGATGGACAGTAGGTAGAACAAAAATCAAAGGTAAGTTCATAACCAAAATCAAGATTTTCAGCTCCTGATATATTAAAAATTGTATCATTATTTAATATGACATATGTAAATGTACTATTAACTCCATAATCGCACAAACCATCGCCGTCGAAATCTATTATACATAATCCATCCCCAGCAACGTCAGTTATTTTGAATGTATAACATCCATCAGGTAAGCATGATGTTTCATAAAACGTTACATCATTACTTTGTACGGGGTAATCACCACCAAACAGAATAATATTTCCTTGTTCATCAGTTATTTCCCAGTCAATCTCATTTGACCAAGTGTCTGGACTTATAATAACCTCTACTAAATTTTGTTCAGAAACCTCAATTACATGAGTTAATATATTATTATCTAAAAACTCGTCAAGTTCATAGATTGCTTCTATTTCAACTATACCATCACCTATTATAAAATCATTAACGGGGACTAAAACATATTCTCCAGCATCGATAGGAGGTACATTATATAAATCACCATTAATTAACAAACTGACCTCTTCAACACTCTCCCCTCCAAAGTTATTTATTTTCACATTAAAATCTAAAGTTTCCAAGCACCAATCTAAAGGTAGTGAAGTAGAAGTAACTGCAATGTCTTTAGAGTTAGGAGACTGGCAATTTACATTGTTAATTATTAACCCCGAAAGTTGATTCCATATTTGATTACGCATAGTCTCAATCTGGTTTTGAGTAAATGAAGTTTTACAATCTTGACTTGTGTAGTCCATGTAATTTTCTAACATAGCATCTGAACAATCATTATTAGGGGTACATCCATTATTAGAACTAGTTGGTGGAGTGTCCGCTATAAAATCTCCGTTGGTACAAGTACTCGTGTTTGTGCATCCCCCATTAAAAGTATGATATAAACCAAATGCATGACCTATTTCGTGAGTCATAGTAGCATTTAAATCTCTACCCAATTTTAAAGTACCTGTGGTACCTACGACATTATACAGACATACTGGACCATACCAACAATTATTACCTGTGGGTCCTAAGTAAGAAAATCCTTGAGTTCCATTATTACCGTTATTTCCATCTATTTCAGAGACAACCCATAAGTTAAAGTACTCATTTGTGTCCCAACACCCTAATGTGGTTTTTAAATATGATTGGTCAACACCACTTTGACTACCTACACCTGAAACCCCATCTTGAGCATAGGATTCTCCATTATAAAATATTCCACTACCGTTGTGTCTTAAAATACCGTCTGTTGGGTTATTATTTGGGTCACGAGAAGCTAAACAAAACTCTATCTTTGAATCAAGAACTAAAGATAGTTCATATTCATCGTATACATCTGTAAGAGACGATAAAGCATTTATATCTCCTCTAAACCTATGATTTAGATTATCGATACAACTTATAATTTGCTCGTCAGATATGTTAGTACCATCACCGACCGACTCCCCTAAGTGAACCACATGGAACACGACAGGAATAGTAAGAACTTCTGCTGTCTCCAAATTAACTTCGGGCGGACAATCAACTCGCTCAACATACATTTGTTGTAGAAATGGATTTCTACGTATCATTTCGTCAGTACCACACTCTTCTTGTGAAAAAATGGTTGTACTTAATAACGTTAATACTGTGAAAAACAGTAATTTAAATGTTTTCATGCCCATAAATATATAAGTTTGTCTATTTTTATATGGATTATATATTAATCAAATATGTTTTAACGCATATTTTTAAAAATTTTGTTTGATGAATGAATAATTTTTACTATATTTAATATGTTGGAATTTATGTCCATAAACTTTTTAAAATTAATAAAAATGAAAATGAAAAATTTGATGTTTTTATCCACTGTCGCTTTATTGTGTTCATGTGGAACAGTAAATGAAGAAACTGAAGTTATTATTACAGACACCACTCAACAATGTTGTGCCACAACTGTGACTGACACAACTGTGACTGACACAACTGTAGTTAACACTTTTGACCCATCAGGAATTAATAATGTACAAGACCTCCTAGATACTTTATCTAATATGGAGTCAGGTACTATTATTGAAGAATAATTGATTATGAAAGATAAAGATTACGAAGAACTTTTTCAAGGTAGAAGAAAGAACCAATTAGAATTTAGTTATAAAATGGTTGGTTTTGGTTATTACATCGTCCTATTAATAATAATAGGATACGTATTTTATGAATTTATAAAATGAAAAAAACTAAAATTGTAAACTTGTTCGCGGGACCTGGGGCTGGTAAGTCAACCATAGCCTCAGGTCTTTTTCACGAAATGAAAAAACGTCATATTAAATGTGACGCCCCTTATGAGTTTCCAAAAGAACTGGCTTGGAATGAATCTAATAAAGAAATAAAAGACCAGCTTTACGTCATCGCAAATCAACACAGAGGGATAGTTAGGTCTTACGGTATTGTTGATTATATAATTTTGGACTCTCCCCTATTACTATCTTTAGCGTATAAAGATAATTACACTTCAGAATACCCTGCTAATCTATATGGTGATAGTTTTGAGATGATGATGTTAGATATTCACAATAAATACGACAATATCAATATATTTTTAGAAAGACCTGACAAGTCACATGAAAATGAAGGTAGATTTCATGATGAAAACACGTCACTACAATTAGATAGAAGGATTAAGTCTATATTAGAAGTTAACGACATATCATACACTAAAATTAAAGTTGATGAAAATACTATTAATCATATTTTGTCATTGGTCTTGTGAATTTTTTTAACCTTGAGCTTCAGTCCAAGAAATTCTACACTTAACATCTCCGTTTGATGTTCCATTGTTTTTAGCAAATATAGTTAACGTATCTGGACCATCAGGGAAGGAATTAGGTCCTCCTAACACGCTATTACTTAAGTTTCTAATGTCTGATATATCTAATGTCGATGACGTGGCCCTCGTTCCACCCTCATCAGTTAAGAATAGACCTATCACATCACCACCGTCAACTGCCGTATCGTTAGTATGGTCAATATATTGAGATATACTTCCGTTACCTGCTGGGTCCCAATTAGTTTCTCCCTCAAACAATGTTGATGTCCCGTTAATTTTTACAGTAATGGTGAATTGACCAGTAGCAACAACACCAATTGTTTTTAATGTTATTAATGAACGATTAACTAAGTTCCTAACACCATAAAATCCTGGAATACCATAATCGACGCTAGGTGCCAATCTAATTGTTAAAAGAGCTTCTTCATCACCTGAAGCTATCGTCTTTTTATCGTTATTGGCCGCGGTAAATAGATATGATTTATCTACATCAAAACCTCCGTCCATAATTACTGAAACCCCCCAGTGGCTTAGGGTTGGTGAGAAATTTTGATTTGTCGATAACCATGTATCATTGACAGATGCGGTTGTATTTCCGGCAGATAAAAATCCTACATTTCTATTAATTAAATTTAATGAGGTATTATCACCGCTCTCACTACCCTTTGTATATTCAATATATTCGTTATTAATATTTATGGTACCTGCACTAGGTAAGTAATATGCGTCAGTAGTTAAAACATCGATTGTAGATGACGATGTAGTCATTGATGACTGTAGGTAACCACTTTTAGATACGGTATTAATTTCAAATCTTGCTGGTAGGTTACCTGTTCTCATATAAGCTTCTGTGTTTAAGTTGTTATTAACAAACTCATGGAAATAAAATATCTCACCTTGTATACCTCTCATTCCGTATCTAATTTTACCTGCACCATACCATGAGTAGTCAATAAATACCATTTGCATTTTAGTAGAGTCAAACACATAACCTGACGGACCTGTACCATCTAATATATCTAAGTTAAAATCACTTCTCTTAACTCTTTGTTCGACAGTTTTAACAAGTTTTATATCTTGAACCGTAGAGCCTTTATAGTCAGGCGCTATAGTTATTTGGGTGTCACTATCAATAGAAGTGATATAATACCCCTGTCCTTTAATGACTACAAAATCACCCTCATATAGTTGAGTGGTGAATTTAGAGCCGTTTCCTATTACTATAGATGAGTCTGTGGTTGCAGTTATGAATCCAGAAATCTGTGTTGTACTATTACGTTTCACACAGTATAAATCATCCCCATCATGTTCAAAGAATAGTCCGTTCTGTTGGTCAAAAAGTCCTGACCTAACAACCGCATCATTCCATTCTTTAACTTCTAACTTAATAAGTCCTCCTGGATTTACATCGGTAGGTACTGAACCTGAATCTATCGGTATTTGTAGTGAAAAATCTTTTGGACTTGACACTCCATTTATAACCGAATCTTGGACGTTATACGGGTTTGAACCACTACTAACTGTAAATCCTTCTAAATTTATTTTAACTGACTCTAAGTAATCTCCGGGTAATTTAAAACCGTGGACTTGGTCTGTTTCAATAAACATATCATAGAAGGGATATGTCGATGCATCATAATTACTTGTATCTATAGAGTATTGAAATACATCATACGTAGGCTTGAATAGGATACCAGTACTAAACTGTATACCTTTACCTGATTGATATCTAAAATATCCTCTAGTCTGTCTAACTATTTGACAGTTGGGTGAATAACCTTCAGGACTAATTTGTACACCCCCATCAAAATATCTATGTATAGCACTTCCATTATTTCTAACGTAGACTTTAGTTGTTGAATCAGACACGGTATTAGAGTTTGTATAGTCGGCGTCAGACGCACCTAAAAACTCAACTTCAGTATTACTTAATACTTTACTAACTTCAAAAGAACCTATCCAGTCCGTATCCGAAGACGCAGAATCCACCACATATATAGTAGAACCTATAAATAATGAATGATTAGTTGCGAATGTAACTTTAAGATTACGTCCTCCATTAACACGAGATACTGATGTGAGAGGTAGTTCGGAAGAATAGTAAAATCCGCCAGTATAAATAACAGTATAATCTGTTTTTTGGTTACCCACATACGTTTCAGGAGAGTTAGGGATAATACCAAACGATGTAGTACCTGAAGTACTTACAATTAAGAAAGATGTGTCTAGATATGTAGGGTCCTTAGTTTCTTTAAAAATGATAGGTTGACCAACGTAAAAAGGAGTTGATGGGGCTTGAGTAACTGTGACTTGTAACCCTTCTCTTGATATAATATCTAAGTTTAATGAAAACGCTTGTCTTGTAAAATATGGGGATGTAGTATTAACTGTCGGCGACCATGATAATATTCTTTCGGAAGTTCTTGGGTCGTCTAAAGCCACTATAGTAGCCGATGAGCCAAACTTTTCATAATGACATTCAATTTTATTTTGACCTTCAAAAAACTTTACATATACAACTTTGTCTACTTGGGACTGTGAGCTAGACCCATTTGGTGCGTATGAAGCTTTCCATATAAAAACCCTATTAGGTGATGTTCCTTCACTTCTTTTTGAGTAATTAGCAACTTCCATATCAGTACCGAACATCTTTAATAATGGTCCGTATCTAGTGTCTCCAGGGTAGGATTCATCACCTATGTTTGCAATATCACCATTACCAGTAGCCCTAGTACCAAAGAAAAGAACTCCATTATTATTACCTCTTACAGTATTAAATGTAAACCCGTTAACAGTCACATTAAATCCAATACTTCCACTTCTAGAGGCAGAAGTATCGTTATTATCAGGATTATTAAAGTTTTCTACATTTGTAAATGAAGCACTTTCTAAAGAAGTGTCATAAGTAATACTAGTTGTATTTGCCGGTGTTATTAAAGTCGAGGGTAATATTGATGTCACTTGTTCTGCAGTAAACGCAGGTTCGTTAGCTTTTTGATATATACCAGGTATATTGGCTTGGAGTTGGACGGTTTCCCATTTTGTGGGTTGTAAAGAATACTCAAAGTCAGTATCAATCAAAGACTGAGGATTACTTACCCTCATCTTATCTACTGGGTCACTATATGGTCCCTCAGGTACAATTTTTTGTCCTCCTTTATCCACGTAAAGTTGTAAACTATCGGTATCGGACATGGATGTTGTATCATAATTTAATGTAAGAGTAGTTAAATTTGTGGTGTTATCATATGTTGCAGTACCTCCTCTACCTTGTTGAGCAAAATTATATATTATAATGTTGTCAGTGGTATTAGTTATTAATAACCACTCTTTAACGTTATAGTTACCTCTAACTATAACTTTCTTTTCGCTTGCATCAAACGTATAGTTTTCTATTAATGTTTTAGCCATTTTTTTTAGTATTAAGACATAGCAATTGTCATTGCCATATTTGTATTATCCATTATGTCTCCGTATAAAATCCAGTTGTTTTGAGACGTTCGTTTTAAATAAACAACTGAACCTTCTTTAGAAGTCATTAAATCTGCTTTAGATGTTATCGTTACTCCCTGTGCACCCACAAACGTTATTTGACCAGTGTTAGATTGTTCTACAGTAACCACACCATTATCTGCAAATGGGGGTTCTGATTCTGCCGGAACTGTTAGTGATAAATCAGTCGTACCATCATACTTTAAATAGTCACCTATATCTGTGGTTAATAGGGTGTATGTTGACCTGTCACTTAATGTAGTTATTTTTGATGGTATTGGACTAATTTCTACACCAGCTATTTTAAATGCCATATTTGTTTTTTATAATAAATACAAATTTTTTTAGTTTAATCTAATTAATATTTGTTTTTATTGAACGTATTATTTATATTTGTATTCAACCCGCGCTTATAGCTCAGTTGGTTAGAGCATCCGACTCATAATCGGCAGGTCCTAGGTTCAAGTCCTAGTAGGCGCACAACTATGATGAAATAACATAAACACCTTACGATGAATATTTTTATATTAGACACTGACGTTAAAAAATGTGCTGAATATCATAATGATAAGCACGTAGTCAAAATGATTTTGGAATCTGCGCAACTTTTGTGTGGTGTTCACCATATGGTGGAGTCAACATATGTTGATGTTCCATACAAACTTTCACATAAAAATCACCCATGTTCTATTTGGGCTCGAGAAAACATTTCAAATTATTTGTGGTTGTGTGAACTTGGTCTTGAGTTGTGTAAAGAGTATACATACCGATATGGTCGTAGACACAAATCTCAAGATGTTATTGAATGGTGTATTGAAAACCGTCCTAACATTCCTGAAGGTGAATTTACCCAACCACCAAAAGCGATGCCTGAACACTATAAAGTAGATGACGTAGTTCAATCTTATCGTAATTATTATTGCGGGGACAAAAAATCATTTTCAAAATGGAAAACTAGAGAAGTTCCTCATTGGTTTATTTGATTTACTTTACTATATTAGCCTTATGAAACAGAAAATTATTAATGTATCTTATAGGAAGGACTCTAAGTCTTTTCCTGAATGGTTGAAGTATGAAGTTACCATTATGAATGAAAATGGTACTGAAGAACTTATACCGGCATATGGTAAGGATTTGGAGGATGCAATCTCAAGAATTAAACATGATAAACGTATTAGGGTTATTGAAAAGACAACTCGTAAAATCCCTGTTGTTTTTTGGTTGTGTATGTGGTTACTTTATATGTCAGGAATAACTGCATTGCAATATGAACTCGATGAACCAATGATTATTATAGGTGGGTTGAGTTTTGCTGGTCTTTTTATTATATTTGTTATGTGGTGGACACAAAATAGAAACGTAGATAAAGATAAATAATATGTTATATTTCGCTTATTGCTTTACAGGTACATGTATAACTCTTATGTTATATACAATTATTAAAACAATTTTAAAAAAATGAAAAAATACTTTGAATTTTCAGGTACAATCAACGGAACAAATTACTTTCTAAGAAATATGTTAGCAACTTTTATCGCGTTTGGTGGGGGGTGGATGATTGGTTATGGATTGGGAACAGAAACGACATACCTATTTATGTTGGGTCTATTACTCTTAATTCCAACTATATGGTTTAATGTTTGTACGATTTTTAAAAGGTCGAACGCCTTATTTCCAGAACAAGCAATGTGGATTACCGTTGGTATGATTGCCTTTCAGGTACTCGGAGAGGTTAATGAATTATTTTCTATATTCCCTCTTATTATGGGATTGATTCTTTTGTTTAAAAACTCTAATATAGAAACACACGAAGGTTAAACCTTTAGGAGAGATGGCAGAGCGGTCGAATGCGACGGTCTTGAAAACCGTTGTACCGAAAGGTACCGGGGGTTCGAATCCCTCTCTCTCCACACAATTAAAAAAATAAAATTATGAATTACGGAGAAGATTTTAAAAAATATGCAAAGAGTGACCATAATATATCATCACTCAATATGGACTATTACGAAAAACAAATTAAAGGGTCACTAACACCATACATACTTGAGGAGAGGGAAATGAGAGTGACTCAGATGGATATTTTCTCTAGATTGATGAGAGACCGAGTTTTGTGGGTTGCGGGGGGTGTCGATGACCGTATGTCGACTGTGGTTCAAGCACAGTTAATGTACCTTGACTCTGTAGATAATTTAGACATTACCATGCATATTGATTCTCCTGGTGGTTCAGTTAAATCAGGTCTATCTATGGTGGATGTTATGCAATACATCAAATCCGACATTGTAACTGTAAATACTGGAATGGCAGCTTCTATGGGTTCAGTACTATTAGGTGCAGGTACTAAAGGAAAAAGGTCATCTCTAAGATTTTCAAAGACGATGTTGCACCAATCTAGTGGAGGTGCTTATGGTAACATTCAAGATGCCCGAATTAATTTTGAAGAGTGGGAAAAAGTTAATGATATATTGTTTGAACTTTTAGGTGAGTTCTGTGATAAGGACCCAAAGAAAGTAATGGAAGATTCGGCGAGAGATTTTTGGATGTCATCTGAAGAGGCTCTTGATTATGGTATAATCGATGAAGTGATAAAGACAAAGCGTTAATATCTAAACCTTTACTTTCCTATAAACGTCACTTAATGAAAACCATTACGTGGCGTTTATTGGGTACTATTTTTATTACTTGGATAATAATTGGGACCCTTTAATAGGTTTAATTATAGGTTTAGTAGAGATTATATCAAATATGGTCTTATATTTTTTACATGAGAGATTATGGTATAAATCCTATTACGGTGTAAAAAAAACAGAATAAGTTATAAGTACTCTATATTTATCATAAGAATATTTAAAAACTATGGATTGGATAAGGGTTGTCGAGATTTTATTAACATCTATTACTTCAATAGTTGTTGCTCTGGTGGGTGCGGGTTTCTTTAAAAGATATAACGATAAAAAATACAGTAACGAATCTAAAGGTAAATTACTACAGCAAATCAAGAAAGATGAGATAGTACATTTAGCGATTAGAGATGTAAGACGTAGGTATTCTGCCGATAGAATTTATGTTTGGCAGTTTCATAATGGGGGTTCTTTTTATACGACCTCACCTATTCAAAAACTATCAATAACCTACGAAAGATGTTCACAAGGACTTGAAAGAAAAATAGAAAAAAATCAAAATCATCTAATTACTAATTTCACAACATATATAACAGATGTTATGAACGGTAAAATGTTTTTTTCCGATATATCTAAAATGGATGATATAGGTTTAAGGTCATTAGCACAATCAAATGGAACTAAATCACATTGTGCGGTTCCGATATATGATAAAGAAGGTCATTTAGTTGCTATGTTGTGTTTAGATTGGGTTTGGACTGACATACCTAAAGAATATTTAAAAAAGGATGGTAACTTTACTCAAGACTTTATTGAGGAATTTAGTAAGGATGCCGATACTCTAGATACTTATTTATAATGCTAATAAGAAACAAAATTAAAAAAAACAATAAGTTACTAACATCTATTGTTTTTTTATCACTATTATCTGTAACTAACAATTTAGAAGGTTATATATTATCTAAATCCGGTTTTAGTTATGGTTTATTAGGTGTAGAGTTCTTATCTACATTATTGACAGTACTATTTTTATATTTCTTAATTTGTATGATTGACGATGGTAGATGCGCAACTGTTAAAAGAAATAAAGACTCTTAAGTACGACTACTTAAGGCGGTTATCTTATTATTTTTAGCTACTTTATAATCCCCTATTTTATTAACTCTCATACCCTCTAATTTGGCTTCAGCGTCACCAACTTCCCATTCATAATCATACTCAATCGTATCATCGATTTTATCCACAATGAGTATTTCATTTTTATAACGACTTAACCATTCGTTAAACTCATCAATAGTTTCTTCTCTTTGGTCATCAGTTCTTCGATTTAACTCTTCAGCCATATCGAGACTCTGAGTTATAACAGTACCGTACTGAATATCAATTTTTTCAGTATTTCCCTCTACTTCACCACTCCCTTCACATTCCCCACATTCTCTACGACCACTTCCTTCACAATCATTACAGTCTACTGTTGCGTCACCATCACAGTCATCACAAACCATTCCCCCATCACCATCACAGTTTGAGCATACGTCATCGTCTTCATCGACTCCATCACCGTTACACTCCCCGCACTCTTCGTTACCCCTACCTTCACATCTACTACAGTTGTCATAACCTTGCCCATCACACGTATCACACCCTACTTCACCACCCCCTTCACATACCTCACAAGTCTCGTCACCATAATATTCATCACTTTCAGATTTAATATAATCGATAGTATATATTCTATTTGCTTTTTGTAATGCGGTATTGTCATCATCACCATTTAAAAGGTTATATGCAACAAATATCCCCCTAACTAACTCATCACCATCTAAACTACCTAAGATGTTTCTAGTAGGTGAATTATTTAGTAATGACGTAGACTCAATGTATGATACAGAAGGTTTTTTGTCTAACATACCTTTATGTCCAAGGTCTAAAGTTATCCATGATTCCAAAACTTTACCGATTTTTAAAATATTTTCACTCATAAGTCTGATAATACTATAAATAGTAACTATTTATGTAATATAACATAGATTATCATGAGTGATAGAAAAAAAATTAAAAATGTCCTAAAGGAATATACTGAAGAAGAATTGTTTAATTATGAACCTAACTTTAGTGCGGAAGATTTATTAAAATATATAGAATCTGAATGGGACGTAGAAATGTTAGGTCTAATAAACTCTAAGATTAACGAAAGAATAGAGTTCTTATCTCACATTGCAGATGTCGGAACTAAAAAAGAGGTTAAAGGATTCAAGAGATATGAAGAGTGAGTTACTAAAAATACTATCAGAACAAATTAATAAAGAATTATTAAAAGAATCTTTTACATTCCCAATCGGAAACGATAATTTTAATATTGGTTATGATGAAATTGGTTTGGGTCGAGGTAAGGAAAAGGTGTTAGATAAAGATTTGTCCATACATAATTCAGATTATGGAAGAGGGGACGCCAAACATCAAAAGAGAGGTGGTCATGGTGGAATTGATATATTTGCTCCGTTAGGTACTCCATTAGTGTCTTGTGTAAATGGTAAAATCGTTAAAATAGGTAAAACTAAAGTAGGTGGTAATAGAGTCACCATAAGAGACAGTAGAGGATTAAATTATTATTACGCACACATGAATCTAATAAACCCGTCTCTCAGACGTGGAGATTTAGTTTCATCTGGGTCGTATATAGGTACTGTAGGTGACTCAGGCACCGCTAAAGGGACCCACCCACACCTACACTTTTCAATTTACGATAAAAGAGGTTATAAAAAAGGTAATATAGACCCATGGCCGTTATTGTCCTCAAGTATAAACGATATTAACACAATAGAGAGTATACCTGCAGATATTGAGGGATTAACTTTAGATTTATCCACATTACCTAAAGAAATAAAAATAACAGATATATTAACTAATAAAGATAATCGTGATTTAATCACTAGAGGAGCTAAAGGTGAGTCGGTAGAGGAGTTTCAGAAAATATTAAGAGATTTAGGATATAATTTAGGTGAATTTGGACCTAATGGTGACGGTGTTGACGGTAAGTTTGGTAGTGTAACTAGAGACGCTATAAGGTCATTTCAAAAAGACCATGGTCTAAAGGTTGATGGTATAATAGGTATAAACACGGCAACCGCCTTATCATCATATAAGTAATTACTTACCTGACAAAAATAGTTCTACATCTCTAGGTCCTGGTACACCCATTTTTTTTTCACAATCTATACAGTAAATTCTAACTGTGGATGTCCCATCCTCAAATTTTAAGTGAGTGTTTTTATGTCTACACTCATTCTGAATCTCTTCTCGAACCTTTTCAAGTTTTTTAATTTCATTATTAAGAG
>JACLAB010005222.1_pt1 | contig 52938 bp, 28 predicted proteins | sample 8027921 | NCBI WGS metagenome assembly JACLAB01 (sample SAMN15725117, study PRJNA655200) | protist metagenome | isolation source: fluorescence activated cell sorting (FACS) single amplified genomes of... | place: USA: West Boothbay Harbor, Gulf of Maine | collected 2000-07-19 | reverse complement strand
GCGGGGGGGACACGTTTCAAATTCCAAATTGGTCAGCACCGGGCGCCGCCGCCAAAGATGTTAATCCATACAGATGGTGCTACTGGTTTATGACCAAAGTATACGAGGATGGATCGACGCGCGAGGAGAGGCTGCACAAATATGCAGGTGACAACCCCGAAATCAACGAACTACTCGACAAAGTGTTGTCGAAAATAAGTATTTACAGGAATAGGCAAAGATGAAGACGAAGATATGCGTTTTTAAATCACGGGAATGAGTTCCCAGCCAACCGCGATGCGTAACTCCTCGGCTCGCAACGCGGCGATGTTCTTGTTGAATGAAATGCCTTCATCGTAAGAGAGTTGAAATCGTCCCGCCGGCGCCGCGTTGGCGTTTCCATTCAACCGTTGCGCCACGCGCACGTCCACGAGTTCGTCGCCATCGATAAATAAAAAGTCCGCATCAAAATACCCACCGCCAATGTTTTCGTTGTCCTCGACGCTATCATCGATTAACGCTGAGCTTTATAAATTAGTAGGACACAATAGACATAGAAATCACACGCACACCACAGCTTCTTGTGCGTGAGTGTTGAACCGTTTGCATTGGAGATACGTAAAATTACTAGTTAGCGTGGGTGTCGTGTCTTCTGAAAATCTTCAATGCACCTCCACCACAGAGCTCGCCTCTGTCCCGTTGCGCGCGTCTCGCGTTTCACTGCGAGCAAACGTCAAGCGCGCACACGCGTGCTTAGATCCATCGTCTCATCGCACGCATCGCCGTACATCATGTCGTTTGTCGTCGTGTCGTCGTCTTCTCGCGTCGCACGCTCCACCCTCGTCAGACTTTCGTTTTGAAAACGCTCGACGCGGTGGGAACGATATCCGCCCGCGCGCGCGATGACGGCGTCGATGATGGACGAAGGTAATTCAAAATCTAATTATGGATATAGAACAAACTCACACTAGACCACCGCGCGAGGAATCGCGCGGTGGTGAATTTTTTTCGCGCCGTCGGCGGCGTTACGCGCGCCCGCGCCCGCGCCCGCGTCCTCTACCGCGCCCGCGTCCAGCCGCGGCCACAATCTTCGCCTTGGGCTTCCCTTGCTTGGGCGTATCGTCTACTAGTAAAGTGTCCAAATTCAGCGAGTCTGGGAGGATGTAATATCGAATTGTGTTCCCGCGCACACTCAAGTGGTCCATCGTCACTGGGTTTTTCCCTTTAAGCGTAAGCTTCACCTGCTTGAGATGCGTATTCATGCTCACATCCACACCTGCGCGCGATATAAACGTCAACATTCGTCAGTGTTCGCATTCGCAACGCACGCATTGCGCACGCGACGGGTAAACCCGCGGTATCCGTAGCCGCCTCGCGCGGCGATCGAATCCGCGACGCGCGCATTCCCGAGCTCAAACCCCTTTTCGCACTCCATGCCGTCGCGCCCCTCGCGGCGACGCGCGCTCAAACGATGCATACGTACCCATGATTGTCCCGTGCGCGGTGGTGCCATTCTTCAACTCCACCGTCACCGACTCGTTGCTTAATTTCTGTAAAAACCTCACGAGCTTCATGGTGTCGCCTCAACCAAGCCGCCGCGTGTCTTCGATCCGTCGAGCGCGCGTCCGATGCGCGTCGATGCGAGTGCAAAGTCCCGAACGTCTCCTCGTGACACGCGCGCGTGGGCGTGTGCTGTCGACGACGACGACGACGACGACGCGGTGTGCGTGTCTGAATCTGACGACCAAATCCGCATTGTGCGCTGTGCGCGTCGTCATCGTCGACGTCGTCGTCATGGCGGCGTCCATCGCGCGCGCGACGTCGGCAGCGTTGTCTTCGCGCACGTCTGCGCCGACGCGCGCCGCATCGCGCGGCGTTCGCGCGGCGTCGCGCGGGATGCGTGCGATGCGACTCCGGGACATCATCCTCGCGCGCGCCTTGTCGCGCGGTGATGGCGACGCCGACGCCGACGACGCGCGACCGTCGCGCGCGAGGTCGTCGGGGTCGGCGTCGTCGTCGTCCACTGGGTCGACGATCCCAGCCGATCTCGACCGGGCGACGCAGGCGGAGATGGAAGCGTTGTACCCGCGCGCCAAGGAGGCGTACTACGACGGCGCGCCGCTCGTAGACGACGTGTATTTCGACGCCCTCGAGGCCAAACTGATGTTTTTAAATTCTGACGCGGTGAAAAAGTATCCACGGTGCTCGGTGCGCGGGAAGGCGGTGTATTCGGATTGTGTGACGGATGAGGCGCAGATGCGCGCGTTGCAGACGTCGTACGCGGTTATTCTGGCGGTTGGCGCGGCGTTTATTTTTTTTGATTTCGGAGACGACGTACGCGCGCTGTTGTCGCTGATTTTTTCACTTCCCGATGGGCCGCGATTGAGGATACCAATCATGGGATTGATTGGCATCGGCTTGGCCTCGCGTGGGGTTGAAAAGTTGCGTTCGGTGAAGAGCGGCGAAACGCTGGCGATGACGGGCGAGTGTCCGGCGTGTCACGAACAAGTGTATTCTTTCCTTTCAGTGCGTGGTGCGCAGGGCAAGTCGCGCACGGAATGTCATTGTTGTGCGCGTAAGATTGTGTTTGAAACGCAATTTGAAAAACGCGAGAGGACGCCGTGGAAGGTGGTCGGTAAAGGACGTATTTATCTCGTCAGCGAGCGGAGCGACTACGAATCCTCGTGACGACGAACATCGTGATTTATTCTTCTTCCTCTGCTTCCCACGCGCGCGCGTGGAAATGTGAATATGTACAATTATAATTATCTAGCCGCAGCAGCGATACTGACGTATACCGGTAGTATCATCAATACCTTTTCTAGCGCATCTTGTAATAGATGATCATCAAAATGGCAAACGCCAGCATGCCGCTTACGCCGTAAAAAACAAACTTATTTGCCCGCGCGCGACGACCCATGTTGCTTAAAATCTTTCTCGAACGTCCTATGGTGTCGTCAGCGCCATGCAGTGACTCTCGACTGCGTTCAATCGTCTCCCGCTGGCCTTGTAAATCATGCAAAATGCTCACGCCCAAATCCTCCGTCTCGAGCAACGCTCGTCGACTCTCCTTAATGCGCTCACCAGTACGCGCTAATCTCTCCGTCGTCTCCATCGCTTGGCCGCGCGCGGAAAAATCTCCACCGCTGTAACCGCTCCCTCCGTCACCACGCTCAGCCGTGTTCAACAAATCATCTCTCGCGTCCGCCGTCGCCGCCGTCGCGCTCGCCTCGCGCCCGTCCCGCTTCAACTTTGCCAGCTCACCTTTATATTCTCTCAGCTTTCCCAGCAGTGGCGCCTTGACGTTATCATCCGTGATCGAGCGCGCTTCAAGATCCATCCGTCGCACGAGCGCTTCGCACTCCGCAACGTCCGTTTCGATCGATTTTACCGCCCGTTGGCGTTGCGCGCCATCTCCAGCGCCTCGAACGTTTTCAATCCCACGATGAATCGAGCTGGAAAACTCACAAAACTCTCGTTCATAGCTTTCAAAAATCTGTGCGGGCGAATCGCGCGCGTGCGTAAGGTTAGTCGAATGCATCGCGCGCCGTGGCGACGGGCGAACGGAGTTTTCAACGTCGTTTTTACGCAGATGATGAGTGATTTTCGACAGTCAAAAATCAAGCAAAATCACGCGTGCGCGCGACGCGACGCGACGCGCATCGCGCGCCGAGACCGCCACGATGTCGCAGTCGAACGCGTCGCGCGCGCACGCGCGTCCGGGAGTCGCGATGCGCGCCGTGGGCGACGTCACGTACCGCGCTCATGCTGCGATGTCGCTGCGCCTCGTTGTGTCGTTCGCGCTCCGCCTCCGCACACGTCGTCGCGCGCGCCATCCGCGACGAACGACGGTACAGGTGACGACGCATCGACGACGGTCGCGGAGCGATTCGCGGGTGAGCGCGGCGACGTCGGACGCGCGCGATGCGGTCGTTTCTCGCGGACATGAAACGCCAGGCGCTCCAAGCGACTTCGACGACGAATGAGCGCGCGCCAGCGGCGACGACGGCGTGGGTGAGCGATTTCGACGACGATGCGAGTCACGCCAGTAGCGCTGGTGGGTTTCGCACCTCCCACGACGCGCGGTCGTCGTCGGCGGCGACGGTGGAGCTACATCCTTTGGCGCGCGAGTGGAGCGCGCGCGTGAGCTCGTCGACGGTTCGACAGGCATTCGTGCGCGAAAGCATCGACGCGTACACGTCGCAACACCCTCTTAAGGTGTTCTGTGGGACTTGGAACACGAATGGCAAGGCGCCCAAGGAAGGGATGGACATACGGTCGTGGTTAAAGATGGACGCGAGAGGCGGTTTTGGCGCGGAAGCGGCGGATGTCGTCGTCGTGGGATTTCAAGAAATCATACCGCTCACGCCTGGGAATGTGTTAGCTGTGCAAGATAGCGCGCAGACGGAGATGTGGGAATCGGTGTTAGATCGTGCGTTGAATGGTGACGCGGCGAATCAGGAGTCGACGAGAAGGCGGGGTGCGTTCGCCGAGAGTAGTTACGAACGCGCGGCGAGCAGGACGTCGACGCAAAACGTTCAGGATGCGACGCCCGGTGCGTCGTGGGTGAATTTCGAAGATGATGCGAACGATGATGATGATTTATTTCAGGCGATGGACGCGCGGAATGCACGACCACGGCCGCCAGCAGTTCCGACGATGAAGGGCGTGGCGATGTACCGGCCAGTGGCGCAGAAACAGCTCGTGGGCGTGTACGTCACGGTGTGGGTCAAGGCCACACTTTTAACGCACGTAACCGAGGTTCGCGTGAGCACGGTGAGTACAGGGATTAATTTAGGGCTGGGCGTGCTCGGGAACAAGGGTGCGGCGGCGGTGTGGATGAAATTACGCAGCACGCCGTTGGTGTTTATATGTTCGCATTTGAGCGCCGGAAGCAAACCTGGAGATGAAGTGAAGCGTAACGAAGACTATAAAGCAATCGTAGATCAACTCGCGTTTGGGCCTCGAGAGGGTGTTGATATGAGTCAGGAAGTGTACAGAATTGATGACGCCGCGAGTGCGATTTGGATTGGTGATTTGAACTATCGCTTGAACCTTCCAGACAATGTTGTACGCGCATCCATCGAGGCTGGTAATATTTCGAGCTTACTCGCCGCTGATCAGTTGAACATCGAGCGTGTCGCAGGTAGAGCCTTTGCAGGCTGGCATGAAAGTGAAGTGACGTTTGCGCCAACTTACAAGTATAGACCCGGAACGAATGTGTACAGCGGCGCGGGTGACACAGACGATAACGACGTCGAAGGTGCGCAAAAAAAGGAAGAAGAAAAGAAGCGCTCGCCTGCGTGGTGCGATCGAATTTTATGGAAGGGTGACTTTGATATCAATTTGATTGACTACGGACGAGCTGAACTCACGCATTCTGATCACAAACCAGTGTACGCGTTGTTTTCGTTGGTCGTTCGCGAGCTACAACCACAAAAGCTACAAGATCTATTGTCCAACTTGAGGCGACAACTCGACGCAGAGGAAATGAAATCTCAACCAACGTGTGCGATACTAAATCCGACGGTTGATCTCGGGAGATTAAGATACGCTGAAGAGTCAAGCGGTAGGTTTACGATGTCAAACACGGGTGACGTACCCGCAAACTTTAGTTTAGTTTCACCTGTACCGGGAGGACCGCCATATCCAGCATGGCTCAATGTCAATCCCACGAGTGGTAGATTACTACCTGGAGAGGAGTGCATCGTGAATATTCAGGCCAAGATCGAAGGAGGTCGGATGTCGGGGCCGACAGCGTTGAGTGGCTCACGTTCGACGTCGTCCAGTGCGCTGGACACGCTGGTAGATGTGGAGCCGCAGCCAAAGGCGGTAGATGCGATTTTAGTCATTCGCCTCGAAAATGGTCGTGACTTTTTTGTGTCTGTACAAGGGCAATACACTCCGTGCGTATTCGGTCAGTCGCTTGAAACTTTGCCGACGGCGATGTTTCCACCAAATGTGCCGCAAGTCGTTGGCATGCTGGTGGATCGTTTATTCGAATCCACGAGTGCAGCTCCTGGACTGTTCCGTGTACCCTTCGATAACGTCACTACGAAAGGTGGCATGGCCGCGGTAAGTCGCGCTGTGAGCGGCATCACACGGGGAGGTTCGGTGAGTTTAAGCGTTCCCGGCGTCAATGCGTACGATGTTGGCCAATCGCTCATTTCCTTCTTCAGCGCTCTTCCTGAACGTCTGTTGAGTAGCAGCGCCATAGTCACTGCCGCGGATGCTGTGAACCCCGATTTACCGCCAAGTAAGGACTTTGTCGATGCTCTGGTGAATACGCATTTGTCCATAAAGGCGCGCGCTACACTGCGTCATACGACGACGCTCGTGCACCGTCTCACTGAAGAATGTGCGCAAACAGGATCAGCTCCCGACATTGCCGCAATCGTGAGCACATTTGCCAAGTGCTGGTTCCCTGAATCGTCAATGATGCCATCACGCTCGCGCGTCGCATTCGTGGGCATACTTGCTGGATGTCGACCGTCGTTCATTCGCGCCTACGTCGCCGACGCCGTTGAGCCGACGTCTGCAGCGTTCGCTCCACAATGGGCCTCGCTCGCCGCACCCGCGCCCACGCTCGGGACGACATCCAGTGGTAACTTAATAGATTTCTAGTTTCATCATCACGCGTTGTAAAGATATATTAGCAAATGCAAATGTCATGCGAATTCGACGCGCGCGCGTTTACCCCCAGCGAGTGGGACAATCCACCGCATTCGCGCGCACGCACTCTCGACGACCGAAGAGCGATACCCTCCGAATCTCGTCCGAGGCGCACACGCGACATCACATACAACACACACGAGCGTGAAACGACGTACCCATGGCGGCCGCGCTCGCAAAGCTCGCAAAGCTTTCGCTTGTGAACAAAGTGACAAAGGAGCTCGAGAATCACCTAGGTGTGGGCGATAAAACTCTCGCCGAGTTCGTCATCTCGCTCGCCGAGGAACACAAGACCGCGGATGCATTTCGTGAGGCGTTGAGTGCGGTCGGTGCCGACGTCAGTGACGGGTTCGCGGAGAGTTTGCTCGGGGTCATCTCGCGCGGAGGCAAGCCGTCGTCGAGCTCCGCGTCAACAGCCAAGGCGAATGCGGCGAGCGCGACGGTGGCGAGCGCGAGCGAGAGTCAGTATCCAGGTCTAGCTGCGCGTGATGATGAGGAGCACGCGAAGAAGCTCACGCGGGAATTGTACGGTGATCGAGACGTGACGGCGAACGCCGCGGATGACCCGAGATTCAGCGCCAGAGCAAACGCGAGGGAAACGTCGCATTCTCACGCGAGCGCGCAGACGCAAGACACGTTCGTCAAAACGAAAGATGGCGAGCCCAGCGTTGGCGCGGTGTATCGCGGAAGGGTGACGAATGTTTTAGATTTCGGCGCGTTCGTGGAGCTCGTGGAGTTTAAGAGGAAGTTTGAAGGTTTGGTGCACGTGAGCGCGTTGTCCGATAGGCATTTGAAGAGCGCAAAAGAAGGCGCAACGCGTGGAGAGAACGTGTGGGTGAAGGTTCTTAGTCGACAAGGTGCGAAAATTTCGCTTGCGATGAAAGGTGTGGATCAAATCACCGGGGAAGAGACAGCGAGTTCGCGCGGTGGGACGTTTGGCGGCAGTCGGAGTAACCCGGCACCTCGGAATTTGCCCCCACCCGCACCAAACTCCTCCCTTCGTGGGCTTTCGGGTATCGTGCCTAGTGCTGATGATATCGGTGCGAATTCGCGCAAACGACCTGCGAAGCGATTGAGTTCGCCCGAGTTGTGGGAAGCGCGACAACTCATCGCGAGCGGCGTGCTTAAAGTTCAAGACTATCCGCAATTCGACCCCGAAAACGATGGGATGCTGTCCTATGAAGAAGAAGCTGAAGAAGAGTTCGACATTGAACTCAACGAAGACGAAGCGCCGTTCTTGCAAGGGCAGACTGCGGCAACCACTGGGGATGTGTCTCCGATTAAAATTGTCAAAAATCCGGACGGCTCCATGTCACGCGCGGCGATGACACAATCCACATTAGCCAAGGAAAGGCGTGAACTGCGCGAACAGCAGCACCGAGCTGATGCAGACCAGGGTGGTGGTGGTGGTCAGCAATCGGCGCGACCTTGGGAAGATCCCATGGGTCGCCACGAAGAAATCGAGAATGGGCGTCCACCTTTTGGTGGCGGACGCTCTGGGCATCATGACATGCCGGAATGGAAAGCCAAAGCGATCGGTGACGCTCCTCGAATGGGTCAGCCGCAGACGATGCCGATACATATGTTGCGTCAAACGTTGCCGATTTACAAACTTCGAGATCAACTCATTCAAGCGGTGAATGAAAATCAGATATTAGTCGTTATCGGTGAGACTGGTTCAGGGAAGACGACGCAAATGACACAATATTTAGCCGAGGCGGGATACACATCTCGTGGTAGAATTGGGTGTACGCAACCCAGACGCGTGGCTGCGATGTCCGTAGCCAAGCGTGTAGCTGAAGAGTATGGATGTCGATTGGGTGAAGAAGTCGGCTATGCCATTCGTTTCGAAGACTGCACGTCGCCAGATACCGTTATCAAGTACATGACCGATGGTATGCTTCTGCGCGAGGCATTGTTAGATGAAATGTTGACCCAGTACTGCGTCATCATGCTCGATGAAGCGCACGAGCGTACGATTCATACAGATGTTTTGTTTGGTTTGTTGAAGAAGTGTTGCGCAAAGCGGAAAGATTTGAAAATCATCGTCACTTCCGCGACCTTGGATGCCGAAAAGTTTTCAACGTACTTTTTCGACTGTCCTATCTTCACTATTCCCGGGCGGACGTTTCCAGTTGAAGTTTTGTACACAAAAGCGCCCGAAAGCGATTATTTGGACGCGGCGTTGATCACCGTGATGCAAATTCATCTCACTGAGCCAGAAGGGGACATCTTGCTCTTCCTCACAGGACAAGAAGAAATCGATGCCGCGGCGGAAATTCTGTTCGAGCGTATGAAGGCGCTAGGGCCTGCGGTACCCGAGCTCCACGTCTTACCCGTGTACTCTGCATTACCGAGCGAACAACAGACGCGCATTTTTGAACCAGCGCCGCCTGGCAGCCGTAAGTGCGTCATCGCGACAAATATTGCGGAAGCTTCCCTCACTATTGATGGCATCTATTACGTCGTCGATCCTGGTTTTTCCAAGCAAAAGGTTTACAACGCTAAAATCTCTATGGATTCGCTCATCGTCGCCCCGATTTCTCAAGCATCGGCTCGACAACGAGCCGGTCGCGCGGGCCGTACTGGTCCAGGGAAGTGCTACAGACTGTACACGGAAAGCGCATTCAAGAATGAAATGCTCCCAACTTCTGTGCCGGAAATCCAACGCACAAACTTGAGCATGACGGTATTGACAATGAAGGCTATGGGGATAAATGACTTGCTGAACTTTGACTTCATGGATTCGCCACCTGCGGCGACGCTTGTGACGTCGTTGGAACAATTGTACAACTTGGGTGCACTCGATGAGGAAGGATTACTTACGAGACTCGGACGAAAGATGGCGGAGTTCCCACTTGAACCACCGATGAGTAAGATGCTCATCGCCAGCGTAGATTTGGGATGCTCTGAAGAAATTTTAACCATCGTCGCCATGCTCAGCGCGCAAAATATCTTTCATCGACCAAAGGAAAAACAAGCTGCCGCGGATGCAAAGAAGAACAAATTCTTCCAAGCCGAAGGCGATCACTTGACGTTATTATCCGTGTATGAAGCATGGAAAGCGCAAGGGTTCAGCACGCCGTGGTGTTTCGAAAATTTCCTTCAAGCGCGCTCGTTGAAGCGCGCGCAAGACGTGCGCAAGCAGTTGCTGACAATTATGGATCGATACAAACTCGAGACAACGAGCGCGGGGCGAAACTACAATAAAATTCGCCGTGCAATTTGTTCGGGATTCTTCTTCCACAGCGCCAAGAAAGACCCACAGGAAGGCTACAAGACTGTCGTGGACAACACGCCCACGTACATCCACCCATCGAGCGCGTTATTCCAACGCCAACCCGATTGGGTCGTCTACCACGAACTCGTGCTCACCACCAAAGAGTACATGCGCGAAGTGTGCGCAATCGACCCAAAATGGCTCGTCGAACTCGCCCCTCGCTTCTTCAAACAAAGCGACCCGCGTCATTTATCCAAGCGGAAAAAGAGCGAGAAAATCGAGCCATTGTACGACAGATACAACGACGCCAACGCGTGGCGCCTTTCGCGCCGTCGCGGGTAAACGCGGCGTTCGAATCCCACTCCACGCGCGACGCAGCGCACAACATTCGCGCACAGCATTGTTACATCTCATTACATCCCTGTGTAATCCGTACGCCCGTCCAGCGCTCCCGGTCCCGCGCGGCGCGGGCGCGGACGAGTCCCCCCGTGTCTTGAGTCATTAACTCGTCACAGTCCCCCCTTCCTGGTCATTAACTGGTCAATGATGTTGAGCGATGCGTTCCGATGAATTAACCCATCCGATCGTCGCGCGCGCCCGCATTCGCGCGCGCGAGAGAGCACGACGGACGCACACGCGCTCAACCGCGTGCAACGGTAATTCTTGCGTGCGTGCGAGCGTGCGAGTGCGATCCGACGCGGTGACGGCGAGGGAATCGCGTAACCGTTCGCCAATTCGTTGATTAGCCGCATTCGTCGTTCAATCGTCGTCGTCGTCGTCGAGGCGAGTCGAGGCGTTGGTTCGGGTGCGCGCGTTGTCGATCGTCTTCGTACGCGCGCGAGGACGTGAGAGATGCCGCCGTCGCAGGATGCGTACGTGGCGCCGACGGTGAGCCAGTATACGGTCGGCGCGGGGACGTGGACTCCGAGCGCGTGGGTGACGACGACGCTCGAGGATTCGAGTGGCACTAGATGTCCTTGCCCGTCGTCGTGTAAGCATGACTGTGCGGTACGCTCAGAATGGTTGTTTGATGCGCAGGGTGGTGACGGGCGGACGATCGAATTGTTGAAAGCGAACTCAAACGTGCCTACGTTGAATATGAATGTCGGGCAGGTGAGCGGCGAAAGCGCGGCGAGGATGCACATTTCTTCATATCGGGATTTGGACAACTGTCCACCGGATGAGATGATGGAGTGCCTGCAGTGCGATACGGCTTCGGGGTATTATCCAGTGGCGTATTCGGGTGAGTACTCTATTGAAGGTATCAAGCGCGTCGGCTCTGGGCTTGCGTGCTTCTATGTTGAAGTGTGCGCGGCGGATGATTCATGCGACGTGAACACGAACGTGAAAGAACTTTTTACACTCATGGCTGTTTACTCAATGGTGTTTGCTGTATTGTTTCTCTTGTTTTTGTACCTGCGCAGCGTGAAGTGGTTGCGGTTGGCGATAGACTCTTCGGCGTATGTTGAAAAAAGCAACCCGAACTACCCGCCGCGAGAAATTCCGTTACCAAAACCTAGAGAAGGTCACTTTGCGTGGTTAATTGATGCTTGGAAACGCGACAACGATTGGGTGAAAGAATTTACTACTCCAGACGAGTACATGCTTGTTCGTTGGTTCAAACTCTCTGCACGCTTTTTCGCCGCGTGTTCCGTAGTCTGTTGTCCAGTCTTGATGGGATTGTACAGGGCTGACGAGACCGAGCTAAGATCGTCTCAGATTATTGCAACGCTCGAACAGCAAGGCATTAAGCGGTACACCTTGTTGAACGCTCGAACCGATAGCACGTTTACGGCGACCATCATCATGTGCTGGATTATCAGTTTCTTTCTCATGGCGCTGATTCGTCTCGAGACGCGCAAGTACGTCGCCATGATGTGGTCTGTAGACCCAAACAAGACGGGCATCAAAGCGAATGCGATCGTGGTACAAGAAATTCCACTCCTTACTGCGGCTCCGGTACCATCGAAGTTTGCCAACAACCTTAAAGACGTGGATGTCAAAAAGCTAAACGCCAACCTCAAAGGTTCGATGAAGTTTTTGGATGTCGCCTTTGACGACGAAGGCTTGAGTTTCTTCGCCAAGTTGAAGTACTTCATCGAAAACGGTAAACTTCCTCGAGCGCACGACAACAAGAACCTCAGAGTGTTGCACAAATCTGAAAGCGTTGATATGCTCATCGCGAAATTCGAAAACGTTTTCGGCAAGGACTGCATCGCGTTCAAGATGCTCGCTGCGGATACGCGCAAGCTCGACGCCGCGGCAAAGAAATGGGCCGCCGCGCGAGAGTACCACACACAAACGATGCAAGCGATTGACGATTTGCGATCCGAAGAAAAGCTTCGTACTTTGAAGAAATGGGAAAAGCGACAGCTTGCGAGATCGCTCAAGGAGGTCAAAATGTATGGTGAGGCGGAGCAAAAAACGTTTGCCGAATTCGTCAACATGCGTGACGACTTTATTAACGATTCGTCACCAGCTACGAGCGCGGTTATCGTGTTTGCGAGACAAATGGATGCTGTCATTGCGTCTCAGATTCAAGTAGACGCTGTTCCAGGGCAGTGGATCAGTAAGCCAGCGCCAGGTAACTCTGACGTCGTCTGGCACAATCTCGCCCTCAACGAAGGCATGCGTAACACAAAGACGACGCGCGCGTTTGTCATTGCGACGTTTTTGGCGTTGTTTTTCATGTATCCAGTGAACGCAGCTATTGGCGCCATCGCCACATTGAAGACTGAGATCGTCAACTCTCTCGGTGAAGCCGTGTACAACGTCATCGTTTCCATCGTTTTGACCATTTTCCTCGTCGTCGGACACGTGTTGAGTCTCGTCGTCAGTCGACAAACGGGATACATCGCCGTGAGTCAAATGGATTCTTTTGGCGCCTCTATGTATTTCTGGCTGTTGATTCTCAACTTGGTTTTCGGTAACTTGAGCTCTACGCCGTTGTGGGAAGACATTCAGTCGTGGATTTACACTCCGCACTTGTTCACCTATCAGTTTATTCTGCGTTTGATGAACACGAGTTCCTTCTTTTTGCAATTCATCATGTTGCGTTGCGCGACGTCGCCCGTGTTGGAAATCATCCACCCTCCAGTGCTTCTTGGGTTTGCCACAAAGTGCTTGGCATACCGTGGACGTGCGCGCACGTGGCCAGCGCTTAAAAAGAGAATGCTCTGGGCGCAGCCGACGGCGACGCCAAGTCACCGGGTACCCGCGCAAACGATGCTCGTGTTTTTCATCGGCATGATTTACGCCGTCGTCGCGCCGGTGTTGCTCCCGGTGTGCGCCATCTTCTTTGGCTTATTCTACCTCTTCTGGAAACACAACATCGTGTATCACTACATTCAACAGTACGCCGCGGGTACGTCTATGTGGTCATGGCTCGTGAACAAGATGTACTTCAGTCTCTTGTTTTCCCAAATCATCGTCGCCTTTGGGTTGCCGACGCTCGGGTTCAACACGATGCGTTTCCGCATCACGGTGCTGCCTCTCGTCATCATCACCGCCGTGGAGTGGGCAGCGACGAGCATGAAGCTTCATGAGGCGTTGAAGGTGCCCGTGTACTCGAACACACCGGCGAGCGAGGTTGACAGCGACGATGAATTCTTTGGCAATGCTGACACATCGACAACGCCCACCCGCGCCGAACGCGTCCAGCAGGAGTTGACGACGACGTCCCTCGGGAGCAAGATGAAGGCTCAAAAGGGTATCAAGGGTGTGGTACCGAGTTCTGAGCTCAAATCGAGCAGGCACCGATCGCAGGCGAATCTCGCTATGTTGAACTCGGCTGAAGCGGGCAAGGCGGAGATGGAGTTCAAAATCAAGGCGGGCATTTGGCAGACGTACGCGCCGTCGACGTTGTGGCCACTCGCCGCTGAAAAGTCAGCAGGTTCCATTTTCTTACGAAAGTGGAAGATAATCAAGGCGAGAAAAGCCAAGGAAGCGGCGCTGTGGGATACCGTCAAGGATTTACCCGAGGGTCATCCTAGACGCACCGAAGTCCTTCGCGATTTGGAGTTGAAGAAGACGATGCGAGACAAGGCCGCGGAGGCGGTGTTGAGAAAGTCGACGTCGCCCTATCTCAAGAAAATCCGCGAAGACCGCGCGCGCGCAGAAGAGGAAGAGCGCATCGCGGCTGGTGCGCCGCCCTCAACGCCAGTGTCCGCGCCTACGCCAGCGCCCGCGACTACGCCAGCGCCAGCGCCTACACCAAAGCCGGAGAATTAAAATAAACAGCGGCGCGGCGCGCGTGTGTGCGCACAGACACATTCCCTCCTCACGCATGTGCGAGCGCCACTGAACGCTCGTTCGTGTGCTATATAATACTATAACATGTGCATATTACACGCTACCGGTAACTACTAAAAAACACACACTCTACTCTCTCTCGCGCGCGAGCGGTTCGCACGGATAGTACTCTGGCGCTCGCGCATCCGTCCACGCGTCAAACCTCGCGTTCATCGCCGCCTCCACCGCCGCCACGTCTCTCGCCCCGTCCAACCCATACATCCGTACCTTCACATCATCATCCCCATCGCCATCGCCATCGCCATCACCGCCCCACCGCGTCTTCACCCGCGCTAACCGCGCGCGCAACGCCTCGGCGCGACGCTCCGCCTCGAGCGCCCCCGGCGTCCTCGCCCGCGCGCGCGCCCTCTGCTCCTCCCTACGCGCATCCACCCGCGCCGCCCGCGCACGCGCCGTCGCCGCGAATCGCATCGCCCATTCCGGATGCATCGCCAACACCACCTCCTCGTCGTCGTCGTCGTCGTCGTCGTCGTCGTCGTCGCTGTCGCGCGCCATGAAAGCCTCGCGCGTCATGCCAACCAGCGCACCATCACGACGCTCGCGCCGTCGCGGTTTCGGCGGCGGCACCGCCGCGAGCGACGGTGCGACGTCGAACGCATCGATGGGCGTCATGCGCGCGCGCCGGGCGAGACGTTCGCGCGCGCGCGCGAGTGCGGCGTCGACGTGAGCTGCGCGCCGCGAACGTTCGGACATTCGGCGTGCTCCACAAACGTCGATTCGAGTCAACATCGCGCGCGTCACTCCATCGCGCGCGACGCCACGCGCATCGCCCGACGAACGCGATGGAACGCGCGACGCTCAGTGGTTCTTTCGCGCGCGCGCATCGCCCGGTGCGACGATGCGCGTCAGGCGACGCGACGCGCGTGCGCCAGGCGCGGGTGATGGGCATCAGGGGAACCAAACCGACCGCGCGGTCGGGGCTCGTGATGCGTCGCGCGCGCGCGACGTCGGGGTTCGTCGCGTACGGTGACGACGATGGGGCGTATGGGGATCATGCGTACGCGTCGCGCGCGCGAGTGCGATCGAATGGGCGCGAGTACGATGGGTATGAGATGCGTGATGATGAGGACGCGCGCGCGGGGGAACGTCGGCGTCGGGGGAACGAGGCGGAGAACGACGACGACGACGACACCGTCATGCTTCGCGCTATGGGTGGTATTTTTACCGCGGCGTTGAGTGCGTTACGTTGGGGGTTACCGCTCACGGGTGGCTTGGCGTGCTGGGCCGCGGCGGCGGCGAACACGGGAGGAGGTTTATTGAGCGCGTTGAGCGGCGCGTTGCTCATCGGCACGACGTTGGGCGTGTGCGCGTTGATTTTCGCTGCTGCGAGCGCGACGATGAGTGGTGTGGCGTTGATGTATATGATGGTGCGACGGAGTATTTTTGGTGGTGCGCGGAAGCCGGCGATGAGGCGACGACGCGAGATTGAGGAGGAGCGAGACGAAGAGGAGGAGGATTTCAGACGGGCGCCGCTCCGTCATCGACGGGACAGCCGACTGGCGTACGGCCACGACGACGACGACGACGACGACGACGGTGGTGCGCGCGTGCACCAGAGCATGTCGTTCGGTGATTGGACGCCCGAGGTACCGGTGGTGGATCCGCGATTACCCGGTCGATGGGGCGGGAGAAACGAACGCGCGGCTGGGGACGCCAACGCGTGGGGCACGCATCGCACGCCGGCGGATTTCAGACGTGAACACGACGACTCTCTGAGACAGCAGCGCGAGCGCGGCGCGCGAAGGAACGATGGGGAGAACCCATACGGTCCGAGCGAGTGGAAGTCGCGCGCAGCGTACAAGCAAGGCGCGGCGCACGCGGCGAATGAAGACGAAGAACGACCTGCGGATCCGCGAGAGGAAATTATTCGCAAATTTGAGCCCGCCGAGCGTTTGCTTCCGCGCACGCCTCCGAAGCCCAAGCACGCGTATATTCCCACGGAAACTCTCATCGCCATGGGTGGTGCATCGCTCGAGACGCACATCAAGAGCGTGAGCGCGCAAGGCTTAGCCAAGGCGTCGTCGGGCGCCAGTCGTCGGCCGAGCGGCGCGGCGACGTCGAGCTTCAATTTTTCCTCTGGCGGGCCTTCGATGATGCCCCCAAAGCCGCCCGGAGCGAACGGTCGTGGCGTGTCATCAAACAGAAAAGAACGCTCCGACTCGTACAAGATTGAAGACGACGACAACTGGAGCGATGAATTCACCCGTCGCGCGCGCGAACGTTTCGAGCGCAACTTGTCCGACGCCTTTGAAGACTCTCGCGCGAGCATGTACGACATCGATCACCGCCGGGCGAGCGAATTCACCAATCGCAAGAGCGATGATAGACGATCGAATCACGGCGACGACATGTTCGGTCTCGGTCGTACGCGTTAGGTATCGCGCGAATGAGCTCTGTTAACTTCTTCGCCTTGTAATTTTTCACCCACCTCACGACGAGCTCCAGCTCCAACGCCCTCACATCGCGCCGCCCGTCGCCGCGCACCGCCACCGCGTCAAGCATGCCGCACCGCGCCGACGGGCGCACGCTCGAACAAACGCGCGCGCTCGTCGTCGCCCTCGACGTCGTCCGCGCCTCTGCCGGTTCCGCCTACGTTGAGCTCGGGGACACGAAAGTCTCCTGCGCGGTGTACGGCCCGCGACACCCCGCGCGCGCCGCCGACGCGAACGTGGCGCGAGGACTCGTCGACGTCGACGTGCGCTTCGCCCCGTTCGCGCTCGGCGAGGACATTCACGCGAGCGGCGATAAGTCTTTGACGTCGTCGGCGCCGACGGCTGCCGAGTCGAGGTGCGCCGACGCGCTCCGTCGCGCGCTCGCGCCGGTGATCCTCACCGAGACGTTCGCGAAGACGCAAGTAGATATATACGTCACCGTGATTGATGCGCGCGGGAGCGAGGACGCGGCGTGCGTGCTCGCGGCGTCGGCGGCGCTCGCGAGAGCGGGCGTGGAGTGTCGGGACGTGACGAGCGCGTGCTCGTGCGCTCGGGTACCGAACGTCGGCGTCGTGCTCGATCCGACGCAGGATGAAGTGGCGCAGAGCGATGGGTTGGTTTTCGTGGCGCAGATGTGCAAAGTAGGAGGGTACACGACGACGGAGGTGAGTGGGCGTTGGGACGCGGACGCGACGGCGGCGGCGTTGGACGCGGCGAGCGCCGGGTGTCACCGGTTCGACGCCACGATTCGCGATGCGTTGCGCGCGGCGAGCGAAGGGCGAGGGACATCGGCGTGAGTTGAGCTGCTCGAGCTGCTCGGCGTGTGGGATTAGTAGTAGTAGTGGTTTTTGTCGTCGCGGAAAGCGTTGTAGTAGATTTACAAAAAAAATGGTTTCATAGAATGGTTTGTCGCCGCGGGGACGACGGCTGCTGCTGTTGTTTGTACATGTCGTTCGTCGTGTGATCATAAACCCAATTCATCGATGGATTCTGCGAGTGATGTCATCGTTTCGAGCTTCGCATCGGGCTCGGGTGAACCTTCGGGGGTGAAAAATTCGTCGACGTCTTTCGCGGCGGCGGCGGCGGTGCAATACTTGGCTTGAATTTCCGCCGAAATGACAGCCATTTCAGCGCGAAGCGACTCGATGCCCTGACGTAACTTGACACCCTTATCTGGTAACGTGTTCACCACTGCGGGCATGCTCAGAATGACGTTTTGTTTGTCAATAGTGGCTTGATGCTCGGCGAGTTTGGCGCGAAGTTTGGCTTCGCCGCCGCGCGCCGCCGGGGAATCGTCGTCGGGCGTCGATGTCTTCACTGGCGCGCGCGCAGGTGACACGGCGGCGAGTAAATTGACGCCTAAAATACTCCCATCTCCGCCCCAACCACTGTTGACGTTCTTCCATGCCGCACCGCTCGGAGCCGCTTTCTTTGGCGTCGACGCTTTGACGCCGGTTGATTTCGCCGGCGCCGACGCCGACGCCGACGCGGAGGACGAATCGTTATTAAACAACAAATCGTGATCGCTCACACCGCACACGCACGATAACGTGTGCACATACGCGAGCTCATCGCGTAATTCATCCGTCCACTTACGATCGGCGGCGTGCAAGGCGTTGAGTTCTCGCATCGTCGCGCTCGAGCGCGTCGCTTGAACGTCGACGTCAAAGAGTCGACTGGCGTCGTCGGCGCCAAAATACCCACCACAATTACCGCCACCATCTGTCACAGACTTGGACAACGCACCCTTGAACACTTGCTTGCGATAAATTTTCTCCTCAATCGACCCACAGGTGATGAGACGGTAGCACACCACGTCGCGATGTTGTCCGATGCGAAAGGCGCGGTCGACGGATTGGTTATCCATGGATGGATTCCACGCCGGGTCGTAGATGATGACGCGCGTCGCGGCGGTGAGCGTCAAACCCATGCCTCCGACGCGCGCAGTGAGTAACATGAGTTGCACGTCATCGCGCGTTTGAAACTCTGTGACGCGGCGATGACGCTCGTCGGCGCTGACTTTGCCGTCGACTCGAAGAAACGAGAGACCCGCGCGCTCGACGTTGCGTTGAATGACATCCAACGTCGTTTGCGATTGACTGAAAACCAAAGCTCGATGGCCTTGGGTTTTGAAACGCTCGAGCATATGCATTAAGAATTGCATTTTCGATGAACACGACGCGTCGGCGTCGGCGAGCGCGCCGGAGTCGAAGGAGCATTCGCGCGCCGCAGCCGCGACGGCTAAAGCCGCTTCGCCCGCGCTGCTTTTCCGCGCACCGGCATCGTCATCGTCGTTTTCGTTTTCGTCATCGGCAAAATCAGTCACATTGGTGTCGTCAATATCGCCATCATTTGCACCGCACACTGTCGATGGATGATCGCAAATCTTCTTGAGCACGTTCATGCACGTAATCGCGCTCCCCGTCTTGTTCACGACGTCACGAACCGGCTTGGATGCGCAGAATTTCGTATATAACTCGCACTGCGCCGGCTCGAGAGGAATCCATGCGATCAAATCATTCTTTTGCCCGAGTGCGGCTGGCACGTGCGATGTGTCCTTGCGATCGATGAGCTTTGTCGGTTTCGTCGTCGGTTTCGTCGTCGGTTTCGTCGGTTCGCCGACGTCTCCTTTGGAATCCGCCTCACCAAACAGACTCTTCTTATCTCGACGAAGATAATACGGCGCCGTCAATTGGCGAAGCTCCGCACTGAGCTCTTTCGCCTCTGCACGTTGCTTCTGCGTCGCCCCTGGGGCTTGACCGGCGTGAATCTTGTGCACGAATCGTCGACGGAACTCGCGCTCGCTCCCGAGCAATCCGGGGCACGTCAAGTCGTACAGCGCCCATAACTCCCCAAGATCCGTCCCCATGGGCGTGCCCGTGACGATGAGTCGCAAATTAATCGGTAATCGACGTATGGTATGCGCGAGCTGCGTGTTCGAGCTCTTCAACTTGTGTCCTTCATCCATGACGACCCAATCCCAGCGAAACGCCCCGGCGAAGGATTTCGGCGCCGCGCCTCGGCCTTCACCCGCGTCGACGTCGGCGTCAATACCATCCTCACCCGGCGCCCCGAGCGCCACGGCGTTGCGCGTCGCCATGGTATACGACGCCAATAACACCCCTCGACCGCGAACGCACGCATCGAGATGTCTATCGCGCTCAGACTTTTTCATATCCCCCGAATACTTCCACAACGTCTCCCCGAGCGTCAACCCGCACGCGCGCGTAAATTCCTTTTCCCACTGCGGTAGAATCGACGGATCCGCGAGCACGAGCACGCGCGCCGCCGCGCCGGAACGAATCAATCCCGTGGCGAACGCTGCGGCTTGTAACGTCTTCCCCAAGCCCATGTCGTCGGCGAGAATGCCGCCGCGTTTCGCCGAATGTAAATGCCACATCCAACGCACGCCTTGAATTTGATGGTCGTACAACGCGTTCGCGAGTGACGCCTGAAGCTCAAATTTCGGTCCACCGCCCGGTGCAGCTTTCAAACGTAAAGGCTTGCCGCCGTCCTCGGCGCCGATGTGTTTCGGAATGGGCACGTTTGGTTCGCGAGGCGTCGGCGTTTTCGTAAACGTCGTCGACGACCGCACGGCGACGTCGATCGCCGTCGTCCGCGGAATGACTACTGATGGTTTGCTGATACCCGCGAGTGGCGACTCACCGACGGATTCGCGCAAGTCGACTACTTCGGTTTCGTTTTCTTCGGTTTCGCTATCGCTATCCAACGCGGCGGCGGCGGCATTTTTCCGTCGGCGTCTGACAACGGCGAGCTCCTCCTCTTCTGACTCCGATTCCGACGATGAATCATCCAACACCGCGCGGCGTTGGCGGCGTTGAACGACAACATCGCTGTGCGCGTTCTCACTCTCCGAATCGTCGTCGTCATCGTCGTCGTCTGGGCGTGAGCGAACGCGCGCGCGTCGGTTAGTCATCCGCGCGACGCGTCATCGTTCGCCGACACCTCTCGATACCCGCACCCCACGCACCTAAACACCGTCGACGCGGACGCGCCACGCGACGTTTAATCGCCGGCGTCTCATCGCGCGCGCATTCACGCGGCGTGTTCGCGCGGTTCGCGCCGAGAATGGGTGAAAACGGCATCGCGCGCGTTTGTTCCCCTGTGGGTTGGAATCCAATCGTCACGCGCGTCGAATGGCGCGCGACGGTGCGCGTGAGGGGGCGTTGACGCGCGTGCGAATGCGATGAGGTGCGTTCGTGCGATGTGCGCGCGCGTGGGTGCGATGTGACTGGCGCGCGGCGCGGTGTGTGGGGCAAAAGTGTTGGTTTAGTCACCTCATGCTGTGTGGTAGCCTTCCCGATGCACGCGTTGTTACCCCGGCTTTTCCGCGATAATTTCTGCCCGTAATTTTTGCCAGGAAAGCCATAACGCGCGCTTTCCACGAGTTGAAGCGTTTCATCGTCATGGACTTACGCACTTGACATGACCCATTGCAGTGAACTTTTTACACAAAGACACAACATCGCGGTGGCGCTTCGCGCGAGAAGAGGCGGTGAGAGTTTTGGATTATTTTTTTTGCTTGCATATTTCATTAAAATGTAATTATTTAATTTGAAATGTAGTAATATAAAGCATGAGCCGTAACTAACGTGCTCATCTCACCTTGCGAACGGATCGATTCGTAAACCGTTTTCAAAGCGTCTGATAATTTTTTCGTCCCGAGCGCGTCTCGCTCGCTTGTCTCGCCCCGTGCGCGTTTTTAGCTGCTGCTGCTGCTGCCCGCGCTCGGCGCCGCGTTGTCGACGCCTTCAATCTTGTCTTCAACCTCCATATAAAGCTGTCGGAGTCTTTCGATGTTTTCTTCGCTCGTCTCCCAGTAACCTCTACCGTTCGCCTCGAGGAAGTTCGCGACCATCTTTCTGAACGAGTTCGGGTTCGATTCCATCAAGCGCTTTTGCATTTCCGGATCAGCCATGAACGTGGAGTTGGCGTCTTCGTACACCCAGTTGTCGACTTGACCAGAAGTCGCAGACCAGCCGAGAGTGTTGTTCAAACGCTTTTGGATCTCACGAGTACCTTCGTAGCCAGACGCCATCATACCTTCGTACCACTTCGGGTTGAGAAGCTTGGTGCGAGAGTCCAAGCGCATGGTCTCAGAAAGAGAGCGCACTTGAGCGTTCGCCGTGGTGGTATCCGCAATGTACGAAGACGGCATCTTACCATCCTTACGCACACCTTGGACCAACTTGGTCGGATCAGAGTCAAAGTAGTGAGACACGTCGGTCAACGAAATTTCAGAAGAATCGAGGTTTTGGAACGTGACGTCAACCTTGGACAAGGCGGATTCGAAAAGTTCCTTCTTCGTTTCCATACCAGCACCTGGAGCATCAGAGTTGAACGCGAAAGACTTGCGGTTCAAGTACATGTCTTGGAGTTGGCTTTCATCGTTCCAAGAAGAGTTTTCAACGGCGAGGTTGACGTTGGACGAGTAGGAGCCCGACGCGTTGGAGAAGATGCGCGTCGCGGCTTCACGGATGGACAAACCAAGTTCTTCGGCTTGCTCCTTGGCGTGCTTGCGCACGTAGTTCATCTCATCCGGTTCGTCTTGCTCGGCGGCGAGCTTGACGGCGCGATCCAACAAGTTCATTTGGTTGACGAACAAGTCACGGAACACACCAGAGCAGTTGACGACGACGTCGATGCGCGGGCGGCCGAGTTCTTCCAACGGAATGAGCTCGAGCTTGTTCACCCGACCGAGCGCATCGGGGGCCGGCTTGACACCAACCATCAACATGACTTGAGCTAAAGATTCACCGTACGTCTTGATGTTGTCCGTACCCCAAAGCACGAGGGCGATGGATTCCGGGTATCTGCCATTGTTTTCAACGCGCTCGCGTTCAATCAAGCGGTCGACAACAACCTTGGCAGAGGCAACAGCCGCACCAGTCGGAATGGCTTGCGGGTCAAGAGCGTGAATGTTCTTACCAGTCGGCAACACCTTCGGGTTACGGATCGGGTCACCACCCGGGCCCGGAAGAACGTATTGGCCTTCGAGCGCCTCGACGAGCGCGCCGAGCTCGTTGTCCTTGACAACTTGCTCGAGGCAGAAGCGCAAGTAAGTGAACAAAGTGCGCATCTTTTCGACATCGGCAGATTCGAACTTGGTGCCCTTCAAGGCATCACCCCACGGGAGAGCAATGGCGGCGGAGCCAAAGAGGCTGCCGACGGCGCCGAGAGCGCCGGCGGCGACGCGGCCAGACGGATCCGCGGCGCGGTTCACGAAACCACCAACGCACGCGCGGCACGCTTCGGTGATGTCTTGCAAGAGTTGAACATCTTCGAGAACACCAGCATCGTTGGAGCGGTAGATGCTTTCAATGTCGCGGCCGACAGAGGCGGCGAGAATACCCGGAAGCGCCGTGATTTGTTCATCTTCGCGGTCAATGGACGCAATGTTGACAAGAGTCGCGACGGCTTCTTCGGCAGACGGCGGGCAACCAACGACGTGGAGGCCGCACGGCAACAAGCGGGATTCAATTTCCATGAGCTTTTGGTACACCTTACCAACAATCAAATCGCGAGTGTCTTGGTCCATGTTTGCGGCGTCGGCTTCCGGATCAGTCGGGATTTCCTTAATGTCCTTGTCCAAGTTGCACGTGATCGCGGTAGAGACAATGGTGTTCACGATCGACGGGCCACGGCCAGAATCCTTGAGAGTTTGGTAAGAAGAGATCAACTCCTTCAATTCCTTCAAGCCCTTGTACAAACCAGCGTTCTCGGCCGGCGGCGTCAAGTAAGAAATCGTGTTGGCATACGAACGACGCTTGGCAATAGTCGCCTCGGAAGGGTTGTTCGCCGCGTAGTAGTAGATGTTCGGGATGTTACCAATCAATTGATCCGGGTAGCAGTTGCCAGACATACCGACTTGCTTACCAGGCATGAACTCGAGGGAACCGTGGGTACCGAAGTGGAGCACGGCGTCGGCTTGGAACACGTGCTCGAGGAACGTGTAGTAAGCCGCGAAGCCGTGGTGCGGGGACGCAGACTTGGAGAACAACAAGCGCATCGGATCACCTTCATAACCGAACGTCGGTTGAACACCGATGAAAACGTTACCGAACTGCTTACCGTACACAAGCAAGTTTTGGCCGTCGGTGTTCAAGTTGCCCGGCGGCGGGCCCCAGTTTTCGTGCAAATCCTCAGAGTACTTGCAGAGTTGCTGGTATTCCTTGACCGGCATGCGGTAGGCGACGTTCATGTCCGGGGACGCGTATTGCGCTTCCTTGTCGTTCAACACAGAGTTGATGAGTTCTTCTTCATTCGCGGGAAGAACGCCGACGTTGTAGCCTTCGCGGCGCAAGCCTTGGAGCACGCGGTAAATGGAACCAAAGACGTTCAAGTAGGCGGCGGTACCGACGTTACCCTTGTCCGGAGGGAAAGAGAAAACAGTAATCGCAAGCTTCTTGCTCGCCGCAGTCTTCTTGCGAAGCGCCGACCACTTGATGGCACGGTCAGCGATTTGCGACGCGCGATCTTGGAGCGAGTGCGACTTGCCAGACTTGGAATCGCGACCAGAGAAGATCATCGGCTCAAGACCACCATCAAGCTCCGGAAGGGCAACTTGGAGGGCGACTTGCACCGGGTGCAAACCGAGGGTAGAGTCCTTCCATTCTTCCGTGGTTTGGAAAGAAAGCGGGACGGTCACCATGTATGGCACGTTGAGCTTCTTCAAAGACTCGATAGCCTTTGGGTGATCTTGGCGCGCCGGACCGCCGACGAGGGCGAAACCAGTCAAAGACAAGACGGTGTCGACGTACGCACCCTTGGTGATCGGATCGAAGAAGAATCGTTCGATCGGGCCAGAGAAGTCGAGACCACCGGCGAAGATCGGAACAACCTTCGCACCCTTGGCTTCGAGTTCGGACACCATACCAGAGTAGTGGCCTTCGTCGCCGGTGACCAAGTGAGAACGCTGGAGAATGAGACCGATAACCGGGGCATCCGCCTTGAACTTGATGTCCTTACGGGTGTCATACCAGTTGAGGTACTCCTTCAAGTCCTCGTACATGGCCGGGGCGGTCGGGTGCCAGATGCCGATATCTGGGAACACCTCGGGTTCGGCGACGGTGATATCCATCCCCTTGAGCGCCGGGACGTACGCCTTGGAAATCATCAACAAGAAGTTCTCCAAGTTGTCCGAGGAACCGCCGAGCCAGTACTGCAAAGAGTTCATGAAGTTACGGGCATCAGCCGCCTTGTCCGAAGGCAAGTACTTCAACACCTTGGGCAACGTGCGCACGAGCTTCAACATGCCCTCTTCGAAACCGCCAGACTCCTTCTTCTTGCGCATAAAGGACGCGATGGCAGACTTGGATTGACCGAGCTGAGCCATGGAGAACGTACCGAGCTTGTTCAAGCGCATGACTTGCGGCATGGACGGGAAGATCAAGCACGCATCCAAGTTGTCGCGGCACGGGGTGACAATGTCCACAATCTTCTCGGCGAGCTCTTCGATGAAGATCAACGATCCGATGAAGATGTTCGCGGACTCGACATCCTTCTTGAGCGCAGCCAAGTTGTCGGCGTTACGCAACTCTTCGAGCAAGTAACCAACAACCTCAACGCACACCTTGTCGTTCGTCTCGTTAATTTGCGTCACCGCGGCAGAGAGCGCGGATTGGTACTGCGACTCCAACACGACGTACACAACCTTAACCACGACGCGACCCTTAGCCTCCGGAACGATGCGGCGCACCTCCGGGTTCACGCTCGTGAACATCCCCTTCGACCCACTCGTCATGCTCTCAATCATATCCTCCTCACTCTTCTCACCCTTCTTACGAAGCGGACCGCGCGGACCAGTCGCGACGGCGCGCGTCGTCCCGCAGACGCGCCCGCGCGCGCGCGCGCGCGCGCCCTTCAACGCCTACATACACCAACGACACCCCGAACGAGCGCACACACGTCAGTCAAAACTCGAGATCACGCGTCTACGCACACATCCCGCGCACTCCCCACGCCAAAACCCATCACGCCGCGCGCGTCACGACGACGCGATCGCGCATTCCAAGTCGACGTCACGCGCCCCTCTTATCCGCGCGATCGCGCATCGTCGTCAAAACCACCGCCGTTGCGCCCCCCCCCCTGTACCGCGCGTCACCCCGCGTCCGCGCGCGCACACAACGGCGAGATCACCGCGCACGAACACGCACCTGAACATGGGTCAATCGCGCGCCGAGCGTCGTCGACGAGGCGAACGCCATGGCGAACGTTCGATGCGATGCGTGGGGTGTCGCACCCGCGCACGAACGATCGGTCGTGCGTGCGTGCGTGCGATCCGACGATCGATCGACGCTGAAGAACGAACGAACGAAGAACGAAGACGGCCTCCGACGCGCTGCGCGCGTGTGTCGTGAACGAACGCGTACGAAGCGCGCGCGCGTGTGACGCCCGCGCATCGACGCGCGCAGGCTGGCACCTCGGGCGTCCTCGCGCCCGCGCCCGCGTACGACGCGCGCGAGGCCATAGATGGTGGGTAGATCACATACTCGGTATACGAAACCCTCTAATACCTATATTTATACAGGGGTAATCATCATCATCACTCATCAAGCATCAAGCATCATCCAATCATATATATATAGTGCTCGTGCCGTGGATCCACGCGAGACGCGTATACGAGCACGTCATACCCCCATCATGATGATCATCACGCCCGCACCCCGATCTCGATCTGTGCACCACGAAATATCTTCGTCCGTCGTCGTCGTCGTCGTGGGATCGCAGATGCGTCGCATAGTACAGGATAGATTCACCCATGTGTGTATGTCGTGACCATCTGTCCCGTGCACGACGTCCACGAGATCTGGCGCAGATAAGGTTTCAAGGTGTCGTCGGTCGTCGTTCGGTCGTTCGGTCGTCGTCGTCGGCGTCGTCGCGTCGTTCGGGCGCTGGATGCGTGGTTCGGGCGCTGGATGCGCGGCAGAGCGCGGCGTTCGTGGGCGGTGCGCGTCGTCGGAGTGTCGTTGGGGTCGTGTGCGTGCTCAACCGTGGTCGTGGTCGTACGCGCGACGTAGTGGGTAGAACCGTCGAGGCGAGCGCGTCGTCGTCGTTCGTCGTTCGTCGTCGTCGTCGTTCGTGGTGGTCATCATCGTTGATTCATTGATTCATTCATTCACTCACGCATCATCATCATGGGGGTGCTCGGGACGCTGTTGCGTCACCCCGGGGACGTGATCCCGCTGGTCAAGGTGAAGCGCATGGCGGATAAGGCGAAGAGGTTACCAAAGGAGAAGAATTTGGCGTACTGCTACGATGTGTTGAATAAAGTGTCGCGTTCGTTTGCGATTGTGATTCAACAGCTCGACGAAGAGTTGCGAGACGCGGTGTGCGTGTTTTACTTGGTGTTGCGGGCGTTGGATACGATTGAGGATGATATGGCGATCCCGATTGATGAGAAGCTTCCGCAGTTGCTCGAGTTTTATCAGTACATTTATGACCCGGCGTATTCGACGAACTGTGGGGAGAAGCACTACAAGGATTTGATGGCAAACTATCCCAAGGTGACGGCGGTGTTTTTGAAGTTGAAAAAGCCGTATCGCGAAGTCATCGCGGATATCACCAGACGCATGGGTGCGGGTATGGCCAAGTTTATCGAGAAGGAAGTGATGACGATGGAGGATTTTGATGAGTACTGTCATTACGTCGCGGGTTTGGTTGGGATTGGATTGTCAAACTTGTGGGGCGCGTCGAAGATGGAATCCAAGGAGTTTATCGGCGAAGAAAAGCTCTCCAACGCCATGGGTTTGTTCTTGCAAAAGACAAACATCATTCGCGATTACTTGGAAGACATTCAAGAACTCCCGGCACCGCGTATGTTTTGGCCTAGAAGCGTGTGGAGCAAGTACGCCAAGGAGTTGGATGACTTGCAGCACGAGGAAAACCGCGATGCGGCGGTGCAGTGCATGAACGAGTTGATCACCAACGCGTTGCACCACTCGCTGGACTGCATGAAGTACATGGCGCGCATCAAGGAGGCTTCTATTTTCCGTTTCTGTGCCATCCCGCAAGTCATGGCGATTGCGACTTTGGCCGAGTGCTACGGCAACGAAAACGTCTTCCGCGGCGTGGTGAAAATTCGCCGAGGCTTGAGCGCGAGAATCATGCTCAAGTGCAACAACATGCTCGAATTCGCCACTGGCTTCAAGTACTTTGCGAACCAGCTCGTGCATAAGGTTCAACCGAATAAGGACCCGAACGGTGAGGAAACGTTGCGTGCGATTGAGGCGCTCGAGGAGGTGTGCGATAAAATCATCGCCGAAGAAAGCGAAAAGATGCACGTCGCTCGCGTAAATGACGATTCGCTTCCCATGAGCACGCGCATGTTATTGTGGTTCTTATTCGGTGGTTACTTCACCTACGCGTGGCGATTAGAGGAAGTGCGCGAATCACTCGGGGTGAACCGCCACGCCGGCGATCCGCGCGTCGACGCGTTCCAGCGTTGGTTTGCGACGATTTGCTTCATCATCATCTCCCTCTTAGTCATTGTTGGCAAAAAGCGATAGGCACAGCAAAGCGCGCGCAGGCACGCGTCATAAAAATAATATCTATCCATTCATTAGTTCAATCTATATGCTTTACCGTGCTGCAACTAAATCCACCGCGTCGTGTCGCTCGCTCGCTCGCTCGAGGCGCGGCGCCTTTAATATCCATCAATTTTATCTTGCAATTCGCTCGCCTCGTTCGCGCCATCGATGCCCTTCTTCCAAAACCAACCCGCCAAGGGAAACCCCGTAAACACAAACCATCCGAGAATCGGCGCATACAATCCACTATCGGCGTTCACGACGCCAAAAATCGGATTCTTGTACGCGTACTCAAACACGCTCCCAGTCGACGCGATCAACACGATGACGCTGCCGAGCAAGTACAACGGCCAGGGCAACCCGCCTTTGTCGTCCGCAGCCTTGCGTTCGATCTCGCGGCGCTCCCAGATGGGCACTTCGTCGTCGGTCGCGCTCGCGTTGTCGTCCGAACCGGCGCGAGTGCGCACGCGAAGCGACGACGAGGACGACGTCACGCGCGCGACCGACGACACCGGGCGCGCGTGCGCGTGCGCGATGCGCGCGACAGCGCTCGAGGACATCGCGCGCGGCGTTTTACGCGCGACTCGCACAGCGGCGGTGACGGGCGTGACGGTCGCGGCGAGCATGTCGTGCGGGCGCGAGTGTGGGGCGTTGTGGATAATCTTCTGCGCTCGCGAGCGCTCGGGCGCTTTTTCGCGAACGAATGCGTCGAAAGGATTTTTCGATTGGATCGTCATGTGTGGCGTTGGTCATGACAAGCTAGAATTTTATGAATCAATTTGAATGGATGGAAACACTATACATGGCGAATGCGGCGGTTTTTATTTTAACGGCGGCGCGCCGATGGACGCGGCGGCGTACGATGGCAACCCTCCGATTTTAGACGGCGGCCAATACTTCACCGTGGCACGACCGATGACGCGGTTGATAGGGAGCGGACCCCACACGTGCGAATCGAATGAGTTGTTTCTGTTGTCCCCCATGACGAAGATATTACCTTCTGGTACGGTGAATGGCCCGTAAGAGTACTGCATCGGCTCGAGCTTCAACTCTTTTCCTCGAGACGTTCCGTTGACGTAAAGCTCACCATTCTTCACCTGCACCGTGTCCCCAGCCGAGGCCACAACGCGTTTAATAAACACTTCATTGCTCACGTTACGCGTCTTCGGGGTCTTCGGCGGATTGAAAATCACCACGTCTCCGGCTAACGGCTCCCGCTCGAAACGATACGTCAACTTCTCGGCGATGAGCCTGTCACCGACGTCGAACACCGGATACATCGACAACGACGGAATATACCGCGGTTCGGCGATAAAATGTCTAAACCCAAGCGACACCGCAAACGTAATCAACACCGTCGCCGCGTCTTCCTTGTTAAACCTTAAGAACTCGGGGACAAACTCAGGGTAGTCGATATCCACCACGTACTCGTCGTCCCGCCCGTCGTTATCGTTCCCATCATCGCCGCCCTCGGGCGAGCTCGGACCACCGTCGTTACTACCTCCATCCGACACCTCCGTCGCCGCCGCCGCGACGCGCGTGACGCGCGCGCGGTGTCGGCTCGGAGACAACACCGTCAAGGGTCTGCTGCGCCCGCCGCGCCCACTGCTCCCGCCGGGCGCGCGGCTTCGCGGCGGCGCCGACGCCGTCCGCGACGACGCACGCGTCGCAGTCGTCATCACCGTCGGCGTCGTCGCGCTCGCGACCGTCAACATCATCGTCGTCGACGGTGTGCGAGTGGAGCTCTGCCGCACTCGTGGCCTCGCGCCAGTGCTTTTCGTCGTCACACATGTCAGCGGCCGCGTACGCGCACGACGACGACGACGACGGCGACGGCGACGGCGGCGATGCGAACGATGGGTGGTTTTATCGCGACGTGCGCGACGTCGTCGATGGGCTCATTCATTCGCCGTCGCGCGCGAGCGGCGGCGGTAGTAGCAGTGCGGCTGAATTTTCATTTAGGATTGATTCCGACGATGCGTATTCGGCGCCGGCGCTGACGAGTGCGATGGGTGCGATGCGCGTGGATGACGACGCAGTGCGTGGGTCGTCGATGGCGCGCGCGGCAAAGGCTCGGGATGCGATCGCGCGGGCGAAGGCGGCGGCGAGAGAGGCGCGGGACGCGGCGGTTCGGTTGAGCCAGGGCGCGGCGGCGACGCCGCCGCACTTGGTCAAGAGCGCGCGAGGACGCGATGTGACGTCTCCGAGAGTAGCGGTGTCGCCGTTGGGTCCGGCTAGGCGAGTGGTGCGGCGAACGGGGGCGCCTCCTGATCTCGAGATACCGCCGCCTAAGGTTCGGCGAGCTCGCGACGTCGCGGACAGCGCGCGAAGTTTGATGCGCGAAAACGTTGGACGACCGAGCCAATCAGCGCGTGAACGGGCGTTTTGGAACGTGACTCGTGATAGAGATCGCGCTGGAGTGAGCGTGACGGCGAGCGAGCGGCGAGCATTGTCTCGCGGAGCGGCGAGAGCGGCGAGCGCGAGTGAAGAAACGACGTTACGGAAACTTTTTAGCATCGCCGCCAAGGCGGACCCGACCATGGTGCGACGACGCTCAGTCGCTGCGAACGATCGAACTGTCAAGGAGGCGGTTGAGTTTTTGAGTTCGCCCACGAAGCGACATGTTCGCCAATATAAACCGCCGCATCCGCGCCTGTAAATAACTGTTGTCCTTTGTTGTCCGCGCTTGTTCTTTGTTCTTTTGTTGTACAAGGCATGTAATCCTCATCTAATATTTCTAATGTTCCACAATCCGACGAGCTAATGATCATGGCGTTTACTAAGGTTGCTGTGCGCGCAAAATGGCAGTTGCGTCGCCTGAAGCGATGGCTACGAGAACCGTTTTGGTTTTGGCTGCCGTCGCTTCAGCGCTCGACTCATCGAATTTGTGGTGCGCCAAGGTACGTCGTGCGGTTTGAACTTCAAGCTCTGCTGCCTTTGCGCTCGCGATTTGAATGACTTTATTTGGTAAACTCGCCATGCGAGCGACATTCAGTCCAAACGAACGATGGGCGACGCCTGGCGTCAATTTGTACAAGAATTGAATCCTCGGCATGTCTTCTGACGAGCCAGGGAGCTCGACGTACGACGTGAACGACGAAGAGCAGTGCGACGGATACTTAGCCTGTACTTCTCGCGCGACTGATGGATAATGCGTGACGAAGAGCGTAAAGCAGCGCGCATCGCGTACCAAATGCTCGAGCGTCGCGGCTGCGATGGCTACGCCGTCGTGCGTGGAAGTGCCTCGGCCGAGTTCATCCATGATGACGAGCGACCGTGGCGTACAGGTTTCTAGAATCGTTGACGCCTCGGACATTTCTTCGAGAAACGTCGATGAACCCATGGCTAAGTTGTCGCTTGCACCCATACGAGTGTACACAGCGTCGAGTACAGATAATTGCGCGCTCTTCGCCGGCACAAAACTGCCCACTTGCGCCATGATGCTCAGCAGTGCGATTTGACGAATGTAGCAACTCTTACCGCCCATGTTTGGCCCAGTTATGACCAGTGCTCGAGTGCGCTCGGAGTCGAGATCAATGCTGTTCGGCACAAAGCTGTCCAACAGATGAGCATCCAAAACTGGATGACGCCCGTCAACAACCTTGAGCGCGGGCGGCGCTAAATCTTCAAGAAACGTTGGTCGAACGTACCCTTCGTTACGCGATAAAACAGTGAGTGCGTGAATCGCATCGAGCGTCGCAATAGCCGTCGTTGCCGATTTGAATGTCATATAATTCTCACGAAATGTAGACAAGAATTCCTTCCAAGCGGCTTCCGCGGCGAGCATGTGTCTCTCGCTCGCGCGCTCTAACGCCGCCGCGGCTTCGGTGACTTGCGGTGGGTGATAACGCACAACCTTTTTACTTTTGTTCGAGCTCACCTTGATCCAAGTCGTCGGGCATGAACGATCCATGGGGACTTCAATTAACCACTCGCCGCCACCGACGCCTCCAACCGTGGTGTACTCGAGTCTTGGCATACCAAGTTTCTTGCGCAATTCGGGAAGTAAATCATTCATAGCGTTTTTAGCATCTTCTACCGCCTTTGTAGCTTCGTGCAAAGCCGGGAACCGCTCGGGGTCGTCCTTGAAGAGACCAGTTTTTGTCTTGGAAGGCTTCTCCGCGAGTGCGACGTCTAAATTCAAAGCGCTCATGAGTTCATCCGCGAGTGCGCGTAACAATGGATCAGTCACGGCTTCGAGATTCTCTTCAAGAGGCTTCGATTTGATTTCCACACCGTGACCCGTTCGCATATCCGAACACGCCTCGCTAAACTTGACGAGGGACGTCAATGCACCGACAAATTCAGCTGGCGTCGCTGTGCCGTGGAAAATCCGCGCCAAATATCGCTCGACATCCGGAAGCTGCTTGAGTTGTATTTTCAAGCCATTAAAGCTCGATGTGTTCGCCTTGTCGTAGTCCATCATAGATCCTTCTTCAAAAGATGAAAGTACGTTTAATTCTTCCACGGCGTCTAGACGAGCTTCAATTTGCACCCTCGATTGAAGTGGATGACTCACCCAATGTCGAAGTAATCGTCCACCCATGGGAGTCGAGGTGTGGTTCATGAGCCAAAGTAAACTTCCTTTGTACGTTCCAGCGGAGGACGTCAATACTTCGAGTTGCCTTAAGACGTTTGGAGAAAGTTTCATTTCGTCGCTGCCTTCGAGCGGTCGAAATGCAGAATCCAACTGCAGAATATCCGCTTGCCCGAATTGTTGAAGATACTTTGTTCCCGCGCACAAAGCAGTGTGCACGAGAGATGTAGCTTCAGTCGCAGCGACGCCAGTGAGCGTGACGTCGGCGAATGATTCGCGAGTCAAGTACTCGGTGCGCGCCGCGTTGCTCCCCGAGCCGTACATGGCTTTTATCAATCGCACCGTTTGCTCGCTAATAGGCTCGACGAGGACAATCTCGGCGGGCGAAATGCATAACAATCGCGATTCAAGCTCCGGCCTCTGCATAGTGTCTATGAATTCCCCGTGTAACACGTCACCTGTGCTCGTCTCTACAGCGACGAGACCAATCCGCGTCGTCGTGGACGTCATGTGCTCTTCGGCGACGCACAACAAGTAATTCGAAAGCTTACCACTCGTCATACCCGCCGCAGCCTTTTCGCCAGTATCTGCAGTATCTACTAAACTCGCGCCGGCATCAAGCGTAGCTTTCGTGTACAAACCAACCAATTTGCGTTCAAACAGCCCAGACTTGTTTCCGCTCTCGCTTTCGCCGCTCGCCTTGAGCGCCGCCGTCTCTGTTTGTTTAATCACCCCAACTCTAAACCCAGCTTGCACCAACCGCCGCACGTACACATGCAATCGCACCACCGGCACGCTCGCGGTGAGATAATTTCTCGACTGATATGCGAAAATGCCTAAACATTTCGACGCGTCCCGCGCGTCGTCGCCGTAAAAGTGAAATTTGTACCCAACTTCAATCATCAACAATGTCCCCTTATATCTCGCCTTAAACTGCTTCACCGACTCCTCAAGCGGGGTCATTTTCTGTGTCGCCGCCGACGTCGACTTCGCGCCATCGCCGTCACCCTCTAAATCTCGCCGTCGACGATCGAGGCTCAACTTGTGTAAAAATTTCGCGTGCGTCTCTGGCTTTGAAGCTGGAATCGAATCCAACACCGCACGCACATCAACCGCCGTCGCGGGCGCCTCAGCGACCGCCCCCGCCTCTGCGTGACCGACATCGTCCTCCTCGGTTGTTTTAGCCTTCTTCCCCGCGCGCGCGTCGCCAGCGCCGCCATCAACGTCGTCGTCATCGTCTAAGATGACGACCGCTTCATTCGCATCGACGAGCGACGAGCTCACGGTCGCCGACGACGAGGCCGGGCGTTTCTTCGCCGACGCGCCCGCGGCGAAGAAGCTCGATATCGTCTTCTGTCCCTTGGGTGGGGGCTTGTTCGGCGTGCGCATCGCGTGGGGCGTTGTGAGGCGTGAGCTCGAGGGGGTGATTATTTTAAACGTCAGGCGCGAGCTGTCATTGTGTGCGTGCGTGTGCTGTGCGTTGTTACAAGACGTATGCGCGCTACGCGCCGCTGCCGCGCTTAGACGACGGCGCGATGAAATGGGCATAAAACATTCCCCATGGTGTAAATTTGTTGATGAATGCGAGCCAGTCGACGACGGTCATGGCGACGGCGTAGACGACGGCGGATGCCACGATTTGGGACACCAACGCGGCGGCGCGCGCGAGCAAGAGAGGATTGCGGAGCAATCGACGCATGTGCGTGCCAAATATGTGCGCGAGGGCGCGTTTTTGGGCGCGGTCTTGGCGTTCACGAATGCGTCTCGCTTCGTCGGATTCGGGCCATTCGGGTAAAGGCGCGACTCGCGGTTCATGAGCAAAGCGCCTCGCCGTCCAAAATTCTTGCATGGCTCGGGAGAGTAATTTCACACTGCGCTTACGCAAGCGTGCCGCCTTGGCGCTGGACAGGTACTCCACCATGGATTCCGTAGATGCGGTGCTCGCGACGCGGCGTAACGCAGCGCCTTCTCTGGCACCGAGTAAGCGCCCGACGACTTCTTTTGAGCGCTGCGCGACCAACGCTTGCGAGTCGCCAAAGACGTCTCCGGCGGCGGAGCCATCCTTATCCATTGCTGACGACGATGCAGCGTCGCCTTCATCGACAGAGTCTATGAGCACGAGTTCCTCGATGCGATCCCAACGTAATTCATCCTTGTCACTCAAGAACGCATCTCGCATGAGCTTCTGACCTTCGGGAGTTGACGGCGCCATGGCGCGACGAATGGCGTACGGCAGCGCCGACGTGTAAATGTTAAAGTTTGGATCAGCTTGTTCAGCAATGCCTTCCAACGTCAAGAACGTACGAATGAGCAAGATGATGTACGGTGGCGTAAGAAACTTAAAGTTGGCGCTGAGTTTAGCCAAACCCGTGGCGAGAGCGCCGAATCGACTCTGTCCGCCCTCCTCCGCCGACAACGTCTTCGCCACGGCGGCGGTCATCTCCTCGAGCGTCGCCGGCTCATATCCAGCCCCTCGCGCCTCACGCTTCAAGAACCCATCCGCGGGCGTGAACCCAACCTCTTGAAACACCAACACCAAGCCTTCCCAATTCCCAGAAATCATGTGCTGGATACCCTTGGCGAACCCTTCCATGATTTTAGGCTCGACTTCGCTAATCAATCCAAAATCTAAAAACACCAACATGTCGTCGTTGTCGAGCATCATGTTTCCTTCGTGCGGGTCGGCGTGCACGAACCCGGTGTAAATGAGTTGCGCCACACACGCTTCGACCGCCATTTGCGTCATGATGATTTTCTTTTCTTGCGGTAACGCGGCAATGTGTCTGCCGTTGATCCACTCCGTGGTGAGCACGCGCGCCCGCCCGGCGGGCCCAGTGTACTTGGGCACCCACGCTGGTGCGCGCACAAACCCGAGCCATTTGTGACGCGCGTTGAATTCATCCATGTGTGCGGCTTCTTGGGTGTAATCGAGCTCCTGCCACACGCCTTGGCCAACCTCATCGGCGATGACATCGAGTTCCGTCGTCGTGCCCCACAACCGCTTCAACGTGGATAACGACAGCGACCAGCACGTCCAATCTAAAGCTACTTGCCTCATCACCAAAGGTCGCTGGACTTTCACCGCCACGTCCTCGCCTTCCCACGTTTTCGCTTTGTACACCTGTCCGAGCGAGGCCGCGGCGACGGGCTCGTCGCCAAATTCGGCGAACAACGCCGGAGCGCTCGGGTCAACGCCGGGATAGGCGTGCCCAGGCGCGAGCGGGCCGTCCCATTCCAAATCTTCCACAATCGTTCGCCACGCCAGTTCGTTTGGAAACGGCTCGTTCGATTGCTGTAACGACTTTAACGCATCCGCGGCTTCTTCACCAATCAAATCAGGCCTTTGCGAGAGCGTTTGGCCAATCTTTACAAACACGGGACCGAGCGCCGTCATCGCCGCCCGGAGCTCCGACCCGCGCGTGCGCTTCTCCACCGGCAGAGATTCTTGCCTCTTCCACGACTTAATCAACCGTCGACCGACTCGAACAACCTTGGCTAATCTCCCAGCAACCTGTAACGGACGTCGGCGGAAAAACCGCAAGAGTTTTGGCTTATCAAACTCCCCGCGCAACGCGTCGTACGCGTCCCGTCTCCGCCTCCGGCTCCGTTTCCCCTTGACCCGTCGCGTACCCCCAGCGCGCTCCAACACGCGATCACGCAGGCGAGAAATTTGCGTACCACCAACACCACGCTCGACCTCGCTCTCGCCCTCATCGTCCACGTCAAACGCGTCCGCGACGCCGACGTCCCCGTCGTCAGCCTCCGCCCGCGCCCCCGTCGCCGCGTCGCGAACGCCTCGCCCGCGCCCCGTCCGCCCCCACGCGCGCGCGCGCGCCGCGGCCATCGACGACGACGACGACGACGACGACAAAGACGACGACATCGCACCCGTGCGCGCGCTCATCGCCCCTACGCCCCGCGCGCCCCGCGCCCGCGCGCCCGCGCTCGCGACGTCACCCGCACCGTCACCATCCCATCGCCCATCCGCGCCGTTCGCGCGCGCGCCCGCTCGCGCCGCGCGCCGCGGCGCGCCGAGCCGTCGCCCACCGCCTCGCGCGAGCGCTCGCGCGCCGTTCGCGCGCGCGGCGGCGCTGCTGCACGCCGTGCCCCCGCGCGCGAGCGGCGCGGATGTGATTGAGCTCATGCGCCGAGCGTCGCTTAATGCCGTCCGTCGCGCGGAGAGATCGCGGGGGAACACGCAGCGCGTGGGGTGTGTGCGACCGACCGGAACGCGCGCCCGCGAGCGACGGCGCGCGCGGACGACGCGCGCGCGCGGGCGACGAAGCGCGTCATTGTCGGACGCGTTTTCGTGTGATTGAGCTCAGCTCATGCCCGGGAAAGATCACGGCAAGGCGAAACCGCTCAAGGCGGCGAAGAAAGGGGAGAAGGTGATGACGGATGATGATTTGGATGCGCAGAAGCGGGCCAAGGCGCAACAGGCGGAGTTGAAGGCGATGCAGGCGAAGCTCGGGGCGGGCGGGAAGCTCGGCGCCGGGTTGAAGAAGAGTAAGTGAGCGATATCTATAGCGGATGATGAGAGGATATAATAAGTACTTTATGTATTCGTGTCTTTTGTGTCGTCGTGCGCGTGCGCGCTGGTGGGCGCGGTGGCGCCGTACACGGCGAAGTTTTCAATGCAAATTTTTTCAAAGACGGTCCAGGTGACGACGCCTTCGGCGCGGAGCGCGCCGTCGTTGAAGTGTTCTGGGGAGAAATACGGCGCGAGGAGTGCGCGTGGCATTGGGCGACCGAGAATTGTGCACGCACCGTCGCGGAATTCGTGTAATGAGAGCGTGCCGCCGCCATCGGCGTCGAGAAGGTTGAAAATCGCGCGGAGCGGCGGCTCTTCGGCGCTGGCGTGCGAAACTTCGGCGCGGATGATGGTTCGCATGCGGTCGTTCCACGCTCGGCGATGATTCGGGACGACGACGGATGCGTCGTTGCTTGCGATGGGAGTGTCTTTCTCGCCGCCGCCGGCGCAACCGTTGCCGCCAGTGCTATTCTTTACCGTCTTCTTCTTCATCGTCGCGACGAAATCGAGCCAATCGACGTGAAGCGACGCCGCGCGAGTAAACGCCAATCGCGTCGCCAATCGTTTCAGCGTCATCTCGCGCGTGGATTTATCGCTCGGTATGCCTTTCACGTCCAACTCCCGCGCGACGACGTCCCAGACATCGGCACCGAAATAATCAAACTCTAAAATTGGCGTAAAGCTTTCCGCCGTGAGCACGCTCCAGAGCGCGTCGTCCTCCACCGGATCCCGAACGAGCCGCCGTCCATTAATCGTCACGTTTCGTATCACCTGCACGTCTCTATACTCGCGAACCGCGCTCGTCACCAAATGTCTCGCCACCGACGCTTGCTCATCGCAGCTTAAATCAAGTCTATAATGCATCGTAAACGACGCAAACGGTTGGTCGCCGAGCGCGTTTCTCCACCCGACGCGCGAGCCAAAATAACTCTGCTCAAAGCACGACAAATGCGCGCCGATGACGCGTGATATATTCTCACTATCCATAACTCGCGTAAACAAAATCACACACGCCTCGACGCGATCGGCACCAACCGCAAAGGCGTTACAAATGCGCGCGTATTGCCTCGCCGACACGCCCAGCCGCGTCGAGCACTCGCGAAGCGCGTGCAACGCGTCCACCGCATTCGACGCCGCCCGCCACTCCATCGCGTCCGCATCCAGCACGCCACTGTCATGCAGCATGTCATGCAGCGTCGTGTCTTCAACGCACGCGCGATGGCGATCGACGCGGACGCTGCTCGTGTAATCAAACTCGAGCGTCCCGCAACGCGGCACCCTCGCGCATACGGAACCTGGCACCCCGCTCGGCGTCGCGTCTTTCGCCTTGGCCCGATTCACCCGCACATTCCGCCACGTCCGCCTGCGCAAGCCTTCAAACATCGCGCTATCAATCATCGTCGTCGCGATGATGCGATCGATGTCCACCGCGAGATTGAGTTCGTACCGGCCGGTTGGATTGGCGACGCGAAACCGGGTGTAGGCGCCGACGTGCGCTCTGAGCGCTTCGTATTCGGCTCGCGAGGCGAACATGCGCTCGGCGTGTTCAGCATCAAGAAGCCGCGCGTGACACACCGCCGCGGCGTGTAAGCGATCGGACCCACCGAGGGTGAATGTTTCGAGGAGCACTCGCGCGTGTTCGACGAGAAAGTAGTGCGAGGCGCAAAACATGGTGAGTCGGGAGAGACGCTCGAAATCGGACAGCCGAGGGACGCGGAGCTGTCGCGCGAGATTATCCAAGTCTTCAGGTTCAATGGCGCGCGGCACGCGCGGTGGGGCGGTGGCGCTCAGGGAGAAGTGGACCTCGAGCGTCGTCGCTCTGGGGTATTTGGCGGTGATGGCGTCGATGCCTTCGGCGATGAAGAGTTGGAGCGCGTCGGTCGCCGGGGGTCCGTCCCGGCGGTCCCGTCGGGCGCCGGATGGCTCCTCGATGACTTTCACGCTCGTGATCGATCTCGGATTGTCGCGCTCGAGATTCCATAGCTGAGACGCGATTGCGCGATCGCGTGTGTCGTGTAAATGGAGCGCGTACGCGCCGTCTGGATTGTGCGAATTGAACGTGGCGCCGACGCGCGGCTCTGTCGACGGCGTAGCCGTACTCGTAGCCGTCGCCGCGTTGTGCTTTGTCCGCCTCGGAACATCAACGAATGACGACCCATCCAACGTCAGTGTAGTTAAATAATCATTATGCATCAGCATTGTCATCAAATGCCTCCCGCCGTCTTCCCCGCACGCGTTGTGGTCGAGCCGAAGCGTCGTCAACGCGTCGTTGCTTCGCAATCCTTCGCTAATCACCATACACGCGTCACCACCCAGACGACATCGCGATAAATCAAGCACTCGCAACGAACGATTAACGCCGAGTGAATCGCCAATATGCTTGCCGCCTTCGTCACCGATGCCGTTCCATGCGAGCGATAATGTTTCCAACGCGCGGTTGGCTTTTAATCCTCGGCTAATTTCGGCGCACGCTCGAGCTCCGACGGCATTCCAGGACACATCCAACACGCGTAATGTGTCATTCGTCGCCAGCGCGTCACCGATAGCGCGTCCAGAAATGTTGGTTATTTTATTCTTCGATACGTTCAGCGTCTCAAGCGCGCACTGCGGGTCACAGAGAATTGTGAACATCGCGCGCGCGGCTTCGTCGTCGACGCCGCAGGCCGAGACGTTGAGTTTCTTTAATCGTTTCAGCGCCTCCGCGCATTGCGGTTCAATCGCCCTCGAAAGGATGTTTTCGCTAAAATTTAATGCTTTAAGTGCTTTTGCGCGCGTGGCGGCGTGCACAAGAGCGTGAATGCCGTCATCGTCGATCCGATTGCGAGAGACGTCCAAGCTTTCGGTGACGACATTAGCCGCGACGCCCGCGGCGACCGCCATGGCGCCAATCGATCCGAGACCCGCCGATGAGACGTCAGCTTTTCGTTTGCACAATTGTTGTAACACTCTCGAGCTCACGCGCGCGCCGGTGGATGCGCACGCGGCGGCGTAGGCGGATGAGCACGCCGACGCGCGCGCCGGGACGCGAAATCGAGGCGAGCGCCACGTCGGTAGGGCCTCATCAGTGCGCCTCTCGCGACGCCGCGATGCGCTCGTGGACACGCGAGCGTTCGATGCCATGTGCCGTGGTGCGTCGTCATCGAGCCCGAGAGGTGAGACGCGACGCACGTCGCCGTTGTCGTCGGCGTCGACATCATCCTCACATGTCCATGAAACATCACGAGTATCTGCATCCAGCACATCGCCCGCGCGCCTCGCGCGCCCCACGGACGCTTGCAGCGCCTCGTACGCCGCGCACACGCGCGTCGGCATGTCGCACTTCGCGCAATGTCTCTCGCGCGCGTCTCTGTCGCGCCCACCGCGGCGTCTCGCACTGGCGCCTAAATTTAGTCCAAAGAGAACCAAAACGTCACTTTCGCACGCGCCGTCGCGTGCGACGCCTCGAGTCCTCGCGCGCGCGTCGAACGCATCATGCGTACCGCGTGTCACGTCTCCGTGGCGTCATCTCCCGCATCGACGTCGGCGCGGGGGCGAGCGCGACGGGGGAGCTCCGCCGCCGCCATGGCCACGCGCGTGGACTATGACGAGCTTTTCGCGCGCGGACGCGGCGGTGGATGCCCATCGCTGCACGCGGCGCCCATGGAAGGGTTAGGAGACTCGCGGTTTCGCATCGCGCTGAGCGCGCGAGGTCACGGGGCGTTTGACGAGGGATGTAGAGAGTTTATACGAATTCCAGGTGGGTGTGGTTTTACCGACGTCGGCGAGCTCGGGACACAAACTAACCTTTTGTCGCGTTCGTTTGCAGGCACGCTACCGAATGGTGCGAATCCAGAGAAACTATTACGTAATTTATGCGGCAAGTACGATGCGGATGAGTTGTTTGGGATACCGCTCGCGGCACAGATTATGGGAAGCGAGACGACGTTGTTGCGCGAGGCGTCGAGGATTTTAGCGCACGAGCTCAGAGCGCCGAGAATTGATTTAAATTGTGGGTGCCCGGCGAATGTTGTGACTGGAAAGGGCGCTGGAAGTTCGTTGTTGAGGGATCCTGAGCTCGTGTACGCGTGCTTGAAGGCAATGGTGGATGGTGCTGCGGGCGCGGACGCGGTGGTGACGATGAAGCTTCGAAGCGGCTACGACGACGCGAGTCTGCTTAAAGATAACTTACTCGCCGCCAAAGAGGCTGGGGTGAAATTCGTCTCTTTGCACGCGCGCACGCGTAAACAGGGGTACTCTGGACGGGCGAATTATGACCACATTGCGTTTGCAAAGGATGTTCTAGATATTCCAGTGCTAGGTAACGGCGACGTCACAAACGCCGCGCGGTGCGCGCAATTGCTCAACGCGTCCAATTGCGATGGCGTTATGATTGGCCGAGGTGCGGTGCAGGACCCATTAATTTTCCGCCGCATTAAAAACTCCCTTTCGCGCGACGCCAATGGCGTGGTGACACTCAACGCCGACGCGTTTGAGCGTGAGTTTGAAGTTGAACTAGTTATTAATTTTTTGCGCGAATTCGCCGAAGAAGTCTTCAAGACGGAGAACAAACCAAACGGCAAACGCGGAAGTGGCGTCATTGCGCAAGAGTTGGAAACGTTCAAGGTTGGGAAAATTAAGAGCATAGTTAAGTATATATTTGCCGCGAATGAGAGTTTGGAGCCACACATGTCTTCAATCATGCAAATTGATCCGACGCGCACGTCAGCTGAAGATGTTTTAGCGAGCGTCGAGCGGTTGGTGGAGCGTGAATGGCAAACACCGCGTGATGTACTCGTGGATACGTTCTCCAAACGTAATCAATACGCGTAGGTGTGTGCATGTGTGTGTAATAAATAAGTCAAGTTGATATTGATGCGCTAAAACTAAACTATACCTAGTAAAGTACAAGGAATGGTGTCGCTCGTCGTCATCGTATCATCATCATCGCCTTTATCCTTTTTTAAGGTGCGGTATTATTGTGGTGTGCGCTCGTGCATTAGAGTCGCAACGTCTTGATATGGTCGTAGATATTCATCGTTTATTACGCCGTTTCTTGCTCATTGTCTTCGAGACCAGTGCGATCGCCCTTGATGGTAATCAACGGCTGTCGCGCCCGTTCGCCTCTGAAGTAAACGTCGAGCCACGAGAAGAACATCGTGCCAAACATGGAGAATATGATGGCAAGAATAAAGGTGAGCATCGTGCGCTTACCGCCGAAAGCTTGCAAGCCACCGCCTTCGATGACGGTGCCGTCTGGAAGCCAGAAGTTGCCGAAAGGACCCCAGGCGCGGTGGACGAGCGGCGGGGTGGCGTAAGAGTCATCCTTGTTGGAGAAGACGGCCCCGTATGCGTCAGTCCAAGCGCCATCTAATTCCAAGACGGCGCCTTGGACGATGACGGCAAGGGAGCCACATACGACACCCATGAGGGCACCGACTTCGGTCGGGGCAACGATGAACGTGTTGATATCCGTTCTGATGAGACCCAAATAGAGCGCCGGAGCGGCGATGGCGCACACCAAGTCAACCATTAAGAAGAGAGACAACACGTCAATCTTCTCGACGGCGACAAAGATGGCACCAATATTCAGCGCGGCGCAAACTCCGCGCACGGCGTTCACTGGAAGACCATAGTTCAAGATGTCGCGATAAAGCACCGAAGTCAAACCGTTTTGGATGGAGTCCACAGAGCTCACGCAAAGCGACGTGGCGAAAATTAAAATCAACACGTGCCAGCCCTTGTCGAGACCTTCGGCGAGATAGAAGAAAGCCTTATAGTGGAACTTGGTGAAGTTATCAAAGTCATCACGATACTTGGCGGCCGCCACGACGCCAAGAACACCGAAGAACCACATGACGAAGAAGATCAAACCGGCTCCGAGCGCGAGACCCTTGCGAAGATCCGCAGTGCTCTTCGCTGCGTAGACACGTTGCCATTGTCCAGCGTTGAAGAGCTCGGCAGAGACCACGGCCAAGATAAGCGTGATCATCACCACAAATCCACTCGTGGTAGACTTGGAAACGGCGCGCATCTCCGCAGCGTCGACAGGGTTCTTAGCCAAAAGGAGAATGGAAAAGAAGAGCATGAAGCCAGTAATCATGATCCCTTGCAAGCGATCGGTGACCACGGACGCGGGTAAACCGCACAAAACGGTGTACAACAACGTGATCATAGTCACCGAGCCGAGAACAACTTCGCGCGTGTACGTGGAGTCACCAGAGAACAACTCAACGACACCGGCAATGGTGCTGATTTCCGCGCACAACGAGATAAACATGTACATCACGCTCACAAACGCCGCGACGAGCTGAGTCGAGCGACCGAATCGCGAGAGCGCGAAATCAGTCACTGAAAACCCATTCTTGTCACCAACGAATTCCTTAATCGTAGGCGCAATGTAAATCAAAATCAACGCCGGCGCGGCGCTTCCGACTGAATACCCGAAAACTCCCCACCAAGACAGGCGCGTGTTCGCCCCCATCTCCGTCGTTCCATAATACACCCACGCGCCCATGCCTCCAGCAAAGTACGACAACCCAATTTGTTGCCACGGAAGCGAGTTCTTGGCCGATAACCAATGCACGTTTGGCGTTTTAATGTTCGCCCAAAACTTTTGCGGCGTCAACCACTTCCCGCCCTCGCGCAACGCCGAGACGACAGCCACGAGTAAAAAGAACACCGTCGTGCATTCCACGACGGATATAGATTCATTGCCGGATAACGTTGGATACGCCATATCGCACGATACGCAACCTCACACGAGACGCGTCTTAAATAAAAAGTAAAAGTCACAAAAACCTCTCTAGGTTTTCAATGATGATGATGATGAAGATCCGCGCTTTTTCGACTGAAAACAGCGCACGACACCTTCACACGCGTCGACGGGTGGTCCTTTTCGCAAGTATTACCTTGATCAAGTTCTAACGATTGTATTCTCAGGCGATTTTGGTTTAATCGTCGCCACTCGTCCACCGTTTGCGTCGCGCAATGGCGTCGGCGATGCGGCGGCGTGAACCCCAACATGCGGGTCGCGTACTTTACTTGATTTAAGATTATGTGTTTCGTATGTGTTTTAAATGATAGAGGGTTTTGGGCGTCTTGTATGTAACGGGCCAAACGGACACGATGGCGCGCGTCCATCAGACGCCGCGCGCCAGTCGCGCGCGCGCGCCATGCCCCCGCGCGCGCCCGCGTCCAGCTCCGGAGGCTCGCACGATGACGGTACAATATTCGCCCGCGCTGAGGGCGTCGACCGCGTCACGCGCGCGCCGACGTTGGCGAATGCGGGGTATCCATTCGTGACGCATCGCAGCGCGGCAAAGCATTCGTCGTCGAGGAGCAAGCCATCGTCGTCGACGGCGACGGCGACGGCGGAGAAACGGAAGACGGGTAAGGATGTCGCGCGTGGCGCCGGTGCGAAAGGGACGTCGACGACGCGGGCGTACGTGCGCGTGGAGGATGTGATTGAGAGCACGCGCGCGGCGGAGGAGGCGCTCAAGCGCGCGACGACGAGCACATCGAGTGATACCGCACTCGCGAGTGAACGCGAGCGCGTGAAGCGATATGCACAAGCGCAGATTGAGGTTGCCGAACAGCGACGGGCGGTTGAGGAAAAGGAGAGGGAGAATAGGGTGTTGATTGAGGAAAATGAGCGGTTGGCGCGCGAGCTCGGCGCGGCAATGGCGACTACATCGAAGCAGCGGCGTGACAGTGATGACGAAGATGACGTCGACGAGACTGTGCAAGAGTTGTTCGAGATGGTTGAGTTGGAACGTCGCGAACGTCGAGCTTTAGAGGAAAAACTAGGGGCGTACGAACGCGACGTTGAGCGCACGTTGGGAGACGCGCGAAATGAAAGCGACGAAGCCCGGCGAAGGGTAGAAGACGCCGAGGCAACAGTGCGGGAGCAAGAAATGAAGTTGTCTCAAGCAGCAGATATCATCGGCGAGCTCAGAACGGCGTTATTGCAGGTGATGGAGACGCATCCAGACGACGATGATGACGACGCATCGTTGCGTAGTCGCGCTCGAAGTGAAGCTCCGTCTGAGGCAACCGAGGCCCGTGGTGGTACTCCACTCGAACGTACAACAGCTGCGGTTCGTGTTTGGGAAGGCAAAGTTGAGAAGCTTGTTATGGAGACGGTACATTCTGCCTTGACGCGCGCCATGGATTCACCTGCGCTGCAGTCGAGTAAGCGAGAAGGCGAGCAAGTGATTTCGAGCGTTACCGATGCAATCAACCACGAACTGAGTGCAATCGTGGAAAATGCTATGTCTGGTATTGTTGATGAGATGCGTTTCCAGTTTGGGCAAAATGAAAACGAAGATGAGGACGACGCGCGCATCGGAGGACGTAAACGTTTCATCGTTTGGTTGGCTGATGAAAACATGCGGCGCGCGCACTTGGAAGAGCAGCTTCATACCGTACAAGACGAGTTGGCGCGCTCAGAGGCTTCAAGACAAATTGCCACTCAACGCTGGCTGCAAGCGATGAACCAAGTAGACGGTAGCGTGTACGACGACGAAAGCGACTTGGGTGACATTCTTAGCCGATTGGATGAATACTCTGACGATGGCACGTCAGTGTATAGTATGGATGGTGGGGGTGAAGTAAGAGGCATTCGGAATAGGCGCGCGTCTTCCGTTGCAGGTGATATGCCGGCCCGCAGTCGATTCCAAACACGTCATGACGGCGCGCGTTCAGAGACGCATGACTACGCCAATCTCCGCGACGTGTCGCCCATCAACGCCTCAATGCCAGCATTTCTCGAAGAAGATGAAAGAAACGATGAAGATGATGAGGCGCATGCAGATATTGCCATCGTTGCCACGCCGGGTGGTCACATCTTTTTAGCCATACGGTCAATGCTGCGCACGTACGTGTTCCCGCTCGTATACGCCGTGTCAAAATGCGTATACGCGATTTGCTCGTTTTGCGCATCGAGCCCTACGTTCGAATTAGTTTGGCCCGTGACACTGATGCTTCTAGCATTCTACTGGAAACTTGGTGCGTTTACCACGACATCCGGCGCAGTTGCATCCGTCGCGCCGGCATTCGTAGCAAAACCAGCGGCCGCGGCAACGCCAGCGCCGCGTCCCCTACAAGACGCACCCATGCCCACGTCCGCGTCGATCCCTCGTGCGATTCCAATGCCCCCCGTGGATAGGTTGCGCATCATCGACGCATAGCATAATTTGCGAAAATTCTATACTAGCACATCCATAGCTCAACAAGCGCGCACCTCACACGTCGACATGCCTCGCGCGCTCCTCGCCCTCTGCTGGCTCACGCTTCTGTGCGCGCTCGCACCGAGCGTCTTCGCGGTCGATGACTCCACCGGCGCGACGACGACGGCGCACATGCACACCATCACAAAGGCGACTGACGCCAACGCCGTGCTCGCCGCCGCGCAGGGCGTGAAAGATTACGTCGTCAACCTGAGGCGCCAACTGCACCGACGTCCCGAGCTCATGTGGCGCGAGCACGGCACGCGAGACGTAATCACTCGCGAACTCACGGCGCTTGGAATTTCGTACGAGTACGTCAGCGCCACCGGAGTGGTTGGCACGATCGGCACGGGCGCGAAGGCGGTTGGGCTACGCGCGGATATGGATGCGTTGCCGCTTACAGAGGCGACGGCGTCGTCGTACAAGAGTGAAATTGAAGGCGTCATGCACGCGTGCGGACACGATGGGCACGTCTCTATGCTGCTCGGTGCAGCGAAAATTTTAAAGGCCAAGTATGACGCCGATCCCGAGACGTTTCCGGGCGTGGTGCGATTGATATTCCAACCCGCCGAGGAGGGCGGCGCCGGCGCCAAGGAAATGTTGGCGCCGAGCGACGGAAGCACCGGGTTATTAATGATGAAGCCTGAGCTCGAAAGCGTGTTCGGATTGCATAATTGGCCGTATCCGGAAATGCCGAGTGGAACGATGGGCACGCGAGGCGGTACCATCATGGCTGGGTCGGGGTGTTTTGACGTTAACATTACGGGACGAGGCGGCCACGCCGCGGTGCCGCACAATAATGTAGATGTCGTTGTCGCAGGAAGTGCGGTGGTCACTGCGTTGCAAACGCTTGTGAGTCGGTTAACCGATCCGTTGGACTCGGTGGTTATCAGTGTCACGGTGTTCAACGCGGGTTCGGCGAGCAACGTCATGGCGGATTCGGCTAATTTGCAAGGGACGCTTCGCGCGCTCAATCCTAAAACATTCATCAAGTTCCAAGATAAAATCGTAGAGATGGTGCAAGCGGTTGCTGCGGCACATGGATGCACGGCGTCCACGTCTTTTGAGCCCGAATGGAACGGTGTGAAACGTATCCCTTACCCGCCCACTGTAAATGACGCCAAGGCGGCGGCGTTAGCGATGCGCGTCGCGAGCGATATGTTTGGTGAGGAAAGCATCAAAACTGTCGTCCCGGTGATGCCTGCGGAGGACTTTTCATTTTTTGGTGAAGTGTTCCCATCCGTGATGATGTGGTTGGGGGCGTACAACGCGACTGCGGGTGCAACACATCCGTTACATAGCACCGAGTATGTTTTGGATGAAAATGTCTTGACGACGGGCGTTGCACTTCACGCTCTATACGCGCTCGAATACCTTAGAGTTGGAATTTGAATACCTTAGAGTTGGAATTTAAATACGACGAGATTCTATATTATTGAAAACAACTGGCTGCAAACAACGAAACAATCCATGCGCAACTGCACTTTGAAGAAGTAAGTTAAAGTCGGCCTACAGCTTTATAGTGCACGGCACTCGAGTTGCAGATCTTGACAAACGCATCGCCATCCAAGGAAGCACCGCCGACGAGAAACCCGTCGATATCCGAGAACTGCGCCAACTTGACGCAGTTCTCAGCGTTCACGCTCCCACCGTACTGAATGCGTGTTGCCTTGGAGACTTCTTCCGATACGTTATCCGCAAGCCATTGGCGAATACCGGCGTGAATTTCTTGCGCTTGCTCAGGAGTCGCTACGACTCCAGTACCGATAGCCCAAATAGGCTCGTACGCGATGACGACTTGGGAACCCCAAGACGAGTGCTCGCGATCGTCAATTTCATCCGCAATCGCTTGCAACTGCTCAAAAATAACCTCCAACGCGCGACCGCTTTCACGCTGTTCGAGCGTTTCACCGACGCACACAATCACACTTAATCCATGAAAGCGGGCATGTGCCACCTTCTTCCCAACAAACTCATTCGATTCATTAAACGGCGGCGCGCGGCGTTCAGAGTGACCCAAAACAACCCACGGGACTTTCATGTCCTCGAGCATCTCCGCGCTCACCTCCCCAGTGAACGCACCCGTTTGCGAGTCGTAGTGGTGCGTGGGATCGAAAAAGTCCTCTGCTCGTTAAAATTTACGCGTACACACGTGTGTTAGTCGCGCGTCTGGCATGTACTGGAACGCTGTCGCGCACGCGAGAGAGAAAGAAAAGATTACTCACCAACCCAGCAGTTTTGCGCGCTCACTTCAATCGGCGCCTTCAGCGTTCTCTTCGCCTCATCAATATACAAAAACGGCGCAGCGACGACGACGTCGACGTTATCCACGATATCCCCGGCGTTGAGCTCGGCGATGAGCGAGCGCACGGAGGCGAGGTTGCCATTGCACTTCCAGTTACCACCGACGATAAAGCGACCGGTACCGGCGTTGGCAATCGTGCGCGCGCGCGCGTTCGAACGCGCGTGTGCGTTCGCGCGTGCCGCGCGTTGTTGCGTGACGTGCGTGAGCGATTTGGCGACGAACGTCGCAGACATGACTGGCGAGAAGTGACGTTCGTGTGAGATAAGCTTCGACTGTTATCCACTCATCGCGCGCCGGGACGGGACGACGTTTGCGGTTCTCATGGGATTGGAGACGCGTCGTCTTCACAACCGCGTGTGAGCCTATGATAAAATTACATTTCTAGAGATTGAAACCGCGATGCAAAGGTTTCAGAGCGCGCGCCATCGAAATGGTCGTTAAAATTGAAGCGTAGCAGGAAATTACGCGCTCGCGTATGCGTGTGCGTAGAGCGGAGCGAGTCGAATAATTCCGCGCTTTCCTTATCGAACTGCCGACGCAAGTAGGCAGATCGGTCATCCCAGTCCGCGGGTAAGCCTTGGCCGTTGGCATAATTCACGCACGTTACGCACAGCTCGCGCGTGAGGGCGAAAATGTCTTCAAAGATGCTTGTGATGGAGCCGACATCAAGGAAGGATTGCGCCATGACGGTGGCTAAATACTCGCGGTGCGCCAACGTGCACTTGTTAAAATCCGTAGTAGAACCAATGACGGCAAGCATCTTTTGAAACTCGACCTCAATGATATCCACTTGGATGTATGTCAGCCAATTTTCGATCAACATCGCCATGGAATGGCGCAATCGAAGCGTAAACTTCAAGTCTGTTCGGCGCAAGCGCACCCAGACATCCTGCAAATCGTACTGCACGCGCTTCAAGCGGAACAAATATCTGAATATGGTTCGATATCGATCCAGAGATTCTTCGGTTAAGAATATGCCCATCGGCCACGGCACAGCACATTCGAGACCGATGCCATCCCAAGCATCGTATTCAGGAATTCGCACGCGCGGAGCAAACGCACTCGTCGGCGAAGGCGCCGTCGCTGATGATGACGCTTGTGCATCTTGCGTGAGCACTGATGTGTACGACAACCTGAACGTTTCTGTGAAACTGTCTTCCTTTAGAATACCTCTCGACACGGCGAGCGCGAATGGTGTCGCCAAATCGCGGCTGGCGCTCCCGGGCTTTGGCGGCAGCGCCAGCAAATTCCGCGCGTCGTCCAGAAACATGGAGAACAAATCCCCCTTGCCGAGAAAATAGAAGCCACGCATGGTGTTTAGATGCGCGACCAACTTTGCGTCGTCAAGCAATACTTTTCCTAACGATCTAGCGATTTCAGCGCGCAAAACCTCGACAACGGCTTCAAATTCGCGCGGCTCGAACGCGTCCGCGGCGGCTAATTTACGAATACGCGCTGTCGTTGTCTTCGCGTATGCATCGGCATCAAACCGTCCCGAAGCGCTTTCTCCTTTCGTCGGATGCGTCAGAATTCTCACTCCGCGACCTATGAATGAAATTGCCTCTGCGGTTTCGAGCTCGACAGCGGGCGGCAATCGCTCCAACGCCACTCGATGGCTCTTATGCCAAACGCCGCTCCCATCCGCGTCGTCACTATCGTCTCCATCCGCCACTGATTTCACGAAAAACTCTTCACATGGATCCACAATCGTTCCATACGCGCACCACCCTAACATTTGTTGCATCATCACCTGCGTCACCTTCCAATACACTCGCTCAAACGCTTCTCGAGCTTCCGGATGCCCGGCGCGTAACCAAGCGTCTCGCGCCGCTCGCATCACGTCGCTCCCAATCACATTTTCATCCCCGAAGACACCCTCAAAACTCTCACATAACGCTCTCAACACGACATCATCGCCATGGAGCGCGCTTTCGATCGTGCTCACCATGGAAGACGCGCTCGCGCCGCGCAACGCGTCTTGTTCAAGTTTTAAAATCTTCCCCTCGTACGCGCTCAACTCATCCTTCAACGCCCTAGCCAGCGCGCGGCGATAAACACTTCGATGAAACACGCGCCCGTGCGCGTCTTCGACCGCGGTATCCATGCACTGCGCGATCGTGCGCTCGAGCACGGCATAGGACGTCCCCACGCGCACCACAGCGTTGAAGCGTTGGCGCTCGGTTGAAGAAATGAAATCAATGTCGCTCGCGACGGCGAGCGCGCACGTCTTCGCGTCACGAACGAAAACATCCCCAGGCACGCCCAAGAGAGCGAGCAGAAGGTCGGGAATCATCCCGCGAGGCGCGGTGTGTGGCGAATGTGATCACTTGAGCTGAAAGGATTATTTCGTCCGCTAACTGTCGCGTTGACTCGACTGGTAAGTTTTATAGACAGAGCGTGACGATAATAATTACAAAAATGCGAAGCGCGCGTACAATGTGTTGTGTTTTATTTGGGAATCAGATGAAAGGTGACAGCGGTGGATGAGCGCTTTGCGTAAAAAGCGTCAGTCACGCTCGTCGCGCGCTGCGGCGGCGACAGAGACAGCGACTGTTCATGGCGAAGGTCGCCTGCACGGCTCAATGCCCCAGATTTCCTTGGCGTACTCGCGAATAGTGCGATCAGAACTAAATTTGCCAGAACCTGCGGTAGATAAGATGCTCATCTTCGTCCACTTAGCCTCGTCCTTGTACGTAGCATCGACGAGCTGCTGCGCTCGCAAGTAGTCGGCAAAATCGTTGGCGAGCAAGTAATAGTCGGCGCCACCGTGCACGGCGTCGCAAACTGGGGCAAAGTATTCAGCCCATCCGAACGCACCGGAACGAATTTGTGTCACTACAGCGTCGAACTCTGGTGGTGGCTTGAATCTCGATCGTTCCGCGCGCAAAATAGGCACCTCAGTTGCGCTTGCGCCAAAGATGAACATGTTCTCCTTGCCAATCTCTTCGGCGATCTCCACGTTTGCCCCATCCATGGTGCCGATGATTAAGCAGCCATTCATCGCAAATTTCATGTTTGATGTTCCCGAGGCTTCGGTGCCGGCGGTAGAAATATGCTGCGAAAGTTCAGAACCCGGGACAATAATTTCAGCGCTGCTGACGTTGTAATCCGGAATGAACACCAACTTGAGCAAATCGCCGACGTCCGGATCGTTGTTCACCTTGTCCCCAACCGAGCACACGAGCTTGATGATACGCTTTGCCATGTCGTAACCCGGGGCCGCTTTACCACCAATCACGCACACACGCGGTACCATGCTCTCGCGCTCTTTTGGTGTCGCCGCCTTGATGGCGTTGTACCGGTGCACGATTGACAAAACATTGAGCAACTGACGCTTATACTCGTGAATACGCTTGACTTGGATGTCAAACAAAGCGTTGGGGTTCACAACTGTTCCAGTTTTCTGATGAATGAATTCCGCTAATCGCTCTTTATTCGCATGCTTGATCGCGCGCCATTCCGATTGAAACTCAGCGTCGTCGGCGTACTTTTCGAGACCCTTGAGCATGTCCAACTCACGAATCCAAACGTCGTCCCCGAGCGTTTTCGAAATCAAATCGCGAAGCTTCGGGTTGCAAAATGCAAGCCAGCGACGTTGAGTCACGCCGTTTGTCTTATTTTGAAACTTCTCCGGCATCAACTCGTAAAAGTCTTTGAAAATGGTCGTCTTGATGAGTTCGCTGTGAATCGCGGCGACGCCATTCACGGTGTGTGACGCAACCATGGCGAGGTGTGCCATGCGCACCATCTTCTCGCCAGTGCCTTCCTCGATGATACTCATGCGACCAATGCGAATGTAGTCATCGCCGAGAACACCTCTGAGCTCTTGAACGAATCGCCAGTTGATATCGTAAATGATTTGCATGTGACGCGGAAGCACCTTCTCAACCAATGCAATTGGCCACTTCTCGAGTGCCTCGGGAAGTACGGTGTGATTGGTGAAACTGAAAACCTTTGAGGTGATGTCCCAGGACTTTGTCCAACCGAGACCGTGCTCATCCATGAGCAAGCGCATCAACTCTGGGACACCGATGGTCGGGTGCGTGTCGTTCAATTGCAACGCGACTTGATTCGGGAACTCATCAAAGCTCGTGTGATTGACCAAGTAACGACGAATAACGTCTTGAAGCGTGGCTGAAACCATGAAATACTGCTGCTTCAAACGCAATTCTTTACCTTGGTACGTGCGGTCGTCT